>Ga0315900_10010491_pt1 | contig 11588 bp, 10 predicted proteins | sample LakEriMetagenome_FD_203521 | JGI IMG/M metagenome (GOLD analysis project Ga0315900, IMG submission 203521) | Freshwater fungal communities from buoy surface, Lake Erie, Ohio, United States - Buoy 12 MA114 | ecosystem: Environmental > Aquatic > Freshwater > Lake > Lake biofilm | place: USA: Lake...
TTGAAATACTTCATGCCTTCGCCAGACAATTTCCGGTAGCTTACTGTTGGTGACAGGTATAACTGCCAGCCGAGGTTAACATGTCGGGGCTTTAAGACTTTGATCGATCTCGCTTTCTCAGGGGCAGCAAGGCGTGCCGCTGTGACATCCCTCGCGCCCAGAGATGCTGGCTGGCCTGCAACAGAAGCAAGTGAATTGATGCGCTGGCTCTCACTATGGATTCCTTCAAAATACTCATCGAATGTATTGCCCACATCTTCTTTGAGAGATGACGCAGGGTGCTCTGCGTAAATTTTTTCAGCGGCTTCTGGCTCGGAGGAAGCGTTTGCTTCAGTTAAGTGATGCTCTCCATCAGCCACGATCACCCTAACGAATTCCTGTGAGGCGGTGGAGGCAGATAGATCTGTGTTTTCAGCTGAAGTGCCGGAGACAGATAAGTTCAAATTTTCAGCGTTCGCAGACGCCTCATGAATTGCTGGTGTACTGTTTACCCGGGCAAACGACTCCCTGGCAGCAGGATCCTTCAAATCCCCGGATTTCCTTAAGGATGAAGCGTTATTGATTGGTAATACCGGTGCCAGGTCCGCAAATTCATTGGTGGATGAGGTTTCTATATCTGCGCCTTGCTCGAGACCCTGCAGGAAATGACTGTCATGCACCTTGCCTCCAATCCCTAAGCCAATAAACATCGCAGCTACAAACAGATAAGACCATTTTTTCCTGGGATGCAGTTTACCATTGATCGCATTCCACACCTTGTCAGACGGGTACAACTTATACTGATCTGCTTTCTCTTGCAAGAAACTCTCAAATTCTCCTGTGTAATCACGACTCTCCATACGCAGTGAAAAAGCTGTTATTTAACTTTTAGGGTTAATAAATAGTTTTGATTTCCAGATATATTTGACCGTTGAAAATACCAGTCAACGCTGGCCTTACTGAACAGCCGTAAGCCAATTGGTCCTTTCGGTATGTTTCGTAAGGATGTTTTTCTTGATGAGGATATCTTCCAGCATGGCCTTTGCCCTGGTGTACTGGGACCTGCTGGTACTCTCTTCAATGTCGAGTATGTCAGCGATCTCCCTATGCGAATAGCCTTCTATGGCGTATAAGTTCAGTACCGTGCGGTATCCCAAGGGAAGGATCCGAATACATTCCACCACCTGCTTTGCCTGCAGGATCGATGGGATATTCTCTTCCCGAACCGGAACACTGGCCGCATGAATGATATCTACACTATCTGAAAACTTCTTGTTCTTCTTCAGGTTATTGATACAGGTATGGACGATGATCCTTCTGATCCAACCCTCCAACGCTCCACGATGCTGGAACTGATGAATTTGGGTAAAGACCTTGATAAAGCCCTCTTGTAACATATCCTCGGCGTCTTCACGACTTTTGGCGTAACGGTAACAAACCGACAGCATCTTAGGGCTATACCTGTAGTATAGCTCCTGCTGGGATGCAGCTTCGTTCCGTAAACACCCGTGGATCATTACTTCCTCAGTCATGAAATCCTGTTGATTTCATTCAAGTTAAGACAAATTATTACACTAATCTGCTGCCTTCGAAATATTTTTTTTCGACGGAAACCGCTACCGTACTGCTTTTCAGCTTTTTCTACATGGTCTGTTACACTGACGGGCCCGCCTGCCAGCTCCCCCGGAACCAGGGCTGACCCGGGCGCGAGATATCAAATAGAGACTGACAATCAGAGACTTAAGCGTAAGCTCAAAACAATATTTCTTCCGGCCGCCGAGAATCCTGAGGCAAAATGGCGATAATTTCTGTCGAGCAGGTTTTCAAGCGCTGCCTGGAAAAGGAGGCCCTTCGATACCTGCCATCCTGATCTCAGGTTCAGGGTGTACCAGCCTGGCATTCCGCCAGGAGTAGCATATTGGGGGTTATCCTCGCCGTCCGGATTGAACTGGTCAAGTCTTTTTTCGCCGTTGTAGAGCGCGAAAAATTCCAGATACCCTTTGTTATGTCGATACATCACCGAAGTTTTGCCGAATAGCGGCGGGATATGATCGAGGGGTTTTTCCTTCACATTCGCCTGTACAAGCGCAAACGATCCATCTGGTTGCTCCTGGTAAACAGCAGTGCGTTCTTTCTCATCTACCCGGAAACGGCCGTAGGTGAACGTGAGGGACGTGGAAAATGAAAAATGTTTATCGAGGTCTGCCGAAAAAGAAGCGCTGGCGCCGTATAAAAATGCTTTGGATTTATTCTGGCTGGCCAGAACCTGGGATTTTACCCCGTTATAGATGATCGAATCCTGCCCATTCAGGGAATAGGGTGCTTTCACAATGGCGTTCCGGAAAAGGGTATAGAAGCCCGTTATCTCGAACTGGAATTTTTCCCGGAAGATTTTCCTGTATGACAGGTCCAGGTTATAGGTGTACTCGGGTCTGATATCTGCATTAGGGACCACCACCTGCCTCGCAGCGGTGCTCGACTCAAATACTTTGCTCAGGTCGTCTATGTTAGGCGCTCTGAATCCGGAGGACAGTCCTGCAGCAAACCTGGATCCTTCATTGGGTTTGAAAACGACTCCCAGGTTTCCTGTTGCAGCCAGGTTATTTTGCCTGACCGAGGTCACGGGCAGGTTGAGAAAGCTGTTGTCCAGGATATCTGAACTCAAATGAACGTACTGCAACCGCAGCCCGTCGTTCAATACCCATTTGTTGCTCCCGAATTTGAAAATATGCTGGGCATAGAGGCCATAGTTGTTCATCCTGTTCCGGCCATCCGGATATCGGGTGTCCAGTTTCGACACGGCCCCCGTCAGCAGATTGGTCCTGTCGGCCACAGATACCAGGTTGTTCCATTGCCCGTCCGCGCCTACACTGAGCTCATGATTCCCCTCGCTTTTCCGTAGGTCCATAACGGCGCCCCAGACCTTGATGTGTTCACGACGACTGTCGAACCTGTCGTACCGCCTGTAATCCCTTTGCTGGCGCGTTTCCTTGATATCCTGGTAGCTGGTAGTGGCGCGGAACTCGTTGAAGAAGCCGGAGAGCTTGTTTGCAGTCAGTGTATAGGCAGCGAGGTTCCGTTCCTGGGGACCGTAATACCATTCAGCAAATCTCAAAGTTCCATTACGCGTATCCGTTAGCCTGTCGTACCGCGGCACATCCGTGGTGTTGGAGAGTTGCAGGTTGAGTAAATGGGAAATTTTTTCGTTGTGCTGGTACAGGACCTTTTGCATGACGTCCCACTGTTTGTATCCGGAATACCGTTGGATCCGGTTATCGTTGTTTTTTACAATGGTGTCCTTGCCGGCATCCTGGAAGGGGATGATGTATTCATTTCTCCTGCCGAAGCCTTTGTAGCGCGATGGATCATTGTTGCCCATTTTCATGTCGCCGAAACTGCTGAGGGTAATGGACGTGAGAAAAGCGAGTTTTTTCAATCCAATATTGACATCGGCATGAGCGGTTTTTTCATCGTTCACGGTACTATAACGGATCAGTCCGTTGGCCTTTACGTTGCCGGCGGTGTCCGAACCCAGAAAGGGTTGTTTTGTGACCATGTGAACTGTTCCGCCGAGCGCGTCGCTGCCATACATCGTTGAGCTCGGCCCTTGCATGATCTCCACCCTGGCCAGCATATTCTGGTCAACCGTGATCACGTTCTGCAGGTGTCCAGACCGATAAATGGCGTTGTTCATCCGGATACCGTCAACGACAAGTAAAACACGGCTTGCCTCAAAACCCCTGATGACCGGACTGCTCCCGCCCTGCTGGCTTTTTTGGACGAAAACATTCCCGGAGCCCATCAGCAGGTCCCCCGTATTCTGGGCGTTCATCCGGGCGATCTGTCGCGCTGTGATGACGTCAATTTTCTGTACAACATTCTTTTTCTTTTCCGTGAATTTGTTGGCCGACAGCACCACTTCATTCATGTCGAGGTATCGGTCTGCAGAATCAGCCTTGTTTTGGGCAAATGAATTGACGGATAGGAATAGTATTGAAACGAAAACGCTTGTTTTCATGAAATACAATTGTTAAGATACGATGCGGTAATGCCCCCTGGCGTAAACCAAAGACATCAAAAGGAAATCATGGGCCTTTGACCCCGATTTCCGAAATAAAATGGAATAAAATCAGGTCAATTCAGGAGGTGAGTACGGAGGGATGGTATGTTGCACAGATAAGGGGCAGGAAGGAACCAGGGGAAATTTTTTCTTTACGGTTATTTCTATTCCGGCTGATCCCGTTTCCGGGCAGTCGAGTACAAGATGCGTGATCCGGTAAATGATATTGGTTTGATCCTGGTCCTGTTGCAATGGGGAAGAACAGGAAACCAACCAGGCCAGGATCTCTTTTTCCTGATCATCGTACAAACCCGTTAGCACCACTGAATCGCCACGGGTTTTCATGTCCTTCACGTCAAACATCCGGTTGTTTATGATGCACTCTTTATTGTGCTCCAGCCAATGGACAGATGAATGTAATACAGTGATCTCCTGCAATTCTTCATGTTCCAGCTTTTCCATCATTTCATGCATAGCCACTGCCTGTTGTATCATCAGCGAGCCGGGTAGCAGGAATGGTAATGAGGCTGACAGTGAAATCAGTAATGCGAATAGGATATGGTAGCCGCGCAGCCTCATGGCATCAGATCAGGATGTCTCCGGTCATCTCTTTTGGAATGGCGATCCCCATGACATGGAGAATGGTTGGAGCGATATCGCCCAGTTTGCCGGGTTTGATCTCACCTTTCCATTCGCTGTCAATGATGAAAAAAGGTACCGGATTGGTGCTGTGTGCGGTATTCGGGCTGCCGTCCGGATTGATCATATAATCTGCATTTCCATGGTCGGCCGTGAGGAATATGGTATAGCCGTTGGGCAACGCAGCAGTGACCAGTTGTTCAACACAGCGGTCTACTGTTTCCACCGCTTTCACTACAGCGTTGAATACGCCTGTGTGGCCCACCATATCCGCATTGGCAAAGTTGATGCACATGAATCCGGCTTGCTGTTTGCCTATTTCCGGTAACAGGGCTGCAGTGAGTTCGGGCGCGCTCATTTCCGGCTGAAGATCGTAGGTAGCCACTTTGGGTGAGGGCACAAGGATCCTGTTCTCTCCTTCGAAAGGTTCCTCCCTTCCCCCGTTGAAAAAGAAAGTTACGTGGGGATATTTTTCTGTTTCGGCTATCCTTACTTGTTGCACGCCTGCACGCTCCAGTGTTTCACCGAGGGTATTGGTAAGATTATCTGTTTCGAAGATGACGTTGACGTTGTGGAAAGTTTTATCGTACTCAGTCATCGTAGTATAATGGAGATCCAGTTTGTGGATCTCATGCTCAGGCATGTCCATCTGGGTCAGGGCCATGGTGATCTCCCGGCAGCGGTCTGTTCTGAAGTTGAAGCAAATGACAGCATCGCCGTCTTTGATCCTGCCAACCGGATTGCCTTGGGCATTGGTTTTAATGATGGGTTTGATGAACTCATCCGTGATATTGTTTTCGTACGATCTTTTTACAGATGCCAGCACATCCCCTGTGTATTCGCCCTGCCCCTTGACCATACCGTCATAGGCCAGTTTAACCCGCTCCCATCGTTTATCCCGGTCCATGGCATAGTAGCGGCCAATCACGGTTGCTATTTCGCCGGTGGTCTGGTTAAGATGCTGTTGCAGGTTTTCGAGGTACCCGTACCCGCCCTTGGGGTCAGTATCCCGTCCGTCCGTGAAAGCGTGGATCTTCACGCCGGGGACACCCTCCTGTTGGCAGATGGAGGTAATGGCTTTCAGGTGCTCTATGTGGGAATGTACCCCGCCATCGCTCACCAGGCCGATGAGGTGCAGGTCTTTGTTGTTCGCTTTTGCATAGGCCAGGGTGTCCAGGAATACAGGATTAGCGGCCAGTTCGCCGCTTTTTACAGCTACATTGATGCGTTGGAGTTCCTGATAAACGATCCTTCCTGCGCCAATATTGAGGTGGCCGACTTCGCTATTGCCCATCTGGCCCTCTGGTAAACCGACGGATTCTCCATATGTGATGAGGGTGGTGTGGGGGTATTTTGAATAAAGGGATTTAACAAACGGTACGTTTGCGTGCTGGATGGCATCTCCGGATGGAATCTGTCCTTCTCCCCAGCCGTCCATAATGATCAGTAATACTTTCTTCGAGTTCATTGCATAAAGCTACGGCAAAACTTGGCACATTTTTAGCGAGGGTACTGGTCAATAATCCGTTATGGGTCGATTTGTACGATTGATGTTTCTGTTTGCTGCGTTTTTTTCGTTGAGCTCTTTTGAGGCCACGGTGGAAGAAATACTGGGTGCTTTCAGGAAAGGCGATGCCATGAAGATCTCCCGTCATTTTGATAGCCTGGTGGAGATTACCCTCCGCGATAAAAGCAATTCTTACAGTAGAACCCAGGCCGAAGTGGTCCTGAAAGATTTTTTTACTACCAACACTGTCCGCAGTTTCACCATTATCCACAGGGTGAATAGCAATAGTGGCGAGTATTGCGTAGGTACGCTCAATACCCAGTTGGGCGAATACAGGACCACCATTCTTTTCAAGAACAGGGGCGACAGGAAGCTGGTTCAGGAGTTGAGGTTCGAGTGAAATGTGATCTCGCATTTCTTCATCACATTCCCACATTTCTTACTTTTGTCCCATGATCGATTTTGACAAAAAACTGGAGCAACTCGTTGCTGCGGCTATTGCTGAAGATGTGGGCGATGGGGACCATTCCACATTGGGCACCATTCCTGCTGACGCTAACGGTAAGGCGCAATTGAAGATCAAGGAAGACGGGGTTCTTGCCGGCGTGGCGGTGGCAGAGAAGATCTTTAAACTGCTGGAGCCCGCAGCGAGCCTCGACATATTCAAGCGCGACGGGGAAGAAATGAAGTACGGGGACGTTGCGTTTATTGTTTCTGCAAAGGTTCATACGATACTGAAAGGAGAACGACTGGTCTTGAATGTGATGCAGCGGATGAGCGGGATCGCAGGGCTCACGAGGAAATATACGGATCAACTGAAAGGCTATCACACGCGTATTCTTGACACCAGAAAAACTACGCCCAATTTTAGACTGCTGGAGAAAGAAGCGGTTAGAATCGGCGGCGGGATCAACCACAGGTTTGGGTTGTATGATATGATCATGCTGAAGGATAACCACATTGATTTTTGCGGGGGGCTTGAAAAGGCGATAGATCGCGCTCACGAGTATGCCCTTCGGGTAAATCCAGCGCTGAAAATTGAGGTGGAGACCAGGTCTCTTGAAGACGTCAGGAAGGCTGTGCAGGCCGGGAAGGGCAAGGTGTTCCGGATCATGCTGGACAACTTCAGTCCTGCCATGATCATTGAGGCATTACCGATCATCAACAAGGAATTTGAAACTGAGGCCAGCGGGGGCATTAATTTGGAGAACCTGCTGTCTTACGCTGCTACAGGGGTGGATTATGTGAGTGTGGGTGCGTTGATCCACCAGGCAAAAAGCGTTGACCTGAGTTTGAAGGCCATGTAGGCAAGGCTCCCACTGTTCGCGGGGATTTTTCCCGCTGCATGGGCTAAAACTTAACGTATGAGTAAGAAGAATAAGGCAGATTCAAAAGGATTTGTTTACAGTACGGATCCCGGCTTCAGGTTCGAAGAACCGGAGCAGCAGGACCAGGAAACATTGGCCCCGGAAAAGCAGCGGTTGCGAATCCTGCTGGACACCAAACAGCGGGCTGGCAAGGCCGTTACGCTAGTCACGGGGTTTGTAGGGCTGGCAGATGACCTGGAAGATCTTGGTAAAAAGATGAAACAATACTGCGGAACCGGCGGATCCGTTAAAGACGGGGAGATCATCATCCAGGGTGATCAAAGGAAAAAAGTGGAAGAGTACCTGAGGAAGAATAAATACGGCGTGAAGTGACGGGGAAATGTGGGAAATGTGGGAAATGTGGTGAATGTGGGAAATGAAAGTGATTGAACACTGATAAGAAAACAGGCGTTACAAACAGCGCAATTCAATAGATGACTCACTGGCTCCTCCAGTCATTGTCCGCATTCCCGCATTCCCGCATTCATTCTCCACATTAACTACATTTATCACATTCATTCTCCACATTAACCACATTCATCACATTCATCACATTAAAATTCGGCGCAGCCGAATTTTCGCTATTGTCCTTGCGCCAGGGAATAGGCCTTCTTATCGCCCCACATATTCAGGATCTCGGTTGAGCAGACTTTGAAATCTGCTGCCAGGCGTTTGTAAAGTTCGATGATGTCCGTCTGGCTGAGCGGTACGTCGCCAACACTCTCAAAGCGACAGCGGTATTGGTTAACCAGGTTGGTGAAGATCGATCCCTTTGGCCATACCTGGGTTCCGCGATTGCTGATGGTCACCAGTTTGAACAGGTCAAGGGTATGTTGCAAACATTTTTCTGCCACCGCGTTAGGCTGTTCCGAGCTTTCAATGAACATATCCACGCCAACGATCTTCTCTTCTTCCATCTCTTTACTCATGATGAGCGGATTCTTGTCCAGTTTGAATGTAGTAGGCGTAATGGGTTTATTGGGCCAGGTTGGCTTCGCACCCTGTGCAGGGAGTTTGCCGAAGTTGGCTATGATGGCATTGGCAAAGTCTGTGGTATTGAGAGCGGGTTTTGACCGATCGCCGAAATCACCTGTGCGAATACCTTGTTCCAGCGTATATAAAAGAGCGTTTTCGATGGTGGCCGCGCTTTCCATCAAACCGAGGTGGCGCAGCATGGTCAGGCCGCTTAGCAATAATGCTGTTGGATTAGCGATGTTTTTCCCCATGATGTCCGGGGCGGTTCCGTGTACCGCCTCAAAGATGCAGATATGATCGCCTATATTGGCAGAGGGAGCGAATCCGAGGCCGCCAACGAGGCCCGCGCAAAGATCGGACACAATGTCGCCCTGGAGGTTGGTCAGCACCACCACGTCGAACAGATCAGGGCGGGTCACGAGTTTCATGCAAAGGTCGTCCACGATAACGTCGTCTGCTTTCATCTCGGGGTATTCTTTGGCTACTTCATAGAAGCATTCCAGGAACAGTCCGTCCGTGATCTTCATGATGTTTGACTTATGACCGCAGGTAATGCGCCTTGCATTTTTCTTCCTGGCCATTTCAAACGCATACTTGATTACCTGCATGCTGCCGGGGCGGGTGATGAACCTCCGGCTCAGCGCAACGTCATGCGTGAGCATATGCTCAATGCCGCCATATGTATCTTCAATATTCTCCCTGACAATGGTGATGTCGATCGGGATGCCGGCTTTGCTGAAAACCGTGTCAACACCGTGGAGGGTTTGGAACACCCGCTTATTGGCATAGGTGTTCCAGGTTTTGCGCGCCGTCACGTTCACACTCTTCACGCCCTTGCCCTTGGGTGTTTCCATCGGCCCCTTGAACAGTATACCCAGGGTTTCTATCGTTTGCTGTGCTTCCGGTGTCATACCGTTGGAATATCCTTTGTCGAATACCCATTTTCCCATATCAACAAACTCATATTGTAGGTCGACATTTCCCGCCTGGAAAATGCCCAATACGGCGTCCATGATCTCAGGTCCGATACCATCTCCTTTGGCTACTGCAATCTTCATAAAAACAATTTTTTATCCTGCGTGTTTTAAATCGTGTGACGGCGCAAAAATACTCGTATAGCTGCTTCGAAAAGGGTATTTTGCAACAATTATTATAACCCCGTGTTATTTTTTTTAAATTTAGCCATAAACCGGGCCCGTATGGTTTCAAAAGTTACAGGTGGTGTCAAGGTAAGCGTAGAAAGCTTTTATCAGCCGGATTACAGCAATCCGGTGAATGGCGAGTATATGTTTGCTTACAGGGTCACCATTGAGAACAACAACGGATTCCCGGTCAAACTCCTTCGCCGTCACTGGTACATATTTGACAGCAATGCCAGCCACCGCGAGGTAGAAGGGGAAGGCGTAGTGGGCGTTCAGCCCCAGATCAATGCCGGCGAGCAGTATCAGTACATCAGCGGGTGTAACCTGAAGACTGAGATGGGTAAGATGTACGGTACATACCTGATGGAAGACATCGCTACCCGAAAGCAGTTTTCCGTAAACATTCCCGTTTTCGAGATGGTAGTGCCTTTTAAAATGAATTAGCCGTCATTTGTACCCGCGGCTTCCCTCAATTTCCTTCATTTAACATCCCCCTTTTAGCTGTTTTTACTACCTTTACGCCCCGGGGTAACTCCCTGAACCTTTTTAATAAACCGCATCTCATTTTTCGCATGCACTACAAAGTCAGTTTTAACAACAGCAACAAGGTTTTTTTTAATACACTCAGAACCGCTGTTGACGAATATTTCACAAAGAACAACATCAGGAAAACCGGTAACAGCAAACTTTACATAAAGTCTGCCATCCTGGTCACCTGTACCCTGGCCTTATACATCACTGTGTTAACTGTTTCTATGCCGCTATGGCTCGGGTTGCTCCTCAGTGCCTGCTTTGGCGCTGGCATGGCCTGGATCGGTTTCAACATCATGCACGATGCTTGCCACGGGAGCTATTCAACCAAAAAATGGGTGAACTATGTTTTCGGACTAAGCATGAATGCCCTGGGAGGGAATGCTTTTCTCTGGAAGTTGAAACATAACATTGTCCATCATACCTATACCAATGTTGATGGCCTGGACGATGATATCAATAATATGCCGTTCATGCGGGAGTGTGAGAGCCAGCCATGGAAGCCCATGCACAAATTCCAGGGATATTACATGTTCATGTTGTACGGGTTCACATCCATCTTTATGTGGGTGTCGGATTTTATCAAATATTTTTCGAAGAAGATGTATAACACGGAGTTACAGCCGATGAATTTCGGCGAGCATTTCATCTTCTGGGCGAGTAAGATCCTGTATATCGTGGTGTACGTTGTGGTTCCGGTCTATGCAGTGGGCTGGCAAGCCTGGTTGGCCGGGTTTCTGGTGATGCATTTCGTGCTGGGCCTGATCCTCGCGCTGGTATTCCAGCTTGCGCATGTTGTGGAGCACGCCGAGTTTGTTGCCGCTACGACAGAGCCATTGAAGATCGAGAACGAGTGGGCGATCCACCAGGTAAAGACCACCGCTAATTTCGCAGCAGGCAGTAAGCTCGTGACCTGGCATTGCGGTGGTTTGAACTACCAGATTGAGCACCACCTATTCCCCAAGATCAGCCATATCCATTACCCTGCTATCAGCAAGATCGTGCGGGAGACCTGTGAGAAGTTCGATCTCCGATATAACTATTTTCCTACCATGGCGGGGGCGGTGAAGTCCCACTTTACAGTGATGAATGAGTTGGGACGTAAACCTTAGTGGGACAATGTGATGAATGTGGGGAATGTGGGGAATGTGGGGAATGAATGCGGGAATGTGAGAATGTTGGAATGAATGTGGGAATGGGGGAATGAAGTGACCTATTTAGGCTTGTACTTTGACCCTTCAAGCAGTTTTCTTCCGTCCATCGCGATCAGTTGTTGCAGGGTAGTGTTTGGATTTTTTTCCATATAGGTTTCTACTATCCGCTTTCCGGTGAACAACACGATGAAGCCAGGCGAATATTCTCCGATCTCCGGTGTGGTAGGGCCTTCA
>Ga0315900_10010494_pt1 | contig 11585 bp, 8 predicted proteins | sample LakEriMetagenome_FD_203521 | JGI IMG/M metagenome (GOLD analysis project Ga0315900, IMG submission 203521) | Freshwater fungal communities from buoy surface, Lake Erie, Ohio, United States - Buoy 12 MA114 | ecosystem: Environmental > Aquatic > Freshwater > Lake > Lake biofilm | place: USA: Lake...
GACGCTGGTGATGGAGATGCGCGAACTGTCGCGAAGCCAGATCGAACAGCGGCTCGCGGTGATGACGCGCATGATTGTCCGCACGCTTGTCACCGGCGGCGTATGAGGACATCGGCCACCCGAAATGACAGATTACATTTTTTGTAATATGTCATACGGATTAGATCGGAATTCCGGGCTGCTGCCGCGCAGGCCGTCGCGGATGCGATCGATCCTGCCCCTTGCCATGAGCCCATCCGGCGCCGGGCGCCCCGCATTTAACACCTTGAACCATGGCGGCTTTTGGGAGGGGCCGGCCATTCCGCGCGACGAGCGTGCGCGACTCAGCGAATCCGGCTAAATGAGATCAAAGCACAGCTTGAAAGACCGCGGATTTTCTGGATTAGAAAGGGCCGCAGGCGGTCATCCCGCTCCCGCAACACTTTCAGCGAAAGACCTTTCCATGGCGCGCAAGAAACTCGCGATGATCGGCTCAGGCCAGATCGGCGGCACCCTCGCTCTCCTGGCCGGACTCAAGGAGCTCGGCGATATCGTGATGTTCGACATCGCGGAAGGCACCGCCAAGGGCAAGGCGCTCGACATCGCGCAGGCCTCGGCCGTCGAGGGCTTCGATGCCCAGATGAGCGGCACCGGCTCCTACGAGGCCATCGAGGGCGCCGACGTCTGCATCGTCACGGCCGGCGTGCCGCGCAAGCCCGGCATGAGCCGCGACGACCTCCTGGGCATCAACCTGAAGGTCATGGAGCAGGTGGGGGCGGGCATCAAGAAGTACGCGCCGAACGCCTTCGTCGTCTGCATCACCAACCCGCTCGACGCCATGGTCTGGGCGCTGCAGAAATTCTCCGGCCTCCCGGCCAGCAAGGTCGTCGGCATGGCCGGCGTGCTCGACTCCTCGCGCTTCGAACTGTTCCTCGCCGAGGCGACCGGCGTGTCGATCGAGGATATTCATGCCTGGACGCTCGGCGGCCACGGCGACGACATGGTGCCGATGGTGCGCCATTCGACGGTCGGCGGCGTGCCGCTGACCCAGCTCGTCAAGTCGGGCTGGCTGACCCAGGAGAAGCTGGATGCCATCGTCGAGCGCACCCGCAAGGGCGGCGGCGAGATCGTCGGCCTCCTCGGCAACGGGTCGGCCTTCTATGCGCCGGCCGCCTCCGCCATCGCGATGGCGGAGAGCTACCTGAAGGACAAGAAGCGCGTTCTCCCGTCGGCCGCGTATCTGACTGGCCAGTACGGCGTGAAGGACATGTATGTGGGCGTACCGGTGCTCATCGGTGCCGGCGGTGTCGAGAAGATCGTCGAGTTCGAGCTCGACAAGGGCGAACAGGAGATGTTCGCGAAGTCCGTCGCTTCGGTGAAGGGCCTCGTCGACGCGTGCAAAGCCATCGCTCCCGAGCTCGCGAAGTAAGTCGCGTCCAGTGGAATGAGGAGACCGGCGGGCGCTTCGGCGCCTGTCGGCGCAGCAGCCCAACAACCTGAGAAAGCGGCCACGACCGCAAAACAGAGGGTCTCAGATGAACATCCACGAATACCAGGCGAAAGCCTTGCTGAAGGAATTCGGCGCTCCCGTCTCGAACGGCATCGCCATCTTCAAGTCGTCGGAGGCCAAGGCCGCCGCGAAGAAGCTCGGCGGCCCTCTCTGGGTCGTGAAGTCGCAGATCCATGCCGGCGGACGCGGCAAGGGTAAGTTCAAGGAGAAGGCGGCGGGCGAAAAGGGTGGCGTGCGCCTCGCCAAGTCGATCGAGGAGGTCGAGGCCTTTGCCAAGCAGATGCTCGGCAACACCCTTGTCACCGTGCAGACCGGCCCCGCCGGCAAGCAGGTCAACCGCCTCTACATCGAGGACGGCTCCGACATCGAGAAAGAGTTCTACCTCTCCATGCTCGTCGACCGCGAGACCGGCCGCGTGGCCTATGTCGTCTCGACCGAGGGCGGCATGGACATCGAGGCTGTCGCCCATGACACGCCGGAGAGGATCAAGACCTTCTCCGTCGATCCGGCCACCGGCTTCATGCCGCATCACGGCCGCACCATCGCCAAGACCCTGGGCCTGACCGGCGACCTCGCCAAGCAGGCCGAGGTGGTGGCCGGCATCCTCTACAAGGCCTTCGTCGCGAAGGACATGGAGATGCTGGAGATCAACCCGCTGATCATCACCAAGCAGGGCCAGTTGAAAGTCCTCGACGCCAAGGTGTCGTTTGATTCCAACTCGCTCTACCGCCATGCCGACGTGGTGGCGCTGCGCGACCTCACGGAGGAGGACGAGAAGGAGATCGAGGCCTCGAAGTACGACCTCGCCTATATCGCGCTCGACGGCACGATCGGCTGCATGGTCAATGGCGCCGGTCTCGCCATGGCGACCCTCGACATCATCCAGCTCTACGGTGAATCGCCCGCCAACTTCCTCGACGTCGGGGGCGGCGCCTCGGAGGAGAAGGTTACGGCGGCGTTCAAGATCATCACCGCTGACCCGAAGGTGAAGGGCATCCTGGTCAACATCTTTGGCGGCATCATGAAGTGCGATGTCATCGCCCGCGGCGTTCTCGCGGCGGTGAAGGCGGTCGGCCTCCAAGTTCCGCTCGTCGTCCGCCTCGAGGGCACGAATGTCGAGGAGGGCAAGAAGATCATCCGCGAGTCCGGCCTCAACGTGATCCCCGCCGATGACCTGGACGATGCCGCGCAGAAGATTGTCAACGCCGTGAAGAGCGGCGGCAAGGCCCCGGCGAAGGCGCCGAAGGCTCCCGCCAAGAAGCCCGACGCCAAGAAGGCGGAGAAGAAGCCGGCAAGCAAGGCTGCCGCCAAGTCGACGGGGTCGAAGACCTCCTCGAAGGCTCCGGCTGCGAAGGCTCCCGCTGCCAAGGCCACGGCTCCGAAGGCCGCCGCCAAGGCTCCGGCCAAGGCCGCCGCTGCTCCGAAGGCCGCCGCTGCCAAGGCTCCGGCCAAGGCTGCCGCTGCTCCGAAGGCCGCCGCTGCCAAGGCCCCGGCCAAGGCCACTGCCGCTCCGAAGGCTGCCGCCGCCAAGGCTCCGGCCAAGGCCGCTGCCGCTCCGAAGGCTGCCGCCGCCAAGGCTCCGGCCAAGGCCGCTGCCGCTCCGAAGGCCGCCGCCGCCAAGGCTCCGGCCAAGGCCGCTGCCGCTCCGAAGGCCGCCGCTGCCAAGGCTCCGGCCAAGGCCGCTGCCGCTCCGAAGGCCGCCGCTGCCAAGGCTCCGGCCAAGGCCGCCGCTGCTCCGAAGGCCGCCGCCAAGGCCCCGGCCAAGGGCGCCGCGAAGGGCAAGGGCAAGAAGTGACATCCGCCTGACGCGCCGGCCCATCCGGCTGGCGCGTCAGTCGTTCCATGCGGTTCCGGGAGTCTCCTTCGCCTGGCGGGGGAGCCACAGCAAGACCGGCGATGGGGCCCAGCGAGGGGCCCGTCCCCGGGTCGTCATTCGCGGGCCCTCGGTTGCACATCTCATCGCGCGCGGCGGAGCCAGCTCGCACAGGAGTCATGAATGTCCATTCTCATCACCAAGAAGACCAAGGTCATCACCCAGGGCTTCACCGGCAAGAACGGCACCTTCCATTCGGAGCAGGCGCTGGCCTACGGCACCAAGATGGTCGGCGGCGTCGCCCCCGGTAAGGGTGGCCAGACCCATCTCGGCCTGCCGGTCTTCGACACCGTCGCCGAGGCGCGCGACGCGACGGGGGCCGATGCCTCCGTCATCTACGTGCCGCCGCCGGGCGCGGCCGACGCCATCTGCGAGGCCATCGACGCCCAGATCCCGCTCATCGTCTGCATCACCGAGGGCATCCCGGTTCAGGACATGATCCGCGTGAAACGCTCGCTGCAGGGCTCCAAGTCGCGCCTCATCGGTCCGAACTGCCCGGGCGTGGTCACCGCCGGCGAGTGCAAGATCGGCATCATGCCGGCCAACATCTTCCGCAAGGGCTCGGTCGGAATCGTGTCGCGCTCGGGCACGCTGACCTATGAAGCGGTCTTCCAGACCTCCAGCGAGGGCCTCGGCCAGACGACGGCCGTCGGCATCGGTGGCGACCCGGTCAAGGGAACCGAGTTCATCGACATGCTGGAAATGTTCCTCGCCGACCCGAAGACCGAGTCGATCGTCATGATCGGCGAGATCGGTGGTTCGGCCGAGGAGGACGCCGCCCAGTTCATCCGGGACGAGGCGAAGAAGGGCCGCAAGAAGCCGATGGTCGGCTTCATCGCCGGCCGCACGGCTCCTCCCGGCCGCCGCATGGGTCATGCCGGCGCCATCATTTCCGGCGGCAAGGGCGGCGCAGAAGACAAGATCGCTGCCATGGAGGCGGCGGGCATCCGCGTTTCGCCCTCGCCGGCCCGCCTCGGCAAGACCCTGGTGGACGTGCTGAAGAAGCGCTGACGCCTCCCAATCAGGAAATCGGCGCGATCAGGGCCGATTTCCGCCATCGAGAAGGCGTCTGAAGGCGCCCCGTACGACAGCACGGACACCGGGTCGCCCGATGCGATCCCATTGCTGCAGGAACCGATCATGGCACGCCAAGACGAGACCATTGCGCTCACGTCCTTCCTCTATGGCGGCAACGCCGCCTATATCGAGGATCTCTATGCCCGCTACGAGGCCGATCCGGCCTCCGTGGACGCGCAATGGCAGGCGTTCTTCTCCTCGCTGGGCGACGACCGCAAGGATGTCGTCAAGAATGCGTCCGGCCCCTCCTGGACCCAGGCCAACTGGCCCGTGACGCCCGGCGGCGAACTCATCTCCGCCCTCGACGGCAACTGGGCCGCGGTCGAGAAGGCCATCGGCGACAAGCTGAAGGCCAAGGCGGCCGACAAGGGCAAGGGCGCCGAGATCACCGCAGAGCAGGTGCAGCAGGCGACGCGTGATTCCGTCCGCGCCCTGATGCTGATCCGCGCTTACCGCATGCGCGGCCATCTGCATGCCAATCTCGACCCCATCGGCCTCGATCCGCCGAAGACCCACGAGGAGCTCGACCCGACCTCCTATGGCTTCACCGAGGCCGACTACGATCGCAAGATCTTCATCGACAAGGTGCTTGGCCTCGAGTTCGCGACCATCCGGGAGATGGTGGCGATCCTCGAGCGCACCTATTGCCAGACGATCGGCGTCGAGTTCATGCACATCTCCGACCCGGCCCAGAAGGCCTGGCTGCAGGAGCGCATCGAGGGGCCGGACAAGGAGATCACCTTCACCAAGGAAGGCAAGCGCGCCATCCTGCAGAAGCTGGTCGAGGCCGAGGGCTTCGAGAAGTTCCTCGATGTCCGCTACACCGGCACCAAGCGCTTCGGCCTCGACGGTGGCGAAAGCATGATCCCGGCGCTTGAGCAGATCATCAAGCGCGGCGGCAATCTCGGCGTGAAGGAGATCGTGATGGGCATGGCCCATCGTGGCCGCCTCAACACCCTCACCCAGGTGATGGGCAAGCCGCATCGGGCGCTGTTCCACGAATTCAAGGGCGGCTCTTTTGCCCCCGACGACGTGGAAGGCTCAGGCGACGTGAAGTATCACCTCGGCGCCTCGTCGGATCGCGAGTTCGACGGCAACAAGGTGCATCTGTCGCTGACCCCGAACCCGTCGCACCTCGAGATCGTCAATCCCGTGGTGCTCGGCAAGGTGCGCGCCAAGCAGGACCAGCACGGCTGCTCGCCGGAGGACCGCACGGCCGTCCTCCCCCTTCTGATCCACGGTGACGCCGCCTTCGCCGGCCAGGGCGTCGTGGCCGAGTGCTTCGGCCTCTCGGGGCTGAAGGGCCACCGCACCGGAGGTTCGATCCACTTCATCATCAACAACCAGATCGGCTTCACCACCTACCCGCGCTACTCGCGCTCCTCGCCCTATCCGTCCGACGTGGCGAAGATGGTGGAGGCGCCGATCTTCCATGTGAACGGCGACGACCCCGAGGCTGTCGTCTTCGCCGCCAAGGTCGCGACCGAATTCCGGCAGAAGTTCCAGAAGCCGGTGGTTATCGACATGTGGTGCTACCGCCGCTTCGGCCACAACGAGGGCGACGAGCCGGCCTTCACCCAGCCGCTGATGTACAAGAAGATCCGCGGCCTGCCGACGACGCTCGACACCTATTCCAAGAAGCTCATCGCCGAGGGCGTCGTCACCGAGGGCGAAGTCGACAAGATGAAGGCCGACTGGCGCGCCCGTCTCGATGCCGAGATGGAGGCCGGTCAGTCCTACAAGCCGAACAAGGCCGACTGGCTCGACGGCAAGTGGGCGGGCCTGTCCGGCGGTGCCTCGTCCGACGACGATCCGCGTCGCGGCGCCTCGGGGGTCGAGCGCGACCAGCTCGTCCGCGTCGGCATGGCCATCACCAAGGTGCCGGAAGGCTTCAGCGCCCATCGGACCATCCAGCGGTTCATGGACAACCGCCGGAAGATGATCGACACCGGCGAGGGCATCGACTGGGCGACCGCGGAGGCCCTCGCCTTCGGCACGCTCTGCGACGAGGGCTACCGGGTCCGCCTGTCCGGCCAGGACTGCGAGCGCGGGACCTTCTCCCAGCGTCATTCGGTGCTGATCGATCAGGAGACCGAGGCGCGCTACACCCCGCTGAACAACATCCGCGAGGACCAGGGCCGTTACGAGGTCATCAACTCGATGCTCTCGGAGGAAGCTGTGCTCGGCTACGAGTACGGCTACTCGCTGGCCGAGCCGAACGCGCTGACCATGTGGGAGGGCCAGTTCGGCGACTTCGCCAATGGCGCGCAGGTGGTGTTCGACCAGTTCATCTCCTCGGCCGAACGCAAGTGGCTGCGCCTGTCGGGGCTCGTCTGCCTGCTGCCCCACGGCTACGAGGGCCAGGGACCCGAGCACTCCTCCGCCCGCCTCGAGCGTTTCCTGCAGATGTGCGCCGAGGACAATATGCAGGTCGCCAACTGCACGACCCCGGCCAACTACTTCCACATCCTGCGCCGGCAGCTGAAGCGGGAGATCCGCAAACCCCTGATCCTGATGACGCCGAAGTCGCTGCTGCGCCACAAGCGCGCGGTCTCCCGGCTCGACGAACTGGTGACGGGCACCTCGTTCCATCGCGTGTTGTGGGACGATGCACAGATCCTGCCGGGACAGGAGACGAAGCTGGTCGACGACAAGAAGATCCGCCGCGTCGTGCTGTGCTCGGGCAAGGTCTACTACGACCTCTACGAGGACCGCATCAAGAGAGGCATCGACGACGTCTACCTCATGCGCGTCGAGCAGCTCTACCCGTTCCCGCTCAAGGCGCTCGCCCACGAGATCTCCCGGTTCAAGAACGCCGAGGTGATCTGGTGCCAGGAGGAGCCGAAGAACATGGGGGCCTGGACCTTCGTGGAACCCTATCTGGAATGGGTGCTCGGCACCGCCGGCTCGAAGGTGAAGCGCGCCCGCTATGTCGGCCGCCCGGCCTCGGCCGCGACCGCCACGGGCCTGCTGTCCCGCCACAACGCCCAGCTCCAGGCGTTCCTGGACGAAGCCTTCGCATGATCCGCTCCGGCCCCCGCGGGCCGGACGTTCCGCCATCCACGACTTGAGAGAGGCCCGCAAGGGACTGCACACATGGCCACCGAAATCCGCGTTCCGACGCTCGGCGAATCCGTGACCGAGGCCACCGTCGCCAAGTGGTTCAAGAAGCCCGGCGAGGCGGTGAAGCAGGACGAGCCGCTGGTCGAGCTCGAGACCGACAAGGTGACGCTCGAGGTCAACGCGCCGGCCTCCGGCACGCTGGCGGAGATCGTCGCCGAATCCGGCACGACGGTCGGCGTCGCTGCCCTGCTTGGCCAGATCGCCGAGGGTGCGGCCGCTGCGGCTTCGGCACCGGCGAAGGCCGCCGAGGCCCCGAAGGCCGAGGCTCCGAAGGCGGCTGCGGCTCCTGCGCCTGCCAAGGTCGCGGCCGCCGATAACGGCCCGGCGGTGGCCCGGATCGCCGCCGAGAGCGGCGTCAGCCCGGCCGGCGTCGCCGGCACCGGCAAGGATGGCCGCGTGACCAAGGGCGACATGCTCGCCGCCATCGCCACGGGCGGTGCGGCCGCCCCCGCCGCGGCCGCAGCTCCGGTGTCCGCGCCCCGCCCGGCCTCGCAGCCGGAGGATGCGGCCCGCGAGGAGCGCGTGAAGATGACCCGCCTCCGGCAGACCATCGCCCGGCGCCTGAAGGAGGCCCAGAACACGGCCGCCATGCTGACGACCTTCAACGAGGTCGACATGACGGCGGTCATGACCCTGCGCAACCAGTACAAGGACCTGTTCGAGAAGAAGCACGGCGTGAAGCTCGGCTTCATGGGCTTCTTCGTGCGCGCCTGCGTGCAGGCGCTGAAGGACATCCCGGCGGTCAATGCCGAGATCGACGGCACCGACATCGTCTACAAGAATTTCTGCCACGTCGGCGTCGCGGTGGGTACCGACAAGGGCCTCGTCGTGCCGGTGGTGCGCGATGCGGACCGCATGGGCATCGCCGAGGTCGAGAAGACCATCGCCGACTTCGGCCGCCGCGCCCGCGACGGCAAGCTCTCCATCGAGGAGATGCAGGGCGGCACCTTCACGATCTCCAACGGCGGGGTCTATGGCTCGCTTATGTCGACCCCTATCCTCAATGCGCCGCAGTCGGGGATCCTCGGCATGCACAAGATCCAGGACCGGCCGATGGTGGTCGGCGGCAAGATCGAAATTCGCCCGATGATGTATCTGGCGCTCTCCTACGACCACCGCATCGTCGACGGCAAGGAGGCCGTGACCTTCCTCGTGCGCGTCAAGGAGAGCCTCGAGGATCCGGCCCGTCTCGTCATGGACCTGTAAGGTCGGGGCGCACGCCACCACAGACCGGCGCGCGAGGCGCGAGGAGACCAGCATGTCGAAGGGTGTCGTTGTCGTCACCGGATCGAGCCGCGGCATCGGGCGCGCCTGCGCCCTGCTGGCGGCCGAGCGCGGCTACCAGGTCGTGGTCAACTACGCTTCCAACGTCGACGCTGCGGCCGAGGTTGTCAGCCACATCAACCACTCCGGCGGCCAGGCGGTCGCGGTCCGGGGCGACGTGTCGGTGGAAGCCGACATCGAGCATATCTTCGCCGCCGCCGACCGGATGGGCACGCTGACCGGCCTCATCGCCAATGCCGGCGTGGTGTCGCGCTCCGGCCGCGTCGAGGACTACACCCTCGATCGGCTGCAGACGATCGTCGCCATCAACGTCGTCGGTACCATCCTGTGCTGCCGCGAGGCGGTCAGGCGCATGTCGACGAAGCGCGGCGGCAAGGGCGGCGCCATCGTGGCGATCTCCTCGGTCGCCTCCGTTCTCGGCAGCCCGAACGAGTATGTCGACTACGCCGCCACCAAGGGGGCCGTGGACAGCTTCACCATCGGGCTCGCCAAGGAAGTCGCGATGGAAGGCATTCGCGTCAACGCGGTGCGCCCCGGCATGGTCACCACCGACATCCACGAGGCGAGCGGCGACCCTGGCCGCGTCGAGCGCATCCGCCCGTCCATCCCGATGCAGCGGATCGGCGACCCCGAAGAGATCGCCCGCGCGGCGCTGTGGCTCCTTTCGGAGGAAGCCTCCTACTGCACCGGCACCTTCATCACCGCATCCGGCGGGCGCTGAGCGCTCGCACCGTCCGCACTTCCGGAGATATCCATGTCCTACGATCTCATCGTCATCGGCACCGGCCCCGGCGGCTATGTCTGCGCCATCCGTGCGGCCCAGCTCGGCATGAAGGTGGCCGTGGTGGAGAAGCGCAAGACCCACGGCGGCACCTGCCTCAACATCGGCTGCATCCCGTCCAAGGCGCTGCTCCATGCTTCCGAGCTGTTCGACGAGGCCGGCCATGGCTTCAAGGCCTTCGGCATCGAGGTGCCGGCACCGAAGCTCAACCTCAAGCAGATGATGGTCCACAAGCAGGAGACGATCGACGGCAACGTCAACGGCGTCGCCTTCCTGATGAAGAAGCACAAGATCGACCAGCACTTCGGCCGCGGCGCCATCACCGCGCCGGGCAAGGTCTCGGTCACCGCCGAGGACGGCAAGGTCACCGAGGTCGAGGGCAAGGCCATCGTCATCGCCACCGGCTCGGAAGTGACGCCGCTGCCGGGCGTTGCCATCGACGAGAAGCAGATCGTCTCATCCGAGGGCGCACTGGAACTCGCCAAGGTTCCGGGCAAGCTGGTGGTCATCGGCGCCGGCGTCATCGGCCTCGAGCTCGGTTCCGTCTGGCGCCGCCTCGGCGCCGAGGTGCATGTCATCGAATATCTCGACCGCATCCTGCCGGGCATGGACGGCGAGGTCGCCAAGCAGTTCCAGCGCATCCTCGGCAAGCAGGGCATGACCTTCCAGCTCGGCGCCAAGGTCACCGGCGCCAAGGCCTCGAAGAAGGGCGTCGCCCTCACCGTCGAACCTGCCGCCGGCGGCGATGCGCAGACCGTGGAAGCGGACGTGGTGCTCGTCGCCATCGGCCGGCGTCCCTACACCGAAGGCCTCGGGCTCGAGACGGTCGGCGTCGCCCTGGAGCGCGGCCGCGTCGTCATCGACGACCATTTCAGGACCAATGTTCCCGGCATCTACGCCATTGGCGACGTGGTGCGCGGGCCGATGCTGGCGCACAAGGCCGAGGACGAGGGCATCGCCGTGGCCGAGATCATCGCCGGCAAGGCGGGCCATGTGAATTACGACTGCATCCCGGGCGTCGTCTATACCTATCCCGAGGTTGCGACTGTCGGTAGGACCGAGGAGGACCTGAAGGCCGCCGGCGTCGCCTACAATGTCGGCAAGTTCCCCTTCACCGCCAATGGCCGCGCCCGCGCCAACCGGGCGACCGACGGCTTCGTGAAGGTCCTGGCGGATGCCGCCACCGACAAGGTGCTCGGCGTCCATATCGTCGGCGCCGGCGCCGGCGAGATGATCCACGAGGCGGTGGTGCTGATGGAGTTCGGCGGCTCGGCCGAGGACCTTGGCCGGTCCACCCATGCGCATCCGACCATGTCGGAGGCGGTGAAGGAGGCAGCGCTCGCCGTCGACAAGCGCGCCATCCACATGTGATCGTCCGGCCGGACCTGACGCTCCACCCCACCCCGGCCACGTCGGCCGGGGTTTTTTTGCGGTCGCACCAGTCTTGTTCCCCATCAACGGGTTGCCAAGGCAACTCACGCGGGCGGGCCCGCATCGCATCGCACGGGCTGAACCTTCTCCTTTCCCGGACCGACCCATGGACATGGCAGGTGACCGCACCGACGCGGCGCCCCAAGATCGAAGGAGATCACCATGTCGAAGTCCATCAACAAGCTGGCTCTCGCCGGCGCTCTCACCCTTGCCCTCACCGGCGCCTTCACCGGCCTCGCCCAGGCCCGCGGCGGCGGCGGGGGTGGAGGCGGAGGCGGAGGCCCGGAGGTGAACATCACCAATGCGGTGGTGCTTCCGGACCTTCCGCGCCGCCCGCGTGGCAGCGTGACCAATAGCGGCCAGGACGGCTGCAGCTACTCCACCTACTGGGGTGGCATCGTCTGCGAGCAGCGCGGCGGCCGCCGCTGATCGCACCCGCATCGGAACTGACGAGCCGGCGGAGCGAAAGCTCCGCCGGTTTTGTCTTTGCCTCATGGGCGGGGCTGTCGCAGCCCGCCCGTTACGCC
>Ga0315900_10010499_pt1 | contig 11581 bp, 9 predicted proteins | sample LakEriMetagenome_FD_203521 | JGI IMG/M metagenome (GOLD analysis project Ga0315900, IMG submission 203521) | Freshwater fungal communities from buoy surface, Lake Erie, Ohio, United States - Buoy 12 MA114 | ecosystem: Environmental > Aquatic > Freshwater > Lake > Lake biofilm | place: USA: Lake...
GCGGCGATGAAGAGATCGCCCGCGCGACGCACCAGGCCCGTGCGTTCGCTGTCCGGGCCGACCATGAACCCCGGCGTGTCGACGAAGGTGATGACCGGCCAGCCCTGGGCATCGGCCAGCCGCAGAAAGCGCACCAGCTTGTCGCAGGCCGGGCCGTCCAGCGCGCCGCCCAGGTGCCGGCAGTCACTGGCCGCCAGCGCCACGGGGCGCCCGCCCAGGCGGGCCACCGCCGTCACCACGCCGGGGCCGAAACCTTGGCGCAATTCCAGCACCGAGCCCTCGTCGCACACCGTCTGCAGGATGGGCCGGGGGTCGAAGGCGGTGTTGCGCTGCGCTGGCAGGGCCTGGCGCAAACTGAGCGGGTCGCCCCCCAGCACGGCCCCGGATGAATCCACGGACGCCTTCATGCCTGTCGAATCTCTGGCATGCGCCGCACGGGTCGGGTCCGCAGCACCCAGGGCCCCATGAGCGCCACCATCGGCCACCAGCCCCAACCAACGCTTGGCCACGGCCACCGCGGCGGCCTCGTCCGGCACGCGCACATCCACCACGCCGTTGGCCCAGTGCACGTCCACCGGACCCACGGCGTCAGGCTCCACGCGCCCCAGGCCGCCGCCTTCGATCATGGCCGGGCCACCCAGTCCGATGCTGGCGCCCTCCACCGCGATGATCAGGTCGCAGCACCCCAGCAGCGCCGCATTGCCCGCGAAGCAGCGCCCGGCGACGATGCCCACCAGGGGCACCTGGCCCGACAACGCAGCCAGCGACGCGAAGGTGGTGCAGTCCAGGCCGGCCACGCCCGGCCAGTCCACATCACCCGGCCGCCCGCCGCCGCCCTCGGCAAACAGCACCAGCGGCAGGCGCGAACGCCGCGCAAGGTCCAGAAGGCGGTCGCTCTTGGCGTGGTTCCACACACCCTGGGTGCCGGCCAGGACGGTGTAGTCATAGGCCATCACGGCGCAAGGCCGGCCATGGACCGTGCCCGTGCCGGTGATCAGGCCGTCGGCCGGGGTGTGGCGCTGCAGGTCCTCTTCCGTGCGGCGGCTGCGCTGCGCTGCCACCGCGAAGGCGCCGAACTCGCTGAAGCTGCCGGCGTCCAGCAGGTCGGCCACGTTCGCGCGCGCGCTGCGCAAGTCGCTGGCGTGGCGCCGCGCCATGGCCTCCGGCCGGGCGGCATCCTGCAGCAGCGCGCGGCGCTCCTGCAGATGGGCCAGGTCAGCGCGCGGAAGCTCCGCCACGTCCGGTGCCGGCGCAGGACCTGCGGACTCGCCGCCCGCGACACCCAGCTCGGGCGCTGCCGCGGCACGCCATTGCGCCAGCACCGCGCCCTCTTCCACCACCTCGCCCACGCTGCACAGCACGTGCAGGATCTGGGCGTCACAAGGGCAGGCCAGGGGCAGCTCCATCTTCATGGACTCCAGCACCAGCAGCACCTGCTCAGCACGGCAGGCCTGCCCCGGCTCCGCTTCCATGGTCACGACGGTGCCCCGCACGGGGGCGCGCAGGTCTTGCAGCGCGTCACTTTGCGCGGGATGTCGATGGCCAGAATTCATCTGCAGACCTTTGCGTTCCAAGGAAACCCCTTCGGACCCTTTCCAGAGCGACAGGTCCGCCGGTTCGATCAGCCACGGCTGGCTCGCTGGGCGGACTTGCGGCCTCGGGCATCATGCCATCCTGACCTTCGACGCTGCAGGACCGAGAATCCTGACGGGCAGCCCCTCGGGCCACCATGCAGGAAGGAGCACCTCTTGGCCCTCAAAGCCACCATCTACAAGGCCCAGTTGCAGATCGCGGACATGGACCGCGCGCTGTACGCTGATCACGCGCTGACGCTGGCGCTGCACCCATCCGAAACCGAAGAGCGGTTGCTGGTGCGCTTGCTCGCATTCGCGCTGCGCGTGCCGCACGACACCGACCGCGGCGCACTGCAGTTTGCCAAGGGCCTGTCGGACGCCGACGAGCCGGACCTCTGGCAACACGACCTCACCGGCCAGCTGGTGCAGTGGATCGAGGTGGGGCAGCCCGACGAACGGCGCCTGGCCAAGGCCTGTGGCCGCGCCGAGAGCGTGACCCTCTACACCTACGGGTCGGCCGTGCCCATCTGGTGGGGCGGCATCGAAAACAAACTCACCCGCCTGTCCAACCTGACGGTGTGGCAGATCCCGGCCGAGCAAGCGCAAGCCCTGGCCCAACGCGCCCAGCGTTCCATGCAGTGGCAGGTGACGGTGCAGGACGGTAGCGTCTGGGTCAGTGACGGGCAGCAATCGGTGGAACTCTCGCCGCAGGCACTGAAAACGGCTACGCGCTGAAGTTGCGGCGCCACCCTCCGCCGCCTCCGCAGATGTCCATGAAGAAACGCGTGCGGAACCATCCGTCCCGTGACTCAATAGTGCACCCATGAAACGCCGCACCCTGCTGTGTGCACTGTCAAGCGCAGCTGCCAATGCTGTGCCCACGCTGCTGCCCGCTACTGCCCTAATGAACCCGATGAACGCTGACGCTCAGACCCCGACCGCTGCTACCGCCCCAACCCTGCAGACATCTGCCACGTCGTCTTCCCCCAGCGACGACCCCTACCTCTGGCTGGAAGACGTTCAGGGCGAACGCGCGCTGGCCTGGGTACGCGAGCGCAACGCCCAGGCCCGCGAGCGGCTGCAGGCCTGGCCCGACTTCATGCCCCTGCGCCAGCGCATCCGCGAGGTGCTGGACTCGCGCGACCGCATCCCCGCCGTGCGCCGGCGTGGCGAGGCGTTCTACAACCTTTGGCAAGACGCCGCCAACCCGCGCGGCCTGTGGCGGCGCACCAGCCTGGCCGAGTACCGCAAGGCGCAGCCGGCCTGGGAGACGGTGCTGGACGTGGACGCCCTGGGCAAGGCCGAGGGCGTCAACTGGGTCTGGGGCGGCTCCAACAGCTTCGGCCCGGTGCACCGGCGCTGCATGCTCAAGCTCTCCAAAGGCGGGGCGGACGCTGCGGTGCAGCGCGAGTTCGACACGGTGACCAAGCGTTTCGTGCCGGCCTCAGAAGGCGGCTTCGAACTGCCCGAGGCGAAGTCCAGCTTCGACTGGATCGACGCCGAAAGCGCCTACATCGGCACCGACTTCGGCTCGGGCTCGATGACCGACTCGGGCTACCCGCGGGTGATCAAGCGCTGGCAACGCGGCCAGCACTGGCAGGACGCCGTGACCGTCTTCGAGGGCCAGAAGAGCGACGTGGCCGCCTGGGCCTCGGTGGACCGCACGCCGGGCTTCGAGCGCACGCTGTTCGGCCGCTCGATCGACTTTTACCGCACCGAGACCTTCCTGCTGCAGGACGGACAGCTGCGGCGCATTCCCAAGCCTGACGACGCCGAACTCGCCTTCTGGCGCGAATGGGCCCTGGTCTCGCTGCGCAGCCCCTGGACCGTCGGCGGCCGCACCTGGCCGACGGGGGCCCTGCTGCTGTGCAGCGCGAGCAACCTGCTGGCGGGCAAGCCTGACTTGAGCGCACTGTTCACCCCCACCGCCACGCGCTCGCTGCAGGGCTACCAGATCACGCGCAGCCGGCTGCTGCTGAGCGTGCTGGATAACGTGGCCGGGCGGGTGGAAGAGGTGTGGCGCGGCGCTGACGCCTCCTGGCAGCGCCGCGAGGTGGCCACGCCCTTCCCCGGCACGGTGGGCATCGAGGCCCTGCACGACCCGCTGCTGCAGGACGATCGGCTGGGCGAAGCCTGGCTGCTGAGCTACACCGATTTCCTCACCCCCGACACCTTGTCGCTGGCCCAAACCGGCTCTGACCGCTTCGAGCGCCTGAAGGCCCGGCCGAGCGAATTCGACGCCACCGGCATGCGCGCGGAGCAGCGCTTTGCCACCTCCAGGGACGGCACCCGCATCCCCTACTTCGTGGTCTGGCCCAAGGGTGCGCAGGCCGATGGGCGCAACCCGACGCTGCTGTACGGCTACGGCGGCTTCGAGGTGAGCCTGCAGCCCTGGTACTCGGGCGTGTTCGGCAACGCCTGGACCGCCCGCGGCGGCGTGCTCGTGGTGGCCAACATCCGCGGCGGCGGCGAGTTCGGCCCAGCCTGGCACCAGGCGGCCACTCAGGCGAACAAGCAGCGCAGCTACGACGACTTCGCCGCCGTGGCTGAGGACCTGATCCGCCAGCGCATCACCAGCCCGGCGCACCTGGGCATGGAAGGCGGCAGCAACGGCGGGCTGCTGGTGGGCGCCGTAATGCTGCAGCGCCCCGAGCTGTTCGGCGCCGTGGTGTGCTCGGTGCCCTTGCTGGACATGAAGCGTTACCACCAGTTACTGGCCGGGGCGAGCTGGATGGCCGAATACGGTGACCCCGACCAGCCCGATCAATGGGCCTGGATCTCACGCTACAGCCCCTACCAGAATGTCCAGCGCGGCATGAAGCTCCCCGCCGTGCTGTTCACCACCAGCACCCGAGACGACCGTGTGCACCCCGGCCACGCCCGCAAGATGGCCGCCCGCATGCTGGAGCAGGGCCACGACGCCTCCTACTACGAGAACATCGAGGGCGGGCACGGCGGCGCGGCCGACAACGCTCAGCGAGCCGACCTCCAGGCCCTGGAGTTCGCCTTCCTGTGGCAACGGCTGGCACCCAGGGCGCGCATCCCGGAGAAGCCGAAGGGCGAGGCGTTGCGGTAGCGTCAAGTCTTTTCCGGGTTGCCCTTCGCAAGAACCACGGGCGGCAGGCCTTTGACAGAGGCCGATCTCCCCCAATCTGCGTTCTGCCCTAGACTTATCGCCATGCGTCGCGTTTGGCTGATCGTGTTGCTGGTGGCCCTGCTGCCCCTTCGTGGGTGGACGGCAGCCAGCATGGCCGTGTCGGCTCCGCCTTCACAACTTCTCGTCCAGGCCGAACTGCACGCCATGCCGTGCCACGCTGACGCTTCCGACGACGCTGCCGTGCAGGTCCACGACGCGGGGCAGTCCTCGCATCTGTGCTTCAGTTGCGACCTGTGCCATGCGGCGCTGGCCCCGGTGTCTGCCGGTTCGGCATCTCCCGGACCGGTGCCCGGTGAAGGGCCGCTGGTGGGCCCCTCGCGCGACACCGGCCGCCTGTTGGCCGGCTGCCTGGAGCGACCTCCCCGAGCCTGACGCTCCAGGCCACCGGTCCGTGAGACCGGTGGGCGGCCCTGCCCGGTCCCGGTCAGGGCCCGGATGCAAGCCTTGCGCGGCTTCTCGTGCCCGCGTGCCGTGCCACCCCCGGAGTTTCTTTCATGCCTTTTCCGTTTCCGCTCCTGCGGCCCCCTTGCCTCGGCACGAGGTGGCGCGCGTTCGTCGGTTCATGCCTGCTGGCTCTCGTGGCCGGCCCCGTGCAGGCGTTGCCCATGGCCTCTCAGGGCTACTGGATGGTGATGGGGGACTTCGAGGAAGGGTCGAACAAGCTCTCCGCCAACTACGCCCTCACCGGAAGGGACGCCGTCGGGGCGGCGGTGGCCCGCTTCGACAGCCCGGCCCATGGCGCCAGCGGGATGCGATCCTCGCGCGACCTGGCGTCGATCACCTACACCCGGCTCCTGCACCGCTGGAACCTGCCCGACGCTCAGGCCAACCTGTGGTTGATTGGGCAGGTTGGTGGCCTGCGCGCGGAGGGCGAGGCCGGCGGCACGCGCACGCTGCTGTCTCCGGCGGTGCTGGCCGACTGGGAGACCACGCGGCTCTACGTGGGCGGCGGTGTCGAGGCCCAGCGTGCGGGCGACTGGCGGCGGGAATCGGCCTACGCCCGCACGGGCTTCTCGCTGTACGAAGTCGAGTACGAGCAGGTGCAACCGTGGATCCTGCTCGAGGCGCGGCGTGAGCGCGAGCGCATTCCACGCCCCGCCGCTGCGGCCCACGAGGTCGCCAAGACCGAGTGGATGCCGATGGTGCGCCTCATTCACCGCCACTGGTTCCTGGAGCTCGGCGTGCGCCGCGACAGGGCGCACCTGAGTTTCATGTGGGTGCCGTGAGTCCGCGCCTTGGACTGGCCAGCATCGTGCCAAACCCTTTTTTCATTCTTCCTTCCATTTCCCCCCGAAAGGACTTCCCATGAAGACCCGAATCGCTGCACGTTCCCTTCCGGCTCCACGTCTGGCGCTGATGTTGTCAGCCCTGCTGGCAGGTGTCGCCATGGTCGTGTTCGCCACGTCCGCGCACGCTCAAACCACGACGCCGGCCAAAGCGGCCGAGGCAGCGGGCGCCGCCCAAGCCTCCGCCGTCAAGCTCTCCGTCAATGGCATGGTCTGCGCTTTCTGCGCCCAGGGCATCGAGGCGCGGCTGAAGAAGCTGCCCGAGACGGCCGACCTCTACATCAACCTCAAGCAGAAGGTGGTAGCTGTTCAAGCCAAGCCCGGCCAGACGTTGGCCATGGACAAGCTCAAGGCCGAGGTTGTCGAGGCGGGGTACGAGGTCACCCGGGCCGAGCCGATGTCGCAGACGGTGGCGCAGCTGCGTGAGCAGATGCGCGGCCGACAGTGAGCGCCGGATCAGGAAGCGCAGCACCGGCCGACGTCGATGGCGGCGCTGCCGCAGCCGGCTGGTGGTCGGCCTGGCTGTCGCTGCTGGCCAGCGGCGGCACGCTCGTGTGCTGCGCGCTGCCGGCGCTGCTGGTCTCGCTCGGGCTCGGTGCCGCGCTCGCCGGGCTGGTGAGTGCGGTGCCGGCGCTGGTGTGGATCAGCGAGTACAAGGCGCCCGTGTTCGGGGTGGCAGCACTGCTGCTGGCAGGTGCCGGGGCCCTGCAATGGCACCTGCGGACGGCGCCGTGCCCGGTCGATCCTGCGCTGCGTCAGGCTTGCCTGCGGACCAGGCGGTGGTCGCGCTGGGTGTGGACCGCCGCGGTGGGGCTGTTTGCGGTCGGCGCCTTCTTCGCCTTCGTGGCGCCGCTGTGGATGCAGGGGTAGCCGGGGGGGCGGAGCGTCAGGCCCGGGGCTGGCCCGCCGCATCCCGCTCCCGCTGCTGCTCCTGCAGCAGCCGCCACATCACCTTGCCCGATCCGCTCTTGGGCAGCGAATCGACGAACTCCACGATGCGCGGCACCTTGTAGGCCGCCATGTGCTCGCGCGCCCAGTCGATCACGTCCTGCTCACGGGCCGTGGCGCGGGCTTCGGGGCGCACGACCACCAGGGCCTTGACGGTTTCGCCGCGGTAGGCGTCCTGCGCGCCGATCACGCAGGCCTCCAGCACGACCGGGCACTTGAACAGCAGCAACTCCACCTCGGTGGGCCAGACCTTGAAGCCGCTGGCGTTGATCATGCGCTTCAGGCGGTCGGTGATGAAGAAGTAGCCCTCCTCGTCCATACGCCCCAGGTCCCCCGTGCGGAAGAAACGCTTGCCCTCCAGCTCGAAAAACGCTTCTTCGGTGGCCTGCGGGTGCTTCCAGTAGCCCTTGAAGACCATGGGGCCGTGGGTGACGATCTCGCCGGCCTCGCCCGGGGGCAGCTCCTGCAGCGTCTGCGGGTCCACCACGCGCGAGTCCACGCCGAAGATGGGCATGCCCAGGCACTGCAGCTTGGCGCGCTCGGGCGGGTTGGCATGGCTGGGCGCGGCGGTCTCGGTCAGGCCGTAGCCCTCGGCAAAGGTGATGCCGAACTCGTCCTGCAGCCGCTGCGCCACCGCTTGCGGCATGGCCGCGCCGCCACCCGACAAGTAGCGCAGGCTGGACAGGTCGAACTGCCGGTAGTTCGGGCTGCCAAACAGGTCGATGATCATGGTGGGGATGCAGGTCCAGTGCGTCACCCGGTGGCGCGAGATGATGCGCCCGGCCAGCTCCCGGTCCCAGCGCGGCAGGATCACCACCGTGCTGCCGGTGAACGCCGGCGCCATCACGCCGTACATGAAACCCGTGATGTGGAACATGGGCACCACGGCCAGGCTGATGGTCTCAGCACTGGCGTGCCCCCACAGCCCGCCGCCCACCACGTTGTGCATCAGCGTGCGGTGCGTGTGCAGGCAGCCTTTGGGCAAGCCGGTGGTGCCGGAGGTGTAAGGCAACAGGGCCAGGTCGTCAGGCCCGGCCGTGTGGGGGCCTGGTTGAAGGCCAGCCGTCAGGGCATCCGGCCAGCGCTCGAAACGTGAGTCAGGCAGCGCCGCATCCGTCCGCAGCCAGGCCAGCACGGGCTCGGCTGGGGCCTCGGCCGGGTCCAGTTCGGCCTCGGCAGGCATGGCGTCGGCGTAGCGGGTGACCAGCACGTGTTGCAGCCGTTGCCCGGCGGGCAGGCGCGCGTCGGCCTCGGCCACGACGGCGGCCAGATCGGCGCTGACGATGGCCAACCGGGCCTCGGGGTCGGTGATGTAGTGGCCGAACTCGTCGGCCCGGTTCATGGGATTCACCGGCACGATCACGGCGTTGGCACGCAGCACCGCGAAGGCCGCCACCACGTACTGCGGGCAGTTTTGCATGTACAGCAGCACCCGGTCGCCACGTTGCACGCCACGAGTCTGCAACCAACCGGCCAGCGCTTCGGCCTGACGCTGCAGCTCCTGCCAGGTCAGACGCCGGCCCAGGTACAGGTAGGCGCTCTTGTGGGGGTAACGCTGAGCCGCCACCTCCAGGTTGAACCACAGGGAGGTTTCAGGCGCCTCCAGTTCCTGGGGCAGCCGGGCGGGCCAATGGGCGAGGTGGGGGCGTGGGCTCAAGGGGTGGCTCCTGCGCAAGGCCAGCGGGCAAGTCCAGACGTGACGAAAACCCCCATTGGATCGGCTCCGCGCAAAACCGCCATTCAGCGAAACCCTGGGAGCCCCGCGGTCACACCACCACCGGCTCCGGCTCCAGGCGGATGCCGAACCTCCCGTAGACGCTTTCCTGGATGGCGCGCGCCAGCGTCACCACCTCGCCGCCCGTGGCGCCGCCGCGGTTGACCAGCACCAGGGCCTGCTTGTCGTAGACGGCCGCGCCGCCCACGGCCTTGCCTTTCCAGCCGCAGGCGTCGATCAGCCAGCCAGCGGCCAGCTTGGCGCTGCCGTCGGGCAGCGGGTAGTGCACCACCTCGGGGTCGCGGTCGATGATGTCGCGGCACTGCGCGGCGCTGACCACCGGGTTCTTGAAGAAGCTGCCGGCGTTGCCGATGACGGCCGGGTCGGGCAGCTTGGCGCGGCGGATGGCACACACCCAGTCAAAGACGGTGCGCGCATCGGGCTCGGCGATGCCGGTCTCGGCGCGCTTGCGCTCCAGGTCCAGGTAACCCAGCACCGGCGCCCAGGGCCGCGGCAGGCGAAAGCGCACCCGGGTGATGACGCTCTTGCCCGCCAGGTGCTGCTTGAAGACGCTGTCGCGGTAGCCAAAGCGGCAGGCCGCAGCCTCCAGCGTCACGGTGCGGCCCGTCACCAGGTCCACCGCGTCCAGGGATTCGAAGCGGTCCTTCAGTTCCACGCCGTAGGCGCCGATGTTCTGCACTGGAGCGGCGCCCACGGTACCGGGGATCAGCGCCAGGTTCTCCAGCCCAGGCAAGCCCTGCTCCAGCGTCCATTGCACCAGGCCGTGCCAGGACTCGCCCGCACCCGCCTCCACGATCCAGGCGTCGTGTCGGGTTTCCAGCAGGCGCAGGCCGGGTACCTCAACCTTCACCACGAGGGCCTGCACGTCGCGCGTGAAAAGCACGTTGCTGCCGCCACCGAGGATGAACTTGGGCGCCAGGCCCCAGGCGGGGTCGTCCACCAGGCGCCGCAGGTCGGCCTCGCTCTTGACCCGCAGCAGGTGCGCGGCCGTGGCCGGCAGGCCGAAAGTGTTGAGCGTGCGCAGGCTGACGCCCGCTTCCAGGGGCAAGGTACTCACCGACATGGACGGGCGAGGTCGGTCGGGTTGAAGGGGATTCCACAGGGTCGAGACATCGCGCAGAATTTTCCCCTGCTTTACCCTGCCGGCCCGTACTTTTCAGTGGCCGGACCCGTGCCACGCCAAGAGAGAACCGACATGCCGAGTTTCGACGCCGTCCTCGAACCCAATCTGGTGGAACTGAAGAATGCCGTGGACCAGACCGGCAAGGAGATCGGCACCCGCTTCGACTTCAAGGGCTCCAGCGCCAAGGTGGAACTGACCGAAAAGGGCGCCACCAGGGAACTGATGCTGTACGGCGACAGCGACTTCCAGATCGGCCAGGTGCGCGACGTGCTGCTGGCCAAGCTGACCAAGCGCGCCGTCGACATCCGCTTCCTGGACCTGAGCGCCAAGATCGAGAAGATCGGCGGCGACAAGGTGCGCCAGAGCGTGGCCGTGCGCACCGGCATCGACAGCGACAACGCCAGGAAGATTCAGAACCTGATCAAGCAGAGCAAGCTCAAGGTGCAGGCGCAGATCCAGGGCGACGTGGTGCGCGTCAGCGGCGGCAAGCGCGACGATCTGCAGACAGCGATCCAACACCTGAAGGCGGGCGTGACCGACCTGCCGCTGTCTTTCACCAACTTCCGGGACTGACGCCGCGACCACCCGCCGCGCACCCGCGGGCAGGCCCAGCGGGGGGCTTCGCGCCGGCGACGATGGAGGCGGAGTGGGCGTTTTCGAACGGTCGTGCTAAAAACGCATCCCTCGCGGACCGCTGGTCATGGAGGCCCTGCCTCTGCCAGCCGACCACCGCCCCGACACAGGAGATAACCCCCGATGGACCTGAACTTCACGGCCGAGGAACTGGCGTTTCGCGCCCACATCCGCCACTGGGTGGCCGAGCACCTGCCCCAGGACATCTCGCACAAGGTGCACCACGCGCTGCATCTGAGCCGCGACGACCTGCAGCGCTGGGCGAAGATCCTGGGCGCCAAGGGCTGGCTGGGCTGGAACTGGCCGGTGGAGTTCGGCGGGCCCGGCTGGAACGCCGTGCAGCGCCACCTGTTCGAAGAGGAATGCGCGCTGGCCGGCGCGCCCCGGGTGGTGCCGTTCGGGCCCGTGATGGTGGCCCCGGTCATCATGGCGTTTGGCAATCGCGAGCAGCAGCAGCGCTTCCTGCCCGGCATCGCCAGCGGCGAGGTCTGGTGGAGCCAGGGCTACAGCGAGCCGGGATCGGGCTCGGACCTGGCCTCGCTGAAGACCCGCGCCGAACGCCGCGGCAAGGTCTACATCGTCAACGGCCAGAAGACCTGGACCACGCTCGGGCAGTACGGCGAGTGGATCTTCTGCCTGGTGCGCACCAGCAACGAGGGCAAGCCCCAGACCGGCATCAGCTTCCTGCTGATCGACATGAAGAGCCCCGGCATCACCGTGCGCCCCATCATCACGCTGGACGGGGAGCACGAGGTCAACGAGGTCTGGTTCGACAACGTCGAAGTGCCTGCCGAGAACCTCATTGGCGAGGAGAACAAGGGCTGGACCTACGCCAAGCACCTGCTCAGCCACGAGCGCACCAACATCGCTGACGTCAACCGCGCCAAGCGCGAACTGGAGCGTCTCAAGCGCATCGCCAAGACCGAAGGGGTGTGGGAAGACGTCCGTTTCCGCGACCAGATCGCCCTGCTGGAGGTGGACATCGTCGCGCTGGAGATGATGGTGCTGCGTGTGCTGTCGGCCGAGAAGAGTGGCAAGCAGAGCCTGGATGTGGCCGGGCTGCTGAAGATCCGCGGCAGCGAGATCCAGCAGCGCTACACCGAGCTGATGATGTTGGCCGCCGGG
>Ga0315900_10010501_pt1 | contig 11580 bp, 6 predicted proteins | sample LakEriMetagenome_FD_203521 | JGI IMG/M metagenome (GOLD analysis project Ga0315900, IMG submission 203521) | Freshwater fungal communities from buoy surface, Lake Erie, Ohio, United States - Buoy 12 MA114 | ecosystem: Environmental > Aquatic > Freshwater > Lake > Lake biofilm | place: USA: Lake...
CCATCATGGCGAAGGAGTGGCCGGAAGACGACAGCACCATGAGCCTCGAAGATGCGCGCTTCAGCGTGATCCGCTATCTCGCATCGCCCATCGAAAATGCATCAGGACCAAACGCACATGACCCCCGCTCCGGAGAGATCATCGAAAGCCATATCCAGTGGTACCACAACGTGATGAAGTTATTGCACAGTTGGTATTTCGCCCAGGCAGCTGCAGTGGACCCCGGGGCCAGGAAAATGGTTTTTGACGATGAACTGATGGGGCAGCTGGTGCGGACCGTCTCCTCCCACGAAGTTGGACACACCCTTGGCCTGCTGCACAACATGGGCTCAAGTTCACGCACCCCCGTAGAAAAACTCAGGGACAGGAAATGGCTGGAGGAAAACGGCCATACAGCCTCGATCATGGACTATGCACGTTTCAACTACGTAGCCCAACCGGAAGATAGTGTGGGCAGGAATGGCCTGTTCCCGCGCATCGGGGAGTACGACAAGTGGGCCATTGAATGGGGCTACGGATATGTACCCGGTAAAGATGAACAGGAAGACAACCTGATACTCAATAAAAAATACATCGACAGGCTGGCGAAAAACCCGCGTATCTGGTTCGGAACATACGAATTCGGAAACTTCTCCGATCCCCGCACCCAGGCGGAAGACTTGTCAGATAACCCTGTTAAAGCCTCAGAGTATGGCGTAAAGAACCTGAAAAGGATCATGCCGAAACTTCCTGAATACACGAAAGAAGATGCCGACCGCTATGAGAACATGAGCGATATGTATAGAGCCCTGTACGACCAGTACAGCCGATACGTTTTTCACGTGGTCAGGGCCATAGGCGGCTATTACGAAACGCCAAAATCCATTGAACAATCTGGCGATGTATACGAAGTAGTGCCAAAGAAACAACAGAAGGAAGCCGTCAACTTCCTGCATAAACAACTCTTCACCACGCCTGCCTGGCTGATGGATAAAGACATCATCAACAAATTCTCAAACCCTGCATCCAACCAGGTCAGCAGCATCCAGGAAAATGCCCTGTCCAGCATGCTGACCACATCAAGGCTCGGCCGGATGGTTACGCTGACCAACCGTTATGATGATGCCTACCAGATAGATGAATATCTGAGCGACATCCGGAAAGGATTATTCAGCGAACTGGGTTCGAAATCAAAAATTGACATGAACAGGCGTAACCTCCAAAAATCCTATGTGGAAAAATTGATCGGGCTTGTTAACCCTCCCAGTGGCGGCAGCACCGGCATTACCATTTCATTTGGAAGCCTGTCATTGAGTCCCGATGTTTCAAAAACAGACGTCAGTTCTGTCACCCGGGCACATCTGGTGAACCTGAGAAATGAACTGTCGGCCGCTTCGGCATCTTACCCTGATAACATGAGCCGGTATCATTTGGAGGATCTTGCGGTTAGGATCAAGAGGGCGTTGGACCCCAAGTAAATTGGCTGATTGGCTCATTGGCTAATTGGCTAATTAGACAACGATAATTGAGTTTCTTAATTTGATTTGTCAGAGTAATATATATCGAAAGAACAAGTCGCCCCGCTATTTTTGGTGGGGCGACTTGTTTCTAAACCTACACAATTGATGTTACTGCTTGAGAATCTTTCTGGTCATCATGACATCGTCCTCACTTTTTAGGGTTACCACATACAGCCCCTTAGACCATCCGGAGGTTGAAATAGCGGAGTTTCCATGAGTGACTATACGGCTGACCAGCACCGTCCCTTTCATATCTGTTACAGTGATGTACACTTTCTGATTCCGGTAACGCTGGTTGATCTCCACATTCATCAGATCGGTTACCGGATTGGGCCAGATCGCCACTTCACCATTATTCACGTTGTTAATGCGAACGACGCGGCTGTATGTGAACTTACCGTCCAGGTCAATCTGCCTGAGCCTGTAGTAAGACAAGCCTTTCAACGGCGAGAGATCAGTATAGTTGTAATGGGTAAGCACCGCACTATTGATCTTCCCGGGGATAAATCCAATCTTGGACCATGCGCGCCCATCTGTACTCCGCTCGATGTCAAAACCAGTATTGTTCTGCTCGGAAGCCGTCTTCCAGTTCAATACCACTTTCTCAGCATCTATTTGGCCGGTGAAATCAAGCCAGGTCACCGGAAGCACTGACACAAGTGCTAAAAAACCAGCGGAAGCAGCGGTGAAATACGTGTTATTCTGGAAAGTTGCAGTGGAGGCGGTGCTGCCGTAAGTGCCGAGGGTGGTCTGGGCTACTCCTCCCAACGACAACTGCAAGCACTCGCTATTGAACCCGTTGCAGTTCATGCGGCCGTCGATGCTGAGCGAGCCGGGAATGCTGAGGCTTGCATTAGTCTGCAAGGTGGCCCCTGTATTCACCGTTACTGCAGTGCTTGCACCTAACGCATGGCCGTTACTGGCTATAAGCGTTCCGCCGGAGACGGTGGTGGCCCCGGTGTAGGCGTTAGCCCCTGAGAGGGTAAGTGTGCCTGTGCCAATCTTGGTGAGGCCAACAGTGCCGCTACCGTTCTGGATGATGCCGCTGAAGGTGGTGCTCGCATTGCCTGCGTGCGCGATGATGACTGCACCGCCGGCACTGCTGGTGATGGTGCCCGCGCCTGCGATGGAGGCTACGGTCTCACTCTGTCCGCCCAAATCGAACGTGGCACCGCTCGCTACGTTGAGAGCACTACTGTTGCTGATGCGCTCGCTGGCCCCGGACAACCGCAGTATACCACTGCTGATGGTAGTGGCACCGGAGTAGCTACTGGCACCGGAAAGCGTCAGCGTGCCGGCCCCCAGTTTAGTTACCGATCCTGTATTGGTAATCGCACCGCTGTAGGTAATGTTATCCGAACGATTAAAGACTACTGCTGCGGCTGTGTTAGCGACATTGATATTGCTTGTCACCGAACCTGTTGTTCCACCATTACCAATTGACAAAATGCCTCCTTGCACAGTAATCGACGAAACGGTTATGCTGCCGGTAAGCGTCATTGTTCCGGCCCCCTGCTTTCTAACGGAAGCGCCAGACCCAGTCCCGCCGATGTTGCCCGGGAAAGTGAAGTCATCAGACCGGTTAAAAGAAACACCACCAAAAGATCCCGTAGTTATGTTTCCTACTACGGAACCACTTGTTCCACCATTGCCAATTTGTATAGTGCCATTGCTCACAGAAGTTCCTCCGGTGTAGGTATTATTGCCGGTAAGTGTAAGAGTGCCAGTAAAAGGCTTATTGAGGGCTACCGTCCCGCTTCCATTTTGGATCACTCCACTGAAAGTAGAAGAAGCATTGCCTCCTCCATGTGTAATTGTTACTGAACCGGCAGCACTACTTGTGATGGTTCCGTCACCGCCAAATGAAAAAACAGTTTCACTAACACCATTCATGTCAAATATTGCGCCAGTTGCAATTGTTAAAGCACTGCTATTAGAAATTCGTTCGCTTGCCGATCCAAGTCTTAATGTACCTGCATTGATGGTTGTTGCACCTGTGTAGGTGTTGGCTCCTGAAATAGTTAAGATTCCGGCTCCTTCTTTGGTAAGGGACATGTTACCGGCGCCATTCTCGATCACCCCGCTGAAGGTGGTGCTTGCATTACCGCTCAGGATAAGCACCCCTCCACTAAAACCGCTTCTAACCGTGCCTGCCCCTGCCAGGGAGCCCACAGTTTCCGTGCGCCCGCCCAGGTCAAAGACTGCGCCGCTGGCCACGAACAAGTCAGTGGAGTTACTGATCCGCTCATTGTTCGTGGCGATCTGCACCCTGCCGGCACTGATGGTGGTGGCCCCGGTATAGGTGTTTGGATTTGTGCCATTGAAGAAGAACGATCCCGTACCCACTTTGGTGAACCGGGCACCAGTGCCACTGTAGACGCCATTCCAAATGTCGTTGGTATTGTTGCTGCCCACGGTCAGCGTGGGCGTACCAGAGGCCGTGCCGATGGCACCCGAACCTGAACCTACCAGCGCACCCGCCGTCATATCAAATCCGGCCAGGGCCAGGGTACCGTTCACATCCAGGACGCCGGAACCGATGTCCACCGCCGCGGTGAGCGTGACCACATGAGAGAAGTTAATGGTAACATTGTTACCGCTGACTGGCACCACGCCGCCCACCCAGGTGGCGGGATCGCTCCAGTTTCCTGTCCCGGCGGAGACAATGGTTTGAGCCTTCAACACCCCCCCCGTAGTCAGCATCAGTACTAACAATAAGCAATAGCGTAATAATCCTTTCATCTGAGTAATTTTTAAATAAGACCGTTCTTTAAAATTGTTATTTCATAGTTTTACTGCCCATCCTTCCCAAAGTATCCGTATGCATTGAAAATCATACCGGATACTGACCGCAGTTGATCCGTGAAAACCTCTCCCGTGAATCCTGTATTATATCCTGTTATGGCTCTCATATACTACCACCTTGATATTGACAGCAACTCATTGCCGCCTATCATAGCTATCATCAAATGCTTCACTCAATGATGGACAACTGATAGGTGTAGTTCTTGAAGTACAGGTTGCTCTAACATTCACTTGTGCACCTGCACGCGCAAAGAACAAAACCCAAATGACAAAAAGAAAAATTCTCCGCATAAACAGTTTACTTTAATCGTTGCCGGTTTACAGAGAATAGTGGGAAGGAGACTTTTGGCATACGAAACAATGGTACAGATTACGAGTACAAAGATGGTCTGACAAAAATGAGAACGCAATAGCATAATAATACTGATTATCTAACCATACGCATTCGATTATTGAAATAGCTCATTATGCGCATAAGAAATCAAATAAAACTATTGAATCAATCAGTAATGAACAGCATACATTACCACAAGATAAACAACATACAGGGGGCAAATAATGCTTCCATCTGCGGTTGAGTTATCCGCAATAGTGTGAGAATCATCATAATGGAATCGGTATCATTTTTTTGCAAGGTTCTTTTTAGCGATCAAATATCAGGACTATTAATGAAGAAGGGGTACTTGCCCAACTCAAGAAATTTCGATAATTTTCCAATAAACCAATGAACGGCCCCCTGTCCTACACCTGTATCATCTGTTTTACGGTAGCCCTTTTTGCAGCCTGTTCCAAGGATAATGATGCTGGGGACTCTTTTCGGCATGTCAAGGAGGCATTCGGGACTAATGTCAATCTAAACAAACTTGCCAATTATTCAGCCCAGGCCAGACCGGGGTATATTACTAAAGACAATTCCGGCAACAATCCCATTACCAATGAGAAGGCAACCCTCGGACGTGTTTTGTTTTATGACAAGAGCATGAGCATAGACAATTCAGTTTCCTGCGCAAGTTGCCACCAACAGCAGTTTGCCTTTGGCGACCCCGTTGTGCCAAGCAAGGGGGTTGAAGGCGGAACTACAGGTAGACACTCCATGCGCTTGATCAATACTAGATTCGGCATTGAGTCAAGGTTTTTTTGGGATGAACGAGCCGCTACGCTTGAATTGCAGACAACACAACCGATAGCGGACCATTCGGAGTTGGGTTTCAGCGGACAGAACGGAAGACCCAATATGAATGCATTGCTCTCCAAACTCCAGAATATTGGTTATTATCAGGAACTTTTTCAATTTGTTTACGGCGATAAACTCTTAACGGAGGCGCGTTTGCAGGAATGCCTGTCGCAGTTTATTCGCAGTATCCAGTCTTTTGATTCCAGATATGACTCAGGGCGCTCCCTAGTACCAAATGACGGAGCACCGTTCCCCAATTTCACACCGCAAGAAAACGAGGGTAAGCGATTGTTTCTGGCTCCCCCGCAATTCGATCAGGGGAGTATCCGCATTGGCGGAGGCGCCGGATGTGGATCATGTCATCGTCCTCCTGAATTTGACATTGACCCGAACAGCAGAAACAACGCAATTACCGCCAGGATTGGAGGTGGCGGCCAGGACCTCACCAATACCAGGTCTCCCACACTCCGGGATCTTACCAATAATTCGGGCGCAGTGAATACACCAATGATGCATAACGGAGGTATCAACAGCCTGCGCAACATTTTCATTCACTATAATACCATCATAATTCGCAACGGCAATACCAATCTCGATCCGCGCCTTTCACCGAGAGGGGTGGGCCAGCAATTGCGCCTGACGGAACAAGAAATCAATGCATTGGTTGCATTTCTTCAGACGCTTTCGGGAACCAATGTCTATACAGATCCAAAGTGGAGCAACCCGTTCTTGAAATGACCACCTGTTCATGGATCCTGCAATGAACATATCTGTGCCCAATGTTTGAATGGTGATGAAATGGACATAAAAATTGGTACAATTCGGTGTTTGTACCCTTTTCTTTAACATTTTTTTACTTTGAGTATTTAATACGTGTCACTATATTAAGTGGTCTTTTGACTCATAAAATCCATTCAAATGCGATCATCCCACTGGCTGTATATTTGCATCACAACCTTCCTGCTGTCTGCCTGCAAGAAGTCCTCTGATGATGCGCCCCCGACTAAAAATCAATATGAATACGCATTTTCATCAGGGACGGAAGGCTGGACGGGGGACTTTTCGGATTATCCCAATGACCCGGGCGTGGAGCAGTTATACGAACTTACATTTTCCCATGCCGGCCTGCCGAGTCCATTGAACGCGGCTGACGGGGCATTGAAACAATCTGGGGTCAACAGGAGCGATGACCTGTTTATGTTCATCAAGAAGAAAATTACCGGACTCCGTCCGGGATATAACTATACGGTGAGGATCACGGTGGATTTTGCCACAAATGTAGCCAACAACATGGTTGGCGTTGGCGGATCGCCGGGCGAAAACGTATACATCAAAGCGGGTGCGGTTGCGACTGAACCCATGAAAGTATTGAACACGATTGAAAACTGGTATCGCATGAACATCAACAAGAGCAACCAGTCCAATAGTGGCACTGATATGAAGGTAATCGGCAATTTCGCAAATGGAAGCAATGAAAACACCTATATCATCAAACAACTGACCACAACTGTACCTCTTACGGTCAAGGCCAGCCCACAGGGGGAGATCTGGCTCGTTATTGGCACTGATTCGGGATTTGAGGGCAGGACAACGATATACTATAATTCAATCAAGGCTATGGTCAACTGATCCACGCAATGGCGGAAATTGGCAGGTTTACCTGCGGCTTTCGTGCATGACCGGCAACCTTCTGAGAACGGCCACGGTATTCAAGGGAAGCTTACAATGGGGCATGGCACTTTGGTGAAATGTCTCAGCTTCTATTTTGGGGGAGGAGGTCACCTGCCTAGAATCGGGAACTGGTTCATTATGCAAAGCAAGAGCATACCACCAGCACTCGACAGGCTTTGAGGATATCCTCCATTTATCGGTCCGGTTTTTTTTACTACAAGCCTAAGCCAGATGACGATCATGAAGTCAGAGAGCAACTCAGTGAGCTTGCAAAACGCCATAACCAATGGGGGTTCTGGATGATGCATGAGCATCTTCAGTGGCTGAAGTTCTTGTGGAACCAAAAAAAGTTCTATCGCATCTACACAAACATGAGTCTGAACCTGCGTCGTAAGCATAAAAAACGGCTGCCGGTAAGGGTTATGGAGCCGTTACTGTGGCTACTAATCCCAATACTTCATGTAGAGCATGGACTTCATATATGATACGCTCAGCAATGACGTAAACTTCCGTACACTCCATGTAATAGGCGATCATAGCAGAGAAGCACTGATGCTTGCAATGGATACCTCCCTCACAAGCAAGCGCTTAACACGCGAACTGGACAAACTCATCGCATGGCGCGGCAGTCCTATGGAAATAAGAATGGACAATGGACACGAACTGATATCACAAGAGCTTGCAGACCGGGTCCAGCTGAGTAATATCAAACTCAAATTCATTGAGAAAGGTAAACCCTACCAGAATGGACTTATGGAACGGTTCAATAGAAGTCTGCGAGAGGAAGTTCTTAATGCATACTGCTTCACCAGGATCCCCGAGGCGCAGGTAATGGCACATGCATCGATGTGGATGTAAAATAATCAACGCCCACATAGTTCACTCAGATACAAACCGCCAGTGGTGTTTTTGAATGAACGTCTTAAAGGCTTGAAGGCCTTTCCAACGTTCATTCAAAACACTGAGAATGACTGGAAATCATTAGTTTTCAACCTCACTAACTAAGGGAAGCTTTCACATCGACCGGTAGTTGTTCCGACGATGAAGGGATGATCGAAAAAAAGGAAGGTGGCGGTTTTTGACCGCCACCTTCCGCGAGATGGTTATGAGACCTTTGGGGCACCAGGTCGGCTCACGTGGAGAGCCGATGCCTTCGGCGTTCCCGTTACTGTCTTACCATACGGGTCGTGAAGACCCTTCCTGCGACCGAAACGCGCAGGATATAGGCGCCGCTGGTGAGGCTAGATGCGTCGAGTTCACCGCGACCGGCGGCGTCGATCGTCACTTTACGTGACAGCTTGACCGATCCCGCGTAGTCGATCGCCTCCACGGTTGAAGACAGTGCGCCACCGTTTGACCTCAGGCCTGCCATCGGTACCCTGAAGGAGACGCGGCCCGTTACCGTAGGGTTGGGATACAGCGACACTACCGCTGAGGCTGCGTTGTCAGCAGCCATGCTATTGGCACTGCCGTATTCCGTGACAGATTCCGTGATGGCCATCATGAGGGGCTGGGGCACGGCCGTACGGAACCAGATGCGGCCCGTTTCAGCGCTTCCACCAGTGGCACCGGTGAACGTGATCGTGCCGGTGGCGGTGATGTTGCTGAAGTTGCCGGAGGGGTTCACCCAATCCAGGTCGAGGCTGCCCGAGGTCGGCGACACGAAGTTGCCGAGGTTCACCCCGTTGACCACGAAGTTGTTCAGGCTGATGCTGCGCGTGGCATCACCGCTCATGAAGATGCTGAAGTGCTGGAAGCCCTGGCCGGCGAACCCGGTGGACTGCGTGATCACTTCGCTGGCGTCAAAGGTGTTGTTGCCGTCGAAATCGATGCTCAGCGTTTGATCGCCGGTGGTGCCATTGTAGCCGTACGCGAAGGCGTAGGCCGTACCGATCACCCACACCGGTGTACCGGCAGGGTTGAGTGTAGGTCCAACGGTGCCGCCGATGTACAAGCCACCCTCAAACCCGGTCGCACCCCAACGGGCACGGCCCTGGATGGAGGTGCCACCCGGGAAGGTCGAGGGGACCAGGAACAGACCGGCGTTCAGGACGCCCGTACCACTGACACTGAAGTACGTGTTGTTCTGGTTGGTGGCGGACGAAGACGTGCTGCCGTAGCTGCCGTTCGGCTGGGTGACCGCACCATACAGCAATGAAGCGCAGGAAACATTCGCGTTCAGTTGCATCTTGCCGGGGTTGGTTGTAGAAAAGATCACGCTGGTGGCAGCGGGCAACGCGTTGGCATTGGCGATGACGAGGGTTCCTCCACCTCCGATCGACACCGAACCTCCGATCGTGGTGGTGCCGGTGTACGTATTGTTACCGCTGAGCGTGACGGTGCTATTCCTCCACTTGTTCACATTGCCGGTGCCGGAGATGTTGGCAGCCAAGGTGTAAGCGTTGGAACGGTTCAGGTTCAGGGTTCCATTGTTGACGATGCTGGAGCTGCTGATGCTTCCGGTCGTTGTGTTGAAACCGATGCCCAGCGTAGCCCCTGCACCGATGGTGGTGGTGCCGGTATAGGTCTGGTTACGGTTGAAGCTCGTAGCACCGCTGCCCAGTTTGGTGAATCCACCACTTCCGGTGATGAGGATCGAAGTTTGCTGGGTGCCATGCCAGTTTTGCGTAACCACCCCTCCCGAGCCGGTGTTGATCGTCCTTGGGCCGCTAGGACTTGTGGTGGTGCCAGCAGTGATCGCGCCGTTTACCGTCAGATCGTATCCGGCAGTATTCAGTGTGCCCAGGACGGTCAATCGTTCACCGAAGCCGTTTCCATTAATGAGCGTGTTACCCGTCAAGGTCACGGTATGCGTCGCCAAGATCCTGACATTGTCGCAAGAGGCAGGCACACCGGCAGGAGTCCATACTGTGGGATCGCTCCAGTTTCCTGTTTTTGTGGAAGTCTTAAGAAGGCATGGACTGCTACCACTTGTCGCAGTGAGTACACCCGTGAGAGGCGCTTCGAAGAAGGTATTGTTCTTCGTGGTTGCCGAAGAAGCGGTGCTTCCGTAGGTGCCGGCTGCCTGGAGCGTAGCACCAAGCGTCAGCGTTTTGCAGGTGGCATTTTGGACAAGGCCCACCTTTCCCCCGCTCGCTACGCTCAAATTACCGCCCAGAACCGTAGTAGTTGATGGAAGCAAACCAAGCTCCAGATTTGCACCATTGCTTACTGACACGTTCACATCAGTTCCAAAGCCTGAGCCTGAAAGGTACATGCCATCATTCACTACCATGTTCAATTTGCCGGTCATGGTACTTCCAAACGACGAATATTCGTCCGCACCTACAGTACCAAGGGTCAAGGTAGCAGCTGTGGCTGAACTGTTGGTTACAATAGCAACCGGGCTGGGAGGGTTAATGCTAGTGCCTCCATCTGAAATGTATTTAACTGTTTGGTTAAAGCCATTCAGATCGAATGTTCCACCGTTATATACATTAATCACAGCCGTAGTAGGCAGAGCTCCTGCAACGCCCAAACGGAGTGTACCAGTTGTTACATTGACATTACCACCAGTAAAATCACTGTTTCCGGTGAGCGTCAGGGTGCCGGTACCTCTTTTGTCTAAAATTCTTGCGTTGGTAGAACCACTGATCTTACCCGCATAGGTGGTGGGACTGTTGTTACTGCCCACAGTCAACGACCCGCCGGTTGAAGTGATGACACCTGTGCTGGCGCCGCTGAGCGACCCTGCGGTCATGTTTCGAGTTCCCCTGTCCAGCGTACCGTTCACGGTAAGGTTGCCGGTCGTGGTCACAGCAGCTGACAGCGTCACCGTATGACTGGCAGCGATGACGACATGGTCATTCGCAGCAGGAACACCAGAGGGCGACCAGGTGCTGGCGATGCCCCAGCTGGCTGAACCGGTCGAAGTCTTGGTTACCTGCGCAAAACTTGCCGATACTCCCATCAGCAGGAGCGCAAAGAACATGCAGTAGCGGACAAGCATTGCGCTGCCAGTACTGAGTTTTGAATTCGCCATCGTGTAAGGCTTGTGTCTAGTTGTTTTCATTTTCTTGCATTTTTTTGATAGATAGTTGATAAGAGACTGACATGATATCAGATTTACTTCATGGAATAATTGAATCTTATTCATAGGCCCATTAAGACCCAGAAATGCATATCAGAGGTGGTTCTTGCATTATCGGACACGCCGATGAAGGACACAGCAATAAGGAACTAAAGATGAATTCTCTGCATAGGCGTTCACTTTAAAGGATTTAAAGGGCTAATGGTTTACAGAGAATAAAAGGCAGGCTTGCTTAGGATATATTAAATTCGAATACAAAGGAACACTAACACGGAGGAATAGTCAATAGCGTAATGATATAGATTATCCAGGACATCGTTTACACTTACTGAAAAGCATCAATACTCGGATCAAACCCTCATTATAATTATTGAAATAACCAGAAATGGACAGGATCCGAG
>Ga0315900_10010504_pt1 | contig 11578 bp, 10 predicted proteins | sample LakEriMetagenome_FD_203521 | JGI IMG/M metagenome (GOLD analysis project Ga0315900, IMG submission 203521) | Freshwater fungal communities from buoy surface, Lake Erie, Ohio, United States - Buoy 12 MA114 | ecosystem: Environmental > Aquatic > Freshwater > Lake > Lake biofilm | place: USA: Lake...
TTGGTCAGGATAATATCCACCAGATTCTTGCCGATATCATGCACATCGCCCTTCACGGTACCGAGTACGATGGTGCCTTTTTCCTGGCCTTCCACCCTTTCCATGAAGGGTTCCAGATAAGCCACGGCGGTTTTCATCGTCTCGGCTGATTGCAGCACGAAGGGGAGCTGCATTTTGCCGGCGCCGAACAACTCGCCCACCACCTTCATGCCATCCAGCAGAATGTCGTTGATAATGGAAAGCGGCGCGATGCCTTTGGCCAAAGCATCGGCCAATTCATCATCTAGCCCCTTGCGATCGCCATCAATGATGCGGTCCTTGAGGCGCCCTTCAACGGTTTCCGCGCGCTTCTTCGCCGTGGCATCGGCGGCTTTACGGCCGGCGAAAAGCTCCAGCATTTTTTGCAGCGGGTCATAGTCTTCCGTGCGGCGGTCATAGATCAAATCCTCCGCGACCTTCACTTCCTCGGGCGGGATCTGATGCAGCGGCTTGATCTTGGAGACATGTACAATCGCCCCCGTCATGCCGGCCTTGACGGCGAGGTCCAAGAATACGCTGTTCAGCACATGGCGCGCGGCGGGGTTGAGCCCGAAGGAGATATTGGAAAGCCCAAGAATGATCTGAATATCGGGAAATGCATCCCGGATCATGCGAATGCCTTCAAGCGTCCAAAGGCCAAGCTTGCGGTCATCCTCATTGCCGGTCGCCACCGTGAAGGTCAGCGGGTCAATCATCAAGTCTGCTTGCGGCAGCCCGTGCTTGTCGCAGGCAAATTCCACCAGGCGGCGCGCGATCCTCAGCTTATCCTCGGCGGTCTTGGCCATACCCACTTCGTCAATGGTCAGTGCAATCACCGATGCGCCGAATTTGCGCGCGAGCAACATGCGATCTTCGGCCGCCTTCTCACCTTCTTCGAAATTGATCGAATTGATGATGGGCTTGCCGCCATGCAGCTTGAGGGCGGCTTCAATCACCGGGGTTTCGGTGGAATCGATCACCAGCGGGCCATTCACGCTGCTGGTGAAGCGGCGGATCACCTCGCTCATTTCCGCCATTTCATCGCGCCCGACAAAGGCGGTGCAGATATCAAGGCTGTTCGATCCCTCGGCCATTTGCTCACGGCCCATGGCAACGCACCCATCCCAATCGCCCGCGGCCTGACGTTCACGCCAGGCTTTTGAACCATTGGCGTTGCAGCGCTCACCAATGGAGAAATAGGAATTTTCCTGACGCAAAGCCGTTGCGGTGTAGAGCGAGGCGACCGATGGCACCCAATGGAATTTGCGCTTGATTGGCGCCGGGCGATGCGCGGCACCGCCTAGCTTGCGTAGCATGGCGTCCAACGCGGTGATATGCGGGGTGGAAGTGCCGCAGCAGCCGCCGATCAGGTTCAAGCCATCTTCGACAACAAAGCGTTCCATCCAGGCGGCGAGTTCTTCCGCGCCCAGCGGGTAATGGGTTTTGCCATCCACCAATTCCGGCAGGCCGGCATTGGGCTGGCAGGAAATCAGCCCCGGCCAGTTTTGCGACAGCCAGCGAACATGCTCCGCCATTTCCTGCGGGCCGGTCGCGCAATTCAGCCCCATCAGCGGCACATCCAGCGCATGCACAACCGTGGTAGCGGCCGCGATATCGGGGCCGACCAGCAGCGTACCGGTGGTTTCGACCGTCACCTGCACAAAAATCGGAATCGTGGAACCCGCTGCCTTGCGCGCGATTTTCGCGGCATTCACGGCGGCCTTGATGAATAGTGTGTCCTGATTGGTTTCCGTCAGCAGCGCATCCGCGCCACCGGCGATCAACCCACGGCATTGTTCAACAAGTGCCGCTTCCAGCGCGTCATAGGTGATATTGCCAAGGCTTGGCAGTTTGGTGCCCGGGCCGATATCGCCCACCACCCAACGATGCCGGCCATCGGCGAAGCTTTCCGCCGCTTCGCGCGCCAATTCAACGGAAAGCTTGTTGATCTCAAAAGCCCGATCTTCCAGTTCAAATTCGGCCAAAGTCACTGGCGAGCCGCCGAAGCTGTTGGTCAGCACCATATCGGCACCCGCTTCGTAATAGCCGCGATGAATATCGCGCACGATATCGGGGCGCGATAGGTTCAGCACTTCCGTGCAGTTTTCCTTGCCCCAGTAATCACGGTCCACTTCCAAGGACATGGCCTGAACGCGGCTACCCATGCCGCCATCACAGAGCAAAACGCGGTCACGAAGGGCGTCGAGAAGATGCGGGCGCGCCATGGGGAAACCTTCAGGAAACGGGGGGGGAAACAGAAAGCGGCAAGCGTTCCGCCGACCAAAGACGAAGCGAAAGCGCAGCGGGAATGCTGCTGACACGCGGCGCGGTGCAGCCCGCACCGCCAAGCCAGCCGGCCATCGCGGCGTCATCAAAGCCCGGCCAGCGATGCGCGTAGCGTGTCAGCAAATCGGCGCGGTCATGTTGCGCCAAATCCAGGATCAAAAGCCGCCCGCCGGGCCGCAAAACGCGCGCGGCTTCGGCCAGCGCGGCGGCGGGGTCTTCTGCGTAATGCAGCACCATATGCAGCGTCACGGCATCAAAACCCGCATCGGGCAAAGGCAGCCGATACATATCCGCCTGACGCACGGCGATATGCGTGAGGCCACGCTCCGTTAGACGGCTGCGTGCCAGCGCAAGCATGTCGCGGGAGGCATCAATGCCAAGCCCTTCTTCGACGCACGGCGCCAAGCGTTCCAGCACGCCGCCTGTACCGCAGCCGATATCGAGCAACCGGCCCAAGCGGCCTGCCGGCAGGGCTTGAAGCAGGGCGGTTTCAATCGCCTCGGTCGGCAGGCCAAGGGCGCGGGTTTCATCCCAATCGGCGCCGTGGCTCCGGAAGCTATCGGAAGCGATGCGCGCCCTTTCGGCTGCCAGCCGTGCGGCGGCGCGGCGGTCTGCGGCCAGCAAGGGGTCCGATTCCGGTAGGCGGGCCAGGATATGGCGGGCCAGATCGGCCTCCGGCGCCATTTGGAACCAGGCATTCGCCCCTTCAGGCGTGCGGGTCAGCAGGCCAGCTTCGACCAAAAGCTTCAAGTGGCGAGAAAGGCGGGGCTGGGATTGGCCCAGAATCGCCACCAATTCCGTAACGCACCAGGCACCACGGGCGCAAAGCGCCAATAGCCTGAGGCGTGTCGGCTCGGCCGCGCCGCGCAACTGGGACAAAACATCCTGCATGGGATTTACATAGACATAAACATATTCTTATGTCTAGTGTCAGATACGCGGCGGTGGCAGCACCGAAGCGCTGAATCGGCCACTTTCTAAGGCTGCTATGATGGCTTGGTCACTCGATGCCCGGATACCTGTCCACCTGCTAATGCCGGGCGCAACCGCCGCGCCGGGCATGGCTTTACTTGCCGAGGCGCCAAGCGCGGCCGCCGCCCCCGCCATGGCGGTCTTCACCCTGTCCGGCGCCCATGTGCCGGCCTGCGCCTGCTGCGGTGTGCGTGGACCGGTAGCGGAAGCGCTGGACAGGCTGTTTCTTGGCCGGGTGCGCGGTGAGCTTCCCTGGTTCAGCGCCATCGCCGCCCTGCCGCAAAGCGCCGAAGCTGCGGAAGCCATCCGCCAAACCTTGCGTGATGATCCGGCAAGCAGTGCGCGCTTCCGGCTTGCGGTGTAATCAGCGGGCCAAGCGACAGCAGGCCTTCAAAGGCAAGCCGGAATCTCAGGCTAAAGCGAGTTGGAGGAAAACCGCCGCTCAGACCTTCTTGTCGGTCGAAAGGTTCTTCGCTTCTTCCATCGCTTCTGTGAAGCGCTGGTGAAGGACGGAAAGCGCCTCGCCGCTCGATTTCTGGATGAGATCGGCCATTTCCTGCATTTGCCCGACGGCGCGTTCGTAAGTTGCTTTGGCTAATTCCGCACGTTTGGCGGCTTGTTCCTGCGCGTCGCCAGGATTTGCCATGGACCGCATGGCATCCTGCATTTCAGCAACCGATTGCTGGACAATTTCCATATGCCTTTCGGCAACCGCCCGTGCGCCTTCCAGCGCGACCTTATTGGCTGCTGTGATGGCGTCGAGGTTTTTCTGTTGCGCCTTGGCGAGTTCCGTCATGTCGGGCATGGCGGGCAGGCGAAATTCGGACATCATTTTCGTCATGTCCAGATTGGGCCTGAAGCTGAACGGATCGGTCATGGGGGCCTCCGATGATGGAGGCTCAGTATAGGCCTTTGGCGCGTCAGGTCACGAATTTTCCGCGGCTTCCACTGCCGGTGGCGGCGCGGCTTCGCCCCGCAGCAGACCAAGCGGGCGGGCGATCCGCTCTGCCCGATCCAGCGCTGAATCCAGGGCGGCCATGGTGGCACCCATATCGGGGCTGTCATCCCGCGCCCAGGCGCGGATGGTCGCAAGCCATACGCCAGTAAGGCCAAGGGCAAGAAACCGCGCTTCACAGGTTTTTGCCTCAATCCCCGCGGATTCAAGCATCCAGCGCATCGCAACGCCGATATGGGGGGCGAGTGCAAGCGCCAGCAGGGGATCGCGGCGCATATCTTCAAGCAGGCGCAGAATGCCTTCCCGATGCGGCTGCATGGCATCCAGCCGGCGCATCAGCACATCGAAAATACGGTCCCGCGCGGGTTCGTCCTGGCCAGGAACGGTACCGGCCAGCACGGCCTGATCCATCACGCGGCCATGCAGCAGCAAAAGATCAAGCCGTGTTGGGAAGCGCCTTCGCAGGTCTGCGGTTTCCATACCTGCTTCTGCGGCAAGCCGGCGCATGGTCAGCCCCGGCCAACCATGCCTGGCGATCACGCGCCAGAGCGCCGCGACGAGAGATGTATCTTCAGGGTTTGACATCTCTTCACATTAAACCAAGTCCATCGCTCTGCGCCAGATGAGCCTTGTTTGTCTCGGGGATTTTAGTGCCGGGCCAGGGTTAGCCGCAGGGGCGCTTTCATTTTCACCTCATCTGGCGCGCCTGGCCCCGCCCAGCTTTCAGTCGCCGAAAACAGTCATGCTGTTCACGGGGATATTGATGATTCCAGGACTGTTCAGGATAACAGGCGTTGGCAGCGGCGCCCAAAGCAGGGGATTACCCGCTGTTGATGCATCAAACACGCCGATATGGGTGATTGTGCCAGGGGCGCTACTGAAGGTGAATTTCACCTGGGAAAGATTATACTGAAGGCCCGTCCCGAAAAATGTCACCGATTGGCGCGCATAACCGGTGCCAGTCGGTTCACCTGAAATGCCGGAGACGTCTGAACCGCCGGTGCCGAGCGCGACGAAGACGGCGGTGGGCAGGGCTGGGCGACGCCCGGCCAGGGCGCGGGCAAGCATGTTCTTGGCGTAGTCGGTCAAGGAGGTCATGCGATTATTCCTATGGCGGCAGCTTCGACGAAGCCGAGTGTTGCGGTTTGTTTGGCGCGCCCGCCCCAATCGCTTTGACGTACCAAAAGCGATGACCAGACGCGCCAGATTTTTCAGATGATCAGGCGACAACTGCGCCGTCTGGCCAGCGCCAGCTTGTGCCGTCACTAATGGCAAAGCGCTTGTTCGTGGCGCCGTCAGCAACATAAACCATGCAACGCGGATAGCTTGCCGCCGCAGGCAGGGTTGCCACCGTAAAGGACGGTAACTGCAGCGGTGAACCGGCCTGCACTGCGCCAGTACCCTTGCCAAGCAGAAGCAGCGACACGTTTGCATCAACGCCTTGGGCAGTAATTTGTGGCGGCGCACCGCCACCCGCACCATTGATGCGTACGAAATTGACTGGCGTGGTCACCGCATTGACTTCAAGCGCGATATTGCCGCGACTGTTCAACCGTACCGGGGCAATGTTTTTTGCCGATAGAGCAAGGGGAATATTGGTATCCGCCCCGCTTGCGGCCAGGCTTGGTGTGCCGCCCGCTGCGCTACCGGTAACCGTTACCTGATTGACGTTGCTGGCCGGCGTGGAGACGGCAAAAGCATGGGCACCTGGCGCACCGCCCATGGAAATGGTGCCTGCCGCAAGGCGCATTTGCTCCTGACCGCCGGCACTGATGGCCATGGCGCCGGTGGCTGGCTGAAACAACCCGGTGTCTTGTGTGCCCACCATGGCGCCTGGCCGATCAGCACGCCCCGCGGGTGCGGCCGAGGCGACAAAGCCATTTGTGCTTGAATTGATAAGAGGTCCGTTATTGCCATTGCCGAGCAGCGGCGGTGAGCCGAGGTAAACCTGATTGGGCGTGCCAGTGATGACATTGGCCAAATGGATGGCGGCCGATCCATCATTCAGGCGATTATAACGTTCCGCGCGGAATGCAAAGATATCCAGTCGGTTATTGCTGCCATTGACACGAATGGAATTGCTTTCGGCCACATCGACACGAAGATTGCCGATCTGCATCCGAACATTGTTCGCATCAATCTGGATTCCTGCCGCGCCTGCCGCTGGAATTGCGCCGCCACCACCCAGCAGTTCACCTTGAGTGGTCATATTGGCAATCCGGCCTTCCACCCCATTGCCATCAATCCAGACCCCGTATTTCGAGAAATCCGCGTAGATATTGCTTCCATAGAACTTTGTCGTGACACCAGATGCCGAGGAGCTGAAGCGAAGCGTGGAACGTGCGCCGAGCACGAAGATATCGTCAAGAAAGACGCCATCAACCTTGCGGAAAATCAGCGCATCCTGATTGTTCTGCTGCCAGGTAAGGACATTCACATCAGTGGTCTGGAATGTCCAGAAATGCACATGTTCCAGGCGGCAGATATCATAGCAGCGATCAATCTCCACACCGCAGGTAAAGACTTGGCCGCGCAGGCGCTTGATGCTCATGCGTCCTGAATTATCGGACAGGATGCCGCGATTTACCGATATAAGGAGGATGTTTTCAAAATCCACCGCGCCGAGACAATCCTGCACGCGGAAGACGTAATCATAATCTGTTGGAGTCCATGTAGCAGAAGGCGTGCTGTGATACTGACGAACGGCGATATCCCGCACCATGGACCCGCGGGCCATCGTGCCCGAAAAGGTAAAGGGCGTGAAACCGGTCTGGTCTATCTTGAACCAGGTTCCGTTTGCCTCACTGGGGCCTTCGGTAAAGCCAGAACCTTGCAGAGTGACCGTGACACCATTGATGACAATCGGGCTCGCGATGCGATAGACGCGGGGACCGAATTGCAAAATACCCCCGCCAGAGGTCTTGAGAGCGTTGATTGCTGCCTGGATCGCCGGCGCGTCATCGGCCATACCATTGCCGACAGCGCCGAAGTCACGCACGTGAACCGGGCGATCAATCAAAAGGCCGCTACGCAACTGTGCAAGGCTTGCGCGGCGCGTTGCGAGCCCTGAAGTACCTGTTTGCACGAGGGGCAGCATGTCTGCATCTGCCGTGCTGGAGGCCGCTGGTAGCGCGCTGATCTTCGTGTCTGACATGGGTTACCTTTCCATTGTTGCGGCCAAGCGCTTCGGTTCTTTCGATCCGAAGCGTGGCGAGGTCTGGGTTTTTGGGGGGATAAACGTCAAAACAGCAGCAACTGGCCGCCTTGTTCGAGCAGGAGAATGCCACCTTCCTCGTTCAACAAACGGGGCGGCGAGCCGATGGCAAAGGGTGCGGAGAGTGTGGCGTGGCTGGTATCGGCCGTATTGTTCGCCCGAATGCGATAGCCGCCGCCTGGGGCCTGCGCTGGGAACAATACACTCGCCCGGCGATCGGCGACCGCAGCCGAAAGGGTGGCAAGCACCGTCCCTGCAAGGTTGCGGAGCTGAAACGTGACATTGCCGATATTGCCAATGATGGTGACGGCTACCGGGATGGAAGCGCCGGGTTCAATGGCATCGGGAAGCGTGTCAAAGACAATGGCCCGCGCTTCAGGATTTGCGGTCAGGGTGAGGCTGAAGGGCAGATTTGCCGAACGCTGAAAGCTTGGTGGTTCGCCATAGGCATTTAACACCACAGCCGCACCCGTCAGATTCCCGTGACGGAGCGGCAACATGGTGGTGCCATCACTGGCTTGCACCAGGATGATGTCTCCAACGCGCGCACGCTCAGCGGCCGGGGCGAAATAGCCTGGGGCCTCTGTTTCGGCTCGGCTATCTGCGGTGCGGTAATGCCATAGGGTAAAGCTATTCGCGGCGCTTAGCACCGTGAGATTAGTGGCGATGAAAGGCATGGGCGCTCCTGCTGGCGGCCAGGCAGCAGGGCAGGCACCCTGCTGGTGGCACGCTTGGGTCAAATTTCGGGGAGGGGGAGGCTTCGGGCGCAGTTCGGCCCTTGATGGGGGATCAGATAAAGGTAATAAAGCCTATTGTCAAGGAAAAAATACAGGCAAAACGATATTTGTTCCGATCCTCAAGATCGCGCTGTTTTACGCTACAAGTAGGGCTTCGCCTGCGGAGCCTGCTTCCCATGATCCTTCGCCTTTTCGCCTTTCTTGCCCTTCTGCTGCCAGGCATCGCCACCGCGCAGGAGCGGGTGGTGAATGTCTATAATTGGTCGGATTATATCGACCCCTATGCCGTGCAGCGTTTCACGCGGGAGACCGGCATTCGCGTGCGCTATGATGTCTATGACAGCCTTGAAACGCTGGAAGGCAAGCTTTCCGCTGGGCGTTCGGGCTATGACATTATTGTACCAACCAGTGAGCCAAGCTTCGCGCGGTTGCTTCGCGCCGGCGCGCTTGCGCCGCTTGATCGCGCGCGCATTCCGAATTGGCGCCAACTTGATCAGACCTTGATGGCGCGCGTGGCAGAGATTGATCCGGGCAATCGCCATGGCGCGATTTATCTGTGGGGCACCATCGGGCTTGGCCTCAGGCTTGATAGGATCAAGGCCATTGCGCCTGATATGGCGCTGGATAGCTTGGACACATTGTTCAAGCCGGAAAACGCCGCACGGCTTGCGCGCTGTGGCATCATGGTGATGGATAGCGCAACCGATGTGCTGCCTTCCGTGCTGCGCTGGGCTGGGCGTGATCCCAATGCACATGCGCTTGAAGATTTGCGCGTGGCGGAACAGGCGCTGATGGGTATTCGCCGCCATGTGCGCGCCATTATCCCTTCAGGTGCTATTCTGGATGCTCTGGCGAATGGGGAGGCTTGCGTGGCGCTGACCTATTCCGGCGATGTCATCCAGGCGCAGGCGCGCGCAAAGGAAGCGGGACGCGGTGTTGAAATTGGCTATGTCGCGCCACGCCAGGGCGCGCAGCTTTGGTTCGACATGCTGGCGATTCCAGCCGATGCGCCCAATAAGGAAGCCGCGCATGAATTCATCAATTTCCTGCTGCGGCCTGATGTGATGGCGGGCATTACCAATCAAGTGCGCTACCCGAATGCGGTGCCGGCATCGCTTTCCGCTGTGGATGCCGCGGTGCGTGAAGACCGCAATGTCTATCCGGATGAGGCGATGCTGGCGGCGAGTTTTGTGGCGAGCACCCCGCCGCGTGACATTGAACGTGCACGCAGCCGCTTATGGTCGCGCTTCAAGGCAGGCCGCTGAACAAGTGCTGATCGCGACCGCGCTGGAAAAGCGCTTCGGCGCGGTGCGCGCTTTGGCGGGCCTTGATCTTGCGATCAAGGCTGGCGAGTTCTTTGCCCTGCTTGGTGGATCAGGGTCCGGCAAATCCACGCTGCTGCGCGTATTTGCGGGGTTTGAGGCACCGGATGCCGGCGCGCTGACATTGGATGGACAGGATTTGCTGCCGGTGCCGCCTTGGGCGCGCCCGATCAATATGATGTTTCAATCCTATGCGCTATTTCCGCATATGAATGTGGCAGACAATATCGCCTATGGGCTGAAGCGTGCCGGCGTGGCCGCAGAAGAACGCCGCAGCCGTATTGCAGCCGCGCTTGATCTAGTAGGGCTTCAAGGGCTGGAAGCGCGCCGGCCGCAGCAGCTTTCTGGTGGGCAAAAGCAACGCGTGGCGCTGGCGCGCAGCCTGGTGATGCGCCCGCGCCTGCTGTTGCTGGATGAACCCATGGCGGCATTGGATGCGGGCTTGCGCGAACGCACTGGGCTTGAACTCCGTGCCCTGCAACGCAAGACCGGTGCCGCCTTCATCATGGTCACGCATGACCAGCAGGAAGCGCTTGCGCTTGCGGATCGCATCGCCGTACTGGAAGCCGGGCGCGTGGCGCAAATCGGCCCGCCGCAGGACGTTTATGCGCGGCCGGTGACACGTTTCGTCGCACGCTTTCTGGGTGCAGCGAATGTGCTTGAAGGGCGTATGCGCGATGGTGTGTTTGAAAGCGCGGAAGCGGGTGCCGATATCATCGCTGGCCTGCCGGCGGAAACAATCGCGGTTGCCTTGCGTGCCGAACAGATCAGGCTGACGGATGCCGATGAAGCGCCTGTGTTGACCGGCATTCTGGAAGATGCAGCGTTTCGCGGCGATGATTGGCTGCTGATCATTCGGCTACGCGGCGGCGCAAGGCTGCGCGTGGTGCATCCCGCACCACCGCCCGCACCGGGCAGCGCTGTTGGTTTGGCTTGGGGGGCGGGCGCGGTAGTGCCGCTTTTTGCTTGATGCGGCGGGGTATTCTGCTTTCCCCCTTATGGGCGTGGCTGTTTATGCTGGTGGCGGCACCGGTACTGATTTTGGTGGCTATGGCCTTTGCGACGCCTGCGGATGGTGTGCCGCCCTTCACGCTTGGTTTGCGCTTCGCCGCCTTCGCCATGCTGGTCGAAGATTTCTATTACGCGGAAGCTTTGTTCGCAGCCCTGCGCCTGGCTGCCACTACAGCAGGGCTCTGCCTGTTGATCGCCTATCCCATGGTGCTTGGCATGGCCGGGGTGCGGCCAGGCTGGCGCCTGCCTTTGCTCGCGCTGCTCATGTTGCCGTTCTGGACTGGATTTTTGCTGCGCATCGGTGCCTGGATTGGGCTATTGCGCGATGAGGGTCTGATCAATCATCTGCTGCGCGGCCTCGGGATCACAGATGTGCCCTTGCCTTTGCTTTACACCGAAGGCGCGATGCTGGCCGGCATGGTGCATGCCTATCTGCCCTTTGCGGTATTGCCGATTTTCACCGCGTTGATACGGCTTGATCCTGCGTTGTTGGAAGCGGCGGCTGATCTTGGCGCGCGGCCGGCGCGGGTGTTTTTTAGCGTTACCTTGCCGCTGACCCTGCCCGCGGCGGCGGCGGGCTTTCTGCTTGTGTTTATTCCAGCGGCGGGGGAATTCGTTATCCCCGAACTGCTCGGCCCGCCGGAAGCGCAGGTCGTTGGCCGGGTGCTCTGGCAGGAATTTTTTCAGAACCGAGACTGGCCCTTGGCGGCGGCGCTGGCGCTGGTGCTGCTTGCACTTCTGATTCTGCCGATTCGCTGGTTCCAAAGGCTGGGGGCTGGGGCATGAAGCCGGGCGGGTTTGTGCGCGCGGTGATGCTGGCGGGCTTCCTGTTCCTGTGGCTGCCCATTCTGCTGTTGGTGGGCTTTGCCTTCAGTGCGGATCGCATCCCCTTCCATTGGGGCGGGTTTTCGCTGCGCTGGTTTAGCGCCTTAGCCGCCAATGAAAGGCTGCTGGAGGCGGCCTGGCTTTCGCTCCGCATCGCCGCTGCTGCCGCGACGCTGGCCGTGCTGGCAGGCGGCGGTATTGCTTTTGTGCTGGCGCGCTTTGGCCCGTTTCGCGGGCG
>Ga0315900_10010505_pt1 | contig 11578 bp, 10 predicted proteins | sample LakEriMetagenome_FD_203521 | JGI IMG/M metagenome (GOLD analysis project Ga0315900, IMG submission 203521) | Freshwater fungal communities from buoy surface, Lake Erie, Ohio, United States - Buoy 12 MA114 | ecosystem: Environmental > Aquatic > Freshwater > Lake > Lake biofilm | place: USA: Lake...
TGGGGGTGCTGGCACTCGGGGTTGATCTGGAGGTCAGCCGTCGATGCGTGGCTGGAGAGTTCCGCGGCTTGCACCGGTTCCTGGAGCAAATTGAGCCGTTTGGGCAACCCCCTGGCGCGGTCATCATTGTGCTGGCGCTTTGGACTTGCGGCGCTCTGTCGGGGCGTGGTGCCCTGCGGGTTGTTCTGGCTCCGATTGGAGCGGGTTTGTCGGCGGACGTGTTGAAACTGCTGGTAGCGCGGGCCCGACCCTATCATTTCTTCCAAAATCAGGGGGAGGCAGCCGCTGCGACAGTTCTCGATACGTTTGGCGGTTGGCTCCCGTTGTTTTCGGGCGGATCAAGAATGCAGGGCTGTCCTTCGGCCCATACGGCCTTCGTAACGGGTTTCTGCGTGGCATTGTCTCGCATGTTTCCGCAAGGAAGGTTGTTGTTTGCCGTGGTGGCCGCCCTGGTGGCGCTCCAGCGGATTGAAGGCGGGTCGCACTTTCTGAGTGATACGCTGTGGGGGGGCGCGGTCGGATACCTGATCGGGAATGTGTGGATGGACGCATCGTCCCGTTGGATGTCGGCTGATTCCCGGGGTGAGTTCGATTCGAATCCAGGGAGTGCCAACCCCCCCTCAACTGCATGAGGGAAAAACCAGACTCGTGATGAGGAAGGGGTGGTCTGGCGGTTGACCCGGTCAGAGGCAGCGGAATTGAAGCCAGGCGCGTTGCACGCTTCCAGAGGACGACAGAGGAACTACACAAATGGAAGTTTCGAGAATTGCCGACCTGTTCCAGCGAACAACGTCGGAAATCGGCAAGGTGCTGGCGGGCCAGGAGGAACTGGTCGAAGGAGTTGTGCTGGCCATCTTCAGTGAGGGGCATGTCCTGATCGAAGGAGTGCCCGGACTGGGGAAAACCCTGCTCGTCAACACCCTGGGTCGGGTGATTGATTGCGGGTTCAAGCGGGTCCAATTCACACCCGATCTGATGCCGTCCGATTTGACCGGGCATTCGATGTTTCACCTCGGTGAGAATCGCTTCGAATTTGTGGCTGGTCCGATCTTCACCAATCTCCTGCTCGCCGATGAGGTCAATCGTGCTCCGGCGAAGACGCAGTCCGCTCTGTTGGAGGCGATGCAGGAACTGCAGGTCACCATCGATGGCAAGAGCCACCCGCTGCAGCGGCCGTTCTTCACGATGGCCACCCAGAATCCGCTGGAACAGGAAGGGACCTATCCGCTTCCAGAGGCCCAGTTGGACCGGTTCATGTTTAAACTTCTGGTCGATTACCCCAGTCCCGAGGCCGAACGGCAGATTCTGAGGAATTGCGCTGAGGGCAGGGGGTCAAGGCGCATGGAAACGTATGGTCTGGAGACCGTATTGACCGCTGCCGAGATTCTCGAGATCCAGCAGTCCCTCAACGCCGTGATCGTGGAACCGTCGATGATCAACTACATCGCCAACATCATCGGTCGCAGCCGCGAATGGCATTCGATCAGTGTGGGGGCGAGCCCGCGGGCCGGAGTGAACCTGCTGCAGGCGTCCCGCAGTCTGGCGGCTTCGGAGGGACGCAATTTCGTCGTGCCCGATGACGTCAAATCACTGGCCCCCTGGGTTTTGCGGCATCGTCTTCGCATCCGCTCCGATGCCGAGATCGAAGGCACCACGGCGGATGACGCGGTACGGGAGATTCTCGAGTCGGTCGAGGCCCCCCGCCGATGAGCCCCAGTCGCCGACTTCTCTGGGTGTTTCTGGTGTTGGCTGTTCCAATGGCCATTCCGGCACTGGGGATTCCGCTGGGTGGACTTCCCCCGGAAGTCGAGCGGTTTCTTTGGCAGTTCGGGATTCTCGCGAATCTGGCCGCCTTGGCGGTGGCGGTTTATGACCTGTGGCACTCGACTGGCCTGTCCCGGCTGGAAGTTTCCCGTGAGGCCCCCCCCGTCATGAGTGTGGGGGCCCGGAATGTGATCCGGGTGTGGCTGAGCAATCGGGGATCTGGCGAATTGCTGGTGGAAATTGAAGATTCTCCCCCGCAGCCGGCGATGGTGGAGGGGCTCCCGCTCGTGGCTCAGTCACCTGCCGGCAGTTCGCGGGAACTGCAGTACCACATTGTTCCCCAGCGACGGGGAGCGTACCGGTTTGGACCGCTGTTCGTCCGAACCCGGAGCCGGCTGGGTCTGTGGAATTTCCAGGAAGAACGCGGCCACGCGCACTTGGTGAAGGTTTTTCCAGACATCCAGTCGGTGGGCCGGCTGGAGCTCCTGCTCCGCGACAACCGGTTGTCGGAACTGGGAATCCGCCGGTCGCGGGTGCGTGACCGTGGGAGCGAATTCGACAGACTGCGTGAATATCGCCGCGGGGATGAACCGCGAGCCATCGACTGGAAGGCCACCTCCCGGCAGCGGCAGCTGATTGCCCGTGAATATACCCTGGAACGGAATCAGACGGTCTGCCTGGTCCTGGATTCCGGTAGTTCCATGTGCAACGAAGATGGTGGAATCCGACATTTCGACCGGGCACTGAATTCGGCGGTGGTGTTCGCTTACCTCGCCCTGAGACAGGGGGATTCGGTCGGGATGATGGTGGCGTCGAATCGGCTCGAACGCTGGATTCGTCCGACGCATGGTGTGCAGGCCATTCACCCCTTGATCCGGTCCACCTACGACCTCGAGGCGAGTCATGTGGCCACGGATTACCAGCGAGTCGCGGACGAGATTCGCCTGCGGGTCCGTAAACGGGCATTGATTGTCTTGCTGACCCATTCGATGGATGAACTGCAACTCGAGGCGGCCGTCAAGCCATTGACGGCTTTGTCTCCCCCCCACCTGGTGCTGGTGGCCTGTCTGCGGAATGTGCAGCTACATGAGCGGGGGCGACGTCATCCGCAAGGTGATCTGGAAGCTTTGCGAGTCGGAGCGGCCAACGTGTTCCTGCTGCAGCAGGCCAGGACAATCGCTGAGATGAACGCCCTGGGGGTTCAGGTGCTGGATATCCTGCCGAGCCAATTGACAGGCGAACTGGTCAGCCAGTATTTGGAGATCAAAGCGCGGCAATTGTTGTAATCCGCAGTGAGCACGGAACGGGTGCCCGCAACCTCGTTTCTCTCAACTTCGTGTCACTGAGCCACCGAGGGGGGGATGTGAAGTGGTCGGTGATGGACCAACAGGGGGGCCGGAAGGGGACAAGTGTGACCCGATCTGTGGTGTGGGCAGTGGCTCAGGAGGGGGCGGTGGGTTGACAGGGGATCCCGGGAGAGCAGAACCGGTTGGCAAAATGACCGGCCATGGGATAGACTTCGTCAGTGGAATCGACCGGGCAGACCCGCTGAACCTTTGTGTGGAGTGGGCCGCACTGGTGTTGCAGCCGACACATCCCAGGCTTCGTTGGAGGTCGGGATTCGGCATCGAGACGATCTGGAGCGAGGAGTTTCACGACGTGCAGATTGCGATTTCGTGCAAGCATGGACACCTGGACAAGGAGGAGCAGGAGTATGTCAATCGGAAATCCGAGAAACTACTGACCTATTTTGAACGGGTCACGGCGATCCAGGTGACGTTTTCGTTTGACGATCACCGGGTGCGGGTCGAAATCCTGGTGGATGCCGAGCACAAGCACAATTTTGTGGCGTTTGACGAGGGAGAATCCGCGATTCCTTCGTTTGACTTGGCGCTTCACAAGATGGAACAGCAGATCAAGAAGTACAAGGAAAAGATTCAGGACCATCGTCGGGATCGGCCTCTGAACGAACTTGTTGGCGAATAATCATCGGAGACTGGGGAGCTTTGGAAGTCATGAAGTTGTCAGAGTTCGTTGTCCGCGATTCCATCCTGACCGACCTGCAGGCACAGACCAAGGACGAGGCGATTCGGGCCATGGTCGAGAGCTTGGCCCGCAGCGGAGGGATTCAAGAGTCGGAACGGGAGGGCATCATCGCGGCCATCCTGAAACGCGAGGAACTGGGGTCCACCGGGATCGGCCGCGGTGTGGCAGTCCCTCATACGAAGCATCCCTCGGCTGACCGGCTGGTGGCGACCATCGCGATTTCGAAGGGAGGGGTTGAGTTTGCCAGCCTCGATGGAGAGGCGGTCCATATTCTCTTCCTGCTGGTCTCTCCACACGAGCGGCCCGGCGATCATCTGCGGGCGCTGGAAAACATTTCCCGACATTTGCGAAACGACAATTTCTGCAGTTTCCTGAGGCAGGCGAAATCTGCCGAGTCGGTGCTTGATCTCCTGGAAGAGGCCGACAGCAATCAGCTCTGACTGCTCCGGGTTTCCGGAATGGCTGGACCGTAAAGTGCCATGAATCCACAGTCGAGTCACGCGTGTGAAGTCGTGGTGATGCTTGAACATGGGCTTCACCTTTCACCCGCTGCGCAGATTGTCAAAACTGCCCAAGGCTTTCGGGCGTCGCTGATCATCCAAAAAGGGGATCGGAAAATCGATGGCAAGAGCATGTTGGACCTGATGACTTTGGCTGCCGAGCGTGGCTGCCGACTGCGGCTCGAAGCCGAAGGTGAGGATGCCGAGCAGGCCTTGAAGGCGGTCGTCGCGCTGTTTGAAAGCAATTTTGGCCTTGTTTTGCCGTCCAACAGTCAGGCTTCCGGCTAGTCATGGAAATCCGGCGTGGAATAGCCGTCTCTCCCGGCGTAGCCATGGGCCCGGCGTTGGTTCTGGGCTCTGAGGGCTTCCGTGTGCCCAAGCGAATGGTCCAGGTGGATGCGGTCGACAGCGAGGTGCAGCGGTTTCGGGCGGCATTGGAGGAGTCGGTCCAGGAAATTCTGCTGCATGAACAGCTGGCGGCGGCCCGGCTGGGGCCCCATTATGGAGCAATTTTCGCCGCGCACCGGGAATTGGCGAGGGACCCCAAGCTCTCCACCGAGATCGAGCGGCTGATCCGCGAACGCAACTTCTCCCCCGAGTTCGCCTGCAGTCGTGTGTTGCGGCAACACGCGCGGACCCTGCAGAATCTGGGAGACCGATACTTCGCCGAGCGGGCCAACGATCTGTTTGATCTGGAGAAACGCCTCCTCCGACATCTCTTGGGGGAGCCGCGCGAAGAGCCGATGCAGTTGAATCAGCCCGCATTGCTGCTGGCCCACAATCTCACCCCGAGCGAGACCGCCAACCTGGACCGGAGGTTCGTCCTGGGGTTTTCGACCGAAATTGGGGGAAAGAGCAGTCACACCGCAATTCTCGCCGGTGCCCTGGGATTGCCGGCGGTGGTTGGTGTGGGACCATTCCTGGCCAATGTGGCGGGGGGGGAAACTGTCATCATCGATGGGAATGACGGGCTGGTCATCATTGACCCCGATGAAGAGACCGTGGCGCGGTACCGGGATGCCGATGCCCGGCAAAAATCTGTGGCGATCCGGTTGAAATCGCTGGGGCCGCTGAAGGCGGAGACCCTGGACGGTGTGGAGATCAAGTTGTTTGGAAACATCGAGTTTCCCAGCGAGGTCGATCACTGCGTGCAGTGCGGAGCGGCTGGAATCGGTCTGTACCGCACCGAGTTTCTGTATCTGGATGGAGGTTGTGAGCCCACCGAGCAACAGCATTACGAGGCCTATTGCCGGGTGGCCCGAGCGTTCCCGGGCCGACCCGTGGTGATTCGGACATTGGATCTGGGGGCGGAAAAGTTCCCCGATTCAATGCAGCAGGTGATCGAGGCCTCCCCCAATCCGACCCTGGGATTACGCAGCCTGCGGTTGACACTGCAGAACCTGCCCATGTTCAAGACACAGTTGCGGGCCATTCTCCGGGCCGCCTCCCAGGGGGATATCCGGATCATGTTCCCCCTGGTGTCGACGCTGCTGGAACTGCGGCAGGCCAAGTGGATTTTAGCCGATGTCAGTGAGGATCTGCAGGAGGAGGGGATCGAGCACAATCCACGAATCCCGGTGGGAATGATGGTGGAGGTCCCCTCCGCGGCGATTCTGGCCGACGAATTCGCCCGGGAAGTCGACTTTTTCTCCATTGGAACCAACGATCTGATCCAGTATACATTGGGAGTCGATCGGGCCAACCCGGCCGTCTCTCATCTCTACTCTTCGGCGGATCCGTCTGTTTGTCGGTTGATCCGTCAGGTGGTCGCCGCCGCGGAGCGACACCGGGTTTCAGTCTCGGTGTGTGGACAGATGAGTTCTGACTGTTTGTTCACAGCATTGTTGGTGGGAATGGGGCTGAGGGAGCTCAGCGTCTCACCGAATTCGATACTGGAAGTCAAGCAAGCCGTGCGCAGCATGACGATCGCCCAAGCTCGGGAGATTGCTTCGCGGGCGGAAATTTTTGATGTGTCTCGCGACTTGGAGAGTTACCTGCGTGGTGAACTGTCCAGGTTCTCTCCTGAGCTGGTGCACTAGTTTTTAGAATTTCGAACCTGAGGTGATTGGTCCGGGTGAGACCCTGGGCCGACTACCCCACAACACACAACCCACCTCACCCAATCCACCTCACACCGCTGGGCAAACCCGTAACGGCAGCGTGGTTTCCCTCACTGGAGCACTCGTCTTCACGTTGTTTCATTCCCGAACACCGCCAAATCCCTGTTGGAAACCCGCCAGGCTGAATCGACACGGTTCCCCTGTGAGATCCCACGAACTTGGACTACGGGCCGGGTGCGTTCATGAGCCCTGCGGCCTCCCGAGCGGAGCCCGCCAGCGATGGAATGGAAATGACGACAGACGACGGCGCCTGACTTTGCCGATGAAGGGCGACGCATGAAGAAGGAAATGTTGGTCAACGCGCTCCAGCCGGAAGAAAGCCGGATCGCGATTCTTGAAAATGGAGTTCTGGAGGAACTCTACATCGAGAGAAACAGTCTCGAGAACTACGTTGGAAACATCTACAAAGGCCGGATTGTCAACATTGAGCCGAGTATCCAGGCGGCGTTTGTGGATTTCGGTGTTGGACGCAATGGTTTTCTGCATGTCAGTGACGTCGAATTCCAGTATTACAAGCATCTCGTCGGCCCAAATGAACGGTACGGCAACGGCGATGACAGTGACGATGACCGTCGCGGGGGACGGGGTCGCTCGAATGAGCGGTCCGTCCGGAACAAACCTCCGATTCAAGAGATTTTCCGCCGCGGCAGTGAAGTTCTCGTTCAGGTGATCAAAGAGGGGATCGGGACCAAGGGGCCGACTCTGTCGACCTACATCAGCATTCCCGGCCGTTACCTGGTGCTCATGCCCGGGCTCGGGCGGGTGGGGGTGAGCCGCAAGATTTCTGATGAGGGCATCCGCCGGCAGCTGCGGCAGGCCCTGGAGTCGTTGCGGCCTCCCAGAGGTTTGGGATTCATCATCCGGACTGCGGGAATTGAGCGGTCGCAGAAGGATCTGCAGCGGGATCTCGACTACCTCTTGTTGTTGTGGAAAGACATTGTCGCCAAGATCCGCCAGACGAAGTCTCCGGCCGGAATCTACGAAGAGAGCGACGTGGTCATTCGCACCATCCGCGACATTTACAACAAGGAGATCGAAACGGTCTGGATTGACTCCCAGGAGGCCTACGAACGGGCGCGGGACTTCATCCGCCTGGTGCTTCCCAAGCATGTCGATCGCATCCGCCTGTATTCGGGCAAGGAACCCCTCTTCCATCACTATCGGGTCGAAGATGAGATTGCCCGCATCCAGCAGCGACGCGTTCCCCTTGAGGGAGGGGGTTCTTTGGTCATCGATCAGACGGAAGCCTTGGTGGCGATCGACGTCAACAGCGGTAGTTCCCGTTCCGACGACGACGCGGAACTTTCGGCCTATCAGGTTAATCTCAAGGCGGCCCAGGAGATCTGCCGGCAGATTCGCCTGCGCGACCTCGGTGGGGTGATTGTCAATGACTTCATCGACATGCGTGAGGAAAAGCACCGCCGCGGTGTCGAGCGTGCACTGCGGGAGGCGATGCGTCGGGACCGAGCTCGCACCAAAGTTCTCCGGATTAGCCCGTTTGGGCTGATCGAGATGACTCGCCAGCGGATTCGGCCCTCGCTGCGGCGGAGCGTGTTTGAAGATTGTCCCTGCTGCCACGGCACCGGTCTGGTCAAGACGGCCGAGAGCATGTCGATTGAGGTTGTGCGGTTGCTGATGAGTTCAGCCCATCGCGAGCAGGTTCGCCGGATCACTGTCGAAGTGCATGAACGGGTCGCCGCGTTCCTCAACAATCGTAAGCGACGAGACCTCATCCGCTTCGAGGAAGAGAATGATTGTTCGATCCATGTGGCGTCCCGTACCGATGTCAGCCCTGAACACCTGATGCTCAAGTGCTACGATGCCATGGGGTCTGAATATAAGATCACGTCTGCGGAGCCCTCGAAATCCCCTCGCTGATCGAATATCATCGTTTGTTCGTCGGTTGTGGCCCTTGAAAAGGATTCCCAGTGTGGGATCGCTGTGGGGGCAACGAGGCAGCTTGAGATGAGTGCTGCTTCGCTCGTTTGGTCTGCGGTCGTCCTTGGGCGGCCTTCAGGGATGGTTTGGGAGAAGTGAATGTTTGCGATCATTGAAGACGGCGGCCGTCAGTACCGGGTACAAGTCGGTGCCAAGCTCGAGATTGACCTCCGCTCCGATGTGCAGGGGGGAGATTCGGTACGTTTTGACCGGATTCTCGCGGCGGGAGATTCGGCTGCGGGCAAGATCGGTCAGCCGGTGATTTCCGGTGCGGTAGTCGAGGCGAAGGTTGTGGAACAGGATTTCCGAGGACCGAAGCTCGAAGTCGGCAAGTTCCGTCGTCGCAAGGGTTACATTCGCCACAACGGACACACCCAACGCTATACCAGGATCCAGGTGACCTCGATCGCCGTCCCTGGCTTCGACACGGTCACTACCCCGGCGAACAGCTAGTGGTATTGAATTGCCAGGTGTGAGCAGGGGGGATGGTTGAAGTCTCTCTGATGCCATCTGGCTTGGGCTGTGCGTAGTGTCGGACTGTGCGTCATACGCTGTGCTGAGGGGGCCGACTAATGGCAGTGGGGCTCGTCCAAAGGCTGTGCGCGCCTTCGGCTGGCGGGCTCAGAATCGAAACCACCGACTGCCCCCCCTTGGTGCCCTGCTTCGGGTCGGGAATCCATCTCCGGGTAGATCATGACATTCTCCAGCAATGCACAGGCCATTGAGCAGCTGAAGTGGCGCAAGTTTCCGGTGCTAAATGACGGGTTTGTCTGCCTGGTCGACTGCATGGGAGACGACTCAGCGGTGGTTCAGGCAGCCCGGGTGAGTTATGGCGAGGGGACCCGCCAACGCTCCGACGACCGGACGCTGATTCGTTATTTGTTACGTCACCGCCATACAACTCCTTTCGAGATGGCGGAACTTAAGTTCCTCATCCGCGTACCGATGGACTGTTGGCGGCAGTGGATCCGGCACCGCACCGCGTCGGTGAATGAGTACAGCACGCGGTATTCGGTGGCGATTGATTCGATGCAGGAGACGGCTCCGCACGAATGGCGGACCCAGGCTGTGCAGAATCGCCAGGGGAGTGGTGTCGAGCTGCCGCCCGATCTGGGCGAACGGCTGACTGCCGAAGAGCACCACTTTCAGCTTCAGGCCCGGCAGTTGTACATGCAGAGACTGGAGGCGGGGGTGGCTCGCGAGCAGGCCCGGAAGGACCTGCCTTTGTCCACCTTTACCGAGGCCTACTGGAAGATCGACCTCCACAATTTGCTGCATTTTCTCGCACTGCGTTCCGACGAGCATGCGCAAGCCGAGATACGGGCGTATGCCCGGACCATCGGCGAACAGATCGTCTCCCAGCTCTTTCCCATGGTCTGGGAAGCGTTTGGCGACTACCGGGTGCGGGCGCTGCAGCTCACCGCCCTCGACGTGGGGGTGATTCAACGCCTGGTCGCCCGTCCCCGAGCCACCGAGGCGATCCACTGGACTGAAACCGACTTTCTCGACAGTCAGGATCCCTCCTGGGCGGGGCTGCCTCGCAGCCGGGAACGGGATGAGTGCCGCCGGAAGCTCGAACAGCTGGGTATGCTTCCGCCACACGCCATGGAATCGGTCTGAAGGGCCTGCCTCCGTGCAGCTCACATAGTTGACTCTCTGAGTCAACTTTTCGCCGCGTTGCCAAGCGGCCGTGGTGGCCTCGCCCTTCGGGCAATCCGGTCGGCCGACAAAATCAGAGGCAGGTCCAGCCTCCGTCGACCATCAGATTGTGTCCATTGACATATTCCGACGCATCGGAAGCAAGGAACACCACCGCACCCTTGATGTCGTCATTCTGGAGCATTCGCCCGACGGGAACCCGCTCGCAATAGCGCTCCAGGAAGGGTTGCGGTTGATTGTTGAAGTACCCCCCCGGGCTGATGCAATTGGCTCGGATGCCCATTTTTCCATAGTAGCAGGCCAGATAACGGGTGAAGTTGACCATCCCCGCTTTCACGAAATTGTAGGTGGGGGGCTGTTTCATTGTGGTTCCCGCGTAGAGCCCCGGGTCGTTCGAAACAACGCCGTAAATGCTGGAGATGTTGATCACGCATCCCTTGCGGCGTTCCACCATGTCCGGCAGAAACGCATTGCACATTTCGAAGAGACCGGCGAAGTCTCCCGCGGCGCTGCGCAGGCACTGTTCAGCCGTCTGATCTGCCAGTCCCCCGGCGTGTCCATCCCGCGCCAGCGCACTGTTCACCAGAATATCCAGTCGCCCAAACTGCCGCAGGATCTCCTCGCGCAGCTTTTGGATCGACCCGGCATCGCAGATGTCAACCTGCAGTCCGTGCGCATCCCAGCCTGAGTCCCGCATTTTCCGCGCGAACTCCAGATTGGTCTCCAGCGATCGCGACGCCGTGATCACGGTTGCCCCCGCCTCAGCCAGCCCTTCGGAGAGGCTGCTGCCAAACTGCGGGCCCGCCCCGGCAGTCACCAGCGCAATCCGTCCACGCAGTGAGAAACGATCCAGAATCTTCATCGACTGAGCTCCCATCCAGAGTTGTTGAAAGAGGATCGTCGCAGGGATGCCCGCTGTTCGTCAACCAAACCGTCGGCCGCCCCCGAACTTATCCCAGACGGTTCATTCCGGGATTTACGAGTTATCGAATCGAATGGAGTCGCACTCAGATTGCCCAGATTGAATTTCCGACGAAAACCTCGGGATCTGGCGATAGCTGATCAATCGTTTTGGGTTACGGTCTCGCGGGCGGTCTTGCGGCCGGGGACGCACTTTGGGACGAGTCTTCAGACGCCGGGTTAACCCGAAGAATCCGGTCGTGCCGAGAGGGCCCGCCGTACCGATTGCATGCAAGAGGGAGTCACAGTTGGGGGCGGTCTGGTCTTCCTGTCGGCAGCGGGTTTGCGGGTTACTTCCGGTGAGGCAGACTCTGTGGAGAGTCGCGATCCCCCGTGTTCCGCAGTCAGGAACCGTCGGGGGCACTGGAAGGCCTCCTTTTGCCGGACAACCTGACGATGCCCAATCGAGAACTGCTGCTGGTCGAGGATGATGTGACGCAGAGTGAAGTTCTGGCTGAGCTGCTGCAGTCGGCCGGGTTCGCCCTCGATTCGGTGCAGACGTGCCGCGGCGCCCGGGCCCGATTGGAACGGAACACCTACGACGCCATCCTCTCCGATCAAAATCTTCCCGATGGAGAAGGGCTTGAGATC
>Ga0315900_10010510_pt1 | contig 11575 bp, 8 predicted proteins | sample LakEriMetagenome_FD_203521 | JGI IMG/M metagenome (GOLD analysis project Ga0315900, IMG submission 203521) | Freshwater fungal communities from buoy surface, Lake Erie, Ohio, United States - Buoy 12 MA114 | ecosystem: Environmental > Aquatic > Freshwater > Lake > Lake biofilm | place: USA: Lake...
TGCTTTTTATTTTTGGGAAAACTGTCAAACAACTGCTTTACTTAGAGTCTCTTAAGCCCCTTTTCAAAAGCGAGTGCAAAGGTAAAACCAAAGTCAACATATCAAAAACTTTTTTGAGATTTTTTTTAAAAAAAAATTTTTGAATGGCCCCAACCTACCGCGCATAAGCTACTGCTCGCTTTTCCCGAATCACCGTCACCCGAATCTGCCCAGGATATTGCATCTCATCCTGGATCTTCTGTGATATCAAAAATGACAAATCATCCGCATACTGATCCGTTACTTTATCCGCCTCCACAATCACCCGTAACTCTCGCCCAGCCTGCATCGCAAATGCCTTCGATACCCCATCGTAACCCATAGCCAACTCTTCTAACTCTCCAATCCGCTTTAAATAATTCTCCAAAATCTCCCGACGAGCCCCCGGACGAGCCCCAGATATCGCATCACAGGCCTGTACAATCGGCGAGATAATGTTATTCATCTCAACCTCATCGTGGTGCGCTCCTACCGCATTCGCAATCACCGGATGCTCCCCATATTGCTCACAAAGCTTCATCCCCACCAACGCGTGTGACAATTCAGTTTCCTCTTCCGCTACCTTGCCGATATCGTGCAATAATCCCGCACGCTTCGCCATCTTCACTTGCTTCGGATTTAATCCTAACTCCGCCGCCATGATCCCACATATCTCCGCTGTCTCAATCGAGTGCTTCAATAGGTTCTGACCATACGAGGAGCGGAAACGCATCCTTCCTACCATCCGAACCAAGGCCGGATTTAAACCGTGTATGTTGTGCTCAATAACCGTCCGTTCCCCAATCTCCATCACCTGCTCTTCTAACTGCTTCCGAACCTTCGCAACCACCTCCTCAATACGCTGTGGGTGAATCCGACCATCCGCTACCAAGCGTTGTAAAGACAATCGTGCTACCTCCCTTCGAATTGGATCAAATGAAGAAATTACAATCGCCTCCGGCGTATCATCCACAATCAACTCTACTCCCGTAGCTGCTTCTAAAGCGCGAATATTACGACCCTCCCGTCCAATAATCTGGCCCTTCATATCGTCGTTCTCCAAGTTAAACACAGATACCGTATTCTCAATCGTGACCTCCGCTGCCGTCCGCTGAATCGACTGGATAATAATCTTCTTCGCCTCCTTGCTCGCATTCATCTTCGCAGTTGCAATCGCATCCTTTACAATTGACATCGCCTCACTCTCACTCTTCAACCGCACCTGCTCCAACAAATGATCCCTCGCCTCCTGCTGTGTTAATTGTGCAATCTGTTCTAATGCGCGAATCCGCTCTTCATTCGCCGCTTCCAACTCTTCTTTCTTCTTCTGAATAATCTTTAACTGCTTATCCAAATTTTCCCGAATCGCTTCCACTTCCAACTCCTTCGCCTCTATCTCATTTTTTCTCTTCGCAAATTCATTGAACCGTGTATTCAACGCATCCTCTTCAACTTTCAAATCTTTCTGCTTCGCCACCACATCCATCTCCATCTCCTTTAACTTCAACTGGTGCTGGGCCTTTTCCGTGTCAAACTGCGACCGCATCTCTGAATAACGCTGCTTCGCCTCTTGTATCTTCTGCTGCTTAATCCGCTCGTTTTCCGCTTCCGCCTTACTCACAATCTTCTCTGCCTTTAAAGCAGCCTCGTTCGTTAATCGCTCTGCCCCAAGTCGGGCCTCCTGAATAATCAAATCCGCCTTGCGATTACTTTCCTCAATCGACTTGTCGACGTTCGCCTTAGCTATCCGACTGGCAAAAAAGTAGGCAACTGCCCCCCCCGTTACCAATCCGATGATTCCTATTATTATCTCCATTTTAATCGTTTTTGTATGTGAATGATTATATATGATCAATTTCGGCGCGGATGCGCTGCATCCCCCGCCTTTTATTTACGTATTTGCGCTTTTAACTTATCCTCAAATGCCGTTTGTAACTGTCCCATCAACCCATCAATCTCCTTGTCCTGAAGGGTCTTTGTAGTATCTTCAAACATAAAACTTATCGCATAAGACTTATTCCCTGCACCTAACCTGTTCTCATCCTCATAAACATCAAAGAGGTGTACCTCCTTTAATAGTTTCTTAGCAGTTCTGAAAGCTAGCTGCCGAATCTCTCCAAAAGTTACCTGCTCACGTACCACCAGTGCCAAATCCCTCCTGACAGAAGGATACCGACTGACTTCGCTATACTGTACCCGAACCGAAGCATGAGAGGCCACTAGATTGTCAAAATGAAAGTCTGCCATATAAACGGCATTCTTCACTTCAAATTGCTTTAACAAGCTCGTCTCTAGCGCGCCAAATACAACAAGCTCCTGAGGACCGCGATGATAACGAACTGCATACCGATAAGGTGCAACTCCCTGAACAACCGTCTCTTGATACCCAGTCACCCCAAGCCTGGATAATACCTGGTGGACGGTCGCTTTTAACGTATAAAAATCCACCTCCTTTTTGGCTACGGGATGCCAAGATGCAGCTGTATGGCCACCAGTTAAAAAAATGCCTAACCTAGTCTCTTCCAAAAATCCTTCCGTCGAACGATTGTCAGCAGTACTACCCACTGTGACCGAACGCCGATAGGTCTTCCCAAACTCAAACAAACGCAAATCTGGCCTCTGCCGATTCTGGTTGTGCCGGATCGACTCTAATCCGTTCACCACCAAGGTCGGCCGTAAGCAATCCAGCCCCTGATTAGCCGTGTTGTTTACCCGAACAATAGTACCTTCTTCCATCGGCAAAAAGGCACTTGGTCCTTGGTAATACTCCGAATTGGACAACGACAAACCCATACATTCCAAATACCCCTGATCCGCCAACAAATCAGCAACTCGATTTCGGATGGCATTTACATCTGGATTAGGCGTAATTTCCATACTTGACCGAATCGATAAAGGCAACGGAATATTATCCAACCCATACACCCGAAGTATTTCCTCCACCAAATCTGCCTCCCTTGTCACATCGGGCTTATTCGTAGGCACCTCCGCCACAAACTCCTCCCCCGCTATTTCCAATACTCGTATTCCTAAAGCCGAAAGAAGATGCTTCAATGCTTCCGTCGTTATTTCCGCCCCAATCAAACGGCGGATACGATCAAAACTAGCCGTTATCCGTATTGGCTGAACCGGATTAGGGTAAATATCCGTAATGTCTCCGGCAATCTCCCCCCCGGCAATTTCTTGTATCATTAAGGCCGCACGCTTCAACGCATACAAACTTCCATTCGGATCCACCCCCTTCTCAAATGTCCATGCCGCATCCGTACGCAACTGATGCTTCAACATCGAACGACGAATCGTCCGAGGATGGAAACAAGCACTTTCCAAAAATATATTAACCGTCTGGTCCTTTACACCACTGTCAAAGCCTCCAAACACACCACCCATACACATCGGTACCAAATTGCCATCACAAATCATTAAGTCAGAACTTAACAACACACGGTCTGTCTCATCCAAAGCCTTGAATGAAGTACCCTCCGCCAAATTCTTCACCACAACACGCCCACCACCTATCTTATCCTGATCAAACGCATGCAAGGGCTGGCCCAACTCTACCCGAATATAATTGGTGATATCAACAACATTATTAATAGGGCGTAATCCAACCGACAAAAGTCGGTTCTTTAGCCAATCCGGACTTTCCTGAACCTTCAAGCCTTGGATGGAAACACCTGTATACCGAATACAATCCTCTATGTTCTCCACCTCGACCCTTATTGGACTGGCAGTACGAGCCTCCGGAAATGAATCCACCCCAGGCAAACATAGCTGAGCAACCGGATTCTTGTGCTGCCGGATCCATGCCAACAAATCACGAGCAACCCCACTGTGATGCGTCGCATCAGCGCGGTTAGGTGTCAACCCAATCTCAAATACAGTATCCGTATCCTGTTTGAACCAACTAGCAGCAGTCTGACCTAGCGGGGTCTCCTCCGGCAAAACCATAATGCCAGAATGATCGCTTCCAACGCCTAACTCGTCCTGAGCACAAATCATCCCCTGAGACAATACGCCTCGTACCTTGCGCTCGCCAATCGTGAATAAACTTCCATCTTTACTGAAAACCTGCGCTCCCGGCAAGGCAACAAAAACTTTCTGCCCCGCTGCAACATTCGGCGCTCCGCAAACAATTGAAGAAACAAACACCTGACCAGGCTGCTTCGGATCTATCAACTCCACCTTCGTTGCAGATAAATGATCGGTATCAGGAATTGGCTCACAAGAAACCACGTGACCCGTAACCACCCGATCCAAATCTACCAAACTGGGCTTTACCTCTTCCCAACCTTCTACCTCCAAGCCCAACGAAGTTAAGATGTCCGCAATTTCAGAAGGGTTATTATCTATATCGAGAAAATCTCGCAACCAATTCAACGATATTTTCATTTATCCAAAATAAAATCCAAAATAATTTAACGGACAAAGGTAAGGGATGTCATCCAATATAATGATAAAAATTGACCGCTAATTAACGATTAGCCCGTTTAACGAAGATACCCTACCCTCCTAACCGCCAACAGCGTCGCAAACGTCAACGCCGCCACCACTAAAAACCCATACGAAAGACTGAATCGTTCCCCTAAAAACCCAATCGCAGGTGGACCTGCTAAAAAACCAATAAAGCTAAACGTAGCATAAGAGGCCAAACCCGCCCCAGAAGCAAAACCCGGAACCCGTGCAGCCGCATTAAATAATATCGGAGCCGCCAAGGCAACCCCCATTCCCAACATGCCAAATCCAACTATACCCGCCCATGCCACTGGCGCCATCACAATCCATCCAATCGAACCCACCGAAAACAATACCGTGAAATACAACAAGGCCCGCTCACCAAAATAGGGTATCAGCGCATCGCCCGAAAACCGCATCGCCATCATCAACATGGAAAAAAAACTAAACCCTAATGCCGCAACTTGCTCCGGAGCCCCCAAAACATCCCGCAAATACACCGCACTCCAATCAAATGCAACCCCCTCACACAAACTCGCACATGCCCCAATCAAAATCATTAACAGTAAATCCCCTTTCGGAAAAGCAAACCTAGACCCAACCTGCTCCTCATGCCGAACCTCCGGAACCCGGGCTAATGCAGGCCCTAACCAAACGATCACCACCACCACTAAAAGAATAGCCTGAATTGTTAAAAAATAAGGCGGAAAATAACCCAACCGAATCATTAACGCAGCCCAAGCAGAACCTACCATGCCCCCCAAACTCCACATGCCATGACAAGACGACATGATCTTTTTGCCAGTCGCCTCTTCAATATTCGTCGCACATGTATTCATACCTATATTTAATAAGGCCACCGCTGCACCCGTAAACGCTAATGCTAAAAATAAACTCAACCGACCCTCCATCCACAAGGGTAATACAAAACTGATTGCCATCAATACCGCCGATCCAACAGTGGTCCGTATCAAACCAAAACGCTGCAAAAACCAAGCAGCAAATGGGTTCATTATCAATAGCCCAACCGGCATACCAAATAAAGCAAGCCCCAACTCCGCATCATCTAAACCCAATCGAGTCTTCACAAATGGAATTTGAGTAACCCAACCCCCAAACATTAAGCTGTCAGCAGCAAAGGTCAAACCAACCGCTAATGCAGCCGAATCTCCAAAAAATGCACGTAAATTGGGCAATATATTGCGAAAAGCGCCCGATCTTGTAATCTGATTCAAAATTCTCTAGTTTATTTTTTTCCCCCTTAATTAGTAATACCTCCGTGATAATCAGCCTCATTTGCTCCAAAAACCACTCCCTCCTTCCAACTATTTGATGATCCGCTGCTCTAACTCCTCTAACGAAACCCCCTTGGTCTCCGGCATCATCCTCCACACAAAAATCAACTGAAACACCATCATCACCGCAAAAAAAGCAAAAATAATACCCCCTCCCCACAAACTGTTGAAGTAGGGAAATAAACCCGCAATCAAGGCCGCAAACACCCAATGTGTACTGCTTCCCAAAGAATTACCGTACGCCCGAACACGGTTCGGAAAAATCTCTGAAATAAAAACCCAGATTACTGCACCCTGACCAATCGCATGCGAAGCAATAAACGCAAATAATAAAACCGGTACCAACCAGCCCGACCATTCAAAGAAAAAGGCTATCGACACCCCAGCTAAAGAAATAATATACCCCACACTGCCAATATACATTAAAAACCGCCGGCCATACCGATCAATTAAACCCAATCCAAACATTGTAAAAAACAAATTAACCAATCCAATTCCAGCGGTCGATAATAAAGCTGCACCTTCCCCTAACCCAGTTTCTTTCAATATTCTAGGCGCATAATAAATAACAGCATTAATCCCCGATACCTGATTGAAAAACGCGAATAAAAACGCCAATAAAATGGGACGATTAAACTTCCCAGACCAAAAAGTACCAAAACCCTGCCCACGATCCACCATCGGCGCACGAATCGCCACTATCGACTCCTCCACAGCAGTACGATCTACCTGCTCTAATATCCGCCGCGCTCCTTCCAAATCATTCCGATGCGTCAATAACCATCGCGGACTCTCCGGAACAAAAAACATGAGTACTCCATACAGTACCGAAGGAAGCGCCATCACCCCCAACATCCACCTCCAAGAATCCTCCCCCTCCGAACCAATAATCCAATTCGATAGGTACGCAACCAATATCCCCAAAACAATATTAAACTGAAACAAAGCCGTTAGTTGCCCCCGCTTCTCAGCGGGCGCTATCTCCGCAATGTAAAGCGGCGCAACAACAGAAGAGGCCCCAACCGCTAAGCCTCCAATAAACCGAAAAAACATCAACATCTCCGCACTCGTCGCCACCGCCGATCCTATCGAACAGGCTAAAAACAAAATACCAATCCAAAGCAAGGTTGGCTTCCGGCCATATCGCTCTGCCGGAATACCTCCCAATACCGCCCCTACAATCGTTCCATATAAACCCATCGCAACCACCTGCCCCAATAATATGTCACTTAACTGCCACAGCTGCTGAATGGCTTGCTCACCACCAGAAATCACCGCTGTATCAAAACCAAATAGAAAACCGCCTAAAGCCACGGTCACAGACCAAAAAAGGAGCTTGGATACTTGCATACGATAAAGAATTTTGGGCAAAGAAAAGAACTTTTAGGTGATGTCTTTCATAATTTGCTATTATTTGAATTTTAGCCAGTCCTTGAGGGCTTTCTGTGAACACCACCTACAACCTACTTCCTTAACCCATTTTTATCACCAAGTATTTTTTATCCAATAAGCAACTTTTTTATCCCCAACTCCTACTTTTGCCTCCATGACGTATCTCCTCGGTTTTGATATTGGCTCCTCCTCTGTAAAAGCAGCCCTGGTTTCTGCCCGCTCGAGGCAAACAGTCGCAGTGGCTAATTGGCCAAAACAGGAGCTTTCTATTCAGGCAAGCCAGCCAGGCTGGGCCGAACAAGAACCCGATGAATGGTGGAATTGCTGCCAAAAAACCGTCGAAGAACTGCTCCAACGAACTGGCATCCAACCCCATCAAATCGAAGCAATTGGCATTGCCTACCAAATGCATGGACTGGTGCTTGTTGGTAAAGACCACCAACCCATACGGCCTTCAATAATTTGGTGTGATAGCCGAGCCGTTCGTTTGGGAGAAAACGCTTATAATACCTTAGGGCAATCGTATTGCATGCAGCATTTCCTAAATTCACCTGGAAACTTCACTGCCTCCAAGTTAAAATGGGTGTTGGAAAACGAACCAGACACCATCCCCCAAATTCAACATTTTTTGCTTCCTGGAGACTACATCGCCCTAAAAATGACTGGCACAGCAACCACCACTGTATCAGGACTATCCGAAGGAATTTTATGGGACTTCCAATCGAATCAACCAGCCTACCAACTGCTGGAACACCTCCAAATCCCAACCGATTGGATACCGGAAATCAAACCGACTTTTGGCCATCAGGGAAGCTTGACGGCAGAAGCAGCTCAGTTTTTAGGGCTCCAAAAAGGGACTCCTGTCACCTATAGAGCCGGAGATCAACCCAACAATGCGTTGTCCTTAAATACACTCCAACCAGGCGAAGTAGCAGCAACAGGAGGCACCTCCGGGGTTATCTATGGAGTTATTGATCAACTAAAAGGAGACCCTCTCAACCGAGTTAATAGTTTTGCACATGTCAACCACAACGGCGAGAACCCAAGAATAGGGGTATTGCTCTGTATAAATGGCGCCGGTAGCCAATACCGTTGGATCCGCCAACAGATCGCTCTGTCAGATCAGTCGTACGTTGCCATGGAAACCGAGGCCCAATCCGTCCCTTCAGGTGCTGAAGGCCTTTTGATTCACCCTTTCGGGAATGGCGCCGAACGCATGCTCGGCAACCAAAACAGAGGGGCTACTATAACTGGGATTGACTTTAATCGCCATCAAAGGGCCCACCTATACCGAGCAGCCCTTGAAGGTATCGCTTTTGCCTTTGTAAAAGGAACCCAAGTCTTACAAGATTTGGGACTTAATTTATCTGTTCTCCGCGCAGGAAATGATAACTTGTTCCAATCCACCATCTTCTCTGAAACCATTGCACAACTAACCGGAAGCCGTATTGAACTCTACCCCACTACTGGTGCTGTCGGAGCCGCATTGGCAGCTGGCGTCGGAATAGGTCATTGGTCAAGTCCGGAAGAAGGGATGATAGCAGTACCGCCAGCAAAGGTCATTCTCCCTAAGCCGGCGGCACCTACCCTGGTCCAAGCATTCAATGCCTGGAACAACCTGGAGCAACCATAGTTACTCCTGAAAAATTTACCGGTATTACTGCCCCAATTTCTTTAAGACAATTGGAGTAACATCCTCCGTCTCAAGAGCATATAAGGCAGCACCCGTTGAAGTGTCAAAAATCATCGCAAATCCGTTCTCCTTAGCAACCGCCTTAATCGCCTCATACACCTTCTCCAAAATCGGCTTCAAAAGCTCATCCCGCTTTGCACTCACCGCCTGCTCTGCCGATTGCTGATACGCTGTGAACGCTTTCTCCTTTTTCTCCAATTCCGCATAGCGCTCCTGTGCAACTACCTGCGTTAAGGAACCTGCACGGTACTGATCTTGAAAAGTCTTGAACTCTAATTCCAAGGATTTTTGCATGGAATCCACAGAAGTAGAATATTTTGCAACAAAAGCCTCCAAAGCGATGTTCGCCTGCTTGGTTTCCGTTAGATTATCCAATAAATTGCCCAAATTCATGTGCCCAAATTTTCCCGGTTTCTGCGCCTGAACAGCCGTGGCTACCGCAAAAAGACCCATCAGCAGGCAAATTTTTAACTTATTCAGCATTTTTAAATAAAATTTTGTTTGAATTGTAAACATTGAACGAAAAATCAAGGCAAAAGTAATAGTAATTGTCGTTAATGTTTGGTGAAGGCCCTAAGAAATCCCGTACCTTTGTTTAATTAGGCAGCAAAAACACCTTAAAGCGCGTTTTTACCGCAAAAAAATAGAACCCATGCAAAAGCGTATCATTTGGAGTTTTCTGGCACTACTGCTCGGCTATTCAGCTACTGCACAAAAACAAGAACCAGAAGATGGTAAACTGATCCAATTCTCCGGCCTGCTCGTGACAGATGACGGCAAAGGTCTCGCCCCTGTACCCTATGCCACTATCTTTTTACCCGATAAAAAACGAGGGACCTACTCCGACTATCGGGGTTTCTTCTCGATTGTCGTAGAAAAAGGAGACCGAGTACGCTTCACCTACATGGGCCTTGAAACCCGAACCATTACCATACCAGATACCCTCACCCAAGCACGGTATTCCGTCGTCCAGTTCCTACCACAAGACACCATCACCCTGCCCGAAACCGTTATCTTCGCCTGGCCCTCCAAACAGCATTTTAAAATCGAATTCCTGAAAATGGACGTCACGCCAGAATTACAAAAAAGAGCCGCCGAAAATATTGCGAATGACTACCTCGCACAAGCTCGTAAAAATGACGACATCGTAGCATACTCCGGTAAAGAAGGCGCTAATTTCTACCTCAGACAACAAACCCGTGAATTTACCTACATGGGCCAGGTTCCTCCAATGAATATCTTTAGCCCACTCGCATGGGCCCAATTCTTTAATGATTGGAAAGATGGAAAATTTAAGAAACAATAGGTTCAAAAAAACCTACACTCGCACCCACCCAATCTTTTCCCATATTATATCGAACACCCACCATCTCGCCCTTGCTCATCCGAACTAAATTGTTCACCAGCTTCGGCCGCTCCCAACCAGGATTCCACAACAACATCATCCGTATCTCACATTTCGCTGGATCCAAAGGGTCCAACGTCTCTATCCCAGGAATATAATCGACCTTTCGCTGCAATATATAGTTGGAAGGATCTTTCACCGCATGCAGATCGGCAGGCGTGACATTGATAAGCACCCCCTGCCCAGAAAAAGAAAACAAGGGCTTCAATACCCACCGATCTAAATCCGCAGGCACCTCCTTTAAATCAGATAAAAAATGCGTCTCCGGGACAAAATCAGATTCAATAAATGGTAATGCATACTTCGATATCCTGAAAAACCAATTCGGATGTCCTACCCATTGTGCATCCACCTCCTCCGTCAAATTCCACTCCCGTGGCAAATCAGATCGTCGATCCAACTCGTCAAAAATAATGCGGTTATAGATCCGCTCAATAGGCACCCGCCTCCCTGACTCATCTAGGTAATACAAATCACGTCCCTCCCGCTTTACCTCACTTAAACAAAGCACTTTCAACCCCAAATGCTTCCGTGTACCCCAGAAATCAATCCTCGTATTCTGCTTCTCCGGCTCTAATTCTAATAAAACCGTATTCTCCGGCCGACTACCCCCAATAAGGATATCCCTCAACATTCCGACATAACCCGCCTCATCTAAGCCCCCAAACAAATGATTCCAATCCGCTGGAATATCAAAATGCGCTCGGTAAGAACTCGCTAGCAAATGCTGAAAAAAGTACAATGACGGAAACCCCTGCATCTCAATTAACTGAGGCGTTAACCGTCCATCCGCCCCCTTACATATCCCAAAATCCAACTGCAGAAAAACGGTGTGAGGGTCCTCGTTCGGTACCCGTAAACCGGCAGGAATGGAAGCCTCCGTCTGCGCCACAAAACCCGGATGTGCAATTACCCTGCAAATATCCTCTACACCCTGCATCAATTGATCCCGCAAATAGCCCGGTACAAACACGGGCGTCTCACTTATTCGAAAAGTGACCGGCTCTCCGTACGCCGTGTTCATGGTGTTCAAAAAAGCCTGGTACTTTTCAACTGTAAATGCCGCATTGTAGCGTTGTCGGAGTTCCGTATGCATAGTTAATATCTATTTATAGTTCGTTTTTGGCAATAATTAAGCCGCCCTACTATTTTTATACCAAAAGCCAGCCCTAACAAAATGAAGCAAGCCCCATTCTGAACACCTCTTTTATTGGGCAAATGTAATAAAGTTACCGTTTAAAGATTCTGTTATCTTTGCCCAGACTTTAAGTATCAAATAATGATCCTGCATCATCAGCAGGGTACGCTCAAATACGG
>Ga0315900_10010511_pt1 | contig 11575 bp, 4 predicted proteins | sample LakEriMetagenome_FD_203521 | JGI IMG/M metagenome (GOLD analysis project Ga0315900, IMG submission 203521) | Freshwater fungal communities from buoy surface, Lake Erie, Ohio, United States - Buoy 12 MA114 | ecosystem: Environmental > Aquatic > Freshwater > Lake > Lake biofilm | place: USA: Lake...
ATCGCGAGTGGCAAGGACGATGCTGATCCCACTTTGATGGCCGCGTGGCGCGAATACCTCGGCTTTGGCACCACGAAGCTCGAACCGCTGCTCACGAAGAAGCTGGAGAGCACACCCGATTACAACTTCATCAAAGGCTGGCAGGGCGAGCAGGCGCTGAGTGTCCTCGCCAACTCGTCCGATGCCACCGTGCGCACGCCCGGCGTGATGAAGGCGCACAGCATCGCCACTCATCCCTCGCCCACTCGGGCATCAGTCATCGCTTGGAAGGCTGAAAAAGCCGCCACGCTGCGCATTCAAGGCGATGTCGCCGACGCCCATCCCGAGTGCGGCAATGGCGTCACCTGGCAGCTCGAGGTGCGCCGTGGTCACAGCAGCGAGGTGCTGGCGAAAGGCGAAACGAAGGGCGCGCAGGTTTTGAAGATGGGTCCTTTTGAAAACGTGCGCGTCGAGGCCGGGCAAGTCGTCGCCCTCGTCATAGGTCCGCGCGATGGAAATCACGCCTGTGATCTCACCGCCGTGAATGTGACGCTCAGCGACGCCCAAAAGACCTGGGACCTCGCCAAAGATGTGTCTCCAAACATCCTCGCAGGCAATCCCAACGGCCTATGGCATTTCCTCAGCCAGCCCGCGAGCCTCGACGCCGCGCCCGATCTTCCCGCCGTCATCTCAGAATGGCGGAAGAAACCCTCTCGCGAACTGGCAGTGAAGGTGCGGCAGTTTTTGGAGAAGGATTTTCCGCTCACTTCACCGCTTCTTCGCCCATTCCTGTCAATCGGGTCAGCCACGTCAATCCCGTCAAACCTAACGGCCAAATCCCCTTCCATCCTCGAAGTCCAAATCCCCGCCGCTCTCGCCAGCGGAACTGAGTTCGTCGTTACTGGCAAACTGACCTCCAAAACTTCCGGCAGCGTGCAGATGCAGGTGCTCACGGAGAAGCCCGAAGCCTCCAAAAGCCTCGTGGCCGGGAAATCGGAGTCCGCCGTCAAAAGCGGCCAGTGGAGTGACAACAACCTCGTCACGCAGCACAGTGCTCCCATCATCGTGAATGACGGCAGCGAGGCCCGCGGACGCTTTGAGGCAGCATTTGAAGAGTTTCGCGCTCTTTTTCCCATCGCGCTGTGCTACACCCGCATCGTGCCGGTGGACGAGGTGGTCACGCTGACGCTGTTTTATCGCGAGGACGAAGCTTTGCGGCGTTTGATGCTCTCCGAAGCCGAAACTGCGGAGTTGGACCGCGCATGGGACGAACTGCGCTTCGTCAGCGAATGGCCGCTGAAGCAGGTGGATGTCTTTGAGCAGCTTTTCCAGTTCGCCACGCAAGACGCCAAGCCCAGCGCCTTCGAGCCGATGCGCGAGCCCATCCTGCAAGCCGCCGCCAAGTTCAAAGAGCTGCAAAAAGCCGCCATTGAGCCGCAAAAGGCCGCAGTGCTGGCTTTCGCCGAAAAAGCCTGGCGACGACCGCTCTCAGAAAAAGAGATCAAGGGCCTGAAAGCCTTCGATCCGCGCCTCATGCTCGTTCGCGTGCTGACTTCGCCCGCGTTTTTGTATCGCGGAGAGAAAGCACTGGCGAAAACAGGGCCGGTGAGCCCCAACGAACTCGCCACGCGGTTAAGTTACTTTCTGTGGTCTTCAGCGCCGGATCAGGAACTGCGAACCGCTGACCTGACTGACCTAGGTGACCTTGTTGAGCAGGCACGACGCATGTTGAAGAGTGATAAAGTGCGACGTCTCGCCACGGAGTTTGGCTGTCAATACCTACATGTCCGCGATGTCGCCACGCTGGATGAAAAGAGTGAACGTCACTTCCCCACCTTCCTCGATCTCCGCGATGACATGCAGGAGGAAGTCACCCGCTTCTTCATCGATCTCATTCAGAACAATCGCAGCGTCCTGAACCTACTCGATGCCGACCACACCTTCGTGAACGCGGATCTGGCCAAATACTACGGCTTCGAAACCAAAGGCGGTTGGCAACGCATCGCTGGATTGCACGAAAAAGGCCGCGGCGGAATCCTCGGTTTCGCTGCCACGCTTGCCAAGCAAGCCGGTGCCTCGCGCAACAGCGCCATCCTTCGTGGCACCTGGCTCACGGAAGTCATACTGGGCGAGAAACTGCCCATTCCACCCAAAGGCGTGCCCGTTTTGCCGGAAGAAGCCCCCGCCAACCTTACCGAGCGCCAACTCATCGAACGACACAGCCGCGATGAGAACTGCATGGGCTGCCACAAGCGCATCGATCCTTACGGCTTCGCTCTCGAAGGCTTCGACGCCATCGGCCGTGCCCGCCAAGCCGACACAAAGACCGTTTTGCCCGATGGAACCGCCGTGGACGGCCTCGCGAGCCTTCGTGACTACCTGCTCACCAAGCGGCGCGATGATTTCACGCGTCAGTTTTGCCGCAAACTCCTCGGCTATGCTCTCGGACGAAGCGTTCAGCTCTCCGACAAACCGTTGATCGAGCAGATGATGAAGAGTGATCTGCGCTTTAGCACGCTGGTAGAGCACATCGTGCGCAGTCGGCAGTTTCGCGAGGTGCGCGGGCGTGATGCAGTCGCGAACCATTGATTCCCCTGCCAAAAACCACGCTCTCGCGGCGTAGGTTTGCATCATGCTTCGGAAAGCCCTTCTCTTTATCTGCATCGCCACGGCCGGTCTCGCCGCGGAGCCTTTGAGCTTCGTGCGGGACATCCAGCCCATTTTGACGAAGGCCGGATGCAACGCGGGCGCTTGCCATGCGAAGGCGGTCACGGGTCAGCGCGGCTTTCGCCTCAGCGTGCTCGGTTTCGAGCCGGAGGAGGACTACGAGGCCATCGTGAAGCAGGGCAAGGGCCGCCGCGTCTTCCCGCCGGCACCGGAGGAAAGCCTGCTCATCACCAAAGGCGCCGCCATCGTGCCGCACACGGGTGGGAAGCACCTGGAGCCCGGCTCCGAGTTCTACCAGACGCTCGTGCGCTGGATCGCCGAGGGCATGCCCTACACGCAGCCGAACGAGTCGGTGCTCAACACGATCGCCGTGGAGCCAGCACGCATCTCGTTGAAGCCAAAAACGGCGCAGCAGCTCAAAGTCACCGCCCGCTACTCCGACGGCAGCAGCCGCGATGTGACGAAGCTCGCGCTCTTTGAAGCCAATGACACCGCCATGGCCACCGCGACCGATAGCGGCCTCGTCAACACGCTCGATCTGCCGGGCAATGTCGCCGTCATGGTGCGCTTCGGCGGCAAGGTCAGCGTGTGCAGCGTGCTCATCCCGCTCGGCGCACCGGTTGATTCGCTGCCGCCGGTGAAAAACTTCATCGACCAGCACATCTTCGCGAACTTAAAGCAGATCGGCATCCCGCCCTCGCCCATCTGCGACGACAGCACCTTCCTCCGCCGCGTCTCGCTCGACATCGGTGGCCGACTTCCCTCCATGGAGGAAACGAAGGCCTTCATCGCCGACAAATCGCCCGACAAACGCGACCGCGCCATCGAGGCGCTGCTGAACTCACCCGACTACGCCGACTACTTCGCGAACAAATGGACCGCGCTGCTCAAAAACCAGCGCACCGAGGCCGCCGACATCACCGCGAACTTCGCCTTCCACGCGTGGATGCGTGACAACCTGCTCGCGAACACGCCCTACGATCAACTCGTGCGCCAGATCCTCGCCAGCACCGGAACCATCGTTTCGAATCCGCCCGTGGCCTGGTATAAACGCGTCAAAGAACCGACCACACAGGTCGAGGACGTGGCGCAGCTCTTCCTCGGCGTGCGCATGCAGTGTGCGCAGTGCCATCATCATCCCTTCGAGCGCTGGACGCAGGCCGAGTACTATCACATGGCCGCTTTCTTCAGCCAGATCGGCCGCAAACCCACCGCCATCGCCGGTGAGGACCTCATCTTCCACAAGCGCGGCACCGCGCAGACCGAGCATCGCAAAACCCGTGTCATGCTGAAGCCCGCTGGCCTCGGCGAGCCACCGCTCGACATCGCGCCCGACGACGATCCGCGCCTCGCGCTCGCCGATTGGATGGCGCAGAAGAAGAATCCCTTCTTCGCCAAAGCGCTCGTGAACCGCTACTGGAAGCACTTTTTCAAACGCGGCCTCATCGAACCCGAAGACGACCTCCGCGATACCAACCCGCCGACGAACCCCGAGCTCATCGAAGCCCTCGCGAAGCACTTCACCGACAGCAACTTCGACCTCAAATCCCTCGTCCGCGTCATCGCGCAGAGCCACACCTACCAGCTCAGCGCCATGCCGAATGAGCACAACGCCATCGACCGCCAGGCCTTCTCCCACTTTTACCCGAAGCGCATGACCGCCGAGGTCCTGCTCGACAGCATCGACATGGTCACCGCGTCAAAGACCGACTTCGCCGACCTCCCTGCTGGCACCCGCGCCATTTCGCTGCCCGACAACAGCTACACCCGCGCCTCCCCCTTCCTCAAAGTCTTCGGCCGCCCCGACAACACCAGCGTCTGCGAATGCGAACGCGTCTCCTCCGCCAGCCTCGCGCAGAGCCTTCACTTGATGAACGCCCCGGACGTCAAAGCCAAGCTCACCGCCGCCGGAGGCCGCGCCGAGCAACTCACCAAAGCCGAGATGCCCGAGCCCAAACGCATCCGCGAACTCTACCTCGCCGCCTTCTCCCGCGAACCCACCGCCGACGAAGTCCAAATCGCCGAAACCCATCTCGCCAAACCCCGCATCGACGCCACCGGCAAGCCCCTCGACTCCCAACGCTCCAAGCGTAACGGCTACGAGGATCTGCTCTGGGCTCTGCTGAACACGAAGGAGTTTTTGTTTAACCACTAAGATGACCATGCTCTCGAAAACAACCATCACCATTGCCGCAAGCATCCTTTTTGCCGTCTCCGTGCTTGCCCAGCAGGTCACGCTGCCGCTGCCACGTTTGCTCACCATCATGCCCATGGGCGGTCAGGCGGGGCAAAGTGTCGAAGTCACCATCACGGGTGAAAATATCGAGGATGTGACCGAGTTGACCTTCTCCTCGCCAAAAATCACGGCGAAGCCGGTCGCGGGTGCCACGAACAAATTCACGGTGAGCATCGCGGCGGATGCGCCGGTGGGTGTTTACGATGCGCGGGTCATGTCGCGGCTCGGTGTGTCGTCGGTGCGCGCGTTTTCCGTCAACAAGCTGCCGGAAGTGGTGCGCACGAAGGCGAACAACACGCTCGAAACGGCGCTGCCTCTCGCGGTGGGCTCGATCTGCAACGCGACGATGACAAAGCGCGCGGTGGATTTTTATTCGTTCCAGGGCGTGAAGGATCAGGCGGTGGCGATTGATTGCGCGGCGGTTGGGATCGACTCGCGGCTCACACCGGTGCTCATCCTTGCGGATGGCAAGGGTGCAGACCTCAAAGTAAACCGCACGGGCGGCATGATCGACTTCACACCGCCTGCGGATGGCACATACATCATCAAGGTGAGCGACCTGACCTACCAGGGCGGCGAGCGGCATTTTTATCGACTCGCTTTGCAAAAAGGCCCCGCACAGCCACAGCCGCAGACGCAAACGGTGAGCGCCATGTCGTGGCCGCCTGAGGGACTCGCCGCCGTTGCTCCGGCCAAGGAAAGCGAGCCGCCAAACAAGATCACGCTTCCCTGCGACATCGCGGGAGCGTTTTTCCCGGCGGCGGATGTCGATACGTATGAGTTCACCGCGAAGAAGGGCGAGACGTGGTGGGTGGAGGTCGCGAGTGAGCGCCTTGGGCTCAACACGGATCCGTTCGTGCTCGTGCAGCAGGTGAAGGACGGCAAGTTCACCGATGTGGCGGAGCTGTATGACATCGCGCCGCCGATGAAGGTGACGAGCAACGGCTACAGCTACGACGGCCCGCCTTACGATGCCGGTTCGCCGGATGTGCTCGGCAAATTCGAGGTCAAAGAGGACGGCACGTATCGTCTGCAGGTGCGCGATCTCTTCGGCGGCACGCGCAGCGATCCGCACAACGTGTATCGTCTCCTCGTGCGTCAGGCGGCGCCGGACTTCTCGCTCGCTGCCTGGGCGGTGCACATGACGCTGCGCAATGGCGACCGTGCCTCGCTTTCGAAGCCGATGTCACTGCGCCAAGGTGACTCGCGTGCGTTTGAAGTCGTCGTGCAGCGTCGCGACGGCTTCGATGGCGAGATCGAGATCGCGATGGAAGGCCTGCCGCAGGGCGTCAGCGCCGCTGGTTTGAAAATCGGCAAGGGCAAGACCTATGGGCACCTCATTCTCACGGCGGATGAAAAAGCGCCGCGTGGCTTCTCGCTGGCGAAAATCACCGGCAAGGCCGTCATCGGTGGCAAGGAGGTCGTGCGCCCGGTGCGGCTCGCGAGCATGGAATGGCCGGTGAAGGACGCGAAGGGCGAAATCCCCGCGCCGCGACTCATGGCGGACATTCCCGTCTCCGTGACGGATTCCGAGCAGGCACCGCTTTCGATCACGCTGGCTGAAAACAAAGTCTTCGAGGCCAAAGCGGGCGAGACGCTGAAAATCCCGCTCAAGCTCGCCTGGCGCAACGAATTCAACGGCACGTCCATCAAAGTGAAAGCCTACGGCGAAGGCTTCAGCGCCCTCAAGGAGTTCGACATCCCGCTGAAGGCCGCCACGCATGAGTTGGTGCTGAATCTGGCCGAATTGAAGATCGCGCCGGGCGATTACACCTTCGCCCTGCAAAGCCTCGGCATCTGCAAATACCGCTACAATCCCGCCGCCGTGCCGCTGGCTGAGGCCGAGCAAAAGAAAGCCGAAGCTGCTCTCGCCGCTGCGGCTGCTGAGGCAAAAAAAATCGCCGCCACCGATGCGGAGGCTGCCAAGAAAGCCGCCGAGAAGCAAAAAGCCGCCGAAGCCGCGATGACGGCTGCATCTTCTCGTATGAAGTCCGTCACCACCGCCGCGAATCCGACGGACACGGTCGAAATTCTCATCTCCCAGCCGATTCGCGTGAGTGTAAAGGCTGCCGCCGTCACCACCGCCAGCAAGTGATGAAGACTTCTCTGTTACTCTTCGCGCTGTCGGTTACGTCGGCTTTTGCCGAAGAACTCGAGTTCTACCGTGATGTTTACCCTTTTCTGAAGGGGAACTGCATCTCCTGCCACAACAAGACGACCACCAAGGCCGATCTGAACATGGAGACGCCGGAACTCATGATCAAAGGCGGCGAGTCGGGGCCGTCGTTGATTCCAGGCAAAAGCGCGGAGAGCCTCGTCGTGCAGGCTTCCCTGCATGCGAATGACATGGAGATGCCGCCGGCGAACAACAAGTCCGGCGCGGTGAACCTCACGCCGGAGCAGATCGAGACGCTGAAGCAATGGATCGACCAAGGGGCGAAAAGCACGAAGCCGCAGGAGCGCACGGTCGTGTTGCAGGCGTTCGCGGCAAGCGTTGATCCCATCTACTGCCTGGCAATCTCGAAGGATGGCCGCTATGCCGCGTGCGGACGTTCAAACCGCATCTTTGTGTATGATCTCGCCACACGGCAGCTTGTTGCGCAGGTGGGAGATGCTGCGGAAAAGAATGGTGCGGCGCATCGGGCGCTGGTGCAATCGCTGGCATTCAGCCCGGATGGCACCAGGCTTGCCAGCGGCAGTTTTCGCGAGGTAAAGCTGTGGAAGCTCGATCTGACAAAACCTACGTCGAGCAGCGTGAAATCGGTCTCGGCACCTGCGAGCGCCGATTTGATCAAGAAACTGGCCACCGCAGGCAAAGTGGTCGTTCTGAGCAGCGCGATGTCGGCGGATGGCAAACAAGTCGTCACCGGTTGTGACGACGGTTCCGTGCGCGTCTGGGATGTGGCGACGGCGAAGCCGGTCATCGAGTTGCGCGGCAGTGTCGCGAACTCTCAAAAGATGGCCCAGCTCGACTGGACGATCGCCGCGCAGACGATGGAGCAGGCGTTTCAAAAAAGCGAAATCGCCCGCATCGAGGCACAGGATAAGGCGCTCGAAGTGCTGCTCGGCAAAGCCAAGGATGCGATCACGACCATGGCCAAGGTGCTGCCCGAAAAACAGAAGGCCGTGCCGCCGACCACCGAAGCCAAAACAGCCGCGCAGAAGGCCGTCGATGAACTGGCCGCGAAACTCGCCGGAAAGAAAGACGCGGCCCTTGAGAAGGAACTCAAAGCCGCGCAGGACAAGCTCATCACGGCGAAAATGACCGAGGTCTCGGCGCTCGCCGCAGTCTCCGCCGCGGAGAGCAACGTGAAGGATGCCGAGGACGACTTGAAGCGCATCACCGCCTCGAAAGCCGCCAACGCCAAGGCCGTCGCCGCTGCCAACACGGCCATCACCGCCGCAAAAACCGCGCAGGACAAAGCAGCCGCCGAATTGGCGGCATTGAAGCAGTCTCAGACCAAAACCACCTCCAAACCTGTCGCCGTGTCGTTCTCCACGGATGCGCAGCGTGTGGCCGCAATGTTTGAGGATGGAGTTCTGCGGGTGTGGGCCACCGCCACCGGCACGCCAATCGAGGAAACCGGCTCGAATGCCTCGGCGAACACCACGATCACCGCATCGCCTGACGGCACTTTCGTCGCCACGAAGGCCATCACCCAAATTGTCGGCACGCTGCCGCGCTGGACCTTGGAGCGTAAAATTGACGAGAAGGGCTTGTTTGCTGATCGCGTGAATGCCGTGCGCTTCAGCCCCGATGGCAAAACGCTCGCAACAGGTGGCGGCGAGCTCTCACGCAGCGGCGACATCATCTTCATCGATGCCGCGACCGGCAAGATCACGCAGACATGGAAAGAAAAACACACCGACTCGGTGCTGTGCCTCGATTTCTCGCCCGATGGCAAAACACTGGCTTCCGGCGCCTCGGACAAGATCGTGCGCGTCACCGAGATCGCCACGGGGAAGCAGCTCAACATTCTGGAAGGCCACACGCATCACGTCACAGCCGTGGCGTTCCGCAGCGATGGCCGCGTGCTCGCCACCGCAGGTGCCGAGGGCACCGTGGTGACCTGGGACATGCTCATCGGTGAGCGGAAGCGGAAAATCGAAGGTTGGACGAAGGAAGTCACCTCGCTGCAATTCATTGGCGCGACCAATCAGATCATCACCTCGGCGGGCGACAATCGTGTCCGCATCGTGAACGACGAGGGCACCGAGGTGCGCAACATCGCCGATCTGCCCGATTACATGCAAGCCGCCGTCAGCACGCCGAACGGCACCACGCTAGTTGCCGGTGGCGAGGACAGCCTGCTGCGTGTTTGGGATGGTGCGGGCAAGCAACTTGCCGCGTTTGGCGCGAAGTGACCGATCTCAGGGATAAAGCGATTCATTTCACCCCGTAGGTTTCAGCGAATGTCCTCCATCATCCAGCCCCCGTCTCTCGTGCGTTGCGCAGGTCCGCTGACGCGCCGCAGTTTCATGCAGTTCGGCCTTTCCGGCATGGCCACGCTGAGCTGGCCAGGATTGCTCAAGTTGCGCGCGGCGAACGCGGCCCTGCCGAAGAGCGAGCGCAAATCCATCATCATGGTCTGGCTACCGGGTGGACAGTCGCACATCGACACCTACGATCCGAAGCCGGATGCCAGCAGCGAGTATCGCGGCCCCTTCAAGACTATCAGCACCAAGGTGCCGGGCACGATATTCACCGAACTGTTGCCAATGAACGCGAAGATCGCGGACAAGTTCACCATCGTGCGCTCGATGAACCAGTCGGCGGGTGGGCATCCGGCGGGCACGATGCAGATGTTCTCCGGTGACAAAGACACGCGTGACAAGCCAAAGCCACGTCTGCCAGACTGGATGTCCGTGGCGCATTACCTGCGTGCCAAGGAAGGCGGGCGAGCAAATCCGCTGCCGAACTACATCGGCGTGCCTGCTGCGTCGCCGGAATACTCCAGCCCTGCCTATCTCGGCGATGCGTATGCACCTTTCGCCGTCAGTGATGATCCGAATCGTCCAAACTTCCAGGTGCCCAACATCGGACTCGATGACGAAGCTGAAACACGCCGCCTGAGCGACCGTCTCGCGTTGCGCCGTAGCCTCGACAAAATGGAGCGTGCGTTTGACCGCGAAGGCGAGCTCGGTGCCTTGGATGAGTTTGAAGCCCAGGCCGCCACCTTGCTCACTAATCCAAAGACACGCGACGCCTTTGATCTCAGCAAAGAAGATGCAGCCACGCGCGACCGCTACGGCCGCAATCGCTGGGGGCAGCAACTCCTCCTCGCTCGTCGTCTCGTCGAAGCAGGCGTGGAAATCGTCACCAGCAGTCTCAGCGGGCCGCTTTGTGGCCGCGTGAACAACTGGGACGACCATGCGGTGAACCAGCATCAGTTCGAGGCCCTGCGCTTCCGCATGCCGACCTACGACCGCTGCGTCTCCGCGCTCATCGAGGACATCTACGCGCGTGGGCTCGACAAGAAGGTGCTCGTCGTCGTCACGGGCGAATTTGGCCGCACGCCGAAAATCAGCTTCGACCGCAGCACCGGCGCGGGCGATGCCAGCGGCCCCACCGGCACGCTGCAACCCGGTCGCGACCACTGGCCGCGTGCCTTCACCAACGTATGGGCCGGCGGTGGCATCCAGACCGGCGGTGTCATCGGTGCGAGCGACAAACGCGGCGAAGATGTCGTCGAGCGCCCCTGCAACGCCGCGGACTTCCTCGCGACGATTTACCACCACCTCGGCATCGACTACCAAAAAGTCACCCTCAACGACCTCAACGGCCGCCCGGTGCACATCGTGGAGAATGGGCGGGCGATCCCGGAGCTGATTGCATAGATTCCGGGCGAGGACTAGGTGGATGAAAACATCTGCATTCTTGATGCAGACAGAGTTGAAGCCTGACATGTCTTTCGGTGCATCATTCGTGGACTTCAACTAAAGCGGCACGAGCTGTTCTGTATTCGCAACGATGAATCCCTGGTTCAAATCACGCCGAGACACGGACTTGACTCTGGAGCTCAGGCTTTGGTTCAAGTTGCTGTCCGCGTTTGCGATAGAGCTCGGGCTGCCACTTTTTTTCACGCTGAGCGGCGCAGCCGCTGCTGAGGCCGATTGGAAATTGGAAGGCACCGCGGCATGGCAGGCTCGCGATTCGCAGGCGGAGTGGGTGTTCAAAGACAAGCTTTGGATCGGCGGCGGATGGTTTCAGTCGTTTGAGGAGCCGCCGCGGGATGTTTGGGCCTCCAGCGATGGCAGATCGTGGTCGCTGATCGAAAAGAGCGCGCCGTGGCTGCACAGCGATCTGCCGATGAATGTCACCTTTGCCGACAAAATGTGGATCATGGGCGGCTGGCACAAAGGACGGCTTCCGGGGCACTCGGCGAGCCATCAGGTGTGGTCCTCGGGTGATGGCGTGAATTGGGAGCAGGTCACCGCGAGTGCTGGATGGTCACCACGGCTCGCAGCGGGCCTCGTGGAGCATCGTGGACGCATGTGGGTGCTTGGCGGCACGGAGAACTATTACTTCGGCGATGAAGCGAGCCTCAAAAACGATGTGTGGTCGTCCGCGGACGGTAAAACGTGGAAACAGGAGACCGCGCAGGCCGCGTGGTCGCCGCGTGCTTATCATCAGGCGGTCGTTTTGAACGACAAAATGTATGTTCTCGGCGGCGGGAACTACGTGCCGTCGTA
>Ga0315900_10010512_pt1 | contig 11575 bp, 10 predicted proteins | sample LakEriMetagenome_FD_203521 | JGI IMG/M metagenome (GOLD analysis project Ga0315900, IMG submission 203521) | Freshwater fungal communities from buoy surface, Lake Erie, Ohio, United States - Buoy 12 MA114 | ecosystem: Environmental > Aquatic > Freshwater > Lake > Lake biofilm | place: USA: Lake...
CTGATTGGACAATCTGAGACGACTGTCGTACATGGTAAGAAGAATTCCCTCAATTGAAAGGGCAGTATTGAGCCTTGATTGAATAATCCGGATGGTACCAAGCAACTTACCCAGCCCTTCCAGGGCGAAAAATTCACACTGAACCGGTATGATCACAGAATCGGAAGCTGTCAGGGCATTAACCGTAATAAGCCCGAGAGAAGGTGAACAATCTATGATGATGTAATCATACTCAGCACGGATTTTTTCCAATGCCTCCTTCATGCGGTTTTCCCTGCGCTCGAGATTGATCATTTCCACTTCAGCACCAACAAGATCGATGTGACTTGGGAAGAGGAACAATGAATCTATTTCTGTTTTTATGACAATAGATGACGGATCAGCTCCCTCTACCATGGCTTCATAAACAGAATCCCGCTGAATTTTAGGATCAAAACCCAGTCCGGATGTACTGTTGGCCTGAGGATCGGCATCTACCAGGAGTGTTTTTTTATCAAGAGCAGCCAGACTGGCAGCAAGGTTGATTGCCGTTGTCGTTTTTCCTACCCCCCCTTTCTGGTTGGCAATGCCTATTATCTTTCCCATTTTTTCCTGATAAAAAGGCCGGTTCTATTCGGGCAAAACCGGCAAAGCCGCGTGAAATCAGAGTTCGATAACCTGCCCGACCTTCGGAAGTGTCAGATCAATTTCATTGAACTCTGCCGTGAGCAAAGCCTCTTTGTGGTCTATCTGGATGTAGGGGAAAGTATCGAAGTGCATACCGATTACTTTCTTCACTCCCAGCATTCTGGCTGCAAGAATGGCGTCTTTATATCCCATGGTGAAATTATCTCCTACCGGAAGCATGGCAAATGCCGGTTTATGCATATCACCGAGGAGTTTCATATCAGAGAAGAGGGCTGTATCGCCGGCAAAATAGAAGGTATGCTCATCGTTTTCGATGATGAATCCGGCGGCAACACCGCCATAACTTCCATCCGGGAAGGAACTTGAATGCACAGCAGGAGTCATTATTACGGTTCCGAATTCAAAAGGCCATCTGCCTCCGATGTTCATCGGATGTGTTTTGATTCCAAGCTTTTCATACCAGGCACTGATTTCCCAGATACCAACGATGGTAGCGCCGGTTCTTTTTGCAATGGCCTCCGCATCGGCAATGTGGTCCTGATGTGCATGTGAAATCAGAATATAGTCTGCTTCAATGCTGTTTACATCAATGTCCTTGGCCAATTCGTTGTAGGTGATGAAGGGGTCAAAAAGAATATTGTAACCGCCGATGTTCACCTGAAAGCAGGATTGTCCGTAGTATGTGATTTTCATAAATACCCTGAAAAAAAATGAATGCAAATGTAAAACCGAACAGCGTAGAAGCAAGTGAAATTTTGAGTTTCCGGATGGCAAAATCTCATCGGAAAAAAGGCTTAAAACAATATTTTCAGAATTTCTTTAGCTTATTTTTGAAACTTCATTTCCTGTAATCCTATGAGAATCAAGATTACCATTCTCCTTCTGACTTCAGCCTTGTGCTTTCCGGCATTTGCACAGTCGGGTGAAACACTCCTGAATCTTGCGAAATCTGAAATGCAGCACCGGCATGGGCTCGCTAAAAGCAGTCTTCAGCTTGCTGCTGTAAATGGCGACAACATCGATGTCATCCAATACCGGGCCCACTGGATGCTCAACCCCGAAACCGATTCCATCAAAGGAAAAGTTGCCGTGGTATTCAGGCCGAAAGCGCAGCCGGTGAGTCAGACCAGCCTGGACTTTGCTTCCAATATGGTTGTGGAAAGCGTCAGGTTCAGAAATGTACCGGTTCAGTTTTCTTTCGCCGGAGCATCTACCCTTAACCTTAATTTCGGCAATCAGCAACTCAATCCCGGCAACACAGACAGCCTGGTTATCCGCTACCGGGGAAAGCCCAATTCTACCGGACTCGGATCATTCAACCGCTACCAGCATGCGGGTACCTGGCTGATTTACACCCTTTCGGAACCTTATGGCGCTAAAGACTGGTGGCCCTGTAAACAAAGCCTCAGCGACAAGGCCGACAGCATCGACATTACGCTGTACACCCCGTCGTCTTACACCGCTGTAGCAAACGGAATGCTGCAGTCACAGGGCGAAGCCGGGGGTATAAAAACTTTTCGCTGGAAGCATAAATACCCCATTGCCACCTACCTTGTGGCCGTCGCTTCCACCAACTATGTATTTTTCAAACACAAGGCAGTGCTTGCCAGCGGCGATACGCTTCCGGTAGAAAATTATTGCTATCCTGAAAACCTTGCCCAATGGCAGACCGGAATGGCAGCCATTGTGCCTATGATTGAAGACTTTGATACTCTGCTTGCACCCTATCCTTTCCCGTCTGAAAAATACGGCCATACCCAGTTTGCCTTCGGTGGCGGAATGGAACATCAGACCAACTCTTTCATGCAAAACACCGACTACGGCCTGCAGGCACATGAACTTGCCCATCAGTGGTTCGGCAATAAAATCACCTGCCACAGCTGGGAAGACATCTGGCTGAATGAAGGCTTTGCTACTTATCTGGCTGCCATGGAATATGTAAAAGCCGGCTTTTCAAGCTGGCCTCAGGAAGGAAGTCAATGGATAAACTTTATCACATCCGAACCGGGCGGATCTGTTTTTTGCAGCGATACCACGGATGTTTTCCGGATATTCAACGGACGGCTTTCCTATGCCAAAGGCGCGATGCTCCTGCGCATGCTCCGCTGGAAAACCGGTGATCAGGCATTCTGGCAGGGTGTTCGTAATTACATTGGTGATACCCCACTGGCTTATGGATTTGCCCGCACCTCCGATTTCCGCTCCTATATGGAAAGCAGTTACGGGCAAAGCCTGTCGGAGTTTTTCAACGACTGGTACAAGGGTGAAGGCCATCCTCAGGTGCAAGTGGAGGCCATGATTGATACAGACTCGGTTCGGGTAAGCCTTTTTCAGCAGCCATCCCATCCTTCTGTATCCTTTTTTGAAATGGATGTGCCATTAAAAATCATTGGCGGAACAAGCGACACCCTCGTGCGACTGCCCTTCAGCCAGAATGGCCAGACCTACACCATCCGTACAGGATTCATCATAAACAGCATAGAAGCTGATCCTGAAAAGCAGTGGCTTGCGAAGTGGAATGTAAGTCAGGTTACTGGCCGAAATGCCATGCTTCGCAACATACCGGCCATGTTTTTCCCCAATCCCTTCCGCGACCAGCTGATTTACAGAACGGGAAGTGAAAAAGTGTTTTCTGCCACTCTGTGTGATATGAACGGAAAAACAGTTCTGCCCTTATCATGCGAAGATGACATGGCTTCCACATCTGTGGCAGTACTTCCTCCCGGAACCTACCTGCTCCGAACGGAAACTTCCGCAGGTGTTCAGCACCGGCTCTTTCTGAAAGAGTAGTTTTTCCCTTCTTTACACTTTTGTGTAAGATTTCCTGATTTTACAGCATTAAGGCAGTTCGGTCTTTACCGACTTTTACATCATGGCCACAGCATCATATGCCGTAGCCGTTTTATCAACAAAACGCTGTCAATCATGAGAACTGCCTTGTTTGCCGCCATTTTATCCATAAGCGCCGGGAGCTGGAATCCTTCTTCAGGCAAGGGAATTTCAGATTTAAATTCCTGCCGGACAGGTACTGCCGGAACCATGCCGGAGGATAACAGCAATTCCAAAGGAGGTTTTACCCCGGGTTCTCCTTCAGAACTTCTTATGAAATCTGCGGCGCAAGGAAGCGGAAAACCCCTCAATGCCATCAGCTTCCGCAGATTCAATCTGCGCTTTGGCTTTGGCTACAACATTGCCGACAGCAGCTTAAACGGACTTCCCAACATCATCCGGAACATCCGCTCCTCCTGGCAGGTAAAAACCGATGTTCTTTATAAAATTGGCGCACAGCAGAATGCCATTAAAAACATCAGAAAATCGCACAGTTTCGGTGTATTTCTGCAGTACGGTCGCCAGAGTGCAGCCAATGCCGGCCGGATTCTGGGAGAAACGGCATCCGTGAATATTGCAAGGCCCTCACGCGGGTTTCTTGAAATCGAAACCGGCATGATGCTTCGGGAAGAATTACGCATCAGTGGCGGGGCGGGCTTTATGAATTACTATCAGATTTCAGAACTTCAGAACGAAAGGGTAAGCAAAGCCTACTATTGCTTTACAGCTGGAATTTCTCCCCGGCTCCTCCCCTTTCTGGAAATGGACCTGAACCTGGGCGGTGTGGTCATTAACGGCGACATAAAACCCCGCGCCAGCGTATCGGCGGTACTGCTGCTGAAGGCGAAATAATTCGCAAAAACGGTCGTATTCATTCTGAAATATCTCGCATTCCTGTCTTTCTTGCCGTCCTGAACATTCATTTATGAATCTAATTGAACAATTCAACCGGCAGGGCTTTCTGGTTCTGGAAAATTTTGCCACTGCCGAAGAATGCCGGGAGCTGATGGACCGGGGCCGGGAACTGGCAGAGCAGTTCGATTACAGCGGACATGCCAGTATTTTTCAGACCGAGGAACAAAGCCGGGTCAGCGACGAGTATTTCCTGCGCTCAGGCGACAACATCTCCTTCTTTTTTGAAAAAGATGCTTTCACAATGGAGGGCGAACTGAGGCAGGACATCTTCCGCTCTCTCAACAAAATCGGCCATGCGCTGCACGAGCTGGATCCTGTTTTCAGGAAATTTTCGCGTTCTGCTAAACTGGCGGAACTTGCTTCTGCTTTAGGACTCAATGATGCCGTGCTGATTCAGAGCATGCTGATTTTCAAGCATGCCAGAATTGGCGGTGTGGTTGACATTCATCAGGATTCCAGCTTTTTATATACCGAACCTGAGTCCTGCATTGGCTTCTGGTTTGCTCTGGAAGATGCCACTACAGAAAATGGATGCATGTGGGCAAAACCGGGTGGTCATAAAAGGGGCCTGCACAGCTGGTTTAAACGAAAAGGAGATGGCTCCGGAACTGAAATGCAGCTGCTTGATCCGGAACCATTCAGCACCGAAGGCATGATTCCGCTGGAAGTAAAACAGGGAACCTGCATAGTGCTGCACGGACTTCTCCCCCACTACAGTAAACCCAACAGCAGTGGAAAATCGCGGCAGGCCTATGCCATTCACACCATTAATAAACATGCCTCCTATCCGGAAGCCAACTGGCTCAGGAGGAACATGGAAGAACTTACCGGTTTTACTTCATAATTCATGAGAATCCGATACAGTCACACCTACTGGGGCAGTGAGAATCTGAGTCCGGCTGATTTTGTAAAGACCATCACAAGAGCCGGTTATGAAGGAATGGAGTTATTCCTGATGCCGGGTGACGAAACCTGCCGGGCCTTTATGAAGGCACTGGATGAAACCCGTAAAGAGAAACCGGATTTTTACCTTGTCTTGCTGCAGCTTCATTTTCCGGGAAACGGCACAGCAGAAGATTACCGAAGGAATGCAGCAAAAAACCTGGAGGCTCTGACGGCGCTGCAGCCGGATTTCATCAATTCGCATACCGGCGCAGATTATTATAAATTTGATGACAACTGCCGCATCATCGAAACCCTTCAGAATGTGGCAGAAAAAACCGGCGTCCCGGTTTACCACGAAACCCATCGTGGCCGGTTTTCCTTTCATGCAGCCACGCTTCTCTCCTACCTGGAGAAATTTCCGGAGCTTGAGCTTGTGGGCGATTTATCCCATTTCTGCACCGTTTCGGAAAGTATGCTGGATGGACAGGAGGAAATTCTAAAAGCAATTTTTCCGCGGATTGCACATGTTCATGCCCGCATCGGCCACGAACAGGGCCCGCAGGTAGGCGACCCGTCTGCACCAGAATGGCAGGGCCACGGGCAGAAGTTTCTGAGCTGGTGGAAGCAAATTGCAGAAACCCGAAATAAAATGGGTAAAAGCAGCCTGAGCTTCACCACCGAATTCGGGCCTCCGCCCTATCTGTTGCAGGAGCCGCACAGCCAGAGGCCCTTAAGCAATCAGTGGGAAAATAATCTTTACATGCTCAGGAGACTGAAGGAAGAACTTGGAGAAAAAGCTTAATTAACAGGCTTTCAAAAACTTAAATGATTAATCGAAGCTAAAGCTACCTGCTGTTTTTTATCAATCAAAAAAAAACAATCCTAAAATTGACTGGAAATTTGGCAGAAATGAATTTGAGCGTACTTTTGCACTCCCAAAACACGGGAGCATAGCTCAGCTGGTTCAGAGCATCTGCCTTACAAGCAGAGGGTCAGGGGTTCGAATCCCTTTGCTCCCACATCTTAAAAGCCGCATCAAGCGGCTTTTTTCTTTACCGGCCAGTTTTATTCATTGGGAATGACAATTCCTTTTTTGGCGATAACTTCATCTCAGGAATTACTGATCAATCTGATATCCAAACAAGTTAATCCCGGAACCAGCCGAAGTACCGCTGGAAAAATGCTTTGGGTAAATCTTGCGCCAACATAAAAATCCCTTCCTGCAAATTATGAAATGCAGGAACCAACATTGGTTTCCCATCATATCTCATACTTTTGGGCGAAATACCACCAGAACCCAAGATGAGCCAAAAATCGGCCTGCCTGATTTGTGGCAGCAGCAATTAATATGTAAGCGAAACCTTCGATACCTATAAGGTTATTTCATGCCGCAACTGTGAATTTGGCCTGGTAGATCCCGTTCCCACTGCTGAAAAACTCCACGAGCTTTACAACAGTCCGGAATACTTTGCCACCCACATGGCCTACAACTTCGATGAGATCAGCGATCAAGAAGTCCGGAAAAACATTGATGCCGTAAAATCGCTTCACAAACAGAACCTCTCCGGAATAGAATTTCAGTCAAAAAATATGCTGGAAATCGGTTCAGGAGGAGGATTTGCCCTGGCTGCATTTTCAGAAATGGGCTTCAACACCACAGGCGTAGAAACCTCTGCCCCTGCCGCCCGCTTTTCTTCAGAACGATTGAAGCAAAAGGTCATCCACACTCCCTTCGAGGAATTGAAGGTAACAGAAGGTTACGATCTTGTGTTTCTCAACCACGTGCTGGAACATTTCGTGGATGTGGATCTGGCTATGGCAAAATTGAACGAACTGGTAAAATCCGGCGGACTCCTGTATGTGCGGGTACCTGATTACGACAGCTACGACCGCAGGAGCTATGGCAAGAAATGGCCGGCCCACCTGCATTTTCACATTTCAAATTTTTCCGAAAAAAGCCTCAAAATTCTCTTCCGAAAATATGGATTTGAAGTATTCAGGGTTCAGAAATACTTCAGCGTCTGCCTGCCTGGCTGAAAATGCTGGTGCGCAGACTTCCGTTCAGGTCTCTCTGGATTAACCGGGTGAGTGGAAGAACGATTTCGGTGATTGCCAGAAGAGTTCAGTAAAAATCAGCAGACAGATAAGTGCAGGGCTAATCTTCCCCAAACCGCCAGCAATTTTTCAGCCAGTATTCCATGTAGGGATTCATCAGGCGGTATGAGCCGGGTTCCTTTACGAGGAGTTCTCGGTCGCAAAGCAGCTTTACAGCTGCAGCTATGGAAGATGGTGTACCCAGTTTATGCTGCATAAGCCATTCCTTGGATTGAATTTTCTGCACGGAGCCTTCTCTGGCTACGGCCATTAGAATTTTCCACTGCAAATCGGTAAGGAGAAAGCGATAGGTGATGAAATATTGCTCCTGCTCCAGAACCAACTTCCGGAAAAAATCATCGTAACGGGAAAGATTCCATTTTCCCGGCCTGGTTGCATAGAGATGGTTCATGGCATGCTGCACATACCAGGTATGTCCCCTGAGCCGTACATACCAGTCTTCCAACACCGAAATTGGCACATCTCTTTTTCCCGCCTCCATGTGGTTTTGAATAAAGGGAATGTATTCCTCTTTCGGAATGGCATCCAGTTTCATCATGTCCGTGCTCTGATAAAAAGGCCTGCCATAATCCGAAAACATGGAAACAATCATATCCTGCTGACTCCCCAGAAAAACGGGTTTAATGCAGGGGCAAAACTGCAGCATTGAACGAAGTCTGGCTTCCATTCCCTTATCAGGATAGTGTACAATCTGCTGAAATTCATCCAGTGCCAGCCATACTTCTCCGTCCCAGGAGGCCAGCCAGGTAAAAAGTTCTTCCAGAGAACGGTTTCCGGCATCATCACCGGCAAATTTCACACTGAAAGTTGGCTGGCCGCTTACCGGGTCCAGCTCCATCACCGGCGAAATACGGCTGAATATTTCCCGTACCCGCCTCAGCAATCTTTCTGGTTTACCTTCAATGACAGGAAGAATATTTTTGAGCAAGAGCGTAGCAAAATCAGCTGAATTCTGAGAGGAAAAGAGATCAATGTAGATTGATTTTCTGGCTTTATTTTGATTAAATAGATGAGAAATAAGACCCGTTTTCCCCATTTTCCGGATCGAAAAAAGCGTGCTGGCACGGCCATTTTCGAGATTCTCTCTCAGTCTGCTTACTTCTATTTTTCGATTACAAAACTGTAAATCATTTGTATAGTTATTTAAAACAAAGGGATTTTCCATTTTTCACTCCGGAGGATTCAACCAAAATTATCACATTTTTTTTGTCATAAAAATTTCGTCACAAAAAATTTGCGATTTTATTTCCCTCAGACACTACTAATAAACTGAATCCGAGCAGAATCATAGCAAGAAGCTCTTTCCAGAGGAGCCGGGATAAGGATTAAAGAAAAAATCAGTTTACAATTTCGAGCAATGTGCGGAAGGCAACCATTTTTTCGCCGAATTTCTTCACTCCTTCCTGCCGCAGGGCGGGCGCATATTTTTCCTGATACCGCTCGTAATCGCTCATGGCATTGAAATAATACTGCACCGAATAGGTGGTACCGTTATTTTCAATTTCGGTCAGCACTTTCAGAATCCGGTGTGCCACGAAGCATCCGGTGCCCATGACTTCGGCAAGGTGCTTGTTAAGCATCCAGTCCATCCACTCGTCGTGGATGCTGTCTTCCAGGTTGATGGTTACATTGTATAAATACATTCTTCCATTAGGGCTTTACGATGACAATTTCATTGGTAATAACGGCTCCGGGGAAGGCAGCTTTCAATTTAATCAAATGCTGCCATGCATCGATCCGTGTGTAAAAATCACCGGTCCGGACTTTGAAAGTAGGCGCACTGTAGGCAGTATAAACATCTGACTTCGGAAAAAGCCTGTAAACAGTTTCCTTGGCTTTGCCTGCTTCATCCCGGTTGTTTCCGGAATAGAGTAAAATCCGGAAACCCTGAATGCGATTGGCTTTAAAATTAGCTGCAGCCATTGAATCCAGCATGGCCTGAACCTGCAGTGTTTTGTCAAGCGCACAATCCTCGTAACCTGCAGACTGGGCAGATGCGGTACTATGCATGGAGGCGATTACACTTAACACCAAAAGAACCAATGCTCTCACGCCGCAAATGTAGGCCGGTTTCGGCAGGAAATTGAACTGCATTTTCTATATTTTTTCAAATCAAGCATTAGTTTTGCGTTACTGGTTACTCTCTACACTATGCTATCATTATCCTATTTTTTGAACTTACGCTTTTTATGCCTTTTAGCGGCCTTATGCTGCATAGGAAATCGGATGCAGGCGGCCTATCTGAGCAGACCGGAGCTGGTGGATTACAATTTCGCCGCTGCGGACATTTGTGAAAAGGCACAGCTTAAGATCAAATTTGATCACGAGAATTTCAATGCCGGAAATGTTTTCACCGTTGAAATTGCGTTGAACGGAAGCTTTTCCGGCGGTAACATTATAACCATGACAGGCAGCCTGTCACAGTCTGGAAACCAGCAAAATGTTTCCCTCACCGTTGCCTTTCCATCCAGTGTTCCTGCAGGCAGCAACTACCGCCTGAGGGTACGCGGCAGCAGTCCTGTTACCTTCAGCAGCCAGCTTAATGAGTACCCCTTCAGCGTAGCTAAACTTCCCCAGTCTGATCCATCCCAGTTTCCGGAAAATTTCTGGCGCGGTTATTTTTATACCTGGACACCCAGCATCGCTACTCCCATCAGTGATGGCAATACAGAAGACATTTTCAATCCGGCGCGATACATCGGCTACATCTGCGAGAACGATATGTCCTTCGAATACAACTGGGGGCCGAATACACCCGCACCGGCCGCCTTTGCCGACAGCAACAAAGTTTGCGGCAACAACAAAGACTTTTATTCCATCCGGATGAAACGCCGCTATCTCTTTGAAGAAGGCTATTACAAATTTTCCGGAGGAGCTGATGACGGTTTCCGCTTCAGCATTGACGGCGGGCAGACCTGGCTGCTCGATGACTGGAGCGACCATCAGTTCAGGGAAATCAACAATACAGGCACCAATGCATGCGGTATTTTCCTTACTGCCGGCTACCGGGATCTGATAGTAGATTTCTATGAAAATAAAATTGATGCCAGGTTCAAATTCACCATGGAGAAAAGTCCATCGGCTGCTGATTTTGTTGGTTTGAGTCCAAATTATTGCATCAATTCACCAGCATCTACCCTGTTCAGCCTTAATCCCAACCTCACAGGTGTTTTCAGCGGACCTGGCATCAATGCCAATATTTTTTCTCCCCAGCAGGCTGGTACAGGGCAACACACCATTATGTATTTTCTGCTCGGCACTTCCGGAAGCTGCAGCGATACCGTGAGAAAACTGGTGAATGTTTACAATCTGCCGGATGCCGGATTCAGTGGACTTCCTGGTGTCCTTTGTGAAGGCAGCCGGCCGCAGATGCTGAGCCCGGTCACTCCGGGAGGTGTTTTCAGCGGACAAGGAATAGATGGAAATTCATTTTCTCCGGAGGGAATTGCAGCCGGAACATCTGTAATCATTAGCTATTCCGTAACGGAAAATACCTGCAGCAATCAAAGCAATCAGTCAATTCTGATACAGGCCATTCCGGATGCCGGGTTCAGCGGGCTGCCTGACTCAGCCAGCAGCAAGGACGGACAGATAAACCTTATCCCCAATCTGGCCGGCGGGGTTTTCAGCGGACCCGGTATTGAAGGCTCATCGTTTTACTGCGACAGAGTCGAAGCGCCCGGCGTGTATGACATCACCTACAGCATTTCAACTCCGGGATGCAGCAACAGCAGCACAAAGCGAATCAGCATATTCCCTTTCAATTTCCAGATTCCAAATTTGCTGACAATGAACAGCGACGGACTCAATGAAGAGTGGATTCTGTCCGGAATCCCAAAAGGCAGCCGCATTCAGATTTTCAACCGCTGGGGACAACGAATTACCGAACAATCACTGGGAGATGGTCCTGCATGGAAACCGGAAGAATCCATCACTCCGGGTACTTATTTTTTTGTAATCGAACAGGCAGACGGAAAAAACCGCTGGACCGGTCACCTTTCAGTGAAGAAAGGCAACTGAGCAAACTCAATTTATGGTTTGATTTTGGGTAAGCCGGGGCCTCAGAGTCTTTTCCTACTTTGGGTTAAATTAAACCCAATCAGGGATGCGACTCTATTTCCTTTTACCACTGATTTTATTTCTTGATCCTTTAATCTCGGAAGGGCAGTCGGTAGGCAAAACCAGAGATGCCCTCGCATATTTT
>Ga0315900_10010513_pt1 | contig 11575 bp, 5 predicted proteins | sample LakEriMetagenome_FD_203521 | JGI IMG/M metagenome (GOLD analysis project Ga0315900, IMG submission 203521) | Freshwater fungal communities from buoy surface, Lake Erie, Ohio, United States - Buoy 12 MA114 | ecosystem: Environmental > Aquatic > Freshwater > Lake > Lake biofilm | place: USA: Lake...
GCTGCGAGCCTTGAGTTTGATATTGGTTGCACGCAAATCGACCATCCAGTTCCCATAGGTTTTGCCGAGCAGCACCATGGCCCCAGTCGTCAGCATGTTGAGAACCATCTTCGTAGCGGTGCCCGACTTGAGCCTAGTCGATCCGCTGATGACCTCTGGACCGACGACTGGCGCGATCACTAGATCCGAACAGGTCTCAAGATCCGAAGTGGGATTGCAAGTAAACCCGACAGCAAAAGCACCCAGTCGTTGTGCATAGCGAAGCCCGCCGATCACATAGGGTGTGCGTCCGCTCGAGGCAATCCCGACCAAAACATCCTTGTTAGAAAATTGATGGGTCGCAAGATCCCGTTCAGCACCATTCAAGTCATCTTCTGCCCCTTCGATGGCTGTCCTCAATGCTCTATCGCCGCCTGCGATGATGCCGACCACTTGCGATGGATCGGTATTGAAAGTGGGAGGACATTCCGACGCGTCGAGAACTCCCAGTCGCCCCGACGTGCCGGCACCAATGTAGAACAGTCGACCACCGAGTCTCATTTGCTCCGCGATTTTGTCGACTGCGATTGCGATGTTCTCAGCCACCGCCGCGACAGCGTCCGCAATCTTCCGATCTTCGGCGTTCATCAGCTGGACAATCTCCAAGCTCGAGAGTGTGTCGATAGCGACGGAAGCGGAGTTGGTTTGCTCCGTGGTGAGATGATCGATTTTCATATGGAGGTAACCCAATAGGGCGAAGTTCGTCTATGATGAGTTGAAGCAATCTTTCTGTAGAAAGTATCGTTGAACCTGTTCCTTGCAAAGGCATCTGATGGAATTACCGATCGGAGTTATAGATCTCGTCGTTTTGTTGGCGTCTATCGCAGTTACCATTGTTGTAGGACTTCGATTGAGCGGCAAGAATGATTCGATTGAGGCCTATCTTTTGGGCGGTCGCGATTTACCTTGGTGGGCGATTTTGGGCTCCATTGTCGCAACCGAGACTAGCACAGCGACCGTGCTTAGCGTGCCGGGGCATGGATATGGAGTAGTTGGCTTCCGGTTCCTGCAACTGGCGATCGGATACATCGTTGGGCGATTTCTTGTTATTCAACTTTTGCTCCCGAGGTACTTTGAAGGCAAATTGATGAGTGCCTACGAGATTTTGGGCTATCGCTTTGGAGATAGTGCAAAAAGATTCGCATCGATTCTTTTTTTGGTAACGCGAAATTTGGGAGATGGATTGCGTCTATTCTTGGCAGCGACGGTGTTGGAGAAGCTGGCAGGTTGGCCGCTGGCATGGAGTGCTATTGCGATGGGTGGGATCACCGTACTCTATACCTATTTCGGTGGGATGCGATCGGTTGTTTGGAACGATTGCATTCAGTTCGTCATTTACATGGCGGGTGGCATCGCGGCAATCTTTGTTATTTGGAGCTATCTGCCCAATGGTTGGCAGACCTTTTACGAGTTTGGTTTGGCCAATAACAAATTCACTTTGTTTGATTGGAGTCTTTCGTTAGATAACCCCTACACGTTTTGGGCCGGGCTTATCGGCGGTTCCGTACTGTCGCTGGGTTCACATGGCACGGATCAAATGATGGTTCAAAGGTACCTCAGTGCTCGCAGTCAAAAAGATGCAGCCAAAGCCCTTTGGTGGAGTGGTTGGATTGTCTTTGCACAGTTCGCATTGTTTCTTTTTATCGGGATGTTGCTGCATTGTTTCTATTCAACGATTGATTCGTTGCCAGCAGATACGAAGCCAGATCAAATTTTCGCCCATTTCTTGGTGAACTCTTTTCCTAAGAACACAGGTCTGATCGGTTTGATGTTGGCTGCCATACTCGCGGCCGCGATGTCGACTTTATCGAGTTCGTTGAGCGCGTCGGCTTCATCGCTGGTGAGCGATCTCTGGTTGCCTCTTTGCTCCAAAGTACCTACCCAAAAAACACAGGTTTGGGTGACGCGCGGAGCGATCGTACTATTCGGTGTGTTGCAAGTGGTGATCGGAATTTGGGCAAGGACTTTTGACAAGAGCGTTGTGGACAACGCATTGACCATCGCTGGGTTTTCCTCAGGCGTCCTCTTGGGACTTTTTGCCTTGGCCGTGGTTGCCAAACATGTCAAAGGACCGGCGGCCATCGTTGCAGCCTTCGTTGGGATTGTGGTCTTACTCGCTGTTCAGTACGGGCTGCCTCTGATTGGATACAAGGTTGCGTTCCCATGGCTACCGCTTATCGGCTCGATTGCAACGTTTGGTGCTGGAATCATTGTATCGATGGTACTGTCCGATTCGAATCAAGAACTCGTGTCGGATTCCAAGTGATTGGTTTATTGGGTTTATCCGTGAGAAGCGAAGGGTTTGGAAGTGGGATTGTTTGATGGAACATCGCTGGAGCGACCTGTGTTGTGCGATCGTTGCGGAAGCAATCTCAAAGTCTGCAAATGCGGACCGCCCGATGTGCCTGCAGAGTCCCAACGCTTGCGGGTGGCTCTAGAAAAGCGAAAGAATGGCAAGCTTGCGACGGTGGTATCTGGCTTCACTTGTCAACCAACACAGATTGCCTCGTTGTTGGTGGAACTGAAGAATCGTTGCGGGGCTGGTGGCACTTGCGATGCCACATCGCTTGAGATTCAAGGAGACCATGTGCAAAAGCTAAGACTTCGACTCAGCGAATTGAAATACAAATTGAGTAGTGCTTAGTGCTTAGTGATTGGTGATTGGTGATTGGTGATTGGTGATTGGTGACTAATTCCTAATTCTTAATTCCTAAGGTGCACCGTCGGCGACTGGCGTCGAATTGTCAAACCGCTTATACAGTCGGTTGAGATCTGCGTCGCTCCAGTCTTTCGTTTCCGTCAACCCGATCCACGCTTTGATATAGTCTCTGGGAGAGTAATTGTGTCCGAAGCCGGGCGGAGCGGTACCTGCAATCATGTCGACAGCCAGTTGCAGCATGGTCACCACCGGAAACCAACGCAATTCCGAGGAGACATCTTGCCCGCGAGGATCATTCATCCACTCCGGCTTGCTCCATGCTGAGTACGGATCAAAAAATGTGATCGGGTCGCTCGCGTGTTGTAAGAAGACGGTTCGATACGCCCCCCACGGGTGTTCAGAGTTTGCCAAATCTCCATTTTGATTCATGAATCGGATAACACTGCCGTTTCGAACGATTGGTCGCCAAGCGGGAGAACCTTTGTCGCGTTGGCGTGTCGCTTGCATCCACGTTCGATGCAGAAATGGTGGACCGCTCCACATCGCTCCACCGAATGGCTCGTCGACGATATCAAACAACTGAAAAGACAAATCTGAGTTTAACGAACCTAGGCTCAGGCCATGCAAATAGAGTCGTGGTCGCGTTGCTTTAGGCAGCGTTCTCCAGTACGTATAGATCTTGTCGAACAATTCGTCGGCCATATTTGCCCCTTGTTCCGCGTCAGTCAACAAAGCCAGTGGGCTACTCAAGTAAGAGTACTGAACAGCGACCGTAGCGACGTCCCCTCGAAGGAGATACTCGACTGGATTTTGCGATGCGGGATCGACCCATCCAGTACCCGTCGGTGTCACGAGCAGTACAACGGAGCGTTTGAATGCTCCGACGCGAATCATCTCTTGCAATGCCAACGATGCACGCTCTTCTGCTGAGTCAGCGGAATTCAAGCCGACGTAGACACGTATGGGAGCCGGGCACGGTTTTTGAAAGAACTCCCCCAGGTCCGATGCGTTCGGGCCTCCGGAAATAAACTTTCGTCCTTGGTTTCCCAACGTCTGCCAGGAAATGAGCGACTCGGCGGCTCCAGTTTGAAGCGGGTTCGTCGGGAGGGCAATCTTATCGTCGATCATCGCATCGAGTTGTTGGAAGGATCGATCGACTGCACGCATCGCAAAACGAACGATGATTCCCTCCGACAGGGCCCAAAGCAACCATAAACAAACAACGAACCCGAGCAACTGAGCCGCTCGCGGTTGAAGCACTCTTTCTAGCTGTTTAGACGCCAATCGGAACGCACGCAGGAAGAGTCGCGACAATATCAGAAGCACGATAAAGATGGCCAAGGCTATTGTGAAAAGATGCAACGGTTGAACGCTGTTCAATTCTTCGAGGCCCATCAATCGACGAACGGAGTTCTGCCACGTTGCAGCATACCAGACAGCGATGGCCATCAGTAATGCACTGATCAGGATTGCACCGCGAAGCACCCAACTCGAGTAGCGTGCGGAAGCCATAGGAAACTGAAGGTATCTCCAGATCCACACGCCGAGAACACCCAATCCATAACCCACGGACAGCACCACGCCTGACAAAACCCCTTGGATCCATGTCGGGCGAGGGAGCAAGGATGGCGTTAGCGAAGCGGCAAAGAACAAAACGCCGACCGCGAGCCCAAAAACGTGAAGGCTATCAATGCTCGCTCGCAACCATTTGGTAAGGTAATGAATAGATTCCATTGCAGCACTCTCTCATGGTTACTGTTCTCATTCCTAATTTCATCGGTATCAGCTCTTCGCGGCGACTGATTTCATTGGTCGCAAATCCGACGAGTTCGGATGACCGAACCACCTTTACAGCGGTCAGGTCATTGCGACATAAGATAGTTTATAGACGCATTAGGCTTCACCTGTTAGCCTCTTCAGATACAATCTCGGTCTGTTCAACGTAGGCATTATTGCAACGCAGATGTCGGCAGATAACACTCTTCACGAAAGTCCGACTCTTGGCGACCGAAACAAAGGAAGTCGATGTAAAGAACTCGACCAACGACGACTCACCTCGTCCCCCGATTCCAGAGGCCATTCAAACCGGATTGTGCTTGATCCTCGGAATTGCAGGTTTCGTGGTCCAGAGACTGCCGATCGACAGCGCATTTGGTTGGTCGCTTATACCATTAATTGGCGCCTACGCATTTGGTGGGTTTCAAACGTCTGTGGCCGCGATCTCATCGTTGGCTCGGCGAGAGCTCAATGTTGACAGCCTGATGATCTTCGCGGCCATTGGGGCTGCAATTTTGGGAGAGTGGGTCGAAGGGGTAGTTTTGCTGTTTTTGTTTTCATTGAGTGGAACTCTAGAAAAGTTTGCGTCTTACCGAACAAGCAAATCGATTGAGTCGTTGGTGAAACTCCGTCCTTCGACTGCGACTCGCGTTCTCGAGGATACGAACGAGGATCAAGTAGTAGCCATCGATCAGCTCAATCTTGGGGATAAAGTTCGCGTTAAGCCCGGCGAGCGATTCCCGGTGGACGGCACGGTACTTGAAGGGGAATCGTGGGCCGACGAGTCGACATTGACGGGTGAAAGCGTACCGGTGTCCAAACAAAAAGGAAGCCCTGTGTTTTCAGGTACGCTCAATAGCCGTGGCACGGTGGTTGTCGAAATGACGAAACTCATCGCCGATTCGACTATCGAACGCATTGTCCATATGGTTCACAACGCACAGTCGCAAAAGACGCCGACGCAAAAATTGGTCGAGTCCTGGCAACAGCCTTACGTCCTTTCTGTTCTCATCGGAGCGACGGTCGTTTTTTTTGGAGTACGGTGGCTTCATACAACCGATTGGAGTGATGCTTTTTATCATGCGATGGTTATCCTCGTCGCTGCCTCGCCGTGCGCTGTCGTTCTCAGCTCACCTGCCGTTATGCTGTCCGCGATCGCGTTGGCTGGTCGGCACGGAATCCTCGTCAAGGGTGGCGTGCATTTAGAGCAGCTAGGCCGCCTCGACGTATTGGCAATGGACAAGACGGGTACCATCACTTCGGGGCATCCTTCTGTTACGGAAGTCTGGGCGGAGCCGGGCTGTGACATCGATCGATTGTTGGGAGTAGCTGCTTTAGTAGAAAAGCAAAGCGAGCATCCGCTTGCCATTCCGATCATTGAAGAGCTCTCGAAGAGAAAGCAATCGATACCTTCGTTTCGAGTGACGGATTTTCATAGTCACACCGGCTTGGGGGTTCACGCCAACATCGATGGTTTATGGGTCGGAATCGGACGAGAGAAGCTCTTTGAAAGTCATGACATTGCATTTCCTCAGTCGATCCAAACCAATGTCGATCGCATGCGGCGTGAAGGCAAGACAGCGTTACCGGTAATCACCTCCGACCCCTCGTTGTATGGAGTGATTGCGGTTGCAGATCCGCTTCGACTCGACGCAGCGTCATCGATCAAGACCCTACGTGAGCTTGGGGTTCCTGAAATTGTGTTGTTGACGGGCGATCATTTGGAAGTAGCCAATGCCATCGCCAAAGGTTTGGAGTTGGACGAAGTTCTCGCGGGTCTGATGCCTGAAGACAAAGTGAAGCACATTCATCGACTGGGAGCCCATGGGAAGTGCGTGGCAATGATCGGCGATGGAGTGAACGACGCTCCTGCATTGGCTAGCGCCTCAGTCGGAATAGCCATGGGGGGAGGAGGCACGGATGTGGCTCTAGAGGTTGCCGATGTCGTGTTGATGAGAGATAATTTGAGTGCATTGCCTCAAGCTGTCTGGATAGGCAGAATTGCGCATCAACGATCCACCCAGAACTTGACCATTGCCTTTGGCATGATATCCATTCTCGTGTTGCTCTCGTTTTTCGAACTGCCGATGTGGCTGGGCGTCTTGGGGCACGAGGGAAGCACGCTGGTCGTCGTTTTTAACGGTGTTAGGCTACTTTGGGCGAAAGTCCCACAGTTTTGATCATAGAGTTCCATCGATGAAAATGCTTTTGGTGACTATACAGCCTAACAAACTTCAGGCTGTTCGCGAAGCACTGCAGGCCGTGGGAGTGCATCGACTTACAGTGCTCGATGCCCAGGGCTATGGTCGCCAGAAAGGGCATTCTGCAGTTTACAGCGGAGTTGAGTACCAAATTCATTTGCTTCGCAAAGTTAGTTTGGAGATAATGGTCAACGATGACTTTGTGGATCGCGCCATCGAAACGATTTGCAAAGCAGCGAGAACGGGAACGACCGGGAGTATTGGAGACGGGAAGATTTTTGTCGTTCCCGCTTTGGAATCAATCACTATTGATGATAACGTTCGCGGCCCTAGTGCCGTTTAACACCCTTTGTACTGGAGCTTGAATTTTATGCATTCGCAACCTAGATATTGGATTTCCTGTTTGTTGATACTACTTCTCGCACATGCTTCTGCGACCGCCAAAGAATGGACAGACAAATCGGGGCTGCTCAAGATCCAGGGAACCATTCTTGCGGCTGACGACAAAGAGGTTGTGATCAAGCTGGATAAGAAAACGAAGGACCATGAACTGTTGGCCGTTGAGATCGAGCAACTCTCCGATGCGGACCAAGCGTATCTGCGATCCCAAGAAATGGCGGACTCCATGAAGTCCGAAGGTGACAAACATGCCTGGGAACTGAAGAATGGAATGAAGGTCTTCGGAAAAGTTGTTCGATTCGTTCGCAAGGATGTCACGCTTCAGCGACGACGTGGCAAACTCTACGTCAACGATAGGCCTATGGACAACCTCCCAGAGGTGTACCAGCGAATGATACCCCATGTTGTAGAACACTTTGAGAAGACAAAGTTCGCGGATAGTAAAGCGTTCGATGCATGGGTTGAAAAGCAACGTGCGAATGTCAGAACGTTTCCCTGTGAAGGTGTGATGATCGAATTCCCCAACGGTGACGAGTATGCAGTCCCATTGTTTTTCTTAACTGACAGTGCGAATGCAACACTCAAGCCTTCGTACGACCAATGGGTTGCAGAGCTCGGGTATCAGCGCCAGACGGAGCAGGCTCAGGAACAGCAGCGACAGCAGGAACTTTATCTCCAGTCGCAAGCGGCCTCGTTTCAGCAAACCCAACAGGAGATGCTCAAGATTGCAAAACTGCAATTGGTAATGAACTCCGTTTCGGCAGGAGCAGTAGACCTTTGGGAGGTCATGCTTTATCCACCTTTTGGTGTGAATGCCTACCCCATTTCCGTTGTGGTTCCGGCCAGGAATAGTGCCGATGCCTCCGTGATTGCCATGCAGCGTAATCCAAACTACCGATTAGGACCCATGCGGAAAGTGGCAGGCTACTGAAGCCGCGGTTTGTCGCTTGAAACTTGCTTCGAAGCGTCGTCGTGATCTCACGGGTTTTTAGCTCAACTCCCATGGGATCCATCACAACCCGAAGCGGACACAGCCGATAAAGATAGGGGTAGGGAAGCCGCGTCGAGCGGCTCCCCTACCTCCAAACCTTACGTGCGATTTTCCCGCATACGGCTTTTTTGTTAGTAGGCCCCATCGCTGATCTAGCCCCATCGCTGATCTACTTGCCGGAAGCAGCGTCGCCAATGGCTTGATAGTAAGCTCGAATGGCTTGATCAAACTCGGGATCGAAGGATTCCCTGGTCCCTTCCTTTACATCGACCGCGCGTTGCGTTCGAAGCTTGCCCCAGTCTCGATCGTTCGAGGATTGACTGTTGGGAAGGAAATAGTCTTCCGCTCTTTCCATCGGGTTAGGTCCCTTGGCTCCTTCGCTGTCGGATTGCGCGCCCTTTTGATTTCGCATATAGGTCTGACCGCCTGGATTGCGATTCTTGTTTTCCGTTCTCGTTTGGTTCATTTCCGATGCGAGTTGTTGTGCACTCGATTCGATTGCTGATTGCCTGGCGCTAGACATGTTCCCTTTTCCATTTCGAATTTTGTTGCTACCCGGGCTCGGATCGCTGCGAGAGACGTCGGTTTCTCCGTTTTGCTTGGAGTCGCCTGTCACGGTGGGTGTTTGTTGCGCGTAGATATCACGATCCAATTGGTCGAGCATTCTGGCTAAATCGGAAGCCTTTTGCTGCACTGCACCACCAGGAGACTGGGATTGGTTTGCGGAGGTTTGCTCCGCCGAAGACATCGGAGTAGATGGGTTCGACCGGGAGGGAGTATTTGCCGAGGGACTTGCGGAACCACTCGGTGGTTGCGATGATCCGTCAGATAGTTGTTCCGCCCCAATTGGGCTTGATGGCCGTTTCTCAGCGCCACCAAGTGCCGGTACTGGACTGCTCGCAGCCAACGAAGCCAAATCCTTGGATCGAGCCTTTAGTGCATCTTCAGCCTGTCCTAGCTGCTCTCGCGCTGTGGCTGCTGATGGGCGAGTCAAACGTTGTGCGACATTGCCCTTGGCATCTGGTTTCGACTGGGTCCATTCGGCATTCTTCGCCTCTTGCGATTTGTCCAACAAACTCTTCTCTGCCGTCTTCACGATCCCGTTTTCTGTTTCACGAATAGCTTTCGATTGTTCTAGTAATTGAGAGCTTCCCTGATCGTTCCCGAGACGTTGCTCATGCCGAGCGCTTCGATCAACATCAGCGGCGATTCGGGCCAAGTCTAGCCGAAGATCCGTCTGGGCTGCAGCCGATGGTTCGAGGCTGGAAGCCACTGGAGCAGGAGGTTTCGTACCGAGGGGCTGTGCTTCGAGTTTGCGGGCTTGTCGGACCAATTCGTCCAACCACTTGTTCGCGTTTGCAAGTTGTTCGGTTGCCAACGCTGCATAGGGATTTGGTTGATCCAACGAGGCTCGATCTTGAATCGAACTCTTCCATTGCGTCTCAACGAGGTCAGACAACTCTTCAAAGGTCTTTTCCGAAAGACTAGCATCCTTCCATCTAGCGATCGACTGGTCGAGCCGTGATGTCCATTGCCGAAGCTCTTCTTGAACGCTTTCCTGACCAAGGTTTCCCTTTTGGCTTTGCAGCCACTTACTGCGCTGACTTTCGATCGTATCCGCTTCTTTTCGCAGTTGCGTAACTCTCTGCTGTGAACGCTTGCTTGCATCACGCCATTGGTTGGTGATCTGCTTCACATTGTGGGCCATTTCGTCTCGAATCGAATTTTGTGCATTCTTTGCTTCGTTTACCTTGTTGATGCGATTCTGTTCGCTTTTCTCGCTCGGTCTATTGATGCTGCGCTTGGACATTTCCGCCGAGGATTGTGTGGCGACGGCTATCTCTGCAAAACGCGACGCCAGCTTGGCAATCGCCAGATCTTGCTCGGCCGCAGGGGTTTGTTCGTTCAGTTGCCGTACGTCGTCGATCGCGTTCTTGAGTAGTCGATGCGATGATTGGATTGTCGTTTGATTCTCGTCAAGGTTAGCCCGCTGGCTCATTTGCGCAGCTCTTTCTAGCATCTTGGCAGCGGTCCGCTCCGCAAGTACTGCCAGAGAATTCAATCTATCCGACTTGCTCTTCTTCGCTTCGAACAGTTCCGCATCGTCGTTCTCAATACGTAACCTCAAGTCTTGTTCGGTATCGGCTGCACGTTTGAGTTCGGCAGCGGCATTCGAAGCCTGCGTTTTTGAGATGGCAGACAGTTCATCTTGCATCAACGGACTCTTGCGAAGTTCAGCTTCCAATTGCTTCAATGTCTCTTCAGGAGATTCTCGTAGCTGTCTTTCGAGTGCCTCAGCTCGTTGGTATTCTTCGGTCTTCCGTTCATGAGAGGGATCCAGCGTAGCGAGTTGGTCCGCCAGGGACGCAGACGAAGTTTCGGGCTGGCTTACCTGATCTTGGGGAGAGGTAGGCGTCTGGTTGTCAAAGTGCCTTGCAATACTTTCAAAAGCTTCAATCGCTTTCTGCTGATCTGATTTTGCTTGATTTATAGCGTTCTCGCGATTCGAATCACCATTGGCATTCTTTGATTGGGAAATGTCTGATGGAGACTCTTGGTTCGCTTCGAATGCGTCGGCTAACGATTCATTCATCTTCTTGGTGACGTCCTCCAGAAGACTGAGGGCACGATCACTATCTCTCGCTAGTTCACGTTGCGACTGTTGCAGCAGATTTTGCTGAGCGGCTTGTTCGATGAGCGCATCTTCCAGTATGTTTACTTGCTCGAGCACGCGGTTTTGTTGTTCACGTATCTGCTCATTCGATTCGTTGCTTTTTGCCGTGGCTTGGGGCTTTTCCCAAGCTGTGGTTTGTTGTTGAAGCTGTCGCGTGCTATCGGCCGCTCTGTTGGCCAAATCAACAATCGAAGGAGCGAATTGAGAAAGTAGACGTCTAGCCTCTTCGATCACGGGTAGGGCCAAGCGGTCCTGTTCATTCCACATACCGAGGAGCGAGTCTACTTCTTGAGCTGCCGATAGAAGATTTTTGTTTTGCGGGTCGCGGCGCGATGCGAGCTTTGATTGCGCTGAAACGAATGGCTTGCTTTGGCGAATCGCATTGTATCGATCCGAAATATCGGCTGGAAAGTTGGCAGCTCGCATCCATTGCTGAGCAATATCCAGCCGAGAGGATACACTCTCCCACTGGCGGTAGTGTTGCAGTTGTCCATTCAGTGATTGAAAATCATATCGTTCAGAGGACTGCAGCAACGTGAGAGCCAGTTTTGCTTCTGCAACTTCATGGGCGGCTTCGAGGGTCCGATAGGCTCCGTAGATGACCTTTAGATCATTGGCCAATCGATCGACATCGCCAGCGGTTTCTGTCTTCCACAGAACAAAGACGGCATTCCAAGCACGCCAAGCCAGTCCCATATCCGCTCCGAACTTTGGCTCCTGTTGTTTTCGCAGTGTATGTATATCGCGACGATCCGTTAGTTGGGCGATGGAATCGGTGATCGCCTCGGCGTTCCGAATCAAGTATCGATTCTGAACGGCCAGTTCGAGAGAAGAAA
>Ga0315900_10010516_pt1 | contig 11572 bp, 10 predicted proteins | sample LakEriMetagenome_FD_203521 | JGI IMG/M metagenome (GOLD analysis project Ga0315900, IMG submission 203521) | Freshwater fungal communities from buoy surface, Lake Erie, Ohio, United States - Buoy 12 MA114 | ecosystem: Environmental > Aquatic > Freshwater > Lake > Lake biofilm | place: USA: Lake...
CGCGCGAGCGCGACACCCCTGCCCCGCCCGCGCCAAGAATCACATGGGTTCCAAGGGCCCACTGGCCCTTGGTGGGGGGAGCGTGAGGGGGGCAACGCCCCCCTCACCCCTCTCCCATCTCCGCCACCAGCCGGTCCAGCATCCGCACCCCGTACGCCGTCGCACCCTTCGGCACCGTGGCGCTGTCCTTGCTGCTCCACGCCGTGCCCGCGATGTCCAGGTGTGCCCAGGGCATCGGCCCGTCCTTGGTGTTCACGAAGCGCTGGATGAACTGCGCCGCGGTGATGGAACTCCCCATCCGCCCCGTCACGTTCTTCATGTCCGCAATGTCGGATTTCAGCTGCTTGTCATAGGCATCGCCGAGCGGCATCCGCCACGCCTTCTCGCCCACCGCGCTGCCGGCCGCGAGGATGCGCTGCGCGAGGTCGTCGTCATTGCTGAACAGCCCCGCATGCTCATGCCCAAGGGCCACGATGATCGCCCCCGTCAGCGTCGCGAGGTCGATCATGCAGCGCGGCTGGAAACGCTCCTGGCAGTACCAGAGCACATCCGCGAGCACGAGGCGCCCTTCCGCATCCGTATTGATCACCTCGATCGTCTGGCCGGAATAGGACTTCACCACATCGCCCGGCCGCTGCGCGGTGCCGGAGGGCATGTTCTCCACCAGCCCCACCAGCCCGACCACGTCGCACTTCGCGCGCCGCCCGGCGAGGGCCGCCATCAGGCCCACGACGGTGCCAGCGCCGGCCATGTCCCACTTCATGTCCTCCATCCCGCCCGCCGGCTTGATGGAGATGCCGCCCGTGTCGAAGGTGACACCCTTGCCGATGAAGGCGATGGGCTTCTGCGCCGCGCGCTTGGTCTTTGGCGCGCCCTTCCACTGCATGATCACCATGCGCGGTTCATGCTGGCTGCCCTGTGCCACGCCGATCATCGCCCCGAAGCCGAGCTTCTTCAGCTCCTTCAGCCCCAGCACCTCGATCTCGAGGCCAAGCTTCTCGAGCCCCTTGATGCGCTCGGCGAATTCGATCGGGTGGAGGATGTTGGGCGGCTCGCTCACCAGTTCGCGCGTCAGGAACACGCCATCCGCCACGGCGCGCAGCGGCGCAAAGGCGGCCTTGGCAGCGGCGACCTCGGTGGTGGCGAGTGCCAGGCGTTCGAGCTTCGGCTTGTCCTCCTCCTTCTCCTTCGTCCGGTAGCGGTCGAAGCGCCAGGAGCGGAGGGTGGCGCCGAAGGCGAAGCTCGCGACCAGCGCGCCGGTGAGGCCATCGGCGGCCACCGTCGCCTCGCGGTCCTGCGCCAGCAGCGGGATCAGCGACCCGCCGGCGGCCTCGGCGGTCTCGGCCGAGACATCCTCAGCCTTGCCGATGCCGATGGCGACGATCTTGGCGAAGGGTCCCTGCGCATAGAGCGTCGCGGACTGGCCCTTGCGGCCCTTGAAGCCCGCGGCCTCCAGCGCGCGGGAGAGGCTGCCCCCGCTGGCGCGCTCGGCCTCGGCGTGCAGGCCGATGGAGGCGTCCTCGCCCTCGGGGATCAGCAGCACCAGCACGCCGGCGCGCGGCAGGGCGGATTTGACGAAGGCGATGTCGGGCATGGGTGTTTCCGTCTTGCTTCTGCGCGAGACTATCACCTTGTGGCCCAGCCTCGCCAATCCGGCCGCTGGCGTGGCGCGCGGGGCGCCGCTATCAGCCCCGCATGACACAGCTGATCACCGATGTGGCCGAGGCCGCGCGCCTGTTGCGCGCGGGCGCGCTGGTGGGTTTCGCGACCGAGACCGTCTACGGCCTGGGCGCGGATGCGCGCCAGGGCCGCGCCGTGGCCTCGGTTTTCGAGGCCAAGGGCAGGCCGCATTTCAACCCGCTCATCTGCCATTTCTGCACGGCTGAAGCGGCCTTCGAGGAGGTCATTGCCGATTCGCGCGCGGTGGCGTTGGCCGCGCGGTTCTGGCCCGGCCCCCTGACGATGGTCCTGCCGCGCCGCCCGACCTGCCGGATCGATCTGCTGGCGGGCGCGGGGCTGGATACGCTCGCAGTGCGCGTGCCCGCCCACCCGCAGGCGCTGGAATTGCTGCGCCTGTTCGACGGCCCGGTCGCCGCCCCCTCGGCCAATCGCTCGGGCAGCGTCAGCCCGACCACGGCCGCGCATGTGATGGCCGAGCTCGATGGCCGGATCGCCGCGGTGCTGGAGGGTGGGGCCTGCGCCGTCGGCGTGGAGAGCACGGTGCTCGACCTCACCGGGGCGGGCGCGGTGCTGCTGCGCCCCGGCGGCGTGCCGGTGGAGGCGATCGAGGCGGTGATCGGCCGCGTCGGCCGCCCCCTGCCGCTCAGCGCCGCCGAGGCCACGCGCAGCCTGCGCAGCCCGGGGATGCTGCTGAGCCACTACGCACCGGGCCTGCCGGTGCGACTCAACGCCACCGAGGTCGCGGCGGAGGAGGCGCTGCTCGCCTTCGGCCCCGCGCCGCTGCCGGGCGCAAGCGCGCTGTGGAACCTCTCGCCCAGTGGTGACCTGGCCGAGGCCGCGTCGCGCCTGTTCGGCGGGCTGCGCTGGCTGGATGCGCAGGGCGCGCGGCTGGGGCTCACCCGAATTGCCGCGATGCCGGTGCCGGAAGCGGGGCTGGGTGCGGCGATCCATGACCGCCTCACCCGCGCCGCCGCCCCGCGGGGATAGGCTCAGCCCGCCGTCAGCACGCCGCGGCGGATCTGGTCGAGCTCGATGCTCTCGAACAGCGCCTTGAAGTTGCCCTCGCCGAAGCCCTGGTCGCCCTGGCGCTGGATCAGCTCGAAGAAAATCGGGCCGATCATGTTGCCGGTGAAGATCTGCAACAACCGCCCGCCCTCGGGCGTGGGGGCGCCATCCATCAGGATGCGGTTGCGGCGCAGGCGTTCCACCTGGTCCTCGGTGCCGGGCAGGCGCTTGGGCAGCAGCTCGTAATAGGTCTCGGGCGTGTCCAGGAAGGCCACGCCGCGGCCGCGCATGGCCTCCACGCTCGCATGAATGTCGGTGGTGCCCAGCGCCACATGCTGGATGCCCTCGCCGCCATAGGCGCGCAGATATTCCTCGATCTGGCTGCGGTCGTCGGAGCTTTCGTTGATCGGGATGCGGATCAGCCCGCAGGGCGAGGTCAGCGCGCGGGACTTCAGCCCGGTGAGCTTGCCCTCGATGTCGAAGTAGCGGATCTCGCGGAAGTTGAAGAGCCGCGCGTAGAAATCCCACCACACATCCATCCGCCCGCGATGAACGTTGTGCGTCAAGTGATCGATCACCGTGAGCCCCGCGCCGGTGGGGCGCGCATTCGGCTCCTGCAGCCATTTGAAGTCGATGTCGTAGATGCCGCCATTCGCGCCGTAGCGATCGACGAAATAGAGCAGCGAGCCGCCGATGCCCTCGATGGCCGGGATGGCGAGTTCCATCGGCCCGACCTTCGCCTCGACCGGCTTCGCGCCGAGCGAGACGGCGCGGCGCCAGGCGGCGGCGGCATCGGCCACGCGGAAGGCCATGGCGCAGGCCGAGGGGCCGTGCACCCGCCCGAAGGCCGCGGCGAAGCTGCCCGGTTCCGCATTCAGGATGAAGTTGATGTCGCCCTGGCGCCAGAGCGTGACGTCCTTTGAGCGGTGCCGCGCGACGGGCGCGAAGCCGAGCTGCGCGAAGAGCGCCTGGAGATAGGGGATGTCGGGCCCGGTGAACTCGACGAATTCGAAGCCATCCGTGCCCATCGGATTGGCGTCGCTGACCTGGCCCGCATAGGCGCTGCGATCCGGCGGAATATCCATGCTGCCCTCCCGTGGCGTCTTGATGCGCCCTCATACAGGCAGCGCGTGGCTGTTCCAAACGCGAAAAGGGTCCGGCGGGCACGCCGCCGGACCCGGGATCATGTCACTGCCAAAGCCCCTTCGAGGCCAGCCAGCGCTGCACCACCTCGGCAACCGCATCCGAGTTGCGATCCATCATGATCATGTGGCTGTTGCCGCGGATGCCGATCTCCGGCAGGTCCACCACATCCACGCTGCCGCCCGCCGCGCGCACGGCCTCCGCGAAGCGCACGCCATTGGCGCGGATGGTGGGCCAGCGGCTGTCCTGGGCGATGTAGTCGCCATAGACCATCAGCACCGGGATGTCCTTCAGCGCCGCCACGCGGGCCGGATCGCCGACGGCGGCGGGCTCGATCAGCACCAGGGCGCGCACCTTGTCGGGACGGTCCTGCGCCGCCCGCCAGCCGAAGAGACCGGCCTGGCTATGCGCGACCACCACGGACGGCCCGACACGATCGAGCAGCGCGCCATAGGCCTCCTGCGTCAGCGCGTCGGTGGTGGTGAAGCGCGGCACGATCTGGCGCATGAAGTTCATGTAGCTGTCGCGATCGGCCGGGAACTGGTTGCCCGGCAGCACCTCGCCCCGCGCGAAGCTGCCCACGCCGGCGCCGATGCGGAAACGCTCGAAGGGGTTGTCCACGGTCAGCAGCACGTGCGACCCGCCGGTCTGCTCGGGGATCATCGACCAGCCAGCGCGGCCGCGTTCCACCGCATCCGCGACATAGACGGGCCAGCCGCGCCGGACGAAGAAATTCTGCCAGCCCTCGCGCCCGTCGGGCGTGGTCTCCCAGGTCACGCCGGAGAGGCCGCCGCCATGCCACATGAGCATCGGCGCGCGCCCGCGCGGATTGGCCGGGATCATGTACTGCGCGTACATCGAGCCCATCAGGTAGGTGCCGTTCGGATCGACGCGCGCAGGCACGCCACCGGGGGAGAACAGCACCTCGCGGATTGGTTGGCCGGAGATCACGACCTCCCGCCCGCCGACATGCAAGCTGCCCCAGCTCTGCAGCGAGACGGGCGGTTGCTGCTGGGCGGCGGCTGGCAGCGCGGTGGCGAGGGCGAGCGCGCCCGCCAGGATGGTTTTTTTCATGCTTGCGTTTCCCCGCGGATCACTCGGCCACGCAACGAAAGCTCGCTGCCTCGTTCACCGGACCCGCGCCACGATATTGCGGCCAGGAGGGCGCGGCGCAAAGGGGGCGCGTGCGGCCGCGCGTGGGGCTGTTCGTGCCATCGGTGATGACCAGGCCTTCCGGCGCACGGCCCTGTTCCACCCAGGCATCCAGCGCGCTCAGGCTCTCCAGCATCGGCGCGAAGCGGCCCCCGCCATGCGCGAGGCCCGGGATGTCGTAGAAGCGCAGGAAGCCCTCCACGGCCGGCTGGCCCATGCGGGCCACGATCGCCTGCACGTTGCGGCGATTCTCCAGCGGGCTGACCGAGGGATCGTCATGGCCATGCAGCCAGATCATCTTCCCCCCGCGCGCGGCGAACGCGGAAAGGTCGGTCGCAGTGGCATCGAACAGCGCGGAGATTTCCAGGATCCGCGTGCGCTGCGGCCCGTCTGCCGTCACGTCGAGCCGACGCATGTCGAGATCCCGCCCGCCATTCACGAAGTAGCGGAAGAACTGGTAGGCGCGGTCCACGTGATGCGCGTTCGGCCCCGAGCGCGGCGGGTCGAGCAGCGCGGCCTGGCTGCCGAGCTGCATGGCGATTCCCTCGAGGCTGTTGTAGCCGAGATAGTCGCGCGCCCCGTTGGCGAAGGCGAAGGGCAGCGCGTAGCCCTGGTGGTAGACGCGCATCGTGCGCGAGACCTGCGCCTCGGTCAGGCAGTGCTCGGGGTGGCCCGCCTCGCCGGCGCGGCAGCGCAGGGCCTCGAGCGCGGCGGCGGAGCCGGTGCGGCAGGCATCGGGGTTGCTGACGAGGCCATCGGCCACGCCATCAAGTGCATCGCAGCGGGCGATCGATTCGCGGGCGATCCGCGCCACCATGGCGGGCGGGATCCAGCCGGCGCTGTCATCGTCATAGACCGCGCGCGCCAGCATCGCCCCCCACAGGCGCAGGCCCATATAGCTCGACACCGGGTACCAGGTGATGATGCCGTCATAGGCGTCCGGCCAGCGGATGGCGGCGGTCAGCCCCTCCCGCCCGCCAGTCGATCCGCCATTGTAATAGACGCGCCGCGGGGCCTGCCCGTAATGCGCGCGGCTCACCTGCCGCACGGCGTCCAGCGTCTTGCGGATGTGCTGGTAGCCGAAATTGTGCAGCGCCTCGGCATTCAGGGCGAAGGAGGCATCGTCGGCGCTGGCGGCCTGGTGGCCGGAATCGGAGGCGAAGGTCAGGAAGCCGCGCGCCAGCGGCGTGGGCGTGCCGGCCAGCCCATGCGTCTCGAGCCCTGTCGTATTCGGGATGCGGCCATTGTAGCCGCCGCCGCCAAATTGCAGGGCACGCTGGTTCCAGTTGCTGGGCAGGTTCGCGCGGAAGCGGATCTCCGGCGCGGTGGGATCGACGGGCAGGATCGCGCCATCGACGGCGCAGTACTCGCCATTGGGGTTATCCGCCGCCCCCGCAGCCATGAGCCGCGCGGCGCGCACCGCGGCGCCGCCGGTGGGCAGGGTGATGGCATCGGCGGGAACGGCGAGGCCGACCAACGCCGCGCAGGCGGCCTGCGCCCCGCCGGCCGGCTGGGATGCTGCGGGCAGCCCGGTGGCCACGGCGAGCACCGCGGCCAGCATCGTCTTCTTCATCGTTTCCCCCTGGATCTCAGGCCAGCAAAGCCTGGACCAGGGGGGCAGCTCAGTCCACCGTGATCCGCGCCTGGCGCACCACCGTGGCCCAGCGCTCGCGCTCCCAGCGGATCAGCTCGGCGAAGCCAGGACCATCCATCGTGCTGGGCTCCGCACCCTCGTCGCGCAGGCGGCGCACCACCTCGGGGTTGGCCAGGGCGGTGCGCAGCGCGGCAAACAGGCGCGCGCGGATCGGCTCGGGCGTGCCCTTGGGCACCAGCAGCCCGTACCAGGCGGTCGCCTTGTAGGTGGGGATGGTCTCGGCGACGGTCGGGATATTGGGCAGCAGCGTCATGCGGGTATCGCCCGTCACGGCCAGGGGCCGCACGGAATTCGACTGGATCAGCCCCACAACCGACGGCAGCGTGGTGACCATGAAGTGGATATGCCCGGCCACCACATCGGTCAGCGCCGGGCCCGCGCCCCGGAAGGGCACGTGCTCGGCCTCGAGCCCCGCCATCTGCAGCATCAGCGCCGCCGCGAGGTGGCTGGCCGAGCCGTTGGACGCCGAGGCGTAGGTGATGTTGCCGCGCGCCGCGCGGATTTCCTCCAGCAGCTGCGGCAGGTTGGTGGCGCGCGACTTCGGTCCGACGACCACGATCAGCGGCGCATCCGCGACCAGGCCGATGGGGTCGAGCGCGGTCTCGGGGTTCACGCGCATGTTGGGGAACAGCGAGACATTGACCGACATCGGGCCGTGATTGCCCATCAGCATCGTGTAGCCATCGGGGCGTGCCGAGGCGACCTGCTCGGTGGCGATGTTGCCGCCTGCGCCGGGGCGGTTCTCCACCACCACCGTCTGGCCGAGCGACGGGCCCATGGCATTGGCGATGGTGCGGGCGATGAGGTCGGTGCCGCCGCCGGGGGCGAAGGCCAGCAGCAGGCGGATCGGCCGGGCCGGGAAGGTTTCCTGCGCCAGCGCGGGGGTTACGGCGAGCGCAAGGCTGGAGCCCAGCAGGGTGCGACGATGCATGATGGCTTTCCTCAATCGTTTCGCCGCTTATGCCGCAACACGCGCAGCCCGCAAAGCGGCAGGCTTGCCCCAGGCAGCGGCGCGGGGATTGATGGGGCCATGTCGCCGCCCCCCGCGCCGCCGAGTCTGCCGGCCTTCTGCCTCGCCTATCTGCGGATCGGGCTGATCGGCTTCGGCGGCGTGAATGCCTGGGCGCGGCGCGTGCTGGTCGAGGAGAAACGCTGGATCAGCGAGCAGGACTATGCCGAGGTGCTGGGCATCGGCCAGGTACTGCCAGGCGCCAATGCGCTGAACGTCGCGATCCAGCTCGGCGAGCGCTGGCACGGCGCGGCGGGCGCGGTGGGCGGGGCCATCGCGCTGTTCGGCGCGCCGATGCTGCTGCTGATCGGCCTGGCCGTGCTGCACGATGCCTATGGCGAGGTCGCGCTGGTGCGCGCCACCCTGGCCGGCACGGCCGCGGCGGCCGCGGGCATGGTGATCGGCACGGCGCTCAAGATGACGCAGAATCTGCGCCCGGCCCTGCCGATCATCGCGGTCGGACTTGCCGCGCTGTTCGCCGCCGCAGTGCTGCGCGCGCCGCTGCCGCTGATCGTCCTCGGCCTCGGCCCCTTCGGCATCCTCGCCGCCTGGTGGGTGGAGGGGCGGCGATGAATGACAGCCCGCTCTGGCAATTGGCGCTCGGCTTCCTGGGCATCTCGCTGATCGCGGTGGGCGGTGGCATCGCGGTGGTGCCGGAGATGAACCGCCTCGCCGTCGATGTGCATGGCTGGATGGATGATGCGCGCTTCGCCCAGCTCTTCGCCCTGGCACAGGCGGCGCCGGGGCCGAATGTGCTGGTGGTGGGGCTGATCGGCTGGCAGGTGGCGGGTCTGGGAGGGATGCTGGTGGCGATCGCCGCCATGACGGGCCCGGCCGGGCTGATCGCCTATGGTTTTGCCCGCTTTCGCCGCCGGCGCTCCGGCGCGGGCTGGCTGCGGCGGATCGAGCGCGGGCTGGTGCCGGTCGCGATCGGGCTGATCCTGGCCTCGGGGGTGATCCTGGGGCAGGCGGCGGCGGTGAATGCGCTGTGCATCGTCCTGACCATCGCCGCCACGCTCTTCGTCTGGCACTCCGATCGCAGCCCGCTCTGGGTGCTCGGCGTGGGGGCGGTGGCGGGCGCGATTTTCCTGTAAAGGCGGAGCATCATGCCCGACACCCTCCTCCCCCCGCTCCCCGCCGGCCTGCTCGACCGGCTTGGCACCCTGCTCGGCCCGCGCGGCCTGCTGACGGCGGCCAGCGACCTCGAACCCCACCTCGCGGATTGGCGCGCGCTGTATCGCGGTGCCACCCCCTGCGTGCTGCGCCCCGGCTCCACCGAGGAACTGGCCGAGGCCGTGAAGCTCTGCGCGGCGGCGGGCGTGGCGATGGTGCCGCAAGGCGGCAATACCTCCATGGTCGGCGGCGCCATCCCCGATGAGAGCGGGCGGCAGGTGGTGGTGAGCCTGACGCGGCTGAACCGCATCCGCGCGCTCGACCCCGTGGACATGACCATGACGGCCGAGGCGGGGGTGGTGCTCAAGACCGCGCAGGTGGCGGCGGCCGAGGCGGGATGCCTGTTTCCGCTCAGCCTGGGCGCGGAGGGCACGGCCACGATCGGCGGCGTTCTCTCCACCAATGCGGGCGGCAACACCACGGTGCGCTACGGCAATGCGCGCGAACTCATGTTGGGGCTCGAGGCCGTGCTGCCGGATGGCGCGATCTGGAACGGGCTGCGGCGCCTGCGCAAGGACAATACCGGCTACGCGCTGCGGCATCTCTTCGTCGGCGCGGAGGGCACGCTGGGCTTCATCACCGCGGCGAGCCTGCGCATGTTCCCCCGCGCGCGCGACACCGCGCTCGCCTTCTGCGCCGTGGCGGATGAAGATGCGGCGCTTGCCCTGTTCCGCCGCTTCCGCGACCGCGATGAGAGCGCGGTGCGCGCCTTCGAATACATGTCGGGCCTCGGCGTCGATTTCGCCGTGAAGCATATCGAGGGCATCACCCTGCCGGTCGCCACGCGCGCCGATCACTATGTGCTGGTCGATCTCGCCTCGCCCCGCCCCGATGCGGGGCTGCGCGACATGGCCGAGGCCGTGCTGGCCGAGGCGATGGAAGAGGGCGTGGTGCTGGACGCCGTGCTGGCCGAATCCGAGGCCCAGGCCCAGAAGATCTGGCGCATCCGCGAGGAACACCCCGAGGCGCAGAAGCGCGAGGGGGCCTCCGTGAAGAACGACGTCTCCGTGCCCGTCTCCAAGGTGCCGGAGATGATCCGCCGCTGCTCGGCGGCGCTCGTGGCGCTGATCCCCGGCAGCCGGCCCGTGCCCTTCGGCCATATCGGCGACGGCAACATCCACATGAACCTGGAGCAGCCGCTGGGCATGGAGGGCCCCACCTTCCTCGCCCGCAGCCACGACATCATGGACTGCGTGAACGAGGTCGTGCGCGACCTCGACGGCAGTTTCAGCGCCGAGCACGGCATCGGCCGGCTCAAGACCGACATGATGGAGAGCTGGCGCGGGGGGGCGGAGCTGGGCGCGATGCGCGCGATCAAGGCGGCGCTCGACCCCAAGGGCCTGATGAATCCGGGAAAGGTCTTCCCCTGAGGGGTGTGCCGCTCGCGCTGGTGCTGCTCGCCGCCTGCGGCGCGCCCGCGTCCCGCGCGCCGGACCCCGCGCAGACGGCCGCGGCGAGCGTCGTCGCCGTGGCGTCGAGCACCGGCGGGCGCTGCCGTGCCACGGGCAGCGCGGTGCATCTGGGCGCGGGGCGCTTTCTCACCGTCGCGCATGTGGTGGATGGGTCGAGCCAGATGCTCCGCGGCGGCTGCCCCGCCCAGCCCCCGGCGCTGAGCCTGACGCTGGGGGGGACGAGCCTGCCGGCCGCCCTGGCCGGCGCCGGGCGCTACCGGATCGATCCGGTGATCGGCCAGCGCTATTTCGGCGCCGAGGACCTGGCCCTGCTCACCCCCCAGCGCGGCGGCCCGGCCCCGCCCGCCGCTTCCATCTGCGCCGCCACGCCGCCCGCCGGCACGCCGGTGGTGCTGGTCACCGGCGGGCAGGCGCTGCGCACCCGCGTCACGCGCCTCGCCGCCGAGCCCGAGGCGCAGTTCGGCGCCTATCTGGAGATCCCCGTGCAGCTCGAACCGGGCGCCTCGGGCGGCGCGTTGTTCGAAGCGGCGAGCGGGTGCCTCGCCGGCCTGGTCAGCCATCGCGACGAGGATGGCGGGCCGCCACGCGCAAGGCTGGTGCCGGCAGACACAATCCGCCGGTTTGTGGGGATGTGAACCGCCTGTTAGACAGGCGTCGATGAACCGCATCGACCGCTACATCCTGCGCCAGCTGCTCGGCGGGCTGCTCGCCGTGACCTGCGGGCTGGCGGCGCTGGTCTGGCTGACGCAATCGCTGCGCTTCATCGAACTCGTGCTGGATCGCGGCCTGTCGCTGGCGGTCTTCATCCAGCTCACCGGGCTGATGCTGCCCGGCTTCTTCGCGGTGATCCTGCCGATCACCACCTTCATCGTCGTGCTCTTCACCTATGTGCGGATGAATTCCGACCGCGAGCTGGTGGTGATGCGCGCCGCCGGCCTCTCCCAGCTGCGGCTCGCCCGGCCGGGCATGGTGCTGGCAGGCGGCGCGGTGGTGCTGGGCTACCTGCTCAACCTGTGGCTCGTGCCGCTCTCCCACGCCGCCTTCCGCATCTGGCAGTTCGAGATCCGCAACCAGATGGCCGCGATCCTGCTGCAGGAGGGCGTGTTCAGCTCGGTCGGCGGCGACCTCACCGTCTATGCCCGCACGCGCGAGCGCGACGGCACCATGCGGGGCATTCTTGTCCACGACGCGCGCGAGGCCGGCGCGCCGGTGACCATCCTGGCCGAGAGCGGCACTGTCGTGACCACGCCGACCGGCCCGCGCGTGACGCTGCGCGACGGCGTGCGCCAGCAGATCGAGCGCGTGCCCAACCCCGCGCCGGGCCAGCCCGCGATGCGGCTTTCC
>Ga0315900_10010517_pt1 | contig 11571 bp, 10 predicted proteins | sample LakEriMetagenome_FD_203521 | JGI IMG/M metagenome (GOLD analysis project Ga0315900, IMG submission 203521) | Freshwater fungal communities from buoy surface, Lake Erie, Ohio, United States - Buoy 12 MA114 | ecosystem: Environmental > Aquatic > Freshwater > Lake > Lake biofilm | place: USA: Lake...
CATATCAATCACCAGGAATGGCGCGATGTGGAAACCGCGATGCTTGGCACGCGCCGGCTGATGGCACTGGCGCGCAAAACGGGGCGGCGCGCGCATATCCTGCATGTCTCAACGGCCGAGGAATTGGCCTATCTTGCGGATTTCCGCGATGTCGCAAGCTGCGAAGTGCTGCTGAACCATCTGACGCAGACCGATGAAGCCTATGCGCGGCTGGGTGGCTATGCGGTGATGAACCCGCCCATTCGTGGCGCGCGGCATTTGGAAGCGGCCTGGAAGGCCGTAGCGGATGGCACGGTGGATTGCGTGGGTTCAGACCATGCACCGCATTCCCGCGCCGCCAAGGAACGCCCCTGGCCCGATACGGCCGCGGGGCTTACGGGCATTCAAACCATTGTGCCGCTGATGCTGGATCATGTCAGTGCCGGCAGGCTTTCCTTGCCACGGCTTGCCGATCTGATGTGCGCCGGCCCCGCGCGGGTTTATGGCGCCAAGACAAAGGGGCGGCTTGCGGTTGGTATGGATGGTGACGTGACGGTGGTGGATATGAAGAAAACCCGCACCATCGAAGATAGCTGGATTGTCTCGCCCTGCGGTTGGACACCCTTCGCCGGGCATCGTTGCAGCGGTTGGCCGGTGATGACCGTGGTGCGCGGCCATATCGCCATGCGGGATGATGAAGTGCAGGGCGCGCCGCAGGGCCGCCCGGTGGAATTCATTGACACAAGGCGCGCTTGATGCCGGATGCCGCCGCGCAGAAAGCGGTTGAAGCGGCGATCACGTCTCGCCGTTCCATTCGCGCTTTTTTACCGAAGCCCGTGCCGCAGGCGGATGTTGAACATCTGCTGGATGTTGCGGCGCGCGCGCCTTCAGGCAGCAATATCCAGCCCTGGAAGGTGCATGCGCTGACCGGGGCGCCGCTTCAGCATTTGTGTGATGCGCTGATGGCAGAACACGAAACTGGCATCACGCCGGACTCCGAATACCAATACTACCCGCGCAAGTTTTTTGAGCCCTTCCATAGCCGACGCCGCAAGGTGGGTTGGGATCTTTATGCATTGCTCGGCATCGCAAAGGGCGAGGCCGAACGGATGCGCGCGCAGCATGGGCGCAATCTGATTTTCTTCGGCGCGCCCGTTGGGTTGATTTTCACCATCCATCGCGATCTGGAACAGGGTTCCTGGCTTGATTACGGCATGTTCCTGGAAAATGTGATGGTGGCAGCGCGCGGCATGGGTCTCGATACCTGCCCGCAAGCGGCCTTCATGCCCTATCACCGCACCATCCAAACCATGCTGGAAATCCCGCCCGAGGAAATGCTGGTCTGCGGCATGGCGCTTGGCTATGCCGATCCCGATGCGGTGGAAAATGGCCTGGTGACGGAACGCGCCCCGGCGCGGGATTTCACACGCTTCGCTGGCTGGGCGGAATAGCGGCGCGCGGGATTCTCCGGTAGGCTCGCCTTAAACCGGAGGATACCCCATGGCCCAAAAACTTTTCCCGACATCGCTGGTCGGTTCCTATCCGCAGCCTGAATGGCTGATTGACCGCGCCAAGCTTGCGGGCCGGTTTCCGCCGCGGGTGCGCGCTAAAGAGTTATGGCGCGTGGCGCCGGAATTTCTCGATCAGGCGCAGGATGATGCGACACTGATCGCGATCCGCGATCAGGAACGCGCCGGGCTTGATATCATCACCGATGGCGAAATGCGCCGCGAAAGCTATTCCAACCGCTTCGCCACCGCGCTGGATGGCGTAGATATGGAAAACCACGGCACGGCGCTTGACCGCAGCGGCCATCCCAACCCGGTGCCGCGCGTGGTGGGGCGCATTCAGCGCCGCCATGCGGTCGAAACCCGCGATGTCGCCTTTCTGCGCGCCAATACGGATCGGAAAATCAAGATCACCGTGCCTGGCCCCTTCACCATGGCGCAGCAGGCACAGAATGATTTCTACAAGGATGAGGCTGAGATGGCGCATGATTACGCTGTTGCCGTGAATGCCGAAATCCGTGATCTTTTCGCCGCCGGCGCGGATTATGTGCAGGTGGACGAACCCTATATGCAGGCGCGTCCGGAAAAGGCGCGGCAATATGGGTTGGCCGCCTTGGATCGTGCCCTGGAAGGCATAGAAGGCCCAACAGCAGTGCATATTTGCTTTGGCTATGCCGCCATTATCCATGCGCGCCCGACCGGCTATTCCTTCCTGCCGGAGCTTTGCAAATGCCGCGTCCGGCAGATTTCGATTGAAACCGCGCAATCCAATCTGGATACCTCGGTGCTCAAGAATTTTCCGGATCAGACCATCATCTTGGGCGTGATTGATCTGGCGAACCACAAGGTGGAAACGCCGGAGATCGTGGCAGAGCGCATTCGTCGCGCGCTGCCGCATATTGATCCCACGCGCATCATCCTGGCCCCTGATTGCGGCATGAAATACCTGCCGCGCGATGTCGCCTTCGGCAAGATGCGCGCCATGGTGGAAGGGGCTGCGCTTGTCCGGCGCGAATTGACGGGGGAAGAGTGATGAAGCCCTGCCTGCCGCCGCTGGCCACCACGCCGCGCCCTTCCTGGCGCGCGCCTGCACTTTCCTGCGACTGCCATTTCCACATCTTCGGGCCCTATGATCGCTTCCCACTGGATGCCGGGCGGCATTATGACCCTCAGGCAGCGACCATCGCCGATTACCAGCGCATGGCCACGGCACTTGGCATTGAACGCATGGTGATTGTGCAGCCGAGTGTCTATGGCACGCAGAATGAAGTCTCGCTTGATGCTGCCGAGCAATTCGGCCTGGATCGCGCGCGCGTTGTCGTGGTGATTGATGATAGCTTTGATGAAGCAGCGCTGAAGCGGCTTCATGCCCGCGGCACGCGCGGCGTGCGCTTCAATGCCGTCAGCGGGAACGGCACGCCGCTTGAACAGTTGGAAGCTTTGGCGCGGCGTATCGCCCCCCTTGGCTGGCATTTGCAGCTTTACGCCGAAGGCCATCAATTGCCGGAATTGGCCCCGCGTCTTGCGACGCTTCCGGTGCCGGTAGTGGTGGATCACATGGGCGGGGTGAAAACCAGTGAAGGGTTGAATGGCGCTGGCTTCAAGGCGCTGCTGAAGATGCTGGAAAGCCCGCAATGCTGGGTGAAGATTTCCGGCTATCGCATCTCAGCCGGCCCACCTTTCGCCGATGTCGCGCCCTTCGCGCGCGCGCTTTTGGATGCTGCGCCGGATCGCGCGGTGTGGGGCACCGATTGGCCGCATCCAAGCTTGCAGCAATGGATGCCGGAAGATGGCCATTTGCTGGATCTATTGGGCCAATGGGCGCCGAGTGATGCGGAACGTCGCCGCGTCCTGGTGGAAAACCCAGCGCGCCTTTACGGATTCTGAAAATTAGGGGGCTGCAAAGCCCCCCTTTTCACATCAACCCTTCCGCGTCGCCTCATACCGCGCCTTGGTCTCGGCATTGGGCGGGTAAAGGCCGGGCAGCGGCACGCCCTTGCCCACTTCTTCCATGATCCAGGCTTCAAGGCGTTCCTGTTCCACCGCGGCTTCCACCACGGCATCCAGCAGCGCTTGCGGGATCACCACCGCGCCATCTGCATCCGCCACAATGATGTCGCCTGGCACAACGGTGACACCGCCGCAGCCAATGGTTTCCTGCCAGCCAACGAAATTCAGCGCGGCCACAGAAGCAGGCGCCACATAGCCCTGGCAATAGACAGGCAAGCCAGTGCCGATCACGCCTGCGCCATCGCGCACCACGCCATCCGTCACCAACCCGGCGACACCCTTCTTCGCCATACGCGCACAAAGGATATCGCCGAAAATCCCGGCTGCCTTGCTGCCCATCGCATCCGCCACGGCCACGCAGCCTTCCGGCATTTCTTCAATCGCGGCGCGTGTGGAACGCGGTGAGGACCAGCTATCCACCGTCGCCAAATCTTCCCGCGTCGGCGTGAAGCGCAAAGTGAAGGCGGGGCCCACAATACGGCGGCGATCGCCCTGCACGATCGGGTTTGACCCCGCAATGTAGCAAAACCGAACGCCCTTCTTCAGCAGAACGGTGGTGAGCGTTGCGGTGGTGACCGCTTCAAGCGCGGTCTTTTGGGCGGGGGTCAGGGCCATGGCCAGTTCCTTTTCAAATCCTGCCGCTTCCATACAGCGCTTGCGCCATCGGGCAAGGTGGGCAGAGGCGTCAGTTGCGTGACCAGCCAATCCGCCCCATCGCGCCACAAGCCGCGCAATCGGGCTTCCAGGCGCTGTGTTCCGCCCCGCAGGCATCGCAGCGCCAGCGCGGCGCACCAGCGGCATTGGCAGCTTCACGGAGCCAAGCGGCCTCGGCCGCGCGGCCTTCGGCACTATCGCCATGCTCGGCGCGTTCCAATTCCGCAAACAGCAGAAAGGCGCGCCGATCCGCGGCACCGCTGGCGAGCAAGCCATCCAATTCACTCCGCGCGCGGCCCGTCAGCCCCGCCGCCAGCGCGACCCGCGCCATCAATAGCCGCGCTTCGGGGTGGCCGGGGTTGCGATGCGTCAGATCTTCCACGGCCTTTACGCGGGCGAGAGGCGCCGGCACGGCCTCAATCCAGGCCGTCCCCAAATCCGGATGCGGCGCGGCATTCCAGGCGGCTTCCAGCACATTGCGCGCGCGGCGTTGGCTGCCCGCCGCCATCAGGCGCGCTGCCTGCGCCAAAGCCGCGGGGGCGAATTTTGCATCCGCCGCAACGGCCTGTTTTTCAAGTTCTGCCGCCTTGGCCGGATCGGGCTCCGCCGCCGCTGCCGCTAGGGCAAGGGCAGCGCGCGGGCCATCGGGCGGGGTCAAGGCCAAAGCCTCACGCCAATCCTGCGTGCGTTCCGCCAAAAGCCGGCGCTCTTCTCGCAGCCAGGCAGCACCGGGTTGCGCTGCCTCAGCCTCCCGCGCCAGGCGCTGGGCTTCGGGCCAATCTTCCCGTTGCATCGCCTGGCGGAGAAGGCCGCGCAGCCCCAAGAACCGCGCCGAGGAATCTTCCGACAATTTCTTGAAAATCGCGCCGGCGGCGTCTTCCTTGCCGGCGAGTTTCTCGGCCTCCGCCGCCAGCAGCAGGGTTTGCGGTGTATCGCCCAGAAGCGCGCGGGCGCGGCGGGTTTCTTCCAGGGCGCGCGGCGCGGTGCCGGCACCAAGCGCGATCAGGGCTCGGGTGATGGCCGCATCGCCATCAGCGCGGCGCCGGGCGGCGCGGCGCAGCCCCATCCTGCCCGGTACCCCGCGTGACCAGGCCCAAAGTCGCAGGCCGCCATGCAGCAGAATAAAGCCAAGCGCGAGAAGTGCGGCCGCCACCGGCACGGGCAGGCCAATCCAGAAATCACCGGCGCGGATTTCAACCGAACCGCCCAGCCTCAGCAGCCAAAGCGTGATCGCGGCGACACCAATCAGCGCCGCCAGTAGCAAAAACGCCTTGCGCATGGCGCTTCAGCCCCCAGCCAGGGTGATGATAGCCGCACGTGCTGCGACCAGCGCCTGGGCGTCCGCTTCCCACGCGCCAAGCGCCGTGCGCGCAGCGGGCGGCAGGGGTGAGAGCCTTCCCAAAGCCCCGGGCAGGTCGCCCGCTTCCAAGGCGCGGCGCGCCGCTTCCAGGGCGGCGGCGGCCTCATCACCCCAAATGATGGTCTCGCCACGCCGGATGGTGATCAGCCCCGCAAGCCGGGCAGAGGCGCTTTCGAGAATCGACTGCCCTTCCCGCGCGGGTTCACTCGCCGCGCGTGCCGCGCGGGACGCATCTTCAAAGGCCAAGCGGAGTGCTGCTTCGGTCGGCGGGCTGGCCGAGGCAAAGCGGCTAAGAGCAGCCGGCGGATTGGGGAAGGGCGCAAGCACGGGCCCCAGCGCCTGCCCCGCATCCAGCCGGGCGCGCAGCGCCGCAATGGCCTGTACGCGATTGGTCCGCGCCTCAATCCCCGCGATCCGCGATTGCGCCGCTTCAAGGGCTTGCATCCGGGCACCAAGCACCGATTCCGCGCCGGCCAACCTGCCTTCCAAAGCGGCACCAGCTGCGGCGATCCGCTCAGCCTCGGTCTTCTCGGCGGCTTCCAGGCGCGTAAGCAGGCTGCGCGCAAGGTCTTCGGTGCGGCGCAAAGCCTCAGCATCCGCGGCTTGCAGCCGGGCGGCGAGCGCATCCTGGCGTTCCGTGACGCGGTCCAGCCGTGTTGCCAGCGTCTCCGCCAGGGCACGCGGGGCTAGGCTCGAGACATCAAGGCTTGGTGCCGGCCTTCCTTCCAACCTGGCGAGGCGAGCTTCCAATGCTTCAAGCCGCTGCAGGAGAGGCGCCAGATCAGGGGTGGCGGCGGCGCGGGGCCGCGCTTCCAGCGCGGTGATGCGGGTTTCGAGCGGCCCGGCATTGAAGCCGGGGCGGGCTTCCAAGGCAGAAAGCCGCGCTTCCAGCGGGCCGAGATTGGGCAGCGGCGGGGCGCTTGGGCGCGGCGTGACCAGCAGCCAACCAAGCGCCAAAACCAGCACCGCGCCCCCGGCAAAAAGCGGGATCAACAGCGGATCAAGGCGGCGCTTGGGGGCGGGGGAGGTATCAGTCATAGGGGTTTCCTTAGCACATCCGCGCTGCCAAGGCATGCCAACAAGGCTGCGTGATCTGGCCGGCTAGCGGTGCGAATTTCCGCCCAGTCTAGGGCGGATAATGACGATAATGCTGCTGCAATGCGCGGGCTGAGCGCAATCGCGATCATGTCGCGCGCTGCATCCTGCGCCCTTATGTTGCGCAGGAGGCGCATGGCCTGTCGCGCTGAGCGTGGTGAGGTGAAAAGCGCGGCATGAATGCGCCCTTCCCGAATGGCGCGGCAGGCTTCCTTTGGCAGTTCGGTGCTTGGCCGCGCGGCATAAACCACGCGGCGGAGGACGCGAAACCCCTTCGCGCGCAAGGCCTCTGTCAGATCAAGCGCATAGCCTTCGCCAACCGCAAGGCAAAGCGTGCCCGCTTCAGGCTTGAGTGTTGCGCCAATCAATGCCGCAAGCGCCTGCGCATCCCCTGCCGCGGCACGCACATCCGCAAAACCGCGCGCGCGGGCCTCAGTGGCGGTGGCTTCACCCACCGCAATCACGGGCAGCTTGGCAGGCGGCAATGCGCGGGCGGCAGCGCGGCTGGTGATGATGATCGCCTGGCAATTGCCGGGCGCCTTGAAGGGCAGGGTGGTTAGCGTGAGTGCAGGCGCCAGCACTGCTTCCCAGCCAAGCGCCGTAACCGCGCGCGCGGACTCCGCCGCGCCGGGTTCTGGGCGGGTGATCAGGATGGCGCGTGATGCGCGGGCGGCCTGGCGCGGCATGGTGCAAGGCTAAACCTGATCGGGCGCGCTTGGCGAGGATACCTTCGGCTATTCATCCCGCTGCGGCCGCGCGAGCAAACGCGCCACCGCTTCCTGCACCGTCACCCTGCCGCGCACCAACTCAGCCACTGCGGCGCAAATCGGCAGGTCAACGCCAAGCTGTGCCGCGCGCGCAACCAAGGCGGGCGCTGTCGCCACACCTTCTGTCACGCCCTGCCGTGCGGCGAGAATTTCGGTAAGGCTCTCGCCGCGCCCGAGCGCCATGCCAAGCGAGGTATTGCGGCTACCTGGCCCCGTTGCCGTCAGCAGCAAATCACCCAGCCCCGAAAGCCCCGCAACCGTATCGGCCCGCCCACCGAGAGCGCTGGCGAGGCGCGCGATTTCCGCAAGCCCGCGCGTGATCAGCGCGGCGCGCGCATTCTCGCCAAGGCCGGCACCCATCACCGCGCCGGCGGCAATGGCAATGACATTCTTGGCGGCGCCACCAGTTTCGGCGCCCACCGGATCGTCACCGCCATAAAGGCGAAAGCTTGCGGACCCAAGTTGCGCCACGCCAAGCGCGCGCAAACCTGCATCATGGCTGGCCACTACGGCGGCGGCTGGCAGGCCGCGGGCGATTTCATGGGCGAAATTAGGGCCGCTCAGCACGCCAGCCGCCACGGCCGGATGCGTTTGCGCGAGTATTTCAAGCGGCAGCAACAGGCTGCCTGCCTCCACCCCCTTGGCGCAGATCAAGACCGGGGCGGGCAGTGCTGGCAGGCTTTGCAGCACGGGGCGCAGCGCCTGCGCCGGCACCACCAGAAGGATCAGCGCGGCGCCTTCCAGCGCTTGGCTGGCATCGGCGGTGACGGAGATGCCATCTGGCAAGGGAACGCCAGGCAGCAGGCGTTCATTCCTGCGGCTTTGCTGGATCAATGCCGCACGCGCCGGATCACGCGCCCAGAGCATGGCGCGCTGCCCCGCGCGTTCTGCCTGAATGGCAAGCGCGGTGCCCCAGGCACCAGCGCCCATGATGGCAATGTGTTCCTTCATGGCTTCAGCCATGTCACTGCACTTCCCGCGCCGGCTTCATCAGCAGCAAGGCCAGCCAGCAAGGCGGGTAGGATTTCCGCTGCTTCCTCGGCAAAGCCTTGTGGTGGATTGGCGACCACCAGCCCACTGCCATTCAGCCTTTGCGGATCTGTCGGCTCCCGTAGCCAAAGCTCGGCCGCCAGCAACGGCGCGATACCCGCTTCCATCAGGGCATGATGAAAGCCGCGCACCGGTGCGCGATGCTTCACCGGATACCAGGCCGCGATGATGGCCGCGCGAAAGCGATGGCGCAGCAAGGCCATGGCTTCCGTGATGCGGCCATAATCGCCTTCCTGTTCGAAGGGCGGGTCAATCAGCACCAAGCCGCGCTTTTCCGGAAAAGGTGTCAGTGCACGCAGCGCTTCCCAGGCATCACGCCTGTGCACGGCAATCTGCGTATCGCGCTTGAAATGCGCCTTCAGCTTGGCGTGGTCTTCCGGGTGCAGTTCCACCGCCATTAGCCGATCCTGCGGGCGGAGCGCAGCACGGATCAGCGCCGGGGAGCCTGGATAGAAGGCGGGAAAGCCGGCCTGTTTCAGCGCGGCCAGAAAGGGGGCGAGTGCCGGGTTGGTGCTTTCTGCCACGCGGAGCGCGCCGCGCGCGGCTTCACCGGTGCGGGCGGCTTCCGATGCCGCCAAATCATAAATGCCGCAGCCGGCATGCGTATCAAGGACCGCGAAGGGGGTGGATTTGCGCTTCAGTGCGGCCAGCAGCGAAAACAGCAGCGCATGCTTCAGGCAATCCGCGTGATTGCCGGCATGAAAGGCGTGGCGGTAATTCATTTGAAGCGTTTGATGGCGCAGGGCGCTGCCGGGTGCAATGGGGCTGCGCAAAGCCCTGCCCAAATAGCCAGTATCTCAGCACTGTGGGGCCGCTCGAAAATTATTTTGTATGGATAAGGATAGTGCCGCCTGTTTCGGAAGCGCCGGCCATCGCCAAGCCTGACGCCCTGCGGCGTGTGAGAACTGATAGGATGGCGCCTCCTGTTTTGGGAACAAATTGGTTCGATGGCCCCGCCTCCCCTGGTGGGTTTTGTCCCAGCTTGCGAGTTATCGGCCTCGGATAGTGCTGCGATGGGCTGGTTGCGCCCGGCGCCGCAGGGCTTGGCGATGGGCCGCCACCCTGACTATGGCAGATTTGCCACAGTCGGTGGCCTTTCCGCCACTTTGGGCTGCACGGGAGCGTCTTCGAGCCTCGCTCGGGCGAAAAATCGTGTTAATAACAATCCAGGACGTGGGTTGAGTTCCGGCTTTCGGATACCCAGCCCCATAGAAACGCGAGGAAAGACGATGAGCTTCAAGAAGACCCTCCTGGCCGCTGCGGCGGTAGTAGCGCTGCCGGTGCTGGCGCAGGCCCAGCCGGTGAGCGGCCTTTACCTTGGCGCGGGGATTGGTGGGAACTACCTCGACAAGACGGATATCATTGGCTCCACGGCTGCCGATAAGGCCGCCATTGGCAACGGCCTTTCGGCTGATTTCTCTTGGGGTTATGTCGGCGTACTCAGCCTTGGCTGGGGCTTCGGTAATGGCCTGCGCGCGGAAATCGAGGGCAGCTACCGGTCGAATGATGTGGCCGATATTACGGCTAACAACGCTGCTGCCAGTGGTTCAACCGGTACCGCCACCAGCTATGGTGCGATGCTGAACCTGCTTTATGATATTAACCTCAACGGTGCTCTTGGCGGGATCACGCCTTATGTCGGTGCCGGTGCCGGTTACATCTGGCATGATTATGATGAAGTTGGCACCAATGTGGGTGGTGTTAAGAATGTTCTTACCGGGGATAACGGCAACTGGGGCGGCCAAGCCATTGCTGGTTTGTCTCTGCCAATCGCTTCCGTGGCTGGTTTGGCCCTAACGGCTGAATATCGTTTCATGATGACCTCCGGCCATGAAATTAGCTCGGTCAACGCTGGCACCAAGACGACTGTTGATGTGGACAACGTGAACCACTCGTTGCTGGTTGGCCTTCGTTACGCCTTCAACGCAGCCCCAGTGGTTGCTGCTGCCGCCGCGCCTGTGGCTGCTGCCCGCACCTTCCTGGTCTTCTTTGACTGGAGCAAGGCCGACCTGACGGATCGTGCGCGCCAGATCATCGGTGAAGCCGCTTCTGCCCGTGGCCAGGGTGTGACCCGCATTGAAGTCAATGGCTTCACGGACCGTTCTGGTTCGGATCGTTTCAACCAGGGTTTGTCTGAGCGTCGTGCGAATGCCGTTGCCGCTGAACTCGTGCGTCGTGGCGTGCCGCGTAACGAAATCGTGACCCGCGGCTTTGGTGAAGCGAACAATCTGGTGCCGACCGCCGATGGCGTGCGTGAACCGCAGAACCGCCGCGTGGAAATCATCCTGAAGTAACTTGGTTGTGTTGCTTTCTGGCAATGGACGGGGCGCTTCACGGCGCCCCGTTTCATTTTGTGCTATGCTTGAGCACCTTTAAAGTTTAAAGAACACTTTCTTCGGTGGCGGGTTGTCTAACCCTTTTGGCTGCCGAGTCTCTTTCGAGGATAGGAAAACGCTATGAACTTTAAAACAACTCTCTTTGCCGCGGCCGCGCTGATTGCAGTGCCGGGTCTCGCGCAGGCTCAGGCGGTCAGCGGGCCTTACATCGCTGGTGGCATCGGCGCCAACTGGCTCCAGGACACTTCGCTGAACGGCTCAGTCAATAATGCCATTGGTCGCAAGGTGGAGAATGAGTTTGAGATCGGCTACGTGGGCGTGCTGAGCCTTGGTTGGGGTTTTGGCAATGGCTTGCGGGCGGAAATCGAAGGCAATTACCGATCCAACGATGTGAGCGACACGAAGGTGAGCGGCGCCTCCATTCAGGGTCGGGCAAGCGGCACCGGTACAGCCGTCAGCTACGGTGCCATGGCCAATATCCTGTATGATTTCAATCTTGGCTCCTCCCTTGGCGGCATTGTGCCTTACATCGGCGCAGGCGCCGGCTACATCTGGCATGATTACCAGGACGTGGGCATCAGCGCCGTAAGCGGCGATAAGATTGTCTATAATGGTGACACGGGCGCCTTCGGCTATCAGGCCATTGTTGGCGCTGCCCTGCCCATCGCCAGTGTCCCCGGGTTGTCCGTGACCGCCGAGTACCGCTTCATGGGCACGCTTGGTCATGACATCAATGGAACGCTCAACGTTACAGATTCCACTGGTGCTAAGGAACAAGGTCGCCTGAATTCCGACATTGACAACTTCAACCA
>Ga0315900_10010518_pt1 | contig 11570 bp, 6 predicted proteins | sample LakEriMetagenome_FD_203521 | JGI IMG/M metagenome (GOLD analysis project Ga0315900, IMG submission 203521) | Freshwater fungal communities from buoy surface, Lake Erie, Ohio, United States - Buoy 12 MA114 | ecosystem: Environmental > Aquatic > Freshwater > Lake > Lake biofilm | place: USA: Lake...
AAGATAGCATCGAACGTGCCCTCGGGTGGCGACGACGGGGAGATGGCCTCCGCGCGGAATTCCGCACTGGGGTGCGTTGCGCGGGCATACGCCACCGCGTCGTGCGAAATGTCGACGCCGGTTACGCGCGCCGAGGGGAACAGTCGCGCGAGTGCGGCCGTGGTGTAGCCGGCTCCACATCCCGCGTCGAGCACCGACGACGGTGCGGGACCGCTCAGCAAACCTGCGCGCCGCGCGACGAGCTCCACTTTGGTGCCGGGGTCGAGGTCGTTGTGGAGGGCGAGACCTGATGCGGCGAGGTCGCCGCCGGCAGCGATGCGCCGGTAGGAGCCAAAGTCGCTCGCGACGGTCGTTGCGTCTGGATCAGACTCGCGCGACCGGCGCTCGGCCTCGGCGAGGTGTTCTGGCCGCCACCAATCGGTCACGCCCCGTGCCGCCGGCTCCGTCGCATGCGGCGAGGCTAGTTCTGCGGCGGCTCCTTGCGGATCGCCTTGGCGACGGTCGCGACGACCTGCTCGGCTACGTCACCAGCGCGGACGAGCGCATCCGAGGCCTGCGGCACGTGGCGAGCGACCCACGACTCGAACTCGCGTCGGCGGACCTGCGCGCGCTGGAACGCGAGTACCGCGGCGCCCACCGCTGTGTAGCCAGCATCCTTCGCCACGGCGACGACGCGGTCGGCGTCGACCTCGGGCAGAGGGAGGTTCCGAAGCGCATTGGGGACGATCGCTCGGATGTCGACCTTCGTGAGGTCGATGCGACTGGGGAGGGGGAGGTGGGGCACGACGATCCTTTTCACTACAAATTTCCTCGTCTCGGGAGGGTACCCCGTGCTGTTGTGGCGCGTCGCGGCGTGCACCGATCCGGGCTGCTGTGCGACGACTCCGGCGTCCCGCGGAGCAGAACTAGCCTGCAAGAGCCGTGTCCGACTCCGCCCGCCGCTCGGACGCCGCGGGGGTGCGCCCCGCCGTTGCCCCTCCAGTCGTGATGGCCATGGTCGCCCACGCCCCAGGCGAGTGGTTCGAGACGGTGCTCGGCTCCATCGTGCGCCAGGACTACCCCAACCTGCAGCTCCTCGTACTGGTCGCTCAGGTGCCCGACCGCCCCGACGTGGCGGCCAACGTGACCCAACGGGTGCGTGCCGTGCTGCCCACTGCGGTCGTCCGCCAGGTCGCGGGCAACCCCGGCTTCGGACCGGTCGCCAACGAGGTGCTGCGCCTGGTCGACGGCGCCTCGGGTTGGTTCCTCTTCTGCCACGACGACGTCGCTCTCGACCGCTCGGCGGTGTCGCTCCTCGTCGACGAGGCTGAGCGATCGGGAGCGGGGGTGGCGTCGCCGAAGGTCGTTGACTGGGATGACCCAACGGTGCTGCAGCATGTCGGCTTCGACGTCGACCGGTTCGGCGAGCTCGACCCCCTGATTGAGCCGCGCGAAAAGGACCAGGGCCAGCACGACGCGGTTCGCGACTGCTTCGCCGTGTCGAGTGCATGCATGCTTGTGCGCGCCGACCTGTTCCGCGACCTCGGAGGATTCGTCGCGGAGATTGATTACCAGGGGGAGGACCTCGATCTCTGTTGGCGCGCGCACTTGCTCGGTGCGCGCGTGGTGCTCGTTCCGGCTGCGCGAGTCCGGCACCGTGCGCGCCTCGCAGAGCGGAACCCAGCCGTTGCGGGCGCCGTCGCCGCGGCGCGCAACCGCGTGCGCACCGTGGCCGTCCTGACGGGCAGGTGGCGTGTGCCGGGCGTGTTCGTGCAGATGGCGGCGTTCTCCGTGGCGTCGGTGTTGGTGGGGGCGCTGACCGGCAGGTTGCGCGACGCGGTCGCGGGACTGCGCGCCACGTTCGGCGTGGTCTTTGACGCTCCCTACATCCTGTCCCGCCGACTCGACATCCGCCACCGGCGCGCCGTGCGGCCCGTCGAAGTGGCGAACCTGATGATGCGGGGCAGCGCGCGCGTCTCGTCGTTCGTCCGCCGCCGTCGCACCCGTGCCGCGGCCGACGACGGATCGTTCGCGAATCGGGGCCATGGCCGAACGGTGCTCGGGGGAATCGCGACGGTGGCGGCGCTCGTGCTCGTCGGCTCGCGCAATTGGATTTTCGGTGGCGTCTCGGCCGTCGGTGACTTCCTGCCGATCACCGCGGGGGCCGAGTCACCGGGCGAACTCTTCGCCAGCTATGTGAGCGGGTGGTGGTCTGCAGGCTTCGGCCAGCAGTCGGCGAATCCGACGGGGCTCGCGCTGCTGGCCGTTGGTGGTCTTGTGTCATTCGGAAACTACGGCGCGCTCACCACGTGGTCGGTACTCGCCGCACTGTTCCTCGGGTGGGGCGGTGCATGGGCGCTCGGCAGCCGCGCCTTCGGTCCTCGCGCGCGGCTCGCGGGCACGCTGCTCTACGCGGTGCTCCCCGTTCCGTATCAGGCCTTCGGCGAGGGTCGGTGGTCGGTGCTCGTCGTCTACGCCGTAGTGCCGTGGTTCGCGCGGTGCTTCGTCGTCGCGGGTCGCGGGCCGGTGGGCGCCCGACTCACCCAGTCGTTCGCGGCGGCGGTCCTCGTGACGGCTAGTGCGGCGGCCTTCAATCCAACGGCGCCGGTACTCATGGGTGCGATGGCGCTCGCATGGATCGCAGCGGACGCCGTCGCCGGGGTGCCGGTTCGGTCGGTGCTGCGGGTCGCGCGGCTCGCGATCGTCGCGCTGCTCGGTGCGGTCGTACTGAATGTGCCGTGGTCGCTCACGTTCTTCGGCGACAACTGGGCGCTGCGCACCTTTGGCGTGCCGGACAGGTCGGCACAGGCCGTGGGCCTCTGGTCCGTCGTCCAGCTCGGGGGCGCGTCAATGACGCTCGGCTCACTTGCGGTACTTGCGCTTCTGCCGCTGGTGCTTGCGATCTTCGTCGCCCGCGCTGAGCGTGCACTGTGGGCGATCCGGGGCGCGTTCCTTGTCGTGTTGTCGATGGCGGCGGCAGTGGCGATCAACCGGGGCACAGCTGGCGCCGTGCTGCCAGACGTCGACTACCTCCTGCCGGTGATCGGGCTCGGCGCGGCGATCGGAGCGATGGCCCTCGTCGGCGAGCTGGTCGACGGCGTACTTGCCGGCATCCGTCGGGCTCAGCGCGTCCTTGCAGTGCTCGCGGTCACGGTGGCGACCGTTGCGGCTGTGCCTGCTCTGCTTGCAACTGTCGACGGGCGATGGAACCAGCCATCGACGACGTCGGCCCAGCTGCTCGCACAGCTGCCGGTTGACCCGCCAGAGGGGGACTTCCACGTGGCGTACGTGGGTGCGCGCGAGATGCTGCCTATCACCGGCCATCCGCTCATGGGCGACCTGCACGTTGCTGTCGCCGACGACGGACCCGTGTCGGCGTCGGACTACTGGCAGCCGCTCGACAACGCGTTGATCGACTCGCTCGATGCCGCGCTCGTCGCGGCGATCGACAGTTCCACGGTGCGCGCCGGACGGCTGCTGGCACCGCTCGCAGTGCGCTACGTCGTCGTCCCGATCGCCCCGCCCGGCGAGGCCGCGGCCGAGCCGGGTCCCGAGCTGGCGCGCGTGCTCGACGGCTTGTCGGGGCAGCTCGACATGCGGCGCGTGTTTTCCTCGTCCAGCCTCGCGATCTTCGAGAACCGTGCGTGGATACCGCTGATGTCGGTGCTGGACGACGACTCGGCGGTGCTCAGCACTCGCGCAGGGGCCGACGAGCTGCTCACCGGTCAGATCACGATCCGTGGCCCGATCCAGATGCTCGGCGCCACTTCCAGCTCGCCAGCCTTCGTCGACCGTTGGACGGTGCACCTCGCGTCGCCGTTCAGTGAACGAATGGCTCTCAATGTCGGCGGCGTGAAGGTGCAGTCGCGCATCGCGTTCGGTGGCACGACGGCGTTTGACTCCCCGGTGTCGGGTGTGGCGCGGCTCGAGTTCCGCACGGAGGGCTCGCACCGTGCGCTCGTCGCGGTGCAGGCGCTCGTCTGGCTCACCGCGCTCGTCGCCGCGGCCGACCTCGGCCGCTATCGGCGCCGCTCGCTTTCGCTGCGGCCCGCGCCGGTTGTGCTCGTCGAGGGCGACGATGACGGTCGCCGCATCGTGCTCGACGGGGTGGCGCAGTGAACGACGCGACGGGCGAGCGTGGCGCAGACCACCGCGGGGCGGAGCACCTCACTGTCCGCCAGCTCCTCGCTGCGGTCGTGTGCATTGCTGCGGTCGCGGGGCTGGTGTCGGTTGACCGTCGTGCGGCGGGCGGGGCTGGTGCGATTGATCCGCTGCTCGAGGGCGTGACGATGGTCGAAGCGTTGCCGGACGCTGCCGGCGCGCTGCCGGGAGAGGCGCCGCTGCCGTTTGTCTCCTCAGTGGCGATCTTGTCCACCGCGTGGTATTGCCCGGGGGTTCCCGGCGATGACCCGCGCATAACGGGAACGGTCGTCATCGCGAACCCGACTGATTCGGATATCGCCGCAACGGTGACGCGGATTACGTCCGATGTCGCGGCCACCGTGGTCTCGGTGGTGGTGCCGGCACGCTCGACGCTCGACGTCGACGCTGGCGGAGGCATCAAGTCACCATTTGTGGCCAATGTTGTCGAGATCAGCGGACCTGCCGGATCGGTCGAACAGGTCACCAATCACCCGGCGGGCACCGCGACTGTGGCCTGTGCGAATAGGACCTCTGACGAGTGGTACTTCGCCGACGGCTTCACATCGGTCGACAGCATCGACGACCTAGTCGTGGTGAACCCATTCGCCGACGCGAGCGTGGTTGACATTGAGTTCGTGACGAGTGAGTCAGGCCGCCGGCCGTCAAACCTGCAGGGCCTTGTCGTCGGCCCGCGTTCACTGGTGGTGCTCGACATGGCCGAGCAGGGAGCCCGCAACGAGCCTGTCCTTGCAGTGTCGGTGAGGGCCTCTGCCGGCCGAGTCGTTGCCGGTCGCTCGCAGCACTACCTCGGCTCCGGCAGGCTCGGCTACACGATGCGGCTGGGCTCGCCCGGTCTGGCTGGTGAGTGGTGGCTTGCAGACGGCGAGCGCGGCGAGGGGATCTCTGAGGAGATCGTCATCTACAACCCCGGCCAAGACGAGCGCACCGTGAATGTCGCGTTCGTCAACGGCCAGGCACTCGGCGAGCCCCTCGTGCTCGCGGCACCGGCAGGGCGCGTGACGGTGTTGGACACCGACGTGGTGCCCGGGCTGCCTGGCCGCTATGCGGTGAACGTCTCGCTGAGCGATGGGTCCGACGAACCGGGCGTCGTGGTCGAGCAGGTGGTGACCCGACGAGTCGAGGGGAAGACAGGCACGTCCATCGTCGCCGGCGCGCCGGGCGCGTCGTCAAGCAGCGTCTGGAGCGCGCCGGCTGGGCTGACGCCGGGGCTCGCCGATGCTTTACTCGTACTCAACGTCACGCCACTCGAGGCGACATTCAGCGTCGAGCAGGTGGGCCCCGCGGGCTCAGTCGCACTGGGCGGGCTCGAGTCGGTCTCACTTCCCCCTGGCGCGCTCGTCGTGGTAGCCGCGCCGGCGGGCCTGCCCGCGGGTGAAGTCGTGGTGCGGGCGACGCAGCCGGTAGTGGTTCAGCGACTCCTCACGCGTGGCGACGGCATGCCGGGTCGCGCCGCGGCGCTGATGCTGCCGCACCTCCCGACACCGTCGGCGGCGGCGCAATGATCCGCATCGTCGTCGTTGTGATGGTCGTCGCCGTCGCGCTCGCCGTGCGCGCGCTGCTGTCAAGGCGCTCGGCCGTTCCCGTGCGCACCCCTGGCGTGCTGCCGTCACGTCTTGACCGCGCCGACTTTGCGAGGCCGGACGCGCCGTGGCTGGTGGTGTCCTTCACGTCGGCAACGTGCTCAACCTGTGCGGACGTCGCGCGCAAGGCGGCCGTTCTCGAGTCGGCGGACGTGGCAGTGCAGGAGGTCGAGTACGGCGCGCAACGCGCGCTTCACGCGAAGTATGCGATTGACGCCGTGCCGTCGCTCGTGCTGGTTGGGGCGGACGGCACGGCGACCGCCTCCTTCCTAGGCCCTGTGAGTGCCGCCGATCTGTGGTCAGCAGTGGCCCGGGCACGCGACGGCGGCGGACGGGCGCCCGACTGCGCGTAGACCGCCGCTAGGAGTTCGGCAGCGTCCCGGAGTCGTCCGTGACGTGGCTCGGCGAGCCGAGGCCCTGCTGCACCAGTCGCGACACCATCGCGCCGTCGATCGTCTCGTGGTCAAGCAGGGCTTGGGCGACGAGGTCGAGGCCACGGCGGTGCTTCTGCAGCACAGTGCGGGCCCGCTCCTCCTGCTCGTGCAGGATGCGGCTGATCTCGGAGTCAATCGTGCGTGCCGTCTCGTCGCTGTACTCGCGTCCACTCGTCATCAGGTCCTCGCCAAGAAACACCTGTTGCTGTCCGGCAAAGGCCATCGGGCCGACCGACTCGCTCATGCCCCACTCGCGCACCATGCGCCGTGCGATGTTGGTCGCCTGCTCAAGGTCGTTGGCGGCTCCGCTGTTGAGGTGGCCGAACACGATCTTCTCCGCGACACGACCGCCCATGGCCTTACAGATGACGTCTTCGAAGTACTCGCGCGAGTAGGTGTGGCGCTCCTCGGGGAGCGTCCAAGTGACACCGAGTGCCATGCCGCGCGGGAGGATCGTCACCTTATGGAGCGGGTCGGAATGCGGCAGCACGGTCGCGAGCACGGCATGTCCGCCCTCGTGGTATGCCGTGGCGCGCTTCTCCTCGGCATTGAGGATCAGGCTCTCGCGGCTTGCGCCGAGGACCACGCGGTCGCGGGCGTTTTCGAAGTCGATCCGCTCGATGTGGGTCGAGCCGCGCCGCACCGCGAACAGCGCCGCCTCGTTGACGAGGTTGGCGAGGTCGGCGCCGCTCATGCCCGGCGTGGCGCGCGCCATGATGTCGAGGTCGACGTCCTTGCCCATCCGCTTGCCACCCGAGTGCACCTTGAGGATCGCCAGGCGCTCCTCGGCCTCGGGCAGCGGCACGATGATCTGCCGGTCAAAGCGGCCGGGGCGCAGCAGTGCGGGGTCGAGGATGTCGGGCCGGTTCGTCGCCGCCATGACCACGATGCCTTCGGTCGCCTCGAAGCCGTCCATTTCGGCGAGCATCTGGTTGAGCGTCTGCTCACGCTCGTCGTGGCCGCCGCCCAGTCCGGCGCCGCGCTTGCGTCCGATCGAATCAATCTCGTCGACGAAGATGATGGCGCGACCCATCTTCGCGGCCTGCTGGAACAGGTCGCGCACTCGGCTTGCACCGACGCCAACGAACATCTCCATGAAGTCCGAACCGGTGACGGAAAGAAATCCCACGCCGGCCTCGCCAGCGACGGCGCGCGCAAAGAGGGTCTTGCCCGTCCCTGGGGGGCCGACGAGCAAGATGCCCTTCGGCACCCGGGCGCCGATCTCCTTGAACCGCTCGGGCATGCGCAGGAAGTCGACGACCTCCTTGATCTCCTGCTTGACGCCCGCGTATCCCGCGACATCGGCAAAGGTCGTGCTGGGTTTGTCGGCGTCGTAACTCTTCGCCTTGCTGCGACCGATCGACATGATCGACCCGGCCTGGCCCATTGCTCGGCGCTGCATCCAGACAAAGAACCCCATGAGGAGAAGGAAGGGGAGCAGCAACGGGATCATGTTGGTGAAGAAGTTGCCGGTCGGTGTCGCGTAGTCGTAGTCGATGCCCTTGGTCTTCAGTAGCTGCTCGTCGGCATCGGAGAGCACGGTGGCGCCGGTGGTTGTGAACCGGCTGCCGTCAGCGAGTTCGCCGCTGATGACGTTGCTGATGTTGTTGATGGTGACCGAATCGACCTTGCCCTCCTCCACCATCTGGAGGAACTCGGTGTAGGTCAGGTCAGTCGCGGTCTGTGTCGGCCACAGCCGCGGACCGACGAACAGCGCGAGGGCGCCGACCGCGAGGGCCCAGATGGCCCAGCGGGGCATGCCACCCGACCGGTCGGGGGTCGAGCCGCGGGGCGTGCCGCCGCGACGCGGCTGGTTGCGCGGAGAGGGCGGTGGGGGCGGAGGCAACTTGGACATGTCGTCAGCCTACGACTGGCTCGTCGCGGGGTACCCGACGGAGGTACCCGCGCGAGACGGGCATCCACCAACCATTTCCTGTGCACAAGTAACGTTTTTCATGTGGCTCGTAAGTGCTCTCGCACCGCATGCAGTGTGAAGCCGACCGTCACCTTGTCATTCCAATACAACCGTGCAGTCGTCTGGATTGACGACCTGCTCGACGAAGAGGATCCGCACTCGTACGACCTGTGCCCGAAGCACGGCGAGCGCGTGTCGGCGCCCACGGGATGGCACCTCGAGGACCGACGTCGCCGGCACGGCCACGGGTTCCCCGACAGAATCGCTGGATGACCGTCTGGCCGCCGCCGGCGGTCCCGTCCGCTCGGCCTGCCCCCGGTGGCTTTCCGGTCCCGCTCATCATCGGTACGTGGCTCGCAGCGTGGCTCGCCGGCAACGTCATCGGTGCGACGGTCGTGATTGCGTCGGGCCACGGGGACACCGACCCGGTGGAGATGCCGACCTGGGTGGTGTCGGTGTCAGCGGCGTCGCTGTGGATCCCTGCCCTCGTGGCGCTTGTCATTGTCTCCCGCTCGCGCGGCACGGGCTCGTGGGCGCGCGACTTCGGTCTGCGAGCGAGATGGATCGACCTCGTCGGGTTGCCGATCGGCGTCGCGTCGCAGTTGATCCTCGTCCCGTTGGTGACCCTGCCGTTCACCCGGTTGTTCCCTGATTCGTTCAGCGCCGAGCGCGTCGAGGAGCGGGCACGGGGGCTCGCGGACATGGCGAGCGGGCCGCGGATCGTGCTGCTCGCTCTTGTCGTGGTCGTGGGTGCACCGCTCGTGGAGGAGCTCGTGTACCGGGGATTCATCCAGCTTGGTCTCGCACGGCGGATCGGCGCGACCGCGTCGCTGCTGGTCGCCGCCGGATGGTTCACCCTCGTGCACCTCTCGCCACCGGAGTTTCCCGGGCTGTTCGCCTTCTCGCTCGTGCTCGGACTCTGCGCGGCGCGGACCGGCCGTCTCGGGATGGCGGTTGCGGCGCATGTTGCGTTCAATGCAACGGGCCTCCTGCTCGTCGTGCTGCTCTGACCGAGGCGTAGGCTCGGCGACCGTGGTGACCGAAACGTCCGATCCCACGCCCGTCGCCGGCACATCGGCATCGCGCTACTGGGAGCGCTTCGCGACGATCGTGACGGTGGGCGGCGCAATGCTCGCCGTGCTGCTGTCGCTGCACCCGCGCCTGATTTTCGCGAACAACACGCCCACCGGCGGCGACTTCGGTGCGCACGTCTGGGGCCCCGCATACCTGCGTGACCACCTGCTGCCGCGGCTGACGGGGTGGAGCATGGACTGGTACGCGGGGCTACCGACCTACCGCTTCTACATGGTGGTGCCGGCGCTGGCGATCGTGGCGCTCGATGCACTCGTGCCGTACGGCGTCGCGATGAAGATCGTCGCCGTCGCCGGCCCGGTGGCCCTGCCGTGGTGCGCGTGGCGCTTCGGTCGTCTGGCGCGGTTGCCGTTCCCCGTCCCGGAGGCCTTCGCGGTCGCGTCGACGATCTTCCTCTTTGACGAAAGCTTCACCATCTACGGCGGCAACATCGCCTCAACGATGGCGGGCGAGTATTCGTTTGCCATCGCACTCTCGTTGGCGATGTTGGCGTTCGGCCTCGTCATCCGGGGTCTCGAGACGGGTCGCGGGATGGTGCTTGCATCCGTGGTGCTCGCGTTGTCGGCGCTCAGCCATGGAATCGTCCTGCTCTTCGTGTTCGGCGGCGTCGCGCTGATGCTTCCGTTCTGGCCGAACCGTCCGGCGCTTCGTTTCGGTGCGGGGACGATCGGGTTCGGCACGCTGCTGTCGGCGTTTTGGGTGCTGCCGTTCGTTTCGAACCATGCGTACATGACCGACATGAAGTACGAGCCGCGCCCGAGCGGTGCGACGGATTCGTTCTGGAAGATGTACTTCCCACTTCACCCGTCGCTCGACGCGCTGATCACCGTGCTCGCAGTAGTCGGTGCAGTGTCGTTCATCCGGCGGCGACATCGCGTCGGCACCTGGCTGTCGGTCTACGCCGTGGTGCTGACCATCGCGGTGTGGGTCGCGCGCGAGAGCCTGCCCGTGATCGGTCTGCTGTGGAACCCGCGGGTACTGCCGTTCCTTTACCTCGTCCGGTACCTGCTGTTTGCGCAGGGCTGCATCGTGGGGTGCGCGTTCCTTGCACGGTCGCTGATGCTCGACCGCGAGGTGCAGATCCCCGAACCGGTCCCAGCCGGGTCGCAATCCTCACTGTCAGGCGTGACCGATTTGTCGCCGGGTGACGGCGGCGCGTCCGTTGCGTCCGTGGCGCTGGACGCATCTGACGCATCTGACGCACCAGTCGCGCCGGCCGTGCGGACGGTCGTCGTGCGCCCGCCGTGCGTCGACGACAAGCCGTGGTTCACGGTCGGTTTCCTTGCCGCATTCGCCATCGTGACGGCGGTCGCCATCGGCTTCCGCTTTCAGGAACTCCCGTTCGGACGCACCGTCGCAGCAGAGGACGGCACGAGCCGCTACCAGTGGGGACCCTTCTCGACGAAGTCGTCAAACGACGGATTCGTCGACGGCTGGGCGCGCTGGAACTTCACCGGCTACGAGGGAAAGCCTGCGTACGGCGAGTACCACGAGGTGGTGCAGACGATGGCCCGACTTGGCGCCGATCCGGCCCACGGTTGCGGCCGCGCGCTGTGGGAGAACAACTCCGCAACAAACGCCTACGGCACGACCATGGGCCTGATGCTGCTCCCGTTCTGGACCGACGGCTGCATCGGGTCGATGGAGGGGCTCTTCTTCGAGGCGTCAGGGACGACGCCGTACCACTTCATCGCGGCGTCGGCGATGTCCAAGCAGAGCAGCAACCCGGTGCGTGAGCTGCGCTACGACGACAACGACGCGCAGCGGGGCGTGCGCTACCTACGCGAACTCGGCGTGCGCTACTTCCTCGGCTTTACACCTGAGGCGGTCGCGGAGGCGCGAGGCGTGGACGGACTCGTGGAGGTGGCGTCGGCGGGGCCGTGGCGCGTCTTTGAGGTCGAAGAAACCGAACTCGTGGTGCCGCTTGATGTGCAGCCGGTGGACGTAGAGCACCGTGCGGGCGACCCGCGCGAGCGCTGGCTCGAGGTCGGCACCAGTTGGCTCCAGAATCCGGAAGATTGGGCGGCGCGTCCCGTCGACGGCGGACCAGATTCGTGGCAGCGCGTGGGTGCCGTTGTGGACGAGGCGCGCCGCGAGGGGCTTCCGGGCGAGTCGTGGCGCAGCGTGGACGTGGTGGTGCCGTCCGAGACGATCGACGTAGTCCTCCTGCCGGAGGTCAAGGTGTCGGACGTCGCGATCGGGCGCGAGTCGGTGTCGTTCTCCGTCGATCGCACCGGTGTCCCGGTGCTGGTTCGCGTCAGCTACTTCCCGAACTGGCGGGTTGACGGCGCGCTCGGTCCGTGGCGAGCCGCGCCGAACATGATGGTCGTCGTGCCGACGGAACGGGACGTCCGTCTCGAGTTCGGTCCGTCGATACGCGACCGTGCGTCGTACGCGACGACGCTG
>Ga0315900_10010519_pt1 | contig 11568 bp, 13 predicted proteins | sample LakEriMetagenome_FD_203521 | JGI IMG/M metagenome (GOLD analysis project Ga0315900, IMG submission 203521) | Freshwater fungal communities from buoy surface, Lake Erie, Ohio, United States - Buoy 12 MA114 | ecosystem: Environmental > Aquatic > Freshwater > Lake > Lake biofilm | place: USA: Lake...
CCATGATCCGCGTTACGGAGTCGATCAGTATCGACGAGGCGGAACTCCACGAGGATTTTCTTCGATCGAGCGGTGCGGGCGGGCAGAACGTACAGAAGGTTGAGACTGCCGTTCAACTGCGCTTCGATGCCGCAAACAGCCCGAATCTTCCCGATGCAGTGAAAGCTCGCCTTCTTCGCTTGGCAGGTCACCGGGCAACACGGGAAGGCGTCATCGTCATCACGGCTCAGCAGCACCGGACACAGCATCGGAACCGGGAAGATGCGCTGGCCCGCCTGCTCGAATTGATCAAAGAGGCAGCGCGCCCACCGCCCCCGCCTCGTAAAAAGACGCGACCCACTCTTGCCTCAAAGGTTCGTAGGCTTCAGGGCAAGTCGCTGCGTTCGACCATCAAGCGCGGCCGCGGACGACCCGATATGGACTGAGCGACAGCGGCAGTAACTACCAGCATCCCCAACGGTCGGTGCGTTAGCCTCGCTTCGTCGGCCTTGCGTGCCATGCCCTACGAGCTGAACCAGCCCTTGACACAACAAATTATATCAATATATCCAGAATTATGGATACAATACATGCAGCCCAAGCCTTCAGCGCTCTCTCGCAGGAGACCCGCCTCGCGGTGCTGCGCCTCCTGATTGAGGCTGGGGCCGAGGGTGTCCCTGCCGGGGACATTGCGCGTCACCTCGGGACGCCACAGAACACGATGTCGACTAACCTCGCCATCCTTGCCCGCGCCGGGTTTGTCACTTCGCGGCGTGACGGCCGGTCGGTGATCTATGCCGCCGACTACGCTGGGCTACGGAGACTAATCACCTTCCTGCTTCAAGACTGCTGCAAGGGACGGCCCGAGGTCTGCACGCCCCTGCTCGACGCGGCACTGGCGCCCGCTGCTGCACCCTGCTGCCAACCACCTGAATCGCCGGAGACTTGACGATGCCCGATGCCATCCGCCTTGATCGCTCCTTGCCAATCGCCATCATCGGGGGCGGCCCAGTAGGCCTCGCCGCCGCCGCTCACCTCATTGAACGCGGTCTGCGCCCGTGCGTCTTTGAAGCCGGGTCGGAACCCGGCACCGCCGTCCGCGAATGGCGCCATGTGCGCATGTTCTCACCGTGGCAGTTAAATGTGGATGCTGCGGCCCGCAGGCTGCTTGAAGCCAGGGGTTGGAAAGCCCCGGAAACGGACGCCTTTCCCACAGGCGCCGATCTTGTAGCCGTCTACCTCGCACCATTGGCTGCGGCGCTCGCCAAGGCGGGTGCTGACCTCCGCTATAGTGCGAAAGTAGTTGGCGTCTCCCGTCGCCACCACGATCGCCTGCGTGAAGGGCAGCGCGCCGCTGGTCGCGGGCGTGATACCGCTCCCTTCGTGCTGCATGTAGCCGCCCCTGACGGTAGCATTCAGGTGATTGAGGCGAGCGCGATCATCGACTGCTCTGGCACATGGGCCAGTCCGAACCCGGCCGGTGCGCATGGCCTTCCGGCGCCCGGTGAGGTCGCGAATGCCGACCGAATTGCCTATGGCATCCCCGACGTGCTCGGCATCAGTAGAAGCACCTATGCGGGTGGGACGACGCTCGTGCTCGGCGGCGGCCATTCCGCGATGAATGCGGTGCTGGATCTCGCCAGCTTGGCCCGGCAAGCGCCAAGCACACGCATCATGTGGGCATTCCGCCGCCCGCTGGCCGACGTGAACTTCGGCGGCGGCGATGCAGACGGTCTGGCGGCTCGCGGTGCGCTTGGCACGAAGGCCAAGGCGCTGATCGAGTCCGGGCAGGTCCAGGCGCTGGCGCCCTTTCTGGTCCATCGGATCGAGCGCGAAGGTGATCAGCTGCTGGTCCATGGCGACCGGGGCGGCAGCGCCGATACGGTGCGGGCTGACCGCATGATCGTCGCCACCGGCTTCCGGCCTGATCTTTCATGGCTTGGGGAGATGCGTCTTACGCTCGATCCCGCCGTGCAGGCGACACCTGCGCTGGCACCCCTAATCGATCCCAACCTCCACTCCTGCGGGACGGTGCGTCCGCATGGCGAGGCCGAGCTTCGGCACCCGGATGAGCCGGGCTTCTATGTTGCGGGCATGAAGGCATATGGCCGCGCGCCGACCTTTTTGCTGGCAACAGGCTACGAGCAAGTGCGTAGCATCTCATCATACCTTGCTGGTGACCTTGCAGCCGCCCGGCGTGTTGAACTCGTTCTGCCCGAGACAGGCGTATGCTCGGCGCAGCGCCCTGCATCAGTGTCTGCAATCACCGGCGGCAACTGTAGCCCCAGCAGTACTGTCGAACCGGCTTTTGGGCCGACCGTTGCAGCGGCGTGCTGCGGTGTCATTCCTCATGAAACATCGAGGCGGTCTCCATGATATTCGTGATGAAGCCGAGTTGCTGTTGAACTCTCGGCGGCATTGCCGGTGGTAGAGGAATCTTTAATCGAACGATCGGACCGCCTTTGGGTTTATGCTTGGTTTCTCGTCCGTGATCCGCAATTCTGCGTATCGAGGTAGGTCAATGCGCGCTCTGTAGCCGTTGCTGTAGAAGCGCGCCAAAAAATCTTGATGCCACCCCGCAAGGCCACCAAACCAACCGCTGGTTCAAAAGCGCGGCGCCTTGAATCGAAAACACGCCGCAGCGCTGTCAAGCGGCTCCGCGGCGGGGCGATTGACGAATAAGGCAGCCCAGAAAAACGGCATAAAAAAAGGCGGTGTCCCATCGGAACACCGCCTTTGCTGAAAAGCGAAAACTCAGGCCTTCGCCTTACGCTTGCCCTTCTTCACGCCAGCCAGCGCAGCGCCCTTCAGCGCCGGGCTCGCCTTGAAGCGGACAGTGGCGCCGGCCTTGATCTGCACCTTCTCACCGGTCTTGGGGTTCAAGCCAGTGCGCTTCGGGGTTTCGCGCACCGCGAAAGCACCGAAATCAGGAATGGTGAAACGGCCGGAGCTGACGATTTCAGTCTTGATCGCGTCAATGATATCGGCGGCAAGCTTGCCCGCCGCAACCGCGGACATATCACCGGATTTGGCGATCACGTCAGTGAGGAACTTTTTCGACATTGTTCGATTCTCCCATAAGGATAGCTTGGAATAGCCGAGGATTCGGGGCTTGTCAGCAGGTGCAAAGGATTTTTTTGCGTCCTTGACAAGAAAATTTCAGAGCGCCAGCCGAAAGACTCCGAAAGCCCGATCCTGGCGTCACAGGAAGCCTTGAATTCCGCGGAAAATCCCGCGTTTCATCAATTGATGGAAGCGCCCGAGGCCCTGACAATCGGCGTCCATTTCGCGGTCTCCGCGCGCATAAAGCCGGCCAATTCCTCAGGCGTGCTAGGGGCCGCTTCCAGCCCATGGCGCGCAAGATGCGCGACGATTTCGGGGTCGCGCAGCGATTCGACCAGCGCTTCATTGACCCTTGTCACAATGGGCCGGGGCAGGTTGCGCGGACCCATCAGCGCATACCAATTGGCTACCTCATAACCCGGCAAAGGCCCGGCTTCGGCAATGGTGGGTGTATCGGGCAAAAGCCGGCTGCGCTGCGGCAGGGGCACCGCCAAGGCGCGCAGCTTGCCCGCTTCAATCTGCGGCAGCACGGTCGCCGCAGTGGCCACCGAGAAATCCACCTTCCCCGAGATCAAATCAGTGATCAATTGCCCGCCACCGCGATAGGGTACATGCACCGTGCTGATCTTGGCCATGGCATCAAGCAAGGCGCCGCCCAAATGCCCCGCGCTGCCGACACCCGATGACCCATAGGTCAATTGATCCGGCCGCGCGCGCGCTGCCGCGATCAATTCCGGCAGGCTGCGCCAGGGGCGATCCACGGGAACCACCAGGATATTGGTGACCTCAACGGAACGTGAAATCGGTGTCAGATCCGTCATGACATCAAAGGGCAAGCGCGCCATGATCGGGTTCAGCACCAGCGATGCGATGGTACCCATCATCAGCGTATGCCCATCGGATGGTGAATTCACCGTGGCTTCTGATGCCAGATTGCCGCCCGCACCGGGGCGATTTTCCACGATGATGGGCTGGCCCAGCAGTGCTTGCAGCTTATTGGTCAGCGTGCGTGTGGTGATGTCTGTCCCGCCACCGGGTGCGAAACCAACCAGGATGCGAATCGGGCGTTGCGGATTCCACACGCCCTGCGCGGCAAGGGGTGTGGTCACCAGCAAGGCGGGCGCGGCCAAAAGGCTACGGCGGAGCAACATGCGCTTCATTCCCTTCCCGGCGCTGCGCTTTGACGCTGGCGCAAATCATGCTGATCTTCTCGTGCTTCATAGCCGGGCGGAAAGCGCGGCGCCAGTCAGGGGGAAAGCATGTCGGGAAATCAAATTACGCGTCGTCCGGTTCTTCTTGCGGGCCTCGCTGGCCTTGCCGCGCCCAGCCTGGCGCGTGCCAGCACCTATCCGGATCGCCCGATCAGGCTGGTGATTCCCTTTGGCGGCGGCGGGCAGACGGATATTGTATCGCGGGTCACGGCTGAAGCCTTGCAGCAGCGGCTTGGCCAGCCGGTGCTTTCGGATAATCGCCCGGGCGGTGCTGGCAATCTGGCCGCGGAGGCAGTCGCCCGCGCGCCGGCTGATGGCTATACCGTGCTGGTCGCGACCATGGGCACAAATAGCGGATTGAATGCCCTATTGTATAAATCCGTCGGGTATGATGCGCAGCGCGATTTCACGCCGGTTGGTATGTTCTGCACAACATCAAACCTGTTGATTGTGCATAACTCAATCCCCGGGCGGGATTTCAATGAGGTCGTGGCCTGGATCAAGGCCAATCCCGGCAAGTTCACTTTTGCTTCGGCCGGGGTTGGCGCCATTACCCACCTGATCATGGAAGATATGGGCGCGCGGCTTGGCCTTGATATGGTGCATGTTCCCTATCGCCAGACCACCAATGCCATGACGGATTTGATCGCCGGGCGCGTGCATGCGCGCTGCCTTGGCCTGCCGGAAGGCGAACCGCTGCGCCAAGTGCAAAGCGTGCGCCCCGTGGCGGTGACCACCGTGGAACCGCGCCCCGAATGGCCGGGCGTGCCCACCATGGGCCAGACGATTCCAGGTTTTGAGGGTTCAAGCTATTTCGGCCTTGCCGTGCCTTCCCAAACCCCGCGGGAGATTGTGGTCAGGCTCAATACCGCGCTGCGGGAGGCACTGGCGGATGAGAAGGTGCGCGCGGCCTATAAGCGCGTCGGCGCCGATCCGGCTGATCCCGCCTCGCCCGAGGATTTCGCCGCCCGCGCCAAGCGTGATGGTGAACGCTGGGCGCCGCTGATCCAACGGCTAAAGCTGGTGGCGGAATAGCGTCATCAAAGAAAAAGGGGCTGCCCGCGCGGCGCGGCTGCGCTAAACTACGTGTGTGAATATCCTGGCTCCCCTCCAGCCGCGGCTGGAAATTGATGTCGCCTTCGACCTGATCTGCCCCTGGTGCTATCTGGGTGTCAGGCGGCTGCGTCGTGCCTTGCGGGCCCGGCCGGACATCATTCCAGAACTGGTCTGGCGGCCCTTTTTGCTCAACCCAGATATTCCCCCAGGCGGTGTTTCCCGCGCGGAATTCGTCGCGCGCAAATTTGGCGGTGAGGACCGCGCACGGCGCCTGCAGATTGCGCTGACCGAACTTGGCCGAGCCGAGGGGATCAATTTTCGCTTTGACCTGATGGGGCGCGTGCCCTCCAGCATCACCGCGCATCGCCTGGTGCGCTATGCCGTGCGGGAAGGCCTGGGCGAGATGATGGTGGAAGCGCTGTTCTACGCCTATTTCGCCGATGGTGTTGATATTGGTGATCCTACCCGACTGGCCATGCTGGCAGGGCGCGTTGGGCTGGACCCGGAAGCGACGCTTGCCTTCCTTCGGTCAATCGAAGAAGCCGAGGCTGTGCATACCGAAAACCTTCGCGCCCATCGGCTTGGGATCAATGGCGTGCCCTGCTTCATCATCGCGGGGCAGCAAGCCATTGCCGGCGCGCAGGAGCCAGAGGTGCTGGAAAGGCTGCTCGATGTCGCTCTTCAGCAATATCACTTCAGCGGGGGCGATGGCGGCTGAGGCTTGCGCCCACGGGGCCGGGCGTTTATGGAACGCTCAGTCGGTAAGGGCGCATAGCTCAGTGGTATGAGCGCCTGCTTGACACGCAGGAGGTCCGTGGTTCGATCCCACGTGCGCCCACCATATCCCCGCCTACCTCAGAAGCGCATGCGGAATCCGACGGTGAGGGAATTGGCGCCTTCCCAAACACCGTTGAAGGTGCCGAAGATACCGCTGCGGTGCATGTAGCGGATGGCGATTTCGCGGTCTGGCCGGCTTGGCAGGGCGAAAGTAAGTTCGGGCGAGAAGAAATTCAGGAATTTCGATGTGTTTGTTTCCGGCTGCGCATCAGTACCGCGTTCCACCTGCGGCAGGCGCGTGACGTAATTCGGGCCCATGGAAAGCCCGAAAGTGGTGTAAAGGTAATTGGTCCAGGGGAAGCCATCATACCGCACATAGGCAGCCGCCCAGAATTCTCCGCCTTCCGTATCGCCAAAACGGTAAGCTCCGCCCAATTCCGCATCCAGCATGAAAAAGCGCCAGAAGCGGGCCAGGCGATAGCTGGCGGCCCCGCCAAGCAGCGTGTCATCCCCCCAGGACCCAGTCCAGGGTGCCACGATGATATCGCGAAGCTTGCCGTCTGCTACCGAAGACCCGACGAAGGCCATGCCGGCCCAGGGCCGCGCATCGGCCAATTCCCGCGCCCGATCTGCGACAGAAACACCTTGGGACGTGGAAGATTGCGCCAGGGCCGCAGGCGTGAGGCTGAATAGCACCAAAAGCAGCAGGGCCAGGCGCAAGAATTGATGGAGGGGGGGCATCAACCGCTCTATGAAAAAAGTTATGCAAGGTTTGTATAGGAAGGGAAGCGGAAGGCAAGCGCGCCAAAAACGCGTTATGTTACAATAAATTGCCCGGACTTGTCGCAGCCGGATCACCGCGCCACATGAACGCCATGGTCATTCTGCGTCCATCTTTCCCCCGCAAAGCCATGGGCTGGGCCATGCTCGCACTTGGCGTGCTCGGCTTGGTGCTGCCCTTCCTGCAGGGCTTCCTGTTCCTGGCCTATGGTGTTTTCACGCTGCGGGACCAGCATATCTGGGCCGCGCGCCGCTGGGCCTGGGTGGCGGGGCGCTGGCCTGAAATGGTGGGCAAGCTGGAAGCCATGGAAGTGCAGATGCTGACGCGCATGCGGCATTTTGCCAAGCGGTTGCGACTGCGGGGCTGAGCCACACTCTGGCCACCCGCGCAGGGTCGGCGTAAGGGCCTTTCATGCATCGCCTTTGGCTTATCACCGGCGCCCTGGCCGGGCTTATCGCGGTTGGGCTTTCCGCCTGGGCGGCGCATGGGCTGCCCGCAAGGCTGGAACCCGCGCGCATGGCGGCGGTGCAAAACGCGCTGACACTGCAAGGGTGGCATGCGCTGGCCTTATTGATTGCCGGGCTGATGGCTGAACGCGGGAGGCGCTTCGCCCATTTCGCCGCCTCTGCCTTCCTGGCCGGGATGGCCCTGTTCTGCGGCGCGGTCTGGGTGGGGGTGCTTACCGGCCAATCGCTTGGCCCCATCGCGCCTTCGGGCGGGATGCTGCTCATGCTGGGCTGGGCCTTGCTGGCGCTCGCGGCGGCGCGGCGGTGATCCGCGCTGCCTATCTGGCCGCTGAGGGGTTTGAGGCGGAATTGGCCGAAGAACTTCGCCTTTCCGGCCGGCGTGTGGCTGCCCGGCATGGTCGCCTGGCCCTTTCGCCCGACCCACCTGCCCCGGCGATCTGGGCCTTGGATATCTGGACAGACCCAAGGGAATTGCCCGCCCCTTCGGTCAAGGCCGCCGCCGATGCTTTGCGCGCCATCCAGCGCAATTGGTCCCATCTGCCGCTGTTGCATCACCGCCGCAGCACGCTGATTGCCGAACGCCTGCCGCCGGTAAAGGCGCGCCCTTTGGTCTTCCCGGAACCCGCGCCGACGGCACCGCTGGGCGCCTGGACCCTGCTGGCGCCAGACCTGATCTTGGCCAGCCCCAGCAAGACCAGCCCCTTCGTGAATGGCGAACCGCGCTTCGTGGAAGACAAATCCGGCCCGCCATCCCGCGCCTACCTTAAATTATGGGAAGGCCTGACCCGGCTTGGTCGCCATCCCGGCCCGGGCGACCGGTGCCTGGACCTCGGCGCCGCCCCCGGTGGTTGGACCTGGGTGATTGCGCAACTCGGCGCCGCAGTCACGGCAGTGGATAAGGCGCCGCTCGACCCGGCCATTGCTGCCCACCCCGGCGTTAATTTCCGACCAGAGAGCGCTTTTGCCTTGGACCCCCGGCAAGAATCGCCGGTCACCTGGCTGTTCAGTGATGTGATTTGTTACCCGGCGCGGCTTTTGGGCCTGATGCGGCGCTGGATTGAGGCGGAAAAGGCCCAAAACATCTTTTGTACCATCAAATTTCAGGGCGAAACCGACCACGCCATCATCGCAGAATTTCAGCAAATTCAAGGCGCTATCCTGTTCCATGCCGCGCATAACAAGCATGAAGTGACCTTCGCGCGCCTGATGCCCTGAATCTTTCGGGGCCCCGCGCCAAAGCTGGCACGGCTTCTGCAATAGCCCTGATGTACCAAAATGGTGCCGCCGGCCAAAGTGCCGGCGCCAACCAAAACGGGGTTGCGACGATGTTGGTGGTTCCGGAAAAGTCTCTGACAGCTCCTCAGGAGATCCGGGCTCGCCGCATGCAGAGCACGCAAGATGCGGCTCGGCTTGACATCGCAGGGGGGCGAAAAGAATTCGCGCCCATGCTGCAAGAATTGCGGCAAAACCCGGCAAGAACTGCCGGTCCGGGGACACCCACGGGCAACACGCTCGCTGCCATGCTCCAGCGGATGGATACGGACCAAGACGGCCGAATTTCTCCGCTGGAGCTGAGGGCTTCCGCGAAGCGCGCCTATCAGGTGCCGGAACGCTCAAAAGTCTGATTCTTCCGCATCCCGCCGGCCTGACCCTATAAGGGGGCATGTCGCAAGTTCAGACGGCCCAATTCGGCGCAACCGCCATCATCATGCGCGTGCTGCGGGCTTCCGCTTCCGATCGCATTGCCCTTACCGCTGCCGGCTGCGCATTTTACGCCATGCTGGCGCTGTTTCCCGGTATTTTTCTGCTGATATCGGTCTATGGCATGGTGTTCGACGCGGCGGCGGTGGAACCGCAGCTTGAAGTGCTGCGCGAATTGGTGCCCGAAGACACTTTTGAGATGATCGCAACACGGGTGCATGATCTGGTGGAAGCCCCGCGCCCCCGCCTGGAATGGAGCGCCATACTCAGCGCTTGCATCGCGATCTGGAGTGCCTCGGCCGGCACGCGCGCCACCATCGGCGCGCTGAATATGGCGCATGATGTGGAAGAAACGCGGCCCTTCTTTCGCTACCACGCGCTGGCCATTGGGCTGACTTTGGCGGCGACCTTGGCCGCAGTGATTGCGATTGCGGCGCTGGTCGCCTTGCCGGGCATTCTGGCGCTGTTTGGCCTGCCAGCGTTGCGCGCGCTTTCCTTGCGCGGGCTTTCGCTGCTGACGCTTTTGCTGCTGATCGGGCTTTCGCTAATGGCAGTTTATCGGTTGGGGCCGGCATCGCGGCGCCTGCCGATCCGCCGCATCCTGCCCGGCGTTTTCATGGCAACGCTGCTTTGGGCCTTAGGGTCGGCGGCCTTCAGCCTTTATGTCTCAGATTTTGCGACCTATGACGCCATGTATGGGCCGCTGGGCGCCACGGTAGGCCTGCTGATGTGGTTCTATGTCAGTGTTTATGTCGTGCTACTGGGCGCCGAGTTGAATGTGGCTTTGGCTACACGCGCGGGTGCATTATGAGAAATTATCAGTGCCGGGCAGCTAGTGTCCGCATCGTTTCCCGGCGAATGAGATCGACTTTTTAGGTCAGGCCGGTGTTTGGGCGGCCTCAATCTTCCCATGACCTTGGATGAACCTCGTTCCCAGCGCTGCGCGCTAGAACGAACGTTTTCGAGTCCGTGAAGCATGTCGATCGCAGCAGCGTATAGAATATTCTAAAGGGAATTTCTGTTGACTTTTCTGAAAGATAAAAATTAAATCGGGCAAGCGAAGGCGCAAGATAAGTTTACGACCTTGCCCCTCAAAGAGACTGAAAGAAATGAATTGGACACTCGTTCTGGGTTTGGTTTTGGCTGTAATGGCCTTAATCATTGGCTATGGTTTTGGCTGGCGAGGTTGCCTGAAAGCGACCGCGCCAACCCTTGAACGTCAAGTACGCGTCGAGATCAGTGATCACGTTCTCAGAGGTGGCTCGGTTTGTTTGAACAATTCCTGGGCGTTTCCTAAGTGGGTCTCTGCCTCGGTTAGGCCACCATCGGGATTGATGGCAGCGCGGTAAAATAGGCCTCGTCCGGCGTCCGCCCGTCAAGGCTCGAATGGGGCCGACCGGTGTTGTAGAAGACATCGATATATCGGCCAAGCGAAGCCCGCGCCTCGGAAACGCTGGCATAGGCCCGCAGGTAGACCTCCTCGTATTTGATGGTCCGCCAGAGCCTTTCCACGAAAACATTGTCCCGCCACGCCCCCTTGCCATCCATGCTGATCGCGATCTCCTGACGTTTCAGCAGCTCCGTGAAGGCCAGGCTCGTGAACTGCGACCCCTGATCCGTGTTGAAGACCTCGGGCTTGCCGTATTTTGCCAACGCCTCCTCGACAGCTTCAATGCAAAAACCTGTGTCGAGCGTGATCGAGAGCTTCCAGGCCAGGACCTTCCGGCTGAACCAATCAATGACGGCGGCAAGATAGGCGAAGCCGCGTGCCATGGGGATGTAGGTAATGTCCATTGCCCAGACCTGATTGGGTCGCAGGATCGGCACGTTCCTGAGCAGATACGGGTAGATTTTGTGTCCCGGTTCCGGTTTCGAGGTATTCGGACGGCGGTAGATCGCCGCGATGCCCATCCGCTTCATCAGCGTGGCCACATGCAGACGCCCAGCCGAAAAGCCTTCCTTTTTCAGTAGGCCCTGCATCATCCGACTGCCCGCAAAAGGGTATTCCAGATGCAATTCATCGATCCGGCGCATCAATGCCAGATCGGCAGCCGGAACTGGGCGGGAGACGTAGTAGAGCGTCCCCCGGCTGATACTGAGCGCCTTGGCCTGTTTCGCCAGGGGCAGGGAATGTTGACGGTCAATCATCTTTTTGCGCTCAGCAATCCCGCCTTGGTGAGCGCGCCTGCTAAAAAATCATTCGTGAGCGTCAACTCCCCTATCTTCGCGTGGAGTTCCTTCACATCAACCGGTGGCGGCGCTTCCGGCTTGCCTTCGCCGAAAATCCCAGCAGCCCCTTCAAGGAGCTGATCTCGCCAGGTCTTGATGACATTCGCGTGAACATCAAATTGCGCGGCCAGTTCGGCCAGCGTCTTCTCGCCCTTCACAGCCGCAAGCGCCACCTTCGCCTTGAAGGCCGGGCTATGGTTCCGGCGGGGTCGTCTCGTCATGGTCTCTCCTGTTCACGGCATCATGCCGCTCTCAGGCAGAAAATCCACTTATCCCAGTTGTTCAGATTCCCCGAGCCAGCTCT
>Ga0315900_10010521_pt1 | contig 11568 bp, 13 predicted proteins | sample LakEriMetagenome_FD_203521 | JGI IMG/M metagenome (GOLD analysis project Ga0315900, IMG submission 203521) | Freshwater fungal communities from buoy surface, Lake Erie, Ohio, United States - Buoy 12 MA114 | ecosystem: Environmental > Aquatic > Freshwater > Lake > Lake biofilm | place: USA: Lake...
CATGGCGCGGAGAACATGCGAGGCATGCGGCGATCCGCTCACGCAGGCTGAGCCCACCGAGCAGCAGATACCCAGACGGTCGAGCGCGGCCAGCAGGTCGGTGGCAGCCAATCCGGGCAAAGCGAAATTCGACGTGTTGGGCAAACGATGTCCCGGATCCCCGTGGAAACGCGCGGCCGGAAACCGCGAGAGCACGCCTTTTTCGAAATCGTCGCGCATTTGCCCGACACGCGGCATCTCGGTGCCGAGGGCCGCAGCGGACAACCCGGCCGCCACGCCGAACCCGACGATGCCCGGCACATTTTCCGTGCCTGCGCGGCGGCCGTGCTCTTGGGCGCCGCCACGCGTGAGCGGGGGGAGTCCGAGCCCCGAACGCACAAACAAGGCGCCGGCACCTTTCGCTCCGTGGATTTTGTGCGCCGAGAGCGAGAGCAAATGGGCGGGCACACGCGACAAATCGATGGAAATTTTTCCCGCGGCCTGCACCGCGTCGGCGTGAAAGACAATACGACGCTCGTCAGCCGTGCGCGCCATTTCCTCAACGGGAAAGAGAACGCCCGTCTCGTTGTTCGCCCAAACGAGGGAAACGATCGCCGTGTCGTCGCGCAAAGCGGATTTGTATTCGTCGACATCAGGACGCCCGCCCGCATCGACACCCAGCCATGTCACCTCGCAACCCTCTCGTTCGAGTTGCGCACATAGATTTTTCGTCGCGCTGTGTTCAATCGACGACGTAACGATGTGCCGTTTGCCGGGTTGCGCAGCCAACGCGCCGCGGATCGCGGTATTGATCGATTCCGTTCCCCCGCCGGTGAAAACGATTTCGTCCGCCTCGCAGCCGATGAGCGAGGCCGTCTGGCGGCGGGCCTGCTCGACGGCCTCGCGGGCCGCGCGTCCGGGCGCGTGCGGGCTCGACGGATTGCCGAAATTTTCCCCCAGAAACGGCAGCATCGCTTCCCGCGCGCGCGGATCGACCGGCGTGGTCGCGTTGTTGTCCAGGTAGATCATGGCGGAGTTGAGAGAACCAAGTTGAGAGTTGAGGGAAAAAGCTCCGTGCCCTCAACCCTCATCGCTCAACCCTCAACTCCTTCCGGCCTCTCATACCAGAACGCGCAGCGGTCGCGCCGACCCAGATTGCCGGGCCACGCGCAGACAGCAAGTTGCCAGAGCGTCTGCCGCATGGTGAATTGGCGGATCTTGCGCGCGGACGATGGCACCGCATGCCCGAGCACCCGGAACTGCAGGCCGCGGGGTCGGCCCCAGCGCTTGAGCTCCCGGGAAAATCCGATTTCCTCGCCCGCGTACACCGCCTCGTTGAAGCCGCCGGTCGCGGCCCATCCCTCGCGCCGGGAAAAAAAATACGAACCGGCCGCCAGACGGCACGTGCGCGCGAGCCAATTCCACGCATCGACCGTGCGCCGCGCGCTCCAGCCGAGCTCCGCACCCTCGAGTTCCACCTGGGCACCACCGCCGCAAAAGACCCCCGACTGGAAGGCCTCGCAGGTGCCACGGAGAACCTCGGCCGGGAGAATCGCGTCCGCGTCGAGCCAGATGAGGCGCGAACCGGATGATGCCGCGGCCGCCGCGTTGCGCGCGCGGGCGATCTGCCGATGCGGTTCGCGCACCACATTCGCACCCGAAGCCGCGGCGATTTCCGCCGTGGCATCGGTCGAGGCATTGTCGCAGACCACGACCTCGTAATCGGCCAATCCGCACCGTTCAGACGCGTCGTGGACCGATGCCACGGCACGACCGATCAACTTTTCCTCGTTGTAGGCCGGAATGAGAAAGCTGGTCCGCACGGCCCCAATCTGACATGGACGCCACGCGTTGCCAACCCGTCCAACTCTGGTCACATCCGCTTTTTGCTTGCCGCAGACGGCCGGTTGGCCCGCACCATACGGGAACGACATGAATATCATCATCGTGGGCGCCGGAGCCATCGGCCTGCACATGGCGCGCACCCTTTCCGACCAGGAACACTCGATCTGCCTTATCGAGCAGGACGAGAAACTCGCCGCCGAACTCCACGAGGAACTCGACAGCCGCGTGCTGCACGGCAGTGGCGCGAGCGTGGAAACACTTGAGGAAGCCGGCATCGCTTCCTGCGATCTCCTTTTCGCCCTGACCAGCCAAGACCACACCAATCTGGTCTGCACCTCGACCGGAAAATCGCTCGGCGCACGCCGCAGCATCGCCCGCACCAGCCTGGCCATGCAGCGCGAGCAGTGGCTCTACGACTACGCAGCGCAGTTCCGGGTCGATTATCTCTTCAGCCCCGCGCGCCTCACCGCGGTGGAATTGGCCAAATCGATCCGCAATCCCGACTGCCTCGTCGTCGAGGAAATCGCGCGCGGCCGCATCGAACTGCAGCAAATCCGACTCGAGCCGGGCAGTCCGGCCCTGGCCGTCCCGCTGCGCGACCTCGGTCTGCCGGCGCGCGTGCGCATCGGCGCCATCCTGCGGCGCGGCAATCTCATCGTCCCGCACGCCAGCGACGCGCTCGAGGCGGGCGACCTCATCACCATTTACGGACACCCGCGCCGGCTGGCCGAAGGTATCCGGAAATTGCAGACCGCGGAAGAAGCGGCCGTGGAGCAGAACGTGATCATTTTCGGCGGCGGCGACTACGGATTCGCCCTCGCCCAGACGCTCGAAGGCGGCGCTTTTCGCACGCGCATCATCGAGAAGGACCGTCGCGTCTGCGAAAATGTCAGTCGCCAGCTGCAGAACTGCACGGTGATCAACGCCGACGGCACCTCGCTGCGCGAGTTGAAGGAGGAACGCGTGGGCGAGGCGGATTTTTTCGTCGCCGCCACCCAGGACGACGAGGACAACGTGATGGCCTGCCTGCAGGCGCGCGATCTCGGGGCGAAAGCCTGCCTCACGCTCATCCACCGCGCCGACTACGCCAGCGCCATCCAGCGCTCGGGGACACAACTCGGAATTCTCGACGCGGTGAGCCCCCGCGTCGCCGTGGCCCGCGAGTTGTCACGCTTCGTCACCGAGGAGGGCGCGACCGTGCTGCGCACACTGCCTGGCAGCATCGAGATTATTTCCTCGCCGGTGGCGGAGAACGCGGCCGCCGCGGGAAAAAACGTGGGCGAAGTTTCCTGGCCGGCGGCCAGCGGGCTCATCGCGCTGCAGCACGGGAACCAGGCTTCGGTTCCCGCCGCGGAGGACAAAATCAACGCCGGCGACACGCTCGTCGCCATCGTCGCGCCCGAGGCGAAGAAGCCCCTGCTCGCCTTGCTCGGCTGATTTGCCGCCGCCATGGATTACCGCCAGCTTTCGCGCGTGCTCGGCTTCTTGCTGTTGCTTATGGCCGTCTCCATGGCCGGCTGTCTCGTTTATGCGCTCTTCGACAACGAGGCCAACCAATGCGCAGACCGTGCGTTGGGATTTTCCGCCGTCATCACCGCGGGCGCGGGCGCGCTTCTCGCCCTGTTCGGGCGCGGGGGCGGCCACGAAATTCTCCGCCGCGAAGCGATCGCCATCGTCGGGATTGGGTGGACGCTGAGCACGCTCTTCGGCGCGTTGCCCTACATTTTGTGCACACCAAGCCTGTCCGTCGCCGGCGCCATTTTCGAATCCGCCTCGGGATTCACCACGACGGGCGCCAGCGTGATCAAAGACGTGACGGCGTGGCCGCGCGGATTGCTCCTCTGGCGCGCCACGACGCAATGGTTGGGCGGCATGGGGATCCTCGTTTTGATCGTCGCCGTGCTCTCCATGGTCGGCGCGGGGAGCAAGTCGCTCTTCCGGCGCGAATCGAGCGCCAAGTTCAGCGAGGGCTTCAGCAGCCGCGTGCGCGAGACGGCGCTGCGCCTTTGGCAGATTTACGTCGTGCTCTCCGCGGTCTGCGTCGTCGGCCTCGTCGTACTCGGCATGTCGGTGTTCGACGCGGTGTGCCACGCGTTCGCGGCGATTTCCACGGGCGGGTTCAGCACGCGCAACGAAAGCATCATGTATTACCACAGCCCGGCCATCGAATGGTGGCTCATCCTTTTTATGGTGCTGGGCGCGATCAACTTCATGCTTTATGCTTGGCTCCTGGCCGGGCGCTGGAACCGCTGGCAGCAGGACGAGGAAACGCGGGCCTTTCTCTGGATCCTGTTCGGCGCCTCGTTGCTCATCGCGGCGGACCTCCTTTATTTCGGAAAGGCCGCGGGCCTGGCCGACGGCTTCCGCACGGCCGCGTTCCAGGCGACATCGATCATGACCACCACCGGATTCGTCTCGGCGGATTTCGACCGGTGGCCGAATTTTTCGCGCGGGTTGCTCGTCGCGCTGATGTTCATCGGCGGTTGCGCGGGATCGACGGCGGGCGGCGTCAAAGTCGGGCGCGTCGTCGTGTTTTTCAAAACGCTCCGGCGGCAGATGGTCCATTCGTTCCGCCCCAACCAGATCATCCCCGTTCGCATCAACGGCGTGAACCTGAACGACGGCTACCTGCTCGACGTGATGTTTTTTCTCTCCCTGACCGGCGTGATCGTGGCCCTGAGCACGCTGGCCGTGTCGGTGCTCGAGCCGCAGTTTTCGCTGGTCAGCAGCTTCACTGCCGTGGCGGCCACGCTCTTCAATATCGGCCCCGGGTTGGACGCCGTCGGGCCCATGATGAACTACGCGGGCATGGGGGAGGTCTCCCACCTCCTGCTCTCGGCTCTCATGATCATGGGGCGCTTGGAAATCTTCGCCGTCCTTGTCCTTTTTGTCCCCTTGCTCTGGCGGCGCTTTTGACCTGCGTTCGCTGGCGGCTTGACGCCCCCGAGTCGGCTTTCTACTTTCGACCGTCCGATGCGTCATTATCGCGCTATCCGCGGCTTCCTTTTGCCCGCCCTTTGCCTTCTGGCCGCTGCCAACCTGCAGGCGCAGCCCGTCGTACCCTCGACCACTGGAGCCAAGGATGCCGAGGCCGCTTCGCTTCTCCAGCAGGCGCGCGACCTCGAAGCCGCGGGCAGCACATCGCGCGCCGTCTCGACCTACCGCCAGATCGTCAAAGACTATCCCGTTTCGCCCTCGGCTCCCTCCGCGCAGTTCCGCGTGGCCCAACTCCTCGAAGAATCGGGGAACCTGAGCCGCGCGTTCGACGCCTACAAGGTCTTCGTCGAAAACTACCCGCAGGCCCGCGAATTCGACCAAGCCGCCAATGCGCAACTGGCCATCGCCGACGATTTCATGAAGCGGCGCCGCTTCGAGCGCGCCGAGGAAATGTATCGCGCGCTCTTGGGCAGCGCGCCCTACGCCAAATTCGCTCCGGCGGCGCAATTCAAACTCGGCCAATCTCTCGAGAGCCGCAAAGAATACGAGCAATCCATCGCGGCTTATCAGGTGGTGCTCGACCGTTATGCCACCAGCGACTACGCCGACGATGCCCTCTACCAAATCGGCTACGTGCAATTGACCGAAGCGCAATCCCGTTCGCAGGATCTGTCCGCCGCCATCGATGCCAAGAACACCTTCGAGGAATTCCTCATGGAATACCCGAACAGTGAAAAAGCGGCCCAGGCCCGCGACAACCTCGACCGCATGAGCGGACGCGAAACGAGCGACCTCTACTCGATCGCGCAATTCTACGACCGCAACAGCGACTTCCGCGCCGCCGTCATTTACTACGGCGAATTGGTCCGTCGCCAAGGCGGTTCGGAGCAAGCCAAGCAGGCCAACGACCGCATCGAGGAAATCCGCGCCGAGGTCGGAGACGACGAATTGCGCTCCGGCCCCGAGCGCGCCGAAACCGGCGAGCGCGCCGCCATGCGCCGCCGCTTGCAGAACCAGGTGGAAACCTCCGCCCTCAGCAATTATGCCGGTCCGTCGGTCGACGATGTCGCCCCCGAGCAACTCCCCGCCCCGAAGCCGCAACTGCGCACCTCGGCCGAAGACATCCGGCCGCTGCAGCCGGATGCCAACCTGCCGCCGGTCGAACCCGATCTGCCTGTCGAATGAAGACCCTCGCCTTCGCCATTCTCGCTGCCGCGCTTTTCCTCGGCGGTTGCGCTTACCAGTTGGGCGACGCCCGCCCCAGCATGATGCGCGGCATCACCACGCTTTCGGTGCCCACCTCGAAGAACAAGACTCTCGAGCCCAATGTCGAGGGATTGCTCGCCGACACCATCGTGAAGGAACTTCAGACCGACGGCACCTACAAGATCAACTACACCGATCGCGCGGACGCCATTGTCTACACCTCCCTGGAAAAAGTTGTGCGGAGTCCGGCCCGCGCTGTGCGCGGCAACGTGCTGGCCACCAGCGAATATCTCTTCACCACCACGGTCAGCTACGAGGTGATCGATCGCGCGACGGGCAAACTGCTGATGCAGGGCTTGGTCAACGGCCAGACAAGTTTCTTTGTCACGGCCGATCTGCAGACGGACGAAATCCAGGCGCTCCCCCTTGCCTTCTCCGATGCCGCGGTCAAGCTGGTCAGCCGCTTGAGCGAGGGTTTTTGATCCCTTGTTGACTCTCGTCCCCACTCCCGTCGGGAATTTGGAGGATATCACTCTGCGCGCTTTGCGCATCCTGCGCGAAGCCGACTGCATCGCCGCGGAAGATACACGTCACGCTGCCATCCTACTCAAACACCACGCCGTCAGCCGCCCGCTGGTCAGCCTCCATGAACACAACGAGGCGCAGCGCGCGGACGAAATCGCGAAACGCCTCGCCGCGGGCGAAAACATCGCGCTGCTCACTGATGCGGGAACGCCCGGCATCTCCGATCCGGGCTTCCGGGTGGTGCGCGAGTGCATCGCTCGCGGACTCGAATTCACCGTCCTGCCCGGACCCTCTTCGATCCTCCCCGCGCTGGTCGGATCGGGGTTGCCGCTGCACGAATTTTATTTCGGCGGATTTCTTCCCGTGAAATCCGGACGCCGCAAAAATGTGCTCGAGGAGGCTTTGGCCCGGCGCGAAACGAGCATCTTCTTCGAATCCCCCCACCGCATCGCCCGCTCCCTCGGCGTCCTCGCCGAACTCGCCCCCGACCGCCAAGTCTGCGTGGCCCGCGAGCTGAGCAAAAAATTCGAGGAATACTGGCGCGGCTCCGCCGCCGAACTCTCCGCCCGCGCCGAAAAGCAGCCGCCCCGCGGGGAAATCTGCCTTTTGGTCGCTGGCACCGCGGCCTGATACCAACATCTCGATTGGTTCTACAGTTTCGGCCTAGCCAGGGGGCACGGGCGTCTCGCCCGTCAGGAGAAGGCCACAGCACTCCATCATTTGCGGACGCTTCTCTTGCCATTTTAAATAAATTAGCTATTTTGCCGACATGAGCACCTCCTACCAAAACCCATCAAACCCCGCCCCGCGCGTGGCCGAAATGCCGACCATCTCGGCCACCGAGTTGAAAAACGCCACCGCCGACGTCTTCGAACAGGTCGCCGCCCGCCGTGCCGTGGCCATCACCCGCCACGACAAACCGCGCGCTGTTCTTCTGTCCGTCGAGCAATACGAAGCGCTGACCGGAGAGAAAAATCCCGACTGGCTCGAAAAACTGCACGAGGAATACCGCGGTCTACTCGACCGCATGCAGGGACCGGACCAACGCGCGGCGGCCGAGCGCGCCTTCAACGCCACGCCCGAAGAACTCGGCGAGGCCGCCGTCTGGGCCGCTCAGCAGAACAAAAACCGGAAAGCGGCAAAGGGCGATGCCTGAGAGACCGATCATTCACGTCCTTGCCGGAGTCAACGGCGCGGGCAAGTCGAGCATCGGGGAGTCCGAGTTCAATCGCGAGGGTTCGCCGATTTTCAACCCGGACACCATTGCACGAAAGATCCGGGCGCTGCACCCCGATATCCCGCTCACTCTAGCCAACGCCCACGCGTGGCAGATCGGCAAGTCGCTCCTCGAGCAAGCGATCGCGGAACGCCGAGACTACCGCTTCGAGACGACACTCGGTGGACGCACCATCGCGCAACTGCTCGAACGCTCCGCACAATCCGGCCATCGCCTCCACGTTTGGTTCTGCGGATTGGCCAGTCCCGAACTGCATCTCCGCCGCGTGCGCAGCCGCGTGGCCCACGGCGGTCACGACATTCCCGAGGAAAAAATCCGCGAGCGCTGGACCGGCAGCCGCCAAAACCTCATCAGGCTCCTCCCACTCATCGACCACCTGCGCGTCTATGACAATTCCACGGATGCCGATCCCGCCGAAGACCAACGTCCGCGCCCCGTCCTGTTCCTCGAAATGAAGCAGGGCAAAATCACCGCCCCCGCCGATCTCTCCGGCGCGCCCGACTGGGCCAAGCCGATTATTGCTGCTGCGATACATTTACACACCGCTGCAAAACTGTAGCGTCGCCGTCCCCGGCGACGGCCGTTTCCGTAGTTTCGACGGCGAGGACGCCGCCGCTACATTTCACTCCGCCAGCAACTCCGCGATCTGCACCGCGTTGAGCGCTGCTCCCTTGAGTAGTTGATCCCCGCAGATCCAAAAACTCAGCCCATTCTCCAGAGCGCAATCCACACGCAGCCGCCCGATCTCGCAGTCGTCTTTGCCGGCAACATTCAGCGGCACCGGATATCCGTGCCGCGACGGCTCATCGACGACCCGCAAGCCCGGCGCTTTTTCCAGCACGGCGCGCGCCGCAGCGACGGACACCGGACGCTCGAATTCCGCGCTGACCGCCACGCTGTGCGCCCGATAGACCGGCACACGCACGCAGGTCACCGAGGCACGGAAATCCGGAAGCCCCATGATCTTCCGCCCCTCGTTTTCCATCTTCATTTCCTCCTTGGTGTAGCCGCTCTCCAAAAACGCATCGACCTGCGGGATCACATTGAACGCGATCTGCCACGGATAGACCGCGCGCGGCGGTTCCTCGCTGCGGGCCAGCGCCTCGACCTGGGCCTTCAATTCCTCGATCGCTTTCGCGCCCGAACCCGAGACCGCCTGGTAGCTCGAAGCCCAGAGCCGCTTCACGCCGAAAGCCTGATGCAGCGGCCACAATCCCATCAGCGTGATCGCCGTGGTGCAGTTCGGGTTGGCCAAGATGCCCTTGTGCGCCCGCGCCGCGTCCGGATTGATCTCGGGAACAACCAGCGGAACATCGGGGTCCATGCGGAAAGCCGAGGAATTGTCGACCACCACCGCCCCCGCTTGGACCGCGGCGGGCGCGAATTCTTTGGAAATGGACCCGCCCGCGCTGAACAGTGCGAAGTCGACGCCGCCGAACGCATCGGCCGTCAGCTCGCGCACTTCGACCGGTGCGCCTTGGAAGTCGAGCTTCTTGCCGGCCGACTTGGCCGAGGCCAGCAGGGTGAGTTTACCCACCGGAAAATGGCGCCGTTCCAGCACCCGCATCATTTCGATGCCCACCGCGCCGGTTGCACCCGCGATTGCTACATGATAGTTCCTGCCCATCGGAAAAACGCCGAAAATACCAGCCAAGCGCGCCGTGGCGAACAAGAAAGCTCGCCCGCCGGAGTCCTCATGCTCCATCGTGGTGGACGTCGCCACGCAAATCCTGAAGGTTCTGCACGGCCGCAAGGTCGCCGCGGAGTTCCCTGTCTCGACCTCGAAGTTCGGGCTCGGCTGCAAAGAAGGCAGCTTCAAGACACCGACCGGCCGTTTTCGCATCGCGCGCAAAATCGGCGGTTCGGCGCCGCTCTGGACCATTTTCCGCGCCCGGAAGAATACGCGGCGCAAAGCCAGACCGGGCGGCAAAGAAGACTTGGTCCTGACACGCATACTCACGCTCAACGGGCTCGAACCCGAAAACGCCAACAGCCTCGCGCGCTACATCTACATCCACGGCACCAATCAGGAGGAGTTGATCGGCACGCCGGCCAGCCATGGTTGCGTCCGTTTGCGCAACAAAGACATGGCATCGCTTTACCGCTTGGTGGCGAAGGGATCTCTCGTCCGTATCGTCCCACCCGGCAACTAGGGAAACAACCCATCGGAGCACGCCCCGCGCAGAACCGAATTTCGTTGTCTCGGGATGAACCTCCGGCCAAGGTTAACCCTTCGTAAGAAATCGGAAGGAGGTGAACCAGAAATGAACATCGTCAAAATTCTCGCCATCGTGGCCGTTGCCGCCGCTTCGCTCGGCCTCAGCGCTTGCGCCAGCAAGCCGCAGCCGGCTCCGGCTCCCGTCAGCTACAGCAAGTAAGCCGACACAAGGGGGATAATCCTTTGCGACCAAGCCGCGGATTCACTTCCGCGGCTTGGTTTTTTTCGGAGGAACGCTGACGAACGGATTGCCCCGCACCGAAAAGCGCCACGGCAATTCCCGCGCCCGCGAAATTCCAATGCGCCCGTCGGCAATCACCTCGAATTTTTCGCCGGGGAGAAAACATCGTCGCGCCGAGGCGCAAAGATCCGACCCGTGATGCGCCCCGGCAACCCCGAGGGCGGCGGCCAATCTCCCCGGACCGCCGGTCAGCTCACGCCCCTTTTTGTCCCCGCGCCGCTTTTGCATCGCACGCAACCCACTCCGCGGCTCGATCGCGCGGATCAAAACAAAACCTTCCTCCTCGCCTTTGGTCAACACGTTAAGCATCCAGTGCATGCCGTAGTTGAGATAAACATAAGCCGTTCCCGCACGGTGCCGCGCGACGAACTCACGGGCCGACGGACGCGTGAAAGTATGACACGCCGGATCACCCGTCGCCGCATAGGCCTCGCACTCCACCACCACCCCGCTGCACGCACCCCAGACCAATTCGCATCCCAACAGCGCTCGCGCGCACTCGACCGGCGACTGGGTGAAAAATTCCCGCGGAATCACAGGGGAACCGGATGATCGACAAACTTCCAGGGCACGCGGAACTTCTTCGCCAAGTGCGCGGCCAGCGCTTGAACACCCAGCGTCTCCGTGGCGTAGTGCCCGCCGTAGATCACATTGATCCCGAGTTCCTCGGCCCGCACCCAGCTCCATTGCGGACCTTCGCCCGTGACGAATGTATCAACGCCGGCTGCAGCCGCCTTCTCCACCATGTCCCCTGCTCCGCCCGTGATCACACCGACTTTGCGCGGGCGCGCCGGACCCGCCGCGCAGACCTCCGGCACGCGGCCCGTGGTTTTCATCAAACGCCGCACCAACTCCATGCGCGATCCGGCGAACGTTCCCGCGCGTCCGAATCCGAGGAAAGGTTTCAGTCCGCGCAAGCCAAGCGCTTTGGCCAGCAGCACATTGTTGCCGACCACCGCATGCGCATCGAGGGGCAGGTGCACCGAATAAAGCGCCATGTCGGCTTTGCGCATCAGCTCGAGCTTCTCGCGGAAAATCCCCGTCACTGTTTGCACTCCGGACCAAAAGAGCCCGTGATGCACGACGAGCAAGGAACCGCTGCCGAGCGCAGCCGCTTTCTTGATCACCGGCAGACCGGCATCGACCGAAGCAAGAATCCGTTTCACGCTTTGGCTGTTTTCCACCTGCAGGCCGTTATGCGCGCCCGGATAGTCCTCCACCTCCGACACCCGCAGATAGCGCTGCGCATGGGCAACAATCGCATCGAGCTTGGCCATCCGTGGATTGTTCGTTCGGTCCGCCGGCAACAACAATCCAAATCCATGACATTGTAGCGGCGCTCTATGAGCGCCGGTGCCTTTCCATCCAAGCACCGACGCT
>Ga0315900_10010522_pt1 | contig 11568 bp, 11 predicted proteins | sample LakEriMetagenome_FD_203521 | JGI IMG/M metagenome (GOLD analysis project Ga0315900, IMG submission 203521) | Freshwater fungal communities from buoy surface, Lake Erie, Ohio, United States - Buoy 12 MA114 | ecosystem: Environmental > Aquatic > Freshwater > Lake > Lake biofilm | place: USA: Lake...
CGCTCACCCACACCCGCGAATACAGAGTATCCACCGTGTTGAGTTGCAATGTTATTGATCAACTCTTGAATCGTTACGGTTTTACCTACGCCGGCACCACCGAAGAGACCAATTTTACCACCCTTAGCGTATGGAGCGATCAAATCGATCACTTTAATACCTGTGTAGAACGGCTCAACTGAAGTTGATTGTTCTTTGAAGGCTGGAGCTGCACGGTGAATGTCCCAAGTTTTTTTATGAGTCACTGGGCCCGCTTCGTCCACTGGTTCACCCACTACGTTCAAAATACGTCCAAGAGTTTCAGGGCCTACTGGCATTTGAATTTGTGCGCCAGTATCAAGAGCAGGTTGACCACGAGTCAAACCATCGGTTGCATCCATCGCGATACAACGAACTGAGTTTTCACCCAAATGTTGTGCCACTTCCAAAACCAAGTTCCATTCAGTTGGACCATTAGTTTTGTTCGTTACTTTTACCGCTTGAAAAATCGGTGGAACTTTACCGTTTGCAAACTCAACGTCTACTACTGGTCCGATCACCGCTTTGATTTTTCCTAAATTCTGCTGTCCTGTTGTCGCTGACATCTAATTCTCCTTCGATTATTTATAACTTAAGCTGTTTTTTGGGATTCACTACCCGCAATAATTTCTAACAATTCTTTCGTGATTCCGGCCTGACGTTGCTTGTTGTATTGCAAGGTCAACTTACGGATCATGTCACCCGCATTCTTAGTCGCGTTCTCCATAGCGCCCATACGAGCTCCATGTTCAGAAGCTTGTGCTTCCAAGAATGCTTTAAAAATCTGGATGGTAAAATATTTGGAAGCCAAGGAATCATACAAAGCTTTTTTACTTGGTACGAAGATCGCAAGATCACGATTCGTTTTCTTAGCATCTGTCGAAGCTTCAGCAAGCGGAAGAACCTTTTCAGTTCTCACTTCCTGAGTAATCGCATTCTTAAACTCGTTGTAAACGAAAACCACTTCATCCACTTCGCCTTTGTCGTAAAGTGGAGCAATTTTTTTAGCGAGTTCAGTCGCTCTACGGAAAGTGATCTTCTGACCAAACTCTTCATAGTGGGCAACGTCTGCTTTAAAGCGGAGTTTGATCATTTCTTGAACTTTTTTACCTACAAATACACACTTTACTGCTTTTCCTTCGGCTGCCTTTTCAGTCAAAAACTGAGAAGCTGCTTTGATCACAGTAGAGTTGTAACCGCCACAAAGTCCGCGATCAGAACTGAATGCAACCAAAAGACTCACTGGCTTACGGCTAACGTTAGCTGAGTCGTTTGAGCTTCCTTCAGAAAGAGCGCTCATCAAGGAAGCAATCTCTTGAGCATACGGGCGCTGACTTAAAATCGCGTCTGTAGCACGGCGAAGTTTTGCAGCAGAAACCATCTTCATTGCTTTAGTGGTTTGCTGCGTGTTCTTCGTAGAGGTAATTCGTTTTTTAAGGTCCTTAATACTAGCCACGAGTGACTCCTTTAATCAGGTCCTAGTTAAAAGTTTTCATGAATGCTTTGATCGCATCTTCTAACTTAGCTTTAGTTGCATCATCAATTTTTTGTGAATCCACAATAGACTTAGAAACTTCTGGCGCATTTTTTTCAAGATAAGCTTGGAATTGATCTTCGAAATCTCCAATTTTATTGAGTGGAACTGAATCCAAGAAACCATTTACACCTGCGAAGATGGAAGTGATTTGTTTCTCAACAGAAAATGGAGTGTATTGAGCTTGTTTCAACAATTCAACCAAGCGTTGACCACGAGCCAACTGACGTTGAGTTGCAGGATCCAAGTCAGAACCGAATTGAGCGAATGCTGCTTTCTCGCGATATTGAGCGAGGTCGAGACGAAGTGTACCAGCCACTTGTTTCATCGCTTTAATTTGAGCAGAACCACCCACACGAGATACGGAGAGACCCACGTTTACCGCAGGACGAACACCGGAGTTAAATAAATCTGAATCCAAGAAAATCTGTCCGTCCGTGATCGAAATCACGTTCGTAGGAATGTAACCAGAAACGTCGCCGGCTTGTGTTTCAATAATAGGAAGAGCAGTGATAGAACCTGCACCTTTTTTATCAGAAAGCTTAGCAGCGCGCTCAAGCAAACGAGAGTGAATGTAGAATACGTCTCCTGGATAAGCTTCGCGTCCTGGAGGACGACGAAGAAGAAGTGACAATTGACGATAAGCTTGAGCTTGTTTAGTCAAATCATCGTAAACAATGAGTGCGTGCATTCCGTTATCACGGAAATATTCAGCCATCGTTACACCTGTATATGGTGCCAAGAATTGAAGTGGAGCTTGGTCAGATGCACCAGCTGTTACTACGATGGTGTATTCCATTGCGCCGGCTTTTTTCAAACGATCTACCACTTGTGCAACAGTAGATTGTTTTTGTCCGATTGCTACGTAAACGCAGAATACGTTTTTACCTTTTTGATTGATGATCGTATCGATCGCAATTGCAGTTTTACCTGTTTGACGGTCACCAATGATCAACTCGCGCTGACCACGTCCGATTGGAATCATTGAATCGATCGCTTTAATACCAGTTTGTAGTGGTTCATGAACCGACTTACGATCAATAATCCCTGGAGCTTTCACTTCAATCAAGCGAGATTCTTTTGCTTTGATCTCGCCTTGTCCGTCGATAGCTTGTCCAAGAGCATTTACAACGCGACCAAGAAGTTCTTTACCCACTGGAACCTGAACGATTTTACCAGTACGCTTTACAATTGAGCCTTCGCGAATCTGAGTTTCATCACCCAAAATCACGGCACCCACGGAAAGTTCTTCCAAGTTGAGGATCATTCCGGAAACGTTGTTTCCGAAGTCCACTAATTCACCGGCCATCACTTTATCGAGACCGTAAATTTTAGCAACACCATCACCCACCGCTAAAACTGTTCCTGTTTCAGAAACATCGAGACGGCTGTCTAGATTGGAGAGTTGGCTCTTGAGTACTTCTGCAATTTCGTTGGCTTTTAAGCTCATTTTCTTCTTCCTTCTTTAGTTCAAAATTATCAATTACTGAAAACTGTCTTTAACTTGATTTAACTTGGTACGAACAGATCCATCAAAAGTGGTTCCGCCCACAGTGACTCTCAAGCCCGCAATGAGGCTAGGATCAACTTTTTCTTTCAAACGAACTGTTTTGTTCATTTTTTTGGATATCGCTTGAGCAATCGTAGATACAGTTCCGGCATCTAGAGGTATTGCACTTACCAATTCTCCAATCATTCCACCATTTTTCTGAACTTGAATGGATTCAACTTCAGTAAGAATTTCTGCAAGAATTCCCAATCGATTGCGCTTAATCAGCATCGAAATGAATTTTTCAGAGAGTGGAGACAAATTCATTTTTTGAGAAAATGCTTTTAGTGACTTCTGTTTTTCATCATCACCCATGACTGGATTATCAAAAACTTTAATCATTAGCGGTGATTCGATGGTTAGTTTTGCAAATCCATCTAGTTCACCCAAAACTGATTCCATTGAAAACTTGGAACCTGGAGCTAACAAAACATCCACTAACACTTGTGCATAAAGACGAACGGCTTTCATGCGGACACCTCTTTCACAAATTGATCATTGATGCCCTTGTGAGATTGATCATTCAATCCGGCTTTAACTTTTTGCTCAACACTTGCAATGATTTGATCTGCAATGCTCTTCATGACTTGAGCTTTAATTTGTTGCTCTAGTGACTTTTTATTCATTTCTGCTTCAGAAGTCATGAGTGCAATATTTTTTTGAGTTGAATCTTTAATTGCTTTGATTTGGTCTGCTTCTCTTGCTTTCCAATCAGAAAAAATCATTTCTTTTTCTTTTTGAAGACCTGCAAATTTTGCTTCAACTTCTTTTTTCTTTGCATCCGCTTGAGCTGTTTGTGTTTTTACTTTATTCAGTCCACCAGTCACTTCTTGATGACGGTTTTTCATGAAATCAACAAAAGAACCCTTTGTTTTATAAACAATAAAAGCGACTAGACCAAAAAAGTGAATTGCTGGAAGTATTAGTTTTTCCATTTTTATTTTCCTGCCAATACCTTCTGAGCAATTGAATCTGCCATCGCTGCAACCTGAGTTTTCAATTCAGATTCAACTTTAGTTTTATCATTTTCAAATTGTTCAAGAACCTTAAGGTATTCTTTTTTAAGTTCTTCTTTATGTTTTAACATTGCTGCATCTTCTTGTGCTCTCGCACTTGCCAATGCTTGATCATGGCTGTTTTTTGCTTCAATACGAATTTGAGAAAGTGATTTTTCATATTCTTGAAGTTTGGATTCAACAGCCTTCAATAATTCAGAAGCACTATCTACATCACCTTTAAGACTTTGATTGCGCTTCTCAATAATTTTTTGAAATGGTTTTAAATAAATCGCCGAAAGTACGAAAAAGAAAATCGCAAAAAGGGCGAATTGGGTAAGAAATGTACTGTTTACTTCTAGCTGCTCAAGTATTTCGCTCATGTTGGTCAACCGCGCTATCAGCTCATATTTATTGAGCTTTTTTTATTAAAAATTAAATGGGTTGTTCAGTTGGTTATCATGCGAAATCAGAACCGGTCAAGAAAGTTATCTCATTCTATTGGTTCCTTCGAAAATAACGCCCTCTTCCACCTTTAGACTCGGTGTACTCATCTCTCCGCGAAACACTGCTGGTTTTCGGATTTCAACACGATACTTTGCGTTAATTTCGGCTTCAACCTTGCCGTAAATAATCACCACACCTGCGTGGATCTGACCCTCAACGCGGCCCGACTCACCCACGACTAATACATCTGGTGTTTCAATTTTTCCTCTAACCGTTCCATTCACATGAAAACATCCGCTATAAGCTAGAGTGCCTTCAAAAACGGCATTAGATTCCAGCACTCCTGTGACTTGGTCCGCCACAACTTCTGGAACAATGAAATTGTCTAATTTAAAGTTAGCCATAAATTATCGAGCATCTCCCAGAAGCACAGAAACAATTCTGTTCATTTCTTCTGGTGATGAAAAGTGAATTTGAATCTCTCCAGACTTTTCGCCCTTCACCTCAACCTTAGTCATGTACTTACGAGTTAAAAGTTGAGTGATTCGCATTAATTCAGGATTTAGCCCAGATGAATTTGTTTTTTTCATTTCTGGTTTTTTAGCAGTAGTTGAAGTGGCTGCTTTCTTTTCTTGAGCCGTCTTCTCCGCTTGTCTTACACTAAGGTTTTTTTCCAAAATCTCTTTAGCTAGATTTTCTCTATCGCTTACATCTTCAATGGATAAAAGTGCTTTTGCGTGGCCTCTGGTAAGACCACCCTTTTTTAATTGAAGCAAAATAAAATCAGATAGCTTTAAAATTCGAAGTGCATTTGCAATGGTTGCACGATCTTTACCCATGCGTTTTGCGAGTTCTTCTTGGGACAACTGAAACTCTTGCATCAATTGAAAGTACGCAAGACCTTCATCAACACAGTTTAAATCTTCACGTTGGATATTTTCTACAATTGCTAATTCCAGTGCTTCACGATCTGTACTTTTTCTCATCACCACTGGAACGGTTTTAAGTCCAGCAATTTTAGATGCGCGCAAACGACGTTCACCGGCAATGAGCTCATAATTTTCGCCGTTTTTTCTAACAATCAACGGCTGAATCAATCCATTTTCACGAATGGATTGTGCTAACTCTTGTAGAGTAGATTCATCAAAATCACGACGTGGTTGAAATTCATTGGCTTTAATTTCATTGATATCAATCACTGAAATTCCCATATGGCGATCACGGTTCAAACCTGGTTGCTCATTAGGATCAACATTTGGTCTAACTAATGGAGCGGAATTTAAAATTACGGAAGACTGATTTTGAATCGTTTGTGTTCCAGCATTTACGGAGCCCGGTAACAAAGAAGCTAATCCTTTTCCAAGTACTGATTTATTCAAATTAAGTGCTGTGTTTTGTTTCGGAGTATTCATACTGCTTATGCCCCTTGTTCTGATGATGGATTAAATGCCGGCGGTGTTAATGTTTCCGTTGGTTTATTTAAGTTATGTGACTTAGTTAGAACTTCTCGAGCCAAATCTAAATACGCAGTGCAACCCTTAGAGTTCACATCATAAAGAATGATGGGCTTACCAAATGAAGTACATTCGCTGAGTTTAATGTTTCGAGGAATGACCGTTTTAAATACCACTTCATTAAAATGAGTGCGCACTTCTTTTTCAACTTCGTGACTTAGTTTCAATTGTGAATTAAACATCGTTAAAACGATGCCTTCAATTTCAAGAGTTGGATTTACACTTTGGCGAATCAATCCAATGGTAGTCATCAACTGACCAAGTCCTTCGAGCGCAAAGTATTCTGCTTGTAATGGAATTAATACTGAATCTGCAGCAGTGAGTGCGTTCACAGTAAGAAGACCAAGTGTTGGAGGACAATCTACGAAAATATAATCGTATTTGCTTTTCACTTCTTGAAGAGCTGCTTTCAATTTTCCTTCGCGAGCAAAAGCACCCACTAGCTCAACTTCGGCTCCAGCTAAATGTGGATTTGCAGGAAGAAGATCAAGATGATCAATTCCCGTGGAACGAATTGCATCTGCAACTGAAATTTCTCCCATTAAAACTTGGTATGTCGTTGGAATGTTTTCTTCAATATTAGGACTCACGCCAACCGATGAAGATGCATTTCCTTGCGGATCGAAATCTACTAACAATACTCTTTTATCTGCAAGCGATAGTGATGCTGCGAGATTTACTGTAGTGGTGGTTTTTCCTACTCCGCCCTTTTGATTCACTACTGCAATAATTTTACCCATGCTTCACCTCTATATATATGAGACTCAGAACTACGAAAACTGGAGAACCGTTTCTACTACTTTTTCGTCACTTTCTAAACCTTAAAAACAAAAAGGGGGCTGGCTCACCATTATAGATGAGCACAAGCCCCGATTGATATTGTCCGTCGCGTTATTGTGATTCCTGATAAAATCTTCAATAATTAAGTGTGGTTGCGGTGAGGATCAATATTGCTAACCAAATTTTTTACTGCTTATGGGAAAATTCTACCTAATTTTATTTGGATATCAATAGAAAAGATTATCCATTTTCATTTTTTCTTAAGATTAACCAATACCCTATATTTATCTCCAGAAGAGTATTCGTTCGTTTGAGTAACCGTCAATTTTTTGCCGAACCTACTTAGTTGAGCTTCTTTCCATTCTTCAGCCCAGCCTTTGCTCTTGAATAAAATGAGATTGTTCCACGTGGAACAATTTGAAATCCACCCTGCAAGCTTCTCAACCGTTCCTACGGCTCTTGATATAACGGTATCGGGTTCAACTTCGTTGATTATCTCTTCTACACGGTGTGAAGAGATGGATACTCTCTCTAAATTCATTTCTTCTGCTGTAAAATGTAGAAAGTCTGCTTTTTGTTTCTCTGAATCACAAAGAAACCACTCACGATCAGAGTTTAAATCAATCGCTGCCGCTAATAAACCAGGCACACCACAACCAGTTCCTACATCTAAAACTACTTCACCTAGGGTTTTAAGCTTAAAGAGCTCCAAAACATCGATCAAATGCCCGTCTATAAACGCTTCAACACCTAAAATTCGAGTTAAATTCTGAATTTCATTCTCACGGTGAAGGATTTCAGCAAATTGGGATGCTTTAGAGATCTGTTCTGGGGTGAGAGAAAACTCTCCCTTAGAAACTCTAGAAGAAATGGCGTTGTAAAACTGTTCTTTGGACGGAGTATTCGTTTCAATTTTCATTGTTTAGGTAATTCACTCTGATAAACATGTTTATTTTTAAGATAGATCATTAAATTAGCAACTGCCGCAGGAGTAACCCCGGAAATTCTAGATGCTTGTCCAATATTCTCTGGTCTAGTCTCCAATAACTTGCCTTTAATCTCGTTGGATAAACCAGGAACAATTGCGTAATCAAAGGTTGTAGGAATTTTCATTAGTTCAGCATTTCGTACACCTTCTAAAAGCTGTAAATCTTTTTCGATGTAACCATTGTACTTAACCTGGATTTCAACTTGTTCTAAAACGCTTGGGTTTTTTTCTTCAGTAACAAAACCTAGTTTTGCTAAAACTAGAAAATTCACCTCTGGTCTTCTCAATAACCATTCGGCAGAAATTCTATCTTTAATCTCGGTAAGACCTAATTCCATAAACAAAGAATTTGTTGATGCATTAGGGTAAAAATAAAATGCCGCGATTTGACTTTTAAGTGCATCAATTGCTGCAACCTTGCTTTGAAAAATCTTAGCTTGATTGTCATTTAACAAACCCAGATTAATAGCATGTGGGCTTAATCTTAAATCAGCATTATCTTCACGAAGTAATAAACGATATTCTGCTCTCGAAGTAAACATTCTATAAGGTTCATCAGAGCCTTTCAAAATTAAATCATCAATCATTACGCCTATATAGCCATCGTTCCTTGCCAAAGTAAACTCTGGGCGCCCTAATACATAATTAGCTGCGTTAATTCCAGCTATTAAACCCTGCCCTGCAGCTTCTTCATAACCAGACGTGCCATTAACTTGCCCTGCGAAAAATAATCCGGGGATGTCTTTACATTCTAAGGTTCTTTTTAGCTGTCGTGCGTCAACAGAATCATATTCCACCGCATACGCGTAACGAATGAAAACCGCTTTTTCTAAACCGGGTATAGAATGTACAAACTCTTCCTGAACATCAGTAGGTAAAGAAGTTGAAATTCCATTCACATAAATTTCATCTACATCTAAACCTTCTGGCTCTAGAAAAAGCTGATGGCGATCCTTATCTTTGAAACGAGAAATTTTATCCTCAATAGAAGGACAATATCTTGGTCCGATTCCGGTGATCGCTCCACTGTACATTGCAGAAAAACCAAGATTCTTTTCGATGATGTCGTGAGTTTTTTGGTTGGTGTAAGTAAGATAACAATTTACTTGAGGAAGAACCGGATAGTTTTCTACTCCATGATAATAAGAAAAAGGAATGAGCTCATCATCACCTGGTTGAGGGATGGTGACAGACCAATCAATTGAATCTTTATGAAGACGAGGCGGAGTTCCGGTTTTTAATCGACGTAACTTAAGACCCAAAATCTTTAAGTCTTCACTTAGGGTTTTGGAGGACTTATCGCCTAAACGACCACCCTCTTCTTGCTCTTTACCTCGATGCATAATCGCTCTTAGAAAAGTTCCAGAAGTGATGACTACAGATCTTGCGCGAATTTCTTTACCATCGATTTTAACACCTAAAACCTGGTCTATTCCTTGTTCATTTTTTTCGATGATTAATCCACTCACTTCACCTTCAACAATTTCAAGATTAGGAAGGGATTTAAGAAATGATTGCATGTTCTCTGCATATTTCTTTTTATCGCATTGAGCTCTGGAAGAACGAACTGCAGGACCTTTACTGGCGTTAAGTCTTCTAAATTGTATGGTTGAAAGATCCGTGATCCTTCCCATCACACCACCTAGGGCATCTACCTCTTTAACGATCTGACCTTTTGCCAAACCACCAATCGCTGGGTTACAAGACATCGCACCGATCTTAGATTGATCAAGGGTGATCATTGCGGTGTGGGCACCCATGACAGAAGCAGCATTCGCAGCTTCACATCCAGCGTGACCGCCTCCGATAACAATGACTTCAAAATTTTTCATAAAACTGTGGCGATGATTACCGCTTAGGTGCGTTTTTGTCGATGTAATTGATAATCTCTTCGAGGGAAGTTCCAGGAGTGAAAATCATATGGGTGCCGGCTTGCTTCAAAGAATCGAAATCTTCGTCTGGAATAATTCCACCCACCATGAACAAAGTGTCCGTCATCCCAGCATTTTTAATTCCGCTGATCACCTCTGGAACCAAAGCATTGTGGGCACCAGAAAGTACACTGATTCCAACAACATGCGCGTCTTCCTGAATTGCCGCTTGGACAATCATTTCAGGAGTTTGGTGAAGACCTGTATAAATCACCTCAAAACCAGCGTCCCTAAGGGCTCTGGCAATCACCTTTGCGCCACGATCGTGGCCATCAAGACCCGGTTTAGCGATCAAAACTCTGATTTGGTTACGTTTATTCATGTCCATTTCCACGGATTTTACAGTAAAAAATCAGTATAAGCCACCGAAATCTTTAGGGAAAATGTAGTTTTTCACTAAAAAAACAGCTAAGTATTTGTATTTATTACACATACTTAGCTGTTTCTAGTCTCCCCTAAAACGTTGGAGGAGGGCCTGAGCGAATGGAATCAACAATAGGAGTAATAAAATTTCACCCACGTTCCCCACTTTCTCTGTGGCAACTGATTATGGGTTTCTGATTGGGAAATCTTCAAACTCACTGAAAATGGTGCCTAAATTAAGTTGAGTCAATATTTCTGGATTCAACAATTCTTCAGACTTAAACAAACTCATTGGTTTCAATTCTAATTTCACCCGGTGAAGACCTCTATCTAATTGAGGAATTCCAAAATTGGATAGTTTGATCTCATATAAATCACCCTGTTTAGAAATTTTAAGTGCCGGATCAAAAGAATCATTCATCACTAAAATCTGACGTCTTCTTTTTTGTTTTACGATGGATAAGATTCCATTAGAAAACTGAATTGAGTCAGATTGAAGCTTGAATGAGATTCGATCTTCATAAATTTTTGGTTCGATGATTTTCAAATCCTTAATTGAGTTGAGCTGCTCTAAAGAAAAAACCTCAAGAACAAAATGAACATCTAAAACTCGCTCAGTTTCACTAATGTTATGAAACACTTTTTCCTTTTTCAGAACTCTATAGAGTGTTTTTTGATCGTTTTTAGCCAATTTTAGCTCAATTTCGTCACTTTTTGAATTTGGGGTTAAGGTAACCACCAACTCATCCTGACTGAGTTGCACTTTTCCAAAGTTAGCGATTTCAACTCTTACATTTGCAAGAACCGAAAGATTAACTTTTTCACCCACTTTAACCTGGATTGGCTTCGTGCATGAATAAGACTCTTGTTCGATGTTAGGCACTTGCTCGCAAACTTGTCTTGGAATGTCTCTGCAAGATTCCTTAGGCTCTTTATGACATTCTCTACGGTATTCATCATGACATTCTTCGCGACTTTCGTTGTGGCAAACCTGATCATACTCGGTTCTACAAACTTGTTCTTGAACCGTTCTACAGGATTGACGTGGAACTTTAGAACAAACTGGAACCGTTTGAGTGTGACAAACTTGATCATCAACAGTGCGGCAAACTTGTTCTTGAACGGTTGAACAACTTTGTTTGGGAACGGTTCTACAAACATTTTTAGATTCGTTATGGCAAACTTTCTTATTTACCGTTTTACAACTTTGAACCGGTGAACATTGGCGACGTGGAATCGTCTGACAAACCTTTTGATCACCCTGGCCCCGGCACACTTGATCGTTTACCGTTTCACATTTCTGAACAGTTTCGCACACTTGTGAGGACTCGTTGTGACAAACCGGCACGCTTTGATTTTCACAAACTTGGGTATTAGTCGTTGTGCAACTTTGTTTGTTCTCTAATTTACATTGGCGGCGAGGAACGGTTTGGCAAACAGGTCTGGTTT
>Ga0315900_10010525_pt1 | contig 11565 bp, 14 predicted proteins | sample LakEriMetagenome_FD_203521 | JGI IMG/M metagenome (GOLD analysis project Ga0315900, IMG submission 203521) | Freshwater fungal communities from buoy surface, Lake Erie, Ohio, United States - Buoy 12 MA114 | ecosystem: Environmental > Aquatic > Freshwater > Lake > Lake biofilm | place: USA: Lake...
GATGACCGCCAATGAGATACAAGCGCAGCGGTATCGTGATGCTGCTCGTTTATACACATCAAGAGGCAGAACTGAAGACGCCAAGCGAATGTTTGACATTGCAGATCGGCTTGCGCCGACGCAGCAGGAAGTTGTCGGCGACATCTACAGGGGTGAGGGCGGCAAGTTCTTCCAGCGCACTAAAACTGGTGGCGTCATTGAGGTTCCAAGTCAGATGGCTCCGGCTCCTAAACCCATTGGCAGCAGAGAGACCGTTACTGACTTGGCGACAGGCAAAGAGGTCATCGTGCAAGGCTACGATGACGGCAGCTTCAAGACCATTGGAGGCTTTGGCCCGAGACGTGACATGGTGCTGCAAACTGTTGATGGCAAAACCGTTGCTATTGATAGGAGCCAAGTCGCACCTGGGCAGACATTCGGCACCGGCAGAAATCTTCAATTCGTTGATGTTGATGGCACCAAGCAGCTTATTGACATTAACGCGACTCCTGTCGGAACTGTCTTCGGCAAAGGCCAAGATCTGCAGCTCGTTGACGTTGATGGTCAGAAGCAGCTCATTGACCTTAGAAATACACCTGTCGGCACTAAATTCGGCACTGGACAGAACATCCAGATCATTGACGTTGATGGTCAGAAGCGTGCAGTTGATCTGAGGAATCTTGCTCCGGGTACAACCTTCGGAACTGGCATCTCTCCGGTGGAGCAGGCGCGTCTTGACATTGAGCGTCAAAACTTGGATATCGCCCGTGAAAGGCTCAAGATCAGCCAAGATGAATTTAATCGCGGCAATTATGAGCGGGTGGAAACTGCTGGCGGCATTGTGTATGTGCCGAAGACACCTGGCGGTAGGATCATCCCCGTAACGGATGCGGCAGGCAAGCCATTGATGGGCATTGAAGGCCAGCAACTTGAGATTGCTCGGCGCAGGCTCAATCTCAGCGAAGCCGAGTTCGCAAGGAGCGGATACGAGCGCATGGAGACCGCCAATGGAATCGTCTATGTGCCGAAGGCTCCTGGCAGGCCGGTGATCCCCATCACCGATGCGGCTGGAAAACCATTGATGGGTGCCAGCGGATCGTCAAGGCCAACTCAAGAAGAGGCAAAAGCAGCAGGATTCTCCCAGCGCATGGAGGCATCTTTGTATGTCATTGGTAATCTGCCGCAAGGTTCACAGCCTGGCGTGAGGGCTGCTGTCGCTGGGGCGCTTCCAATCATCGGAGGTGTCGCGCAACGTGGCGCAATGAGCGCTGAACAACAAAAATACAAACAGGCCGCAGACGACTGGATTCGCGCCAAACTTCGGCAGGAGTCCGGCGCTGTCATTGGCGAAGATGAGATGCGCAAGGAGTTTGAAACGTATTTCCCGCAAGTCGGAGACAGACCCGAGGTTATTGCGCAGAAGGAGCAGGCCCGTGCAATCGCCACCAACGCGATGCGAACTACTGCTGGCAGGGCGTATCAGCCTTATGTGCCGCCGCCCCCAGCGCAAGTCCCGAAAGAAGGCGACACGGCAAAAGACAGGAACAACAGGAACATTGTTTTCCGTAACGGTCGATGGGAATATCAATAATGGCAACTTCACCACGTTCCGGTCAGGCAGTCCCGCTCGATGATCTGCCCGAGTCTCTTCGCGTAGCAGCTCCAGAGCCGGGCCAGCCGGTGCCTGCTGGAGCAATGCAGCCTCCCGCTGCTGCGCCTAAGTTCCAAGGCGCACCAGTTCGGGCTGGCATTGGCCGGTCTATGCTGCAAGGCTTGACCTTTGGCTTTTCAGATGAAGCAGAGGCTGCGATGCGCGCTCGCGCAACATCTGGGCCTCGCTACGAGCAGGAACTTGCTAGGGTCAGGGCTGGCATCAAGCAATACGAAGAGCAGTACCCAGTAAGAGCATTTGCTGGTGAAGCCACTGGAAGTTTGTTGCCTACCGTTGCCGGTATTTTTGCTGCTCCATTTACTGGTGGCACCTCTGCCGCGATGACTGCTGCACGAGCAGGTCAGCAGGCCGCGAAGATTCCTGGCCTTGCCTCAATGATGGCAAGAGGAGCAGGAACTGGTGCAGCCACTGGCGCTTTGACGGGCGCAGGAACGGCTCAGGGCGGGCTTGAGGATCGAGTCCTTGGCGCAACAATTGGAGGAGTTACTGGAGGGACATTAGGCGCTACGACTCCTGTCGTCACATCGGCGGTTGGATCTGGCGCTCGCAGGGTTGGCGAAGCCACCGGCCTCGTGCGCCAACAAGATCCCCTGAACAAAGCGCAAGAGATTCTCGCTCGCAAGATTGCGCAGGAAGGTATGACGCCAGAGCAGCTCGCAGCGCGTCAGGCCGAGACCGTGAGACGCCTCGGTGCCCGCGATGAGACGCTGGCGGATATTGGCGGTGAAGGGATGCGCCGCCTCGCTCGTGGCGCGATGGCTATCACGCAGGCAGCGGAAACCGAAGCCCGCCAGATGCTGACTGAGCGTATGGTCGCTGCTGGTCCGAGGATCATCAAGGACATTACGGATTTGACAGCAGTTGGTGCCCGCGACTTGGATGAAGTCGCAAACGAAATCATCAATCGCCGCTCAATGCTTGCGACTCCGTTTTACGATCAGGCGAGGGCCGCTGGTCAGATTGAGTCTTTTGCCATCGACAATTTGCTAAAGAAGTCGAAGGACATTCAAGCCGCAATCGCAGATGCGCGACGACTGCCGCAGTTCGCAGATCTCGCTGACAACGACATGGTTATGCTTGATAAGGCATACAAGTATGTCGGCGATCTTGCAAACGAGGCTCGGAGAACTGGCAAAAGTGCTCGCGCCAATGATCTGGACGATTTGCGCATCCAGTTGCGCAAAGCCATCACCGACAAGGTGTCCGTGTACGGCAAGGCGCTCGACACCTTCTCTGGCGAATCTGTGCTGCTTGATGCGCTTAATGCTGGCCGCGAGAAGTTCCTGCGCAAGACTCCGGCAGAGATTCGCCGCGAGCTGGATAAGTTCACAGACGAGGGCCAGCAGCAGATGTATCGCCTTGGCGCGATTCAGACACTGCGCGACGAGATTTACGGGATGCGCGAGACGGCTGATGTCGCCAGCAAGTTCCTGAACGACCGCAACATGAAGGATCGTTTCAAACTAATCTTTAACTCGACTGGCGAATACGAAGACTTCATCAAGAACTTGCAGCGTGAGCAGTCTATGGCTCGCACTCGCAGCATGATTGAAGGCGGCTCGCCGACAACGCGAATCAACCAGGAGGTTGGAGAGATTCAAGGACCGGCACCGTCTGAAGTCATCTCTGCTGGCACTCAGATGATTCGCGGCGATCTGCTTGGTGGCGGTTCGCGTCTGCTCGGCCAGGTTGTCCCGCGTATGCAGGGAATTGACCAGAATGTTGCCGAGCAGATCACGCGAAGCGTTCTTGATCCGAGCTTCGTGCGTCAGCAAGAGACGCTGATGGGCCTCACGCCAGTGCTCGATGAGCTGCGGCGCAGGGCATTGCAGCAGCAGACGCGAGCTGCTGGCTACTCCGCTACCGCAGGCACTGCGGTGCCTGGATTGCTGGGGGATTAATGGCCGACTACATTCGCCCGACACCGCGCAACCCGATCCTCGGGCTGCTGTCTGACGCCTTGACGGGCGGCGTCGAGTGGATGCGCAGCCCGCAGCGTGCGCAGCAGATGCAGGGACTCGGTGGCCTGCTCGCGGAGACAGGCATTCCCGCAACGGTTGAGCGCATGTCCTACGGCGAGCCACTGACAAAGGGGCGCGGTATGACGACCCGCCTGCGCCCAGAGGCCGAGGCGGCTCTTATGACGCTGGCACCGGAGGCTGTGCCGATTGGCCGTGCGGCGATGGCGGGGATTCGTGCCACGAAGGGTTTGCCTGTGGGGGCTGCTACCGTGTATCACGGCTCGCCCTATCGCTTTCAGCGTTTCGACCCCACGAAGATCGGATCGGGTGAGGGTGCCCAGGCTTACGGGTATGGTCACTATGTGGCTGAGAGTCCTGGGGTGGCAGAAGATTACAGAAGAGCGCTTGCGGGAAATAAACTGACATTTGCTAATGATGCGGCAAGAAAAAGCGCGACGAAGTTAATGCCATTTGGGTTTGAAGATCCGACTGCTGTGATAAAAAGTGCTGTCGGGTTAAATAATGATGTTGCCTCGGCAATCAAGACATTGAGGGGAAGTTACGATAAAGATCCTGACTTGAAGGCCCATGCAAATTATCTAGCTGATCTGTTGGAAAGCGGTGCTGTGCGCTCAGAGCGTGCTGGTCATGTCTACACCATCGACCTCCCAGACCCAGCGATTGCTCGGATGCTGGATTGGGATAAGCCATTTAGTCAGCAATCGCCTGATGTTCGTCAAGCATTACAAAATGCTGGCGTGGTTGGCAAGGATGATTGGCTTATTAGCGGAATGAAAGGGCGCGAGATTTATAACCGCGCTTCTTTTGGTGCTCCTGTTAAGTTGCCTTTAAGGCAGCAAGACGATCAGATCTATGCATCTCAGCGTCTGCGCGAGGCAGGCATCCCCGGCATCCGCTACCTAGACCAAGGCTCTCGCGGAGCAGGTCAGGGCACCAGCAACTTCGTAGTCTTCCCAGGCGAGGAAGATTTGCTGCGAATCCTGAGCGTTAACGGCGGCCTGCTCGCGCCTTAACGCGACCGTCTCTCAATCAGCTCCATCACCTCGCGGTCATCGGCCTGCTCCGCAGTCGGCGCAAACAAAGCGCGGTTACGCTCGGCAGCGCCATCGCGGGGATCGCAGAGGTAATACACCGCCAAGGATTTGCGGTGCTGTCCTACAGGGCAGTTAATCGGCTCAGGCAGGCCGTGCCATGCGCCTGTGGTGTCAAACACCACGGCGCGATTGAACATCGGCGCGATTGACTTCACCAGCTCGCCGGGCTTGCCATTGTCATCGCGCCACAGCCCGAGCGAGCCGCCCCATGACTCTTGCCAGTCAGGATTGAGGTACACGATGAGATTGAGGCGGCGCTCCAGCTTGAGCTTGGGGTGGATGCTGTAGTCCAGATGCGTGTTGAGCTTGCCGCCAGAGCCGTGAATGTGCATCCCGGCACCGTGGAGGCCGTAGTCTGGGAAGAGCCTGCACTTCGTCAGATCCTCGAAAGGCAAGATGCACTCCAGCGAGTTCATGTCATAGAAGAACCTGTACATGTCCGGCGAGAAGTGGTGCCAGTTGTTGCAGGTCTTCTTCACCTCGATGGCGTTGTCGTAGGTGTGCCATGCCGGTGAGTCGAAGGCCGGGAAGTCGCTGGACAGTTGCAGCGCCTGGCGCTCATCCATGAACCCGTCAATGACCAGATGCGGGAACGGGTCGAGGCTATCCCACTTCATTGGCGGGCACCGTAGGCGGCGATCAGCGTAGCATCGCTGCGACCATCGTCCTTCACGCGCTTGAACAGTTCAGCGCGAGCCGGGAAGAGCTGGGCGGCGCGATAGCGCGAGCCGTCCTTGCCTTGCGGCACATCAAGAGCGCGCTGCCAAGTGCGTGGCGGGATCGTCGTTGTCGGGATGTCGAGGGCTGCGAGTATCCCAAGGACTACACCGAGGCTCTGGCCCATGCTGAACATTGACGTTACGCCCTGACCGGGCATTGCGTTAAGGCGCTCTAGGTACGCGCAGCCGGGTGCTGCCTGCCTGATAAGGCGCGCCAGCTCGGCGGCATTGACCATGCGCTTTGACTTGTTGTTGCGCTCAAGCGTCACGGTGGGCATGTCGTGCACCTCCAGCAGATCGCCGTTTTCGATCAGCGCGATTGCGCCGTCAAGGCCGATGTCTATGCCGAGGGTTCTCATGCCTTCGCGGCTGCGTCGAGGCTTCCAGAGATCTTCTTGAGGCGAGCAGCTATCAGGGCATCAACTGATGCCTCTAGCCGCCTTACGGACCCGTAGAGCGGCTCGGTGGCACCGCTATGCCAGCGGCTGACCTGCGCCTGGTCGATCTCGGCGATGCGGCAAACGTCAGACAGCCTAAAGCCAGCCGACTCGGCTTTGAGCTTTATTTCAGAAATCGCTTGCTGGGCGTAAGTTGTCATGCGTAGAATTGTATCGGGCAAATGACTTATGCGTCAAATGGCATGGCAAAAAAAGGGCGAGGCGCGAACCTCGCCCAAAGGGCATGGCAACTGCGGGGAGACGCCGCAGCCGAGCCAAGTTGCCCTGGCTCCGGGTCAATTCTAAGGGTCTGAATATCCGACTAAGATGTAGGGGAGTTGACAGGCAAGTCAAGTGTGCTATGATTCAGTCATCAGCAACCAACCAAGGAGAAACTACAATGGAATCACCCCGCCGCCACCCGCGCACCCTTGAAGAAGCCTTCGGCCCTTACTCTCGCGGCTCAATCTGCGAGCCGTACACTCCGATGACGATGGCCGATAAGGTCGTCATCTGCGTGAGCATCGTCGTCATGATCGGTTTGCTCACGGCGCTGCTGCTGGGGGTGCTATGAGCCTCAAGGAGTCCGTTAAGGAGATCGTCGAGCAGATGGCACCGCCAGCCAACGCAGTGGGGTTGCTCACCGCTGACGAAGTGCGGCGCATCATCGAGGAGGCGGTTAATCGTGGCGCGATGGCTGGCTGGGCCTGCGCGATGCGTACTAATCAGTCGGTGCAAAAGCAAAACCAGATTTCGCTTGACGCGGCTCCTACTGCTTGGATCGGCGAGAACGGAGTCGGGTTTAAATATCTGCGCTGGAAGAAGCCCGGCAATGTGCATGTTCCTCCAGTACCTCTCTACAAAAAATCGGCATCACCAAATGAATGATCCATTCGACTGGCGCAACTACAAGCCAACCATCAGCCTCAAAGACCTTGAGACGTCTCGGCGTGCAGCGTATCAAGCCAGCCGCGTGGTCAATCAGAAACGCCTTGCCGGTGTAGAGCCTTCGCTGCCCTACTCGGTGCGCACGGCAGCTCATCTGGCGGCCCTTCCTAAGCAGATGACCGTCGAGATGCCGAAGATGATTAAGTACCGTCAGAAGAGGGGGCGCAAATGAGCATCGAAGCAATGAATCAGGCGCTGGAGGCGCTGGAGATGCTGGCGAAGTGGGAGCACCCGGCATCAAACATAACGACAAAAACAGGACGCATTTATCCGCAACGCATAGCGGCAGATGCTGCCGACGTCCTTCGTGTTGCTATGGCAGAGGCTAATAGGAAAAAGCCGGTGGCATGGGCAACAGACCTACATTTTGATGCCGACACAGAAATAATCCCGGCCAAGCAAAAGGGCCGACTTGGTACGGATGGAATGCCCGTTCCACTTTTTAGCGGTCCATTTGCAGCACAGCGCCAGTGGGTCGGGCTGACGGACTCCGAGATCGAAGAGTGGGACTATGACGTACGCGATGTCGTAATGGACATCGAAAAGATACTCAGAGAGAAAAACACATGAACCGCGACGACATCACCCGCATGGCGCGGGAGGCAGGGTTTGTTGGTTTTGATGGCGACAACGGTTCTTTGCGCCGCTTCGCGGCTCTTGTCGCAGACCGCTGCGCCGACATCGCATACGAGGCAGAGCCGTGGCATTCTGCCGACCTGATTCGCAAAGCATTCACATCAGACACATGCCCGCCGTGTAATGGCAAATGCAGGCAGGGGCGCGACTGCCCAGAAAGGAAGGCGTAATAGATGCAAACAAGCAAGCGCGTCAGGCAGGTGCGGGAGCTTTTGCGTGAGTTTAGTGATGGGCTAACCGTCAACGAAATCCTGGACATGGTGCCAGCAATAGATCAGTCGCATCTGTCGCGCATCCTCAGACAGATGCCGGACTCCTACATCGACCGATGGACTAATGGAAGCAACAGCAGAACCCACAGAGCTGTCTGGTGCGTGGTGGTGCCTCCAGAGGATTGCCCGAGGCCGTATCGAACTGAGAGCGAAACGAAAAGGGGACGTAAATGAGAGACGAGATCAAAGACGACGAGCGCCAAACGATGAGGAATCACATCATCTTCCTCGGCACGCAACTGGACGCGGAGCGAAAAGCAAGCATCGCAAAGACGGAGCTTCTGCGCCGCCTGCTTGACCGCGAAGACCTTGGCTGGGCAGTGAGCAACGAGGTGCGCAGTCTGGTCTATCACGTTCTCACCGACGAGTACATGGCAGCGCGTGACAAGGAGCAAAAACGTGATTGAGCTACGCCCATCAGCAGCAGATCGCTGGATCGCCTGCCCGGCCAGCGCAAGGCTATCCAAAGGCATCCCGCCGACTCCAGCAGGTGACGCGGCGCAAGCTGGCACTGCCATTCACGCGCTCGCGGAGGACTGCTATCAGTTCGACTCTGACCCGCTATCGCACATCGGCGCAACCGTCGAGGGCGTCAAGCTCGCGCAGTGGCACTGCGAGATGGCGGCAGAGCATGTCCAGTGCATCAGGGACATCGAGGAATTTGTCGGCAGGTACAACGTCAAGATCGAATCGAAGGTGTCGTACATCGAGAACGATCAGGTCACGCTGCGCGGAACTGCCGATGTCATCGGCGTGGCGCAGACAAAGAAGGTTCTCATCATCGCGGATCTGAAGACCGGCTCTGGGTACGTCGACGAGGACAACGAGCAGCTTAAGATATACGCCCTGGCGGCGCTCAAAACGCTCAAGCCGCAAAACATTGAGATCATCGAGCTGCACATCAACCAGCCGAGAACTGGCGGCGTGCGGGTTCACGTTATGAGCATCGACAGTCTCAGGAAGTGGGAGCAGGAAACTCTCCTGCCTGCCATCGCGGAGGCGATTGATCCGAACTGCCAGCCCAGGCCGTCGGACAAAGCCTGCCAGTGGTGCCCAGCGAAGCTGACTTGCCCTGCGCAGCAGGAGTCCTTCGCAGTCATCGAGGCGCAGCCCAACATCACCGCGATGACGAAGGAGGAGATCAAGTCGGTGATGGTGACGCTGACCGATGAGCAGGTCAGCAGCCTGCTTGATCGGGCACCTGTCGTCGAGTCATTTATCGACGCGCTTCGCAAGCACGCCCTTGAGCGCATGAAGGGCGGGGGCACGCTGCCTGGCTGGCAGCTCGCGCCCAAGCGTGGCACGCGCAAGTGGGTGGATGAAAAGAAAGCCAAGGAAGCACTCGTAGAGGCTGGAATTAATGAAGATGTTCTCTATTCGACAGAGTTCATCTCACCAGCAGCAGCAGAAAAGCTGCTGGATAAAGAGCAAAAGGTAATCCTTGAAGAGCTGACCGTGAAGGAAAGTTCGGGTGTCACCATTGCAAGAGACGCATCCCTGCGTCAATAATGCCCGTTCACCGGGTCAACCTTAACCTTTGAAAGCGAAACGCGAAATGCTAAATCTCTCTTCTGGCGGCGGCAATGCAAACTTCATCCGCTTCTCACCACAGGCCAATGCTTGGACAAACAGCGAGGGCGCTGAAGTTCAGCTCAAGAAAGTGGTCTTCGACATCGACAACGTAAAGACCGGCTGGCTTTTGCTTGGCACGGGTGTGCGTGACTGGCAACCCGACGAGACTATTGGTCGCAAAGGTGCTCAACCTTCACCTGAGCACAAGCGCGGCTTCACCGTCACGTTCTACAACAAGCAGCTCGGAACCTGCGAGTGGTCGTCCAACGGAGTCGGTCCCAACATGGGACTGGAGCAGCTCTACGTTAAGTGCATGGAGGAGCGCAAGGCTCTGCCGCTCAACGCCTCCCTTCTGCCGGTATGCGAGTACCAAGGCAGCAAGATGGAAAAGATCGGCAAGGGCACAACCCGCATCCCGCAGTTCGTGGTCGTCGATTGGATCGCTCGGCCTGCTGGTATGGGAGCTGTAGAGGAGGCAGCACCAGCACCGGCACCAGCACCTGCTCCCGCTAGTGCGCCTGCGGCGAAGACAGCAGCGCAGCGGGCGGTCGATGGTGATGATGACGAGATGTTTTGACGTCAAGTCATAAGGAGGCCGGGGCCAGATGGTCCCGGTTTTTTTGACTCTGAAAAATGAAATTCGGATCTGTTTGCTCTGGCATTGAAGCCGCATCAGTTGCATGGGAGCCGCTAGGCTGGAAAGCCGCATGGTTCTCTGAGATTGAGCCGTTTCCTTGCGCGGTGCTAAAGCACCATTACCCTGATGTCCCGAACTTTGGGGACATGACAACACTGCCGCAGCGCATCATCAGCGGCGAGATAGAACCGCCAGACCTCTTTTGCGGTGGCACTCCGTGCCAGGCATTCTCGGTCGCGGGGATGCGCAAATCGCTTGACGATGCCAGAGGCAATCTGTCACTCACCTTCTGCGAGATCGCAAATGCAATTGACAATGTTCGACTTGCTGGAGGAGAGCATCCAGCCATCATCTTCTGGGAGAACGTGCCCGGAGTCCTCTCAACAAAAGACAACGCCTTCGGCTGTTTTCTTGCTGGGCTTGCCGGTGAAGATGGCGCAGTCGAGCCGCCAGGGGGAAAGTGGGCGAACGCTGGTTGTGTGTATGGCCCCCAAAGAGCAGTCGCGTGGCGAGTCCTCGACGCCCAATATTTCGGAGTGGCCCAACGACGCCGCCGTGTGTTCGTTGTCGCAAGTGCTAGAGCAGACTTCGATCCCGCAGCGGTTCTTTTTGAGTTCGACGGCCTGCGCCGGGATACTGCGCCGAGCCGAGAAGCGCGGCAAACAGTTGCCCCAACAATTGCAGGATGCGCTAATGGCGGTGGCGCAAACGGGCCTGGCAGAGACGTCGATAGCGTTGAATCCCTCCAAATCAGTATGTGCCTCAACGCCGGAGGCATGAATAGGCTGGACGCCGAGTCGGAGACGCTGCTGCCGATCAACATCTACGGCGGCAACAAGCGCCAAGACCGTCCAGAAGGTGGGTTCTACGTTCGCATGGACGAGGACACTAGCAAGACGCTGGATGCAGCCACCGGGTTGAATCCAACCTGTTCTCAAGGTGGCACGGCTGTAATGCAGCCAATCGCCCTGCAAGACGTAACGCCCCGCGAGAAGGCGCAGAACGGGAAGGGCTGGAATGATGACGGCGTCAGCTACACCGTTGACGTAGCGGCGACACAGGGCGTGGCGCAGCCAATTGCTTGGTCAGAAGAACTGACCGCCAGCATTGATTTAGCAGGCACTATTCAGCGCGGCGGCGCTGGCGGCAGGCATGATGGGGTGGCGCAGCCGGTGGCATGGTCGATCATGCCGCAAAACAGCGGCAAGGATTACAAGGCGCGGCAGGTTGATGTCTTGCAGCCACTGATGGCTGGTGGCGTTCAGCATGGCAATCAAGGCGGCGACATCATTCAAACCGCCATGCAAGTGCGCCGCCTCACACCCGTCGAGTGCGAGCGCCTGCAAGGCTTCCCTGATGGATACACAGAAATATCTTGGCGTAAGAAACCAGCGTCAGAATGCCCAGACGGGCCGCGCTACAAGGCGCTCGGGAACTCATGGGCGGTTCCCGTGGTTAGGTGGATCGGCAAAAGAATAGAGATGGAGATCAAATGCAAGCCGAAGAAATAGCAAAAACGCTTGGCAACGCCAAGAAGGTAAACGGGCAGTGGCTTGCGAGCTGCCCAGTACCAGGCCACGGCAGAGGCAACGGAGACAAGAACCCTTCACTGTCAAT
>Ga0315900_10010527_pt1 | contig 11562 bp, 5 predicted proteins | sample LakEriMetagenome_FD_203521 | JGI IMG/M metagenome (GOLD analysis project Ga0315900, IMG submission 203521) | Freshwater fungal communities from buoy surface, Lake Erie, Ohio, United States - Buoy 12 MA114 | ecosystem: Environmental > Aquatic > Freshwater > Lake > Lake biofilm | place: USA: Lake...
GGAAGTGTATATCGGCTTCCGGTACAAGCTGAAACAGAAATCCTGAAGGGTTTGGTGTGAATTGGCACGCGTACCTTCGCCGTTGGGCCTGGTGTTGTGGATGGTAAAGGGTTGAATGGGAATGTGGTTGGAGGCCAGGCTTGCAATGCGCAATCAGAATCTAAACCGAGTTAGAAGCACTGGACCCAGCCGCAGCACCGTTGAGACAGGAAGCCGCTGCCCTCCATACTATGGCAGGAATATCCTGCTCAATACCCCTTATCAGCTCACCCTGAACGCAAAAGCCATGAAAACTTGATTGTATATGGATATATTCGCGTGGTATTGGACAATTCAGCCTGCTGAAACTATTTCACGGGCCGATACAAAACCATCTTGGGATTCAGCAAAAAAGGGAAACAAAACCAGACCTATACAACAGCATACGGCATATAGGGGATAAAAAACTAGACCTATAAGGAAGTTACCTGTAATTTTAAAATGACAAACAAAATACAAATGACACCTGACAAATACGAAAATAGAATTGTTCTTTTTCTTGACATTTTGGACTTTAAAAACATTATAGAAAAAAGAACTTTGCAAAAACACAACGACAAGTTCGTAGACAATCCACAAGGAATAACTCAATTATATAATTGCCTTAAAATAATTCGTGAGCATCTTAACATTGGGGCACAACTTGATAATTCAAAAAGAATAACTCAATTTTCTGATAGTATAGTAATTTCATTTTCTGTTAAGGAAAATGGTGAAATATTCAATTTAATTTCTGACATACATTTTTTGGTCAAACGGTTTATTAAACACAAAATTCTTTGCAGAGGAGGAATAGCTTATGGAAAGCTAATACACGATGACAAGTTTGTTTTTGGACCAGGACTTATAGCAGCTTACATAGCAGAATCCAAAGCCGCGATGTATCCAAGAATTATTATGGACAATACAATTTTAAAATTCGCATCCAAATACCCTGACAACGAATTTAACAGCGGAGACTGGGAAGTAGGAGCTATTGAGACTATGGTTAGCAAAGATACAGATGATATGTATTACATTGACTACTTTGAAAAAGCCAAGTCGGACAATTTCCCTTTAGATACAACAGAGGAAGCTTATTATCAAGAATTAAAAGAAATTATAGAATTAAATTTGAAAAATCCACTCCCAGACATTAAAGTCAAATATGGATGGATGAGAAATAAGTTCAACAGAATGGTTCAAGAATTCAAAAAGGAAAAGTATTTTGAAATAATGGGAATCGGAGACACTGGACTAAAGGAAAAAATAGAATTATATCAAAGAATGACAGAGATTACTTAAAATGATAGGCATAAAAACTACAGGTAACAGCACATTGGCAATAGGCGGGGTTTCGTCTCCGCTTGACAGTTTTGTGGTAGCCGAAAGTTCAGTTCTCCGAACAAACTTCTGTGCTAAAAAGCCCGCCCATCGCCAATCCGCAAAACGTTATAGCCAATGGTAGGACGACCGTTCACAAGACGACTGACCGACCAAAATTTAAACATTAACACAAAGACAAACCATTTTGAAAGGTGACCAACGACATAGAAACGATATTACAAATGGACAACGAGTAAGCCGACACTCATTGCTGAACCTATGTTTTTTATTTTTTTTCCACCCGCATTTTTTAAAAACAATTTTAAGCCAGCCCGCAAGTGGCACATTTGGTTTTGCTTCTACCCGCAAAGCCGACCCTTCGCAAAGCCAAAAGAGCCACTTTTTTGCCAACGCTCAAGGACATACGAAAAGAATGAATAAATTAGACCTATGATATTAGACAACGAGAACGAAAATCTAAAAGTCCACGAGTGGATTTCAAAATATACACATTCAGGAAGACTATCTATTGTAACTGGGTATTTTACTGTTGGAGCATTGGCTTATTTATCAAAAGCGACCAAAGACAAAATTGACGAATACAAATTCATACTTGGTGACATTGTAAACTTCGACTTTGACAAGGACAGGGCACTTGACCTTTTAAACGAAGACATCAATATTGACGCATCTTTAAAACTTAGTAAAGTTGCTCAAGAAGCCGTTGCTTTTTTGGAGCTTGACAAAGTTTTAGCAAAGACACTTGAACCTAACTTTTGCCACGCTAAAGCATATCTATACAAACACAACGACAAAGACCCACAAAAGGACTATTACATTTCAGGCAGTTCTAATTTGACAGAGGCGGGTGTTGGTTTAAAGACAACCAACAATGTGGAGTTAAATATTGGTAGTTTCGGTTCAGACCCGCAATACAACGAGTTAATAAAATGGTTCGACAGCTTGTGGTTAAGACCACAAGCCCACGAATATAAAACCGTTGTTGACGGCAACGGTGGTGTAAATCGTATTCCATTCAAGAAATACCTTATTGACGAAATCAAAAAGATTTTCACGGAGTATTCGCCAAAGCAACTTTATTTCAAAGTGCTTTTTGAATTGTTTGGTGAAGAACTACTGCTTGAAAAAGACAATCCTGAATTTAACCGACAAATCGGACGACTTGAAAACACGGTTGTTTACAACTCACTTTATGAATTTCAGCAGAAAGGCGTTTTGAGTTTGATTAAAATGCTTCAAAAACACAACGGAGCAATTTTAGCCGATGCAGTGGGTTTGGGAAAAACCTGGACTGCTTTGGCTGTGATGAAATTCTATCAGTTACAAGGACGTGAAGTGATTTTGATTTGCCCAAAGAAACTGCAATACAACTGGAGAATATATCAGAAGAACCAAAACTCAAAATTTGAAAAAGACCAGTTTGAATATTTCCTAAGGTTTCATACTGACTTAACAGATGACTTGATGGAGAAATACCACGACAGAGCGGACAAAATGTTTATCAATGAAAAGCCCAAACTGTTTGTGATTGACGAAAGCCATAATCTTAGAAACGACAAATCAAAACGCTACAAATTTTTAGTTGACCAGATTCTTTCTCAAAACGAAGATGTAAAAGTGCTGATGCTTTCAGCAACGCCAATCAACAATTCGTTGATAGACATTCGGAATCAATTCAAACTGATTGTTGGTGGTAATGCCAAAGGATTTGAAGAATCTTTGGACATCAAAAACGTTGATTACACTTTCAGGGCAGCACAAAAGGCATTCAACGAGTGGACACAAGAACCCGACCCAAAAATTGGCGAGTTCATTAAAAAATTGCCGCCTAACTTTTTCAAACTAACCGATTCATTGACCGTTGCTCGAACCCGAAAAATGATTGAAGGACATCAGGACGGTTTGGAGTTTCCGAAAAAATCAAAGCCCGAAAATGTTTTTGTAACACCTAAGCAAATCGGAAACTTTGAAAGCTTTGAGGAACTCTTCGAGCATTTTCCGCCAATGCTATCGGGTTATCAACCTTCATTTTATATTGACGAATTTGAAGATGCCGACATTTTACACGATGAAAAACAGCGTGACCATTTCTTGGTGAAGATGATGTATATCTTGTTGGTGAAGCGACTTGAATCTTCTTGGTTTTCATTTCAATCAACAACAGAAATAATTTTAGCTCATCATCAAAATGCACTCGACAGAATTAAGCAATATCAGGAAACCAAAAAAGAAACAGGTTGGAACGAAGCCCAACCTTCGCTTTTTGACGATGATGATATTTTGGCTCAAATTGAAGATTTCACTTTAGGCAAGAAACGTAAAACCCGATTGGTTGACATTGACCGTTCAGGCAACATAGAGAACTACAAGAAAGATTTAAAAGCAGACATTGAAGCATTGCAATTATTGCAATCGAACTTAATTCTGTTTGAAAGGAAAATTGCGAAAGAAATTAAGAAGCCACGCAACCACAGCAGCGAAGATGATAAACTGGAAACGCTGATAAACCGAATTGTAAAGAAAAGACAGTCAGGTGAAAACGGAGGCAACGCCAAAGTTTTGATTTTTACCGTTTATAAAGACACTGCGTTTTATCTTTTTGAACAACTCACAGCAAGAGGTTTTGATAAAGTGGCTGCTGTAAGTGGCGATACTTCGACCGTTTGGAATGAAGAAGGAGAAACCAAAAAGTATGAACCTATTTTGGAACGCTTTGCTCCTTTCACCAAACTATTCAGAGAAAAAGAATGGCAATTTGAACCATCAAGCAAAGACATTTCTATAAACCAACAGTTTGATGAGTGGCAACAATGGATTGCGGAGAACGACAAACGAACTTATGAAAAACTTCAAAACCCTATTGACATTCTGATTGCAACCGATGCATTGAGTGAAGGGCAAAACTTACAAGATTGCGATTTGGTAATTAACTATGATATTCACTGGAATCCCGTTCGTGTTATTCAGCGAATGGGTCGAATTGACCGTTTGGGTTCGCCAAACACGAAAATATTTGGAATTAATTTCTGGCCATCAAACAACATCAATTCTTATTTGAATTTGCAAGGCAGAATTGAACAAAGAATGGCTGCAATGAAACTGGCAGGTTCTGAAGTTCATTTGGATTTTTCCGACACATTCAAAGAAATGGCAGAAGATGAAAATCTGGAGCAGAAACAAAAGGCAAGAATGTTGGAGCAAATGCAATCTTCTTGGGATGAAATTGATACCGAAAAATCATTGGGCTTTGACGACTTCTCTTTAGAAACTTTCCGTCAGGAGTTGTTGGAGGAATTAAGAAAAAACGAACTGTTTTTTAAATCACTGCCAAACGGCATTTACACTGGTTTTAAAGCAATTCAGGAAGTTTGCCCACAAGAAGGTTTAATTGCTTTATTGGGTTATCCAAGTAAACCTGCCAAAACCAATATTTTTGAATACAAAGGTTACGAACTCATTTACATCGAACATTCGGGCAAACCCGTATTCTTAAACCAAAAAGAAGTATTGGACGCATTGGCAAAACACAAAGAAGAAGTTCGGTTTGTGCCAAACGCAATTGACCAAGGCGAACCAAAATCCATTGAGCATCTATCGGCTGCTTTGTCCACTTGGCTCAAAAGTCAGGCAACCGAAGAAGAAGTGCAAGAAGATGGAACAGTAAAGCAAAAAATAGGAAAAGCTTCACTCGATATGTTGAACAAACTGAAATCAGGAAGTAAAACCACCATTCAAAAACTAAAAGATGAAGGTTCTGCTTCGCAGAAATTCAATAAAGACAATTTCGATTTAATCACTTGGTTTATCATAAGCAGCAAATGAATTCAATTATAAATTTCCATACCGATTCGTTCATCAATGCTTTAAAAGCATTTTTTGAAGAACTCAAAGTGCCTGTTGATTATTTGGCTGACGAACCTGCTTCGCCTGCTGATGTATTAGGCGACCGATTTAAAGCCACCAACGAAGCACATAAACTCATTGATGATGTGTTTGCTTTGGGTATGGTAAACGATGCCATTTTTGAAGGAACAGAAACGTTCAAAAACTTAGCACAAGTAAAAAAACTGAAAGCCGATTATGACGGCTTGTTGCTTTTTGGCGTAACGCTAAAAAACCGAAAAGACGGCTTACCTATTACAAGAAGCCACTTGGCAGAGATTACAAGAGCATTTAACCGCACTTTTCCTTACACACCTGTAACCATCATTTTCAAATACGGTAATCTGATTTCGTTTGCCAACAGCGAACGCATTAAATACAAACAGGAATGGCGGGAAGGTGAAAAAGTAGGCAAAGTTTCGTTACTCAAAGACATTGACACACAGCAACCGCACAGAGGTCATTTAGCCATTCTCAAACAATTGGTTATTCCAACTACAGGAAGCAAAGCGGTAAAGAGTTTCACGCAATTGTATTATTACTGGCAATCGGTATTCTCCATTTCAGTTCTCAACAAGAATTTTTATGAAGATATTATTGCTTGGTTCAACAAAGCAGTAAAAGACATCAAAATTCCCGACCAAAATGCAGGTTCAGAAAAGCATAAAGATTTTACCGTTCGACTGATTGCCCGATTGATTTTCATTTGGTTTTTGAAAGAACTCAAAGTAGTGAAAGTTGATTTGTTGCTGCCGGCATTTGAAAACGGAGAAGAAAACGACCTGATAAAACCAAAAAGCAAAGGCACTGCTTATTATAAATTCATTCTGCAAAATCTATTCTTTAACGCACTGAACAGCGAAAAGAAAGACCGTGATAAAAAAGTGTTTGATGTGTATGCTGCCAACTTTGCAGATGAAAAAGCCATCAAAGACGCTATTTTCTTTTCGCCTTACTTGAATGGTGGTTTGTTCGACATTCACCCGAACGACTGGTGCGAACTCGGTAAAGTGAACAATGCCTTTGCAGTTCCCGACACCTTGTTTTTAGACAAAGAAAAAGGACTGAACAGCATCCTTGCCCGATATAAATTCACCATTGCTGAAAATACACCACTGGAAGAAGAAATTGCCGTTGACCCTGAAATGTTGGGTAGGATTTTTGAAAACTTGTTGGCAGAGCAAAGCGATGATACCAAAGAAGCGGCACGAAAGAATGCAGGTGCTTTTTATACGCCCCGTCCTGTGGTTTCTTATATGTGCCGAAGCACCTTATTAAAACATCTCGACACCGAAATAAAACCCGAAAACAGCAAAACCATCATTCACAAACTTTTGGAAACTACCGTGCTTGACCCTGCTTGTGGTTCGGGTGCTTTCCCTATGGGAATGTTGGAAGAAATGATGCAAGTGCTAACCACCGTTGACCCCGAAGGCAAAGTGTGGGTGGCTGAAATGATGAAATCGAAAGACGAACAATTCAGAGAGCATATTTCGGAAATGTTTGCTGATGGGCAGATTCGATATGTGAAAAAATTGGGCTTGTTGCGTAGCTGTTTGTTTGGTGTGGACTTGTTGGAATATGCCATTGAAATAACCAAACTTCGTTGTTGGCTTTCATTAATTGTAGAACAAAGAGTTGATTTCTCAAAAGAGAATTACAACCTAAAACCCTTGCCCAACCTTGAATTCAAGTTTTACAAGAAAAACTCTTTGTTCCGTTTTTATAAAGACAAAAACCTGAATGAACTTATTGACCAGATTGACAACGATAAATTATTGAAAGAATTGGTGAATCTCGAAAACCAATACTTCATTGCCAAAAGCGACCGACACGGAACAAAAGAAGAAATAAAAGAGAAGATTGTCAAACTTCTCGAACGAGTTGTTGACAGCCAAAGCGACAACATTACCAAACAATTGAATTCTGTTCGTTCGGGTATCAATCATTTGGTTTCAAACCGAGCAGCCGAAAAAGAAATTGCCAAACTCCGCAAAAAAGAAAAAGCATTAGCACAAGAATTGGGTAATTTGGCAATATTCAAAAACACCATTAAAGATTACTTCATTGAACGAGTTGTTTTCCCTGGCATATTCAACAAGGAAAGCAAAAACCCGGGCTTTGATATTGTCATTGGCAATCCGCCTTATGTAAATACCAAACTCATCAGCAGTATGGGCATTAGCGAAAAGTTGGAAGAAGAATATGGCTACTGCGATGACCTTTACAACCATTTTACTTTCCGTGGACTTGAATTACTGAAATCAGGCGGTTTGTTGAGTTACATTACTTCCGATACTTTCCTCACCCTTCAGACCAAAAAGAATATGCGAATGCATTTTTTGTGCATTGCAGCAAGCAACACAGCAGAAGGGCAAGCTGATTTATTTGGCGAACAATTGCAAGAGCATATTCCTGTTTCTAATCCTGATTTATTTGGCACCAAAAAAGCGGTTCAAGCAAGTTTAATTTCCGTAAAAACAGAAAATACCAACCATCAATTTTTACCTGAATGCCGAGTAACTGAAATTATCAATACACCAAAGGCGTTTGCGGCATTGGTGGACACAGCAATTTTCACCATAAAAAAAGAAAGAGCTATCGATAAACCCGAAATGGTTTACGTAGATATTAGAAAACCGAATGCCGAATCGTTCAATATTTCAGAAGAAGAATGGAAACAGATTCGGACTTCAAAAGAAAATCTATCTGGCTGGGAACGTATATTGGACAGAACATTTAGTGCTCTAAACCAAGACAGCCCAAATTGGAAAAATTCACATTTCTGTGATGGCGACAAAGTACTAAAAGATGAAAATTCAAGCCTTCTAAAATTTAAAGTATCATTTGAACCTTATCGTAAAGCCATCAATTACGCAGTTTTTTCTCCAACAGAATACAACTGCCAAATACTGGAAAAAATAATTAAGCCAAGTAAAGTGATTTTTGATTCTTGGTGGAACAAGATTGAAACTTCAAGAGAATATGAAAGAAATAGGAATGTAATTCAAAACACATTGAAAAGCTTAAAACCTGATAGCATAAAGATCATTGGCTTAATGGCTGATGGAGGACAAGGTATGGCAACTGGGAATAATGGCAGATTTGTAGGTTATCGTTCAACTTCTCGCTTTGCAGACCAGTGTAGAGAGACAAGAATTGCTAAGTTATGGAATGCCATTCAAGACGAACCAAAAATCAAACGCAAATTTGACTTGCTATCTGATTGCAGTTGCTATGATGATGTGAAAGAAGTTTTAGACAATTTAAAAGAGATTGAAATTTGGGAACTGTTCGATGGCATCAAAGAGAAATTTGGTTTGAGAACATTTGGAAAAGGCTTTATGTATCGCATTATTTCAGACTCAATGGTTTTTGACGCTTCAACAATAACTGAAAAACAAAAGTTAGAAGGCATAAAAGGTAAAAGAACTTATGTTCCTTACGACAAAGGCGACAGAGAAGGAAATCGTTGGTATTTGGAAACCCCATATTTGATTGATTGGAGCGAAGAAGCAGTTGATTGGTTAAAAAGCCATTCAGGTCATAGTGGTGCTGGAATGCCAGTGGTTAGAAATCCGCAATTTTATTTCCGCAATGGTTTTTGTTGGACAAATGTTTTAAATCCAAATTCCACTTATTTCAAATGCCGATTAAAAGATACAACAGTAAATGATGTTGGCTCAATGTCTTTGTATGACGAATCTGGCTTAGGCGACAAGTATTTCGTTCTTTCTTTAAATTCTTACTTGCACTTCAAAGTATTGAGAGAGTTTTTCAACAATACCGTGAACATTCAAATGAATGACATTCGTAAACTTCCAATTAAAATTCCATCAGAGAAAGAACTCAAAGCATTCAATAAAAAGTTTGATGATTGTATGGTAATCAAGAAAGAATACTTTGCAGGAGAAATTGACCGAGCAGAAATGAACGCCCAACTCCGTCCCATAGAAGCCGAAATAGACGAAATGGTAAACAAACTATACGGCATTGAAGCTAAAGAAGAAATTGTATTGGATGAGTTAGAAGAAGAAGTAGTAATAACAGAAGAAACTGAAGAAGATGAGGATTAATAATTTTTGAAATGCTGAAAGTCATAGAAATTGAAAATATAAAAGGCATAAGCCACAAGCGGTTTGAGTTGGACATACTGCCCAACAAGCCTAGTCTTTTGGTTGCTCCTAATGGCTTTGGCAAAAGCTCTTTTGCTGTAGCTTTCAATGAAATGAATAACAGAAGAATCAATCTAACCGAAGACAACTACCATTTAGAAAACGATGCTTTACCACCTAGAATTTACATTGAATATGAAAGGCCAAATTTAACTATTGCAACACTTGAAGCCACGGCAACAACAAACACCATAAGTTCTGAACTGGATTATTTTGTCATAAATAACCCAACAAAGCCCAAAGGAATAGGTAGCCAATATGGTCGTGCAACCGCAACTTTAGAGATAAAAGATGTTGTCCTAGTTGACCGAATACCAGATAGCATTTCATTTGGTAATCAATACAGAGTTGCTCAACAACGATTTGGACAAAACGCTAAAGTTTTGCCTAATCCAAATGACGCTTTAAGCAGCTTAAAACTAATTGAGAAATTAAGTCAAAATTATCAGGCACTAGAAAGAGCCGAAGGTCAAAGAATCAAAGCTCGTATAGATACGATTATCGATGATATAAATCTTCAAGGTGGAACTATAGAAGAATTAACAAACTGGGTTGCTGCCAACAAATTAAAAGACCTGAAACAAATCGAATATCTGAATACAATTGGCAATCTGATTCACGAATTTGACTTGGGTTATAATTCAGAAACAAAATCATACTTGGTAGCAATTCAATTGATATGGCTATACAATATGAATATGAATAATTTTAAAGCCGCTTGTAATTACAGTAATTATCAATTGGACAAGCAGCGTTTTGAACATACCCTTGCTACGTTTAATTGCACTTGGAAAGGGATTCGTGCCACTCAAACAGGCGGGCAATTAGTCGTTAAATTTCCAAAAGCAATTTACATCTCCAACGGACAAAGAGATATTCTGACTTTTGTGGCAATGCTATTCAGAGCAAGACAGCATTTAAAGAAAGATGCCAATATTCTGATAATTGATGAAGTGTTCGACTATCTTGATGATGCGAACCTAACCGCAGCACAATACTATATAACGACATTCATAAAAGATTTTAATGATGAAGGTAAGCGTCTTTACCCAATCATTCTGACACATTTAAACCCAAATTACTTTAAGAACTTTGCCTTTAGCAAACAAAAAGTTTACTATCTCGAAAAATCAAACATTCAGGTGAATCAGCATTTAGCAAGAATGCTGAGAATTAGAGAAGATAAAGCAATTGACGAACCATTAAGGAACGAAATATCGAAGCATTTAGTCCATTTCGAACCGACTCACATAAACAGGCGAGCCGATTTTAGAAACTTGACAATCCCAGAACTTTGGGGTGAGTCAGACAACTTTTATCAATTTCTATTTAGTGAAGTTGACAATTATTTAAATGGCCTTCAATTCTGTCCATTTGCCGTTTGTGGTGGAGTAAGAGTAAAAATTGAAGAGATTGCATACAACAGATTGCAAAATCCAGCTAACCAAACTACATTCCTTACAACTAAAAAGACGAGACCAAAATTGGAAAAAGCAGAAGAAATGGGAGTTATTTCACCCGAATCACATTATCTGCTTGGGATAATTTACAATGAAGGAATGCACTGGAAAGACGGTCTTGACAATGTTTCACCAATTGCATCCAAACTTGAAAACCTCACAATTAAAAAATTGATTAGAGATGTATTCACGTAAAGTCCAACGCAATTTGCGAGCACAATTAAAAACCGCACAAGCCAACACACGACCAAAGTTTTTAATAGAGCTTGCAAAGCCAACCCAAAAGAAAAATTGTTTTTAAAATATTTCCAACGCTTCAAAAAAAAATAAAACACCCGACACACAAGCCAGACAAAAAAGCACTCGACAAATGACACAAACAGACGACATAAAAATGGTTGTAACCCACGACAGACAAGAACGCCAGCCTATAACAGCGGTTTGGCGTAATGGCGGGTTCAGTGCTTCGTATGACAGTTTTGTGGTAGGTTCAAGTTCAGTGCTTCGTATGAACATTTGTGCTAAAAATCCGCCACTACGCCAAGCCCGCAAACCGTTCCAACAACCATCCATTCCCGCCCTCCACCCCATTCCCGTGGCCGCGTGAGGGATAGCAGCGGAAAGCCCGGAGGCCCTGAAGCATGAAGGGCCGAGGACTTGCAGCGGATAGCCCGGCCGCG
>Ga0315900_10010528_pt1 | contig 11561 bp, 10 predicted proteins | sample LakEriMetagenome_FD_203521 | JGI IMG/M metagenome (GOLD analysis project Ga0315900, IMG submission 203521) | Freshwater fungal communities from buoy surface, Lake Erie, Ohio, United States - Buoy 12 MA114 | ecosystem: Environmental > Aquatic > Freshwater > Lake > Lake biofilm | place: USA: Lake...
CACGAACGAGATGCACTGGGTTATGCGCCCACCTGCACCATCTGGTCTCGTGGCGCGCCACAACTGGTACTCTTCTCGAAGATCGGAAGAAGCCGAGGTAGAGGTCCGGGCATGTAGTTCATGGTCCAAGTGCGGGTTCAGGACGGTTGCGCTACCCTTTGCCTCCGTCCTCCTCGTGCGCTGCCCCTTGCTCCGAAGATAGGACGCAGCACGGCACCCGGGGTTGCCGCATGTGCATGACCGTCAGGCCACTACGCGGTGTTCATCGCACGTGGACCAATCGCACGGCCGCGTTGCGCGAGGTGGTGGTCTTCACCAACAAATGCACCTTCCCCTTGCCCGTGCGGAGGTAGGCCCGCGCGGTGTTGGGTGGAACGCGGCCTTCGTTGTGCGCCACCACCAGCACCGTGTTCTCCCCCGGGTCCAACCAGAGGTCCACGTGCGTGCGGGTGTTGGAGAGTCCGTGATGGTCCAGCACCACCCGGCCGTTGAGCACCACGCTGATGGTGTCCCCATCGTGCTCCGCATCATCCCACAGCACCAGCGGCACCGATGCACGGCGCGTGGCCAGCGTGGTCAGGGTATCGGTATAGCGGTGCACCAAGGCAGTATCCGGTGCTACGGTGCCCCGCTCGGGTCTTCGGGGGAAACCCAGGTGGTAGCGGAACACGAAGGCGATGTGGTCCTGCGTGGCGGTGAAGCGTTTGGTGTCGGGCCCCGCATAGACCTCCGCAGTATAGGCCGGTTCGCGTTGCAGGTGCCTGGCGTAGCGGAACACCAATTCCCACTTGTCCTCCTCATCGCCATGCCACCAGCCAAGCTCGGCGCACCAGTAGGTCCGGGTCATCGCCTCGAACTGTGTGCGCACCCCGAAGATGCCCTCATTCCTCTCCTTGCTTCCCGCCTGCTGCCAACTGAAGCCACCGCCCACACCCACCTTCACAAAGCCGCTCTCCAGGATGTTGGTCGGAAAAAGCTTCCACAGCTTCGCTTCGGCTCGCCAATTGGGCACGGCGATCTCCCAGCAAGAGGTGTCCTTCACCCAATACAGATTGCCCTGCCACGCGCGGCTGCCCATCACATCGAGGCCCCAGCGGTCGTTCACCGTGAACGAGCCCCCCAGGTCGACCTGGGCGCCGTAGCCGGGCCCGCTCGACGCGGTGTCCAGCGTACCTCCCGCAGGCCGGGGGGCCTGGAAGCTGAGCCCCGCGCCGCCCAACAGGCGCGGCTCGATGGTGCGCGGGGCGATCGGTCGCATCCAACGCGGGGTCTGGGCATGAAGACCGAACGCCACGAGGCATGCGGTAAGCCACACCACTGCACGGGTCCGGGCCCGATCCATGGGGCGCACCGCAGCGAACATCGCGCCAAGCTAACGGACCGCCGCCAATGGCCACCCGCCTACCTTTGCGGTGTGTGCCTCATCGCCCTCGCCTACCGGCAGCACCCGAGCTATCCTCTGGTGGTGATGGGCAACCGCGATGAATTCCTGGACCGCCCGGCGGAGGCCGCCCACTTCTGGCCCGATGCACCGCACCTCCTCGCCGGCCGTGACCTCCGCGCCGGTGGCACCTGGATGGGCATCACCCGCCATGGCCGCTTCGCCGCGCTCACCAACCACCGCGACCTGCGCAGACCGACCGTGGAGGGTCCTTCGCGCGGACACCTGGTGCGGCAGGCCTTGGAACAGGACATCGACCGCGGCATCACCTCAACCTACGCCGGCCTCAACCTCATCCACGGCGCGGTGGATGACCTGCATTACCTCAACAACATCACACCCGACCGGACGCCCCTTGCCCCCGGCATCCATGGCCTCAGCAACGCCCTGCTGAACACCCCCTGGCCCAAGGTGCAGCGCGCCAAGGCCGGACTGGAACAGGTGCTCAATGGCCCCGAGGACAAGCTCATCGACGGGCTCTTCGACCTGCTCACCGATGAGGCCACCGCCCCCGAGGAGCATCTGCCGGACACCGGACTCACCCCAGCGATGGAGCGCGCGCTCTCCTCCATCTTCATCCGCACCCCTGGCTACGGCACGCGCTGCTCCACGGTGGTGCTGGTGGACCATGCGGGGCATGTGCACTTCCAGGAACGCAGCTGGCCACATGGCCACACTGTGGTGCAGGAGTTCGTGGTGGGTTGAGCGCTCAGTCCTTCAGCTGAACGGCGAACCCGGCGTTCCGTGCCGCACCGTAGCGCCCATCCAAGAAATCCTATGGAGCAAAGATGCCCGATGACCGCAACCTCCTTGGCGACCGTTGTCACAGGATCCCACGCTTCCAACGCACGGAGAGTCGACACCCAAGCCCCGCTCCTCCTAAATTCACGCCCATATGCTCCAACTCCAACGCGCGCTCCTGTGCAGTGCGCTCCTGCCCTTGGCCGGCCTGGTCGCCACCGCCCTTCAGGCCCAATGCTGCGACCACCACCTGATGATGCAGGACAGCTATGGCGACGGCTGGAACGGCGGCCAGCTGGAAGTGCGCATCAACGGCACCTCCGTGGGCGTGTTCGCGGCCACAGGGGAAGGCAGCACTGCCGTGTTCACCGCGTGCACCGGCGACGCCATCCAGCTCATCTACACCGGTGGCGACTGGGAGAACGAGAACACCTACCAGCTGGTAGGCACCTATGGCAACGTGCTCTTTGCTGATGGACCGGAACCCGGAACGGGCCCGGTCTTCACCGGCACCGCCGATTGCTCGGTGGTGCCCCTGCCCGGCACCGTGCCCTGCACCGCACTGCCCATCGATACCGTGGATTGCGTGCTGGCGAACAACACCGGCGCCCCCGGCAGCGGCTTCAACCCCGGCTGTGCCAACTACAACGGACAGGACATCTGGTACACCATGCCCGTGCCGCCTTCGGGCAATGTGCTCGTGAGCACGGCCAACACCGGAGGACTCAACGATACCGGCGTGGCACTATGGACCGGCCCCGACTGCTTCAGCCTGGCGTTGCAGGGTTGCGACGACGATGGCGGCGATGGCTACTTCTCGCGCCTCTCGGCCAACGAACTTCCCGCCGGCCAAACGCTCTTCATCCAGGTGTTCGGCTACGGCGGTGCCACAGGCGCCTTCGAGCTCTGCGTGGAGGACCTGGGCGTGGTGCAGCTGGACAGCACGCGCCTGCCCATCGTGCTGCTGCATACCCAGGGACAGCCGATCCCCTATACCGGCAAGATCACCGCGCAGATGGAGGTGAAGTACAACGGTCCAGGCACCTTTACCCAGGTGACCGACCCGAGCAACGAGTACAACGGCACCATCGGCATCGGCATCCGGGGTGCCACCTCCAGCGGCTATCCGCAGACGCCTTACAGCATAGAGACGCGCAATGCCGATGGCAGCAACAACAACGTGCCGCTGCTGGGCATGCCCGATGAGAACGACTGGGTGCTGCTGAGCAACTACAACGACCGCTCACTGGTGCGGAACGCGCTGGCCACGCACCTGGCGCGCGCCATGGGGCAGTATGCGCCGCGCATGCATCTGTGCGAAGTGCTGCTGGACAGCGCCTACCGCGGCATCTACGTGCTCGCCGAGACCATCAAGCGCGATGCTGGCCGCGTGGACATCGCCCGCCTGGACAGCATCGAGAACACCGGTGAACCCCGCACGGGCGGCTACATCCTGGAGCAGAACCTGTGGACCCCGGAGAACAGCTTCCAGTCCAACTACTCCCCCATCGACCATCCCGGGTTCGATGTACACTTCCTCTACGACTACCCCGAGCCCGATGTGATCACCGACGCGCAGAAGGCGTACATCGCCGCCTTCGTGGACACGCTGGAGACCGCGCTCTACAGCGCCAGCTTCACCGACCCTGCCACCGGTTACCGCCCCTACCTGGACGTGCCCTCCTTCATCAACTACTTCCTGGTGAACGAACTGGCGCGCAACAACGATGGCTTCAAGAAGAGCGTGTTCTTCCACAAGGACCGGAACAGCAACGGCGGCAAGTTGAAGGCCGGACCAGTTTGGGACTTCGACTGGGCGTGGAAGAACCTCTGGGGCTGCGACATCTTCAGCAACACCGACGGCAGCGGCTGGGCGCACCACATCAACGACTGCGTCACCGACAACTACTCCACCGGCTGGTATATCCGCCTGCTGCAGGACACCACCTTCGCCAACGAACTGCGCTGCACCTACCAGGAACAGCGGACCGGTGTGCTGTCCAATGCCGCCATCCATGCGTGGATCGACAGCGTGGGCACCCTGGTGGCCGAGGCGCAGGAACGGCACTTCCAGAAGTGGCCCATCCTGGGCGTGAGCGGCCCCGCGCCCGAGGTGCTGCCCTGTGCCACCACCTACGCCGCCGAGCTGGACACCCTGAAGCATTGGATCGACCTGCGGCTGGCGTGGCTGGATGCGAACATCCCCGGTCTCTGTTCGGGCGTGGGCATACCCGAGCAACCCGTGCTGGACTTCACCTGCCTGCCCAACCCCTCGGATGGTGCCATACGCTTCCGCGGTGCGCTGGATGCCGAGGCCAACTGGGTGCTCAGCGTGCACGATGCGGTGGGCCGGGAAGTGACCCAATTGCGTCTGCCTCCTGGGTTCTGCGACACCCCACTGCAATTACCGGGTGCCGGAACCTACCTCTACACCCTGCGGCGCGATGGGGAGGTGGCACGGGTGGGACGCGTGGTGGTGTATTGAGCCACAGGCGGGTCGAACGGTTCATCCTTCCACGGTCCATCGGGCCTTACCCGATGTGTACTGCCCGGGACACGCCGTGCCCCCCAAGAACTCGGCGGGTCCGCAGATGATCGACGATGAGCATATTTCGATCGGTCCGGACCGATCGAAGTATACCCACTTGCACCGAACGTGACCTCGGTCAGTCGCGTCCGGAACAGGTCTTCCGAAATTGGAGCATGCGTTCATCACCCTCATCCTTCTGGATGGCCCTGTGCGCCATGGGGCTTTCCATCACCGTCCGTGCGCAGGACGCCACCACCATCGTGCGCAAGGCCGATGAGCATGCACGTGGCAGGACGAGCCAGGCCGAGATGACCATGACGGTCGTGCGGCCCACGTGGCAGCGCGAGATGAGCATGAAGACCTGGAGCGAGGGTACGCAGAACGCGCTGGTACTGATAACCGCCCCGGCAAAGGAAAAGGGCATCGTGTACCTGAAACGCGGCAAGGAGGTGTGGAACTGGATCCCCAGCGTGGAGCGCACCATCAAGATGCCACCGAGCATGATGAGCCAGAGCTGGATGGGCACGGACTTCACCAACGACGACCTGGTGAAGGAGAGCAGCATCGTGGAGGACTACACGCACGCGCTGGCCGGCGACAGCACCATCGAGGGTCGCGCCTGCCACAAGGTGATCATGAAGCCCAAGCCGGAGGCGGCCGTGGTGTGGGGCGAGGTACGCCTGTGGATCACCAAGGCCGACCACCTGATGCTGCGCGCCGAGTACTACGATGAGTATGGTGAACTGGTGAACACCATGATGGCTGGCGAGGTGCAGCTGCTGGGCGGACGCCTGCTGCCCGCCCGCATGGAGATGATCCCGGCGGACAAGCCCGGACAGAAGACCGTGATCCGCTACCGCAGCATCACCTTCGACCAGCCCCTGCCTGAAGGCTTCTTCACGACGCAGAACATCACTCGGGTGCGGTGAACGCCTGCCGAACGGACCACGGAACAGGAAGATGAGGAACCACAGATCCACTCAGATGAACACAGATGGCCCAGTGCATGATGAGTTGAGGCGGAGCGGGCATTTCATCTGTGTGCATCCGTGTCCATCCGTGGTTGAAATGCATTCAACACGATCTGTTGCAATGCCGCACCACCCATGATCGGCAAGCTCATTTGGCGGAACCTCTGGCGCAACAAGCGGCGCACGCTGATCACCACCAGCTCGGTGACCTTCGCCGTGCTGCTGGCGGTGGTGACGCAGGCGCTGGTGAAGGGCACCTTCGGCCAGTTGATCGACAGCGTGGTGGGCGGCTACAGCGGCCATATCCAGGTGCACGCCACCGGCTACTGGGACGAACCGTCGTTGGATCTGCTCATGTCCGATGATGACACGCTGCGCTCCGCAATGGAGACCATACCTGGCGTGACGACGGTAGTGCCGCGCTTGGAGAGCTTCATGCTCGTGAGCGCCGATACACTGACCCGCGGCGCCCTCGTAATGGGTGTGGATGTCGAGCGGGAACAACACCTGATGAAGCTTGACGACCGCATCGTTCGCGGCGATCCGGTGCGCAACGGGGAGTCCACGGTGGTGCTCGCCGAAGGGCTGGCACGCCGACTGGCCGTGGACGTGGGCGATACGGTGGTGCTGCTGGGACAGGGCTACCACGGCAGCATGGCCGCCGGGAAGTACCCCGTGCGCGGCATCGCCCACTTCGGTTCGCCGCAGTTGAACGACGGCCTGGTATACCTGCCGCTCAGTGTCGCCCAGGAGTTGCTCTCCACGCCCGACATGGTCACCACGTGGGCCCTGGCCCTGAACGATCCCCGCGCCATGGACAATGCGGAAGCGGCCGCACGGTCCATGGTACCGGTGGACCGCAGCGTGATGAACTGGAAACAGATGATGCCCGAGGTGCACAACCATATCCGCAGCGACCAGACCAGCACCGGCATCATCATCGGCGTACTCTATCTGGTGGTGGCCTTCGGCATCTTCGGCACCATCCTGATGATGCTGCACGAGCGCACCTACGAGTTCGGGATGCTCCTGGCCGTAGGCATGGGCCGGCGAATGCTCGCGTCGCTGGTGGTGGTGGAATCGGTACTCCTCTCCATGATCGGCGCCGTGGCCGGTAACCTGCTGGCCTGGCCGGCGGTGTGGGCCCTGCAGCGATGGCCCATCCGCCTCAGCGGAACCATGGCCGAGGTGTACGCCGAATACGGTTTCGAGCCCGTGATGCCCACCGTGCTGGACCCGCGCATCTTCCTCGACCAGACGGTGGTGGTGCTCGCCATCGCCCTGGTCCTGGGCATCTACCCCTGGCGGCATGTGATCAAGCTGCTGCCCCTCACCGCGATGAAACGCTGACCATGCTGCTGAAGCTCGCCTGGCGCAACGTGTGGCGCCACCCCGGCCGCAGCGGCATCATCATCGCCGCCGTGGCCATCGGCCTTTTCGCTTCAGCCTTCCTCATGGCCTTCTACCAAGGCCTCATCGAGCAACGCGTCGACAGCGTGGTGCGGCATGAGACCTCGCATGTGCAGGTCCATCATCCCGGTTTCATCGCCGACCAGGACCCCGTGTTCCGCATCCCGCATGCCGACAGCCTGGTGAGCATGCTCTCCCAGCGTCCCCATGTACGGAGCGTTGCCCCGCGCGTGGCCTTCCCCGCCATGCTGCAATCGCCCACGGGCAGCACGGGCCTGCGCATCAACGGTGTGGACCCCGACCGCGAGGACGCCACCACCGGACTGCGTAGCGCGCTGAAGGAGGGCGACTGGTTCAGTGCGGACCGGCGCCATGGCATCCTGATCAGCGCCAAGGTGGCCCGCCAGTTGAAGGTGAAGGTGCGCGGCAAGGTGGTGGTGATGGCCCAGGGCCCGGGCGGCGACATCGTGAGCGGCGCCTTCCGCGTGATCGGCATCTACGGCACCATCAACGGCCCGCGCGACGACGCCAACGCCTACATCACCCGCAGCGATGCCTCTGAAATGCTGGGCCTGGGCGACGAAGTGCATGAGATCGCCCTGCTGCTGGACCACAGCGATGCCGTGGAGCCCGAAGTGGCCGACCTGCGTGCCGCGCTACCCGGCCTGCTGGTGCGCGGCTGGACCGAGCTCAGCCCCGAGATGCAGATCCTCGTGGGCACCTTCGACCAGATGATGTTCGTGATGTTGGGCATCATCTTCCTTGCGCTCGCCTTCGGACTGGTGAACACCATGTTGATGGGCGTGCTGGAGCGCACCCGCGAGATCGGGATGCTGATGGCCGTGGGCATGGGACGCGCCCGCATCTTCGGGATGGTGGTGTTGGAAACGCTGCTGGTGGTCATGGCGGGCGTGCCCGTGGGCGCGGTGCTCTCGGCAGCGGCCATCGGCTGGGGCGCCAGGCACGGCTACAACCTGCGCGCCTCGGGCGAGACCGCCACGCAGTTCGGCTACGACCCGCACGTGTTCCCCTCCATGAAGCCTTACCACGCGCTGGTGATCCTGGCGATGGTGGTGACCATCTCGCTCTTCTCGGCGATCTACCCGGCCATCCGGGCGCTCAAACTAAACGCGGCGGAAGCCATCCGGAAATGAAGCACGGAGAGAACGTCGTCATCGACGCCCACGAACTGGTGAAGACGTACGACCAGGACAAGATCCCCGTGCACGCGGTGAACGGCGTGCACCTGCACATCGAGCGCGGTGAGTTCGTGGCGCTGCGCGGGCCCAGTGGCAGCGGCAAGACCACCGTGCTGAACATGATCGGCGGGCTGGACCGCCCCACCAGCGGACGGGTGGTGGTGAACGGGCTCGACATCGGTACGCTCAACGACAACCAGCTGATCGACTTCCGCCTGCGCAACATCGGCTTCGTGTTCCAGAGCTACAACCTCATCCCTGTGTTCACCGCGCGGGAGAACATCGAGTTCACCATGCTGCTGCAGGGCAGGTCACGCGCGGAGATCGATGCCCGTGTGGACGAGCTCTTGCGCGGCATGGGCCTCTGGGAAAAAGCGGACAAGCGTCCCAACGAGCTGAGCGGTGGCCAGCAGCAGCGCGTGGCCGTGGCGCGGGCCCTGGCCCCCAAGCCGCAGTTCGTGCTGGCCGACGAGCCCACCGCCAACCTCGATTCCGCCGCCGCCTTCAAGCTGCTGGACACCATGGCGCAGCTCAATGCCGAGGAGCACATCACCTTCCTCTTCTCCACGCACGACCAGCGCGTGATCGAGCGGGCACGCAGGGTGATCACGCTGGAGGACGGAAAGGTGGTGGATGACAAGGTGCGGTGAAGCATGATGGAGAACAAGCGCAACGACGCGACGACGCGACGATGGCACGACGGTCCTGCACGCTCGTGCGGTCTGTCGGTCATCGCATCGCTCCGTTCCTGCAGTGTTGTTGCGCCATGGCGGTCAAGCGCATTCACCTGTGTCCTCTTCGCGGCTTTGCGGTTCCTCTTTGTCCCTCTCGCGGTCTACGGCCAAGACACCACCGCCTTCAAGCCCTCCTTGCATGCCAGCGGCTACCTGAAATTCCTGCACGGGGCCAGCTGGGTGAACGACATCGACCAGCTGGTCACCAACGAGCTCTTCCACCACCGTCTGGACCTGCAGGCCGAACTGGAACGTCACACCACATTGAGGGTGGGCATGCGCAACCGCTTCTTCTATGGCGAGGCCGTTGAGCTGCAGCCGGATCTCGGCACCATCGTGGACACCGACACCGGCCGTGTGCGCATGAGCATCCTGTGGGTGGACGAGCCCGGTGCCGTGCTGCTCACCACCTTCGACCGCGCCGTGCTCAGCCACCGCCGCGACAAATGGGAGGCCCACATCGGACGCCAGCGGATCAACTGGGGCCTCAACAACGTGTGGAACCCCAACGACCTCTTCAACGCCTTCAACTACCTGGACTTCGACTACGAGGAGCGTCCAGGCAGCGACGCCGTGCGGACCCTGTGGTTTCCCTCCTCGGAGCGGACGCTTGAGGTGGCCTATGCGCGTGGCAATGGTCCGGACGACCACATCGGCGCCGCGCTCTACAAGTTCAACCGAAGCAAGTACGACTACCAGGTGCTGGCGGGCCTCTACCGTACCGACCTGGTGCTGGGCGGCGGGTGGGCGGGGCACATCCAGGATGCGGGCTTCAAGGGCGAAGCCTCGTGGTTCCTGCCCAAGGACAGGCCGCTCGACAGCACCGGCGTGTTCACCGCCTCGGTGATGGCCGACCGCACCTTCGGCGGCAACTGGTACCTCAGCGCATCCTACCTCTATAACTCACTGGGCAACGCCGGTCCGGAGATGGGTACGGACAACCGCGACCTCACCAACCCGCTGCTGAGCCTGCCGCTGAGCGCGAAGCAGCTCCTGCCCTTCCAGCACACCTTCTTTGCCGGGGCCAACAAGGCCTTCTCGCCCATCACCGGCATGAACGTGGCCGTGCTCTACAGCCCGCACCTCAACACGATGGTGTTCTTCCCCACCTTCACGTGGAACGTGGCCACCGGCTTCGACCTGGACCTCACGATGCAATCATTCTGGAACGACAATGGCCTGGACTGGAACGTGCGCGGCAACGCGGCCTACCTGCGGATCCGCTGGAGCTATTGAGCCGTGGCCGCGGTATCAGCCGTCACGAACGTGGGCCGTTCCCCGGTGAGCAGTTCCAGAAAGGCCAGGATGGCGTCCACCTCCGCTTCCGTGGTGTGCTGGATGCCGAGGCTGCCTGGGTGCCCAGCGTGCACGATGCGGTGGGCCGGGAAGTGACCCAATTACGTCTGCCTCCTGGGTTCTGCGACACCCCACTGCAATTACCGGGTGCCGGAACCTACCTCTACACCCTGCGGCGCGATGGGGAGGTGGCACGGGTGGGACGCGTGGTGGTGTATTGAGATGACGCAAGGCCACCTGTGCAGCTGCGTTCACATGGGCATGGCCTCCAGTGCTGCGAAGGTCCGATGGCAGTGGACGCGCTGCGCGTGATCAGTGCTGCTCGCCGCTCTCCTCAGCACCGGCCTCACCACCTCCCAGGTTCGCATTGAACCAGGCCACCAGCTTCTGCTTGTCGGCATCGCTCAGGCGGCCGTGGCCGTGCATCAGGCGGTAGTAGCCCGGGGGCATCTCGCCCTCCTGCAGTTCCTCCCCAGCTTCAGCGGCATGTTCGTCAGTCGCGTACTTGTCCCACAGACTGAAGTTGAGGTGCTCGCGGCCCTCGTTGATGTGGTCCTGCACGATATAGCTCATGGGCGATACGTACGCATACCATGGGTAGTCCGTGGCGTAGCTGTGGCAGTCGTAGCACGCGCCGGTCACCAGGTCACGGATGTCCTGCGGGGCATTCGTCAGGGCCAGCATGTCGCGGGCCGGGTCGGCCGCCGGGGCGGAGCGGTCAGGTTGGAAGAACTGGGCGATGAGCAGCAGGCCCAACAGGCCGAGGAGGATCTTCTTGAAGAGGGGGCGCATGGCAAGTAGATCTGGTCATGTGTCCAACGAGAGGGCGCCTTCACCCGCACGGAGCATGCACCACCTCGCTTTCGGACGCCCAAGGATACGAGGATGTGCGGGTTGCGGCGCCATCTTGCCCAGGATAACCCCCTCCATGACCATCAATCCCGGAGCATGCCACCCTCCAACGCCCCTGCCATGACCATGCCCCCCTGACCGGACCCTGGATCCCGGCCACCGCCCCAGTTCCCAACATCGCACCGGGGGATCACGGTCCGTCATCGCTGCGCAAGGCCGCCCCTCGCAGGCGACCTTTACGCCTCGGAACCAGTCATATCCAGCGATGAAGTACTCCCGGCTCCTGCCCTGCACCCTGTTGCTCGCGCCCACCGCGGCGTTCGCCCAATGCACCGGCTCCATCGACCTGGGCCCCGATGTGACGCTCTGCGAGGGCAACACCACCTT
>Ga0315900_10010529_pt1 | contig 11559 bp, 10 predicted proteins | sample LakEriMetagenome_FD_203521 | JGI IMG/M metagenome (GOLD analysis project Ga0315900, IMG submission 203521) | Freshwater fungal communities from buoy surface, Lake Erie, Ohio, United States - Buoy 12 MA114 | ecosystem: Environmental > Aquatic > Freshwater > Lake > Lake biofilm | place: USA: Lake...
ACCGTACCGCGGCGCGCAAGGCGAAGAACTGGGCGGAGTCCGACCGCATCCGCGACGATCTCGTCGCGCGCGGCGTCGTGCTGGAGGACGGGCCGAAGGGCACGAGCTGGCGCTGGCGCTGACGGAGCTGGCCCGTCGCGGGGGTACTCCGCGCGGGCGGACCGTCAGCGCACCAGCGGAATCCGTGCGAGCGCGCTCTCGAGAGTGTTCTTCATCAGCGCCGCGATCGTCATCGGCCCGACGCCGCCCGGCACCGGCGTGATCCAGCCGGCGCGCGCCTTCGCTTCCTCGTAGCGCACGTCGCCCACGAGCCGGCCGTCGTCGAGCCGGTTCATGCCGACGTCGATCACGGCCGCGCCCTCGCGGATCCAGGCCCCCGGGATCAGCCCCGGCTTGCCGGCCGCGACCACGAGGATCTCCGCGGCCGAGACGTGCGACTCGAGGTCGCGCGTGAAGCGGTGGCACACCGTCACCGTCGCGCCCATCAGCAGCAGTTCGAGCGCCATCGGTCGCCCGACGATGTTCGACGCGCCGACGATCACCGCGTGCTTGCCCCGCGGCGAGAGGCCGATCGCGTCCAGCATCTTCACGATGCCATACGGCGTGCAGGGGCGGATCAGCGGGATGCGGAGCGCGAGGCGGCCGACGTTGTACGGGTGGAAGCCGTCGACGTCCTTGGCGGGATCGATGCGCTCCAGGATCGCGCTCGGGCGGATGTGCTCCGGCAGCGGCAGCTGCACGAGGATGCCGTCGATCCCCGGATCCGCGTTCAGCCGGTCGATCAGGCTGACGAGCTCGATCTCGGTGGTGGACTGGGGGAGGTCGTGCGCGACCGAGACGATGCCGGTGGCCTCGCACGCGAGCCGCTTGTTGCGCACGTAGATCGCCGAGGCGGGATTGTCGCCCACCATCACGACCGCGAGCCCGGGGCGACGTGCACCGCGCGCCACGAGCACCTCGACGGCGGCGCGGACCTCGTCCTTCAGCGCCTGCGCGATCGCCTTGCCGTCGATGATGCGTGCGGTCATGAAGTGCGCCCCCAGGATCCCGCGTGCCGCGGTGCCGTGTCGAAAAGACGCAGCGAGGCAGGAAAGCCGCATATTCTGGCACGGACGGCAGGCTGCGGCGCGCACTGCGTTTGACGCCCCGGGTGTCGCTCCGTAAGATTGTGTGTCCCTTGCGGTCCGGGGCATAGCGCAGTCTGGTAGCGCATCTGCTTTGGGAGCAGAGGGTCGGGGGTTCGAATCCCTCTGCCCCGACCACCTCCCTCGGCTTCGACGTGCGTCAAGGCTCGGCGGCGAACCCCGGCGCCGGCTCGGTGCCGGTACTCTGTGGTTAGAGCGCCCGTAGCTCAACCGGATAGAGCACCGGCCTTCTAAGCCGGTGGTTGCAGGTTCGAGTCCTGCCGGGCGCGCCATCGAGTCGTCGGTTCCGTCCCGGCGTCCCGCGGTTCACCCGGGCGAGGCTCGGCGGCAGGTCGGTCGACCGGGGGACGGGTGCGATGACGACGATGGTGGACGTAGCTCAGTTGGTAGAGCCCCGGATTGTGATTCCGGCCGTCGTGGGTTCGAGTCCCATCGTCCACCCCAACATTACGGGGATTCGCCTGTTCGGCGAGATCCCCGATGGTTCGACGGGGATTTGCCTGTTCGGCGAGATCCCCGGGCAGTGGAGGTCGCGCCAGACGACCGGAAGATCTCTGGGCCATTAGCTCAATTGGTAGAGCAGCTGACTCTTAATCAGTTGGTTGTAGGTTCGAGTCCTACATGGCCCACCAACTTCCCGCCGCTGCGCCGCGCCGGCCAACCGTGAAGCGCGTCACACGCGTTTCCCTCGGACCTGATTCGGCTTTTTCCTCGGCTACTCCGCCGCTCGTCCGCTGCCGCCGGCCGCTCGTCGGCGCCGATTGCCTGCACTGAGCGCCGCGCCTACGGTCCCGCGCCATGCACACGGGCATGGCAGTCCGACAGCGCGGCGTCACGCTCATCGAGCTGATGTTCGCGATCGCCGTGCTCGCGATCCTGCTCGGGATCGGGGCGCCGAGCTTCGTCGACATGGTGCGGGCCAACCGCACCACGACGCTGACCAACGAGCTCGTGGTCGCGATGGCCACGGCGCGCAGCGAGGCCGTGAAGCGGGGTGGGCCGGTGACGGTCTGCGCCTCCACGGGCGACGGCGCCTGCGGCGGCACCGACTACGGGCGCGGCACGCTGATCTTCACGGACGAGACCGGCGTCGCCGGTCAGCTGGACGGCACCGACCAGCTGATCCAGGTCGTCGACGGCGCGCCTGCCGACTACGTGGCGGCGGGCTCCACCGCCTTCATCCGGTTCTTCCCGAACGGCCGTACCGAGCCGGCCGGCGACAAGGTGCTCGACATCGAGCGCACCGGCTGCTCGGGCGACAGGGCCCGGGTTCTCACCGTCACCGCCGTCGGGCGGGTCACCACGGGGGTCGGCGCATGCTGATGCTCCGCACGCGGCGTTCTCGCGCCCACGCGCGCGGCGCCACCCTGATCGAGGTCCTGGTCGCGCTGTTCGTGCTCTCGGTGGGTCTCCTCGGCGTGGCCGCGATGCAGCAGGTGGGCCTGCGCAGCAGCCACACCGCACACGTGCGCTCCCAGGCCACGGCGCTCGCCTACGACATCGCGGACCGCATGCGCGCCAACCGCGCCGCCGCGCTGGCGGGCACCTACGACACGCAGTATGACGATGCGCTGGACCCCGGCGACGACTGCCTCGGCACCACGGCGGCCGACCGGGCCGCCTGCGACCTCACCCAGTGGAAGGCGGCGCTGCGGCTCGCGCTGCCGGGCGGCGAGGGCCAGGTCGAGCTCCAGCCGCCGGGACCCGCCGGCACGCGCATCGTCCGCATCTGGCTGCGCTGGGACGACGAGCGCGGCGGCGTGCCGTCGATCGAGTTCCGCACGGACACGCAGCTGTGAGCCGTGCGATCCGGGTCCGCGGTTTGCCGCAGCGCTTGGCGCGTTCGCGTCGGCTCTTCCCGGCCGCGCGCGTGCGGGGCTTCAGCCTCGTCGAGCTGATGGTCGCGATGACGATCAGCCTCGTGCTGTTCGCCGGCGCGCTCGCGATCTACTTCACCTCGCGCGCCACCTACACCGACAACGATCGGATCGCCCGACTGCAGGAAACCGGCCGCATCGCCCTCGACCTGCTGGTGCGCGACGCGCGCGGTGCCGGCTGGGTCGGCTGCGTTCGCAACACGCTGTTCGCCAACGATCTCGCCACGCCCAACGACATGCGCTGGGACTTCTCGCGTGCAATCCAGGGCTACGACGGCAACGGTGCGAGCATCGACGCCGCCGCGGGCACGACCGGGCGCCCGGGATACAGCGCCGCGCCGCTCACGGTGAACCCCGGCAGCATCACGCCGGATCCCGCGAGCGACGTGCTGGTGCTGCGCGGGCCCGCGCGCGAAGGCGCGCCGTGGGAGCTGGCGGACACGATGGCCGACTTCAACTCGCCGCTCGAGATCGAGCCCGCGCCGGCCGGCATGGCGCCGGGCATGACGCCGGGGCTCGACAACAGCGTGATGCTGGCGACGGACTGCCGCTTCACCAGCGTGTTCCGGATGACGAATGCAGGGGGCGTCGGGACGACGACGATCCAGCACGCCGGCGGCGTGGGCACGCCGGCGAACGGAAGCGCCGCGCTCAGTTTCGCGTTCCAGCCGCGCGGCGTCGTCATGCCCCTGCGCTCCGTCGTCTACTGGGTCGCGCCCACGCCAGGCTCGCCCGACGCGACCGCGCGCTCGCTCTTCCGCCGCATCAACGACCTGCCTGCGGAAGAACTGCTGCCCGGCGTGCAGAGCATGCAGCTGCTGTTCGGCGAGGACACGCCGCGGGACGGCCGCGTGGACGCGTACCGCAACGCCCGTGCCGTCACGGACTGGAACAACGTCGTGGCGGTGCAGGTGTCCCTGCTGGTCCGCACGCCGGACGAGGCGGGCACGTTCACCGACACGCAGACCTACACGCTGCTCGACGCCCCGGGGCTCGGGCCCTTCGGCGACCGCCACCAGCGGATGGTGTTCAGCTCAACGATCTCGCTGCGGAACCTGATCCTGTGACCGCCGCCACGCACGCCCGTCGTTCGATCCCGCCAACCCACCGCCAGCGCGGTGCGATCCTGATCGTCTCGCTGCTGATGCTGCTCGTGCTGACGCTGCTCGCGCTCGCGACGATGCGGGCGGCGACGTTCGAGGAGCGGATGGCCGGCAACGCGCGCGACGTGAACCTTTCGTTCCAGTCGGCCGAGGCCGCGCTCCGCGCCGCCGAGGACGCGATCCTGGCGCTCGACGCCGAGCCCCTCCGCTGCCTCGTGCTGGACGCGACCTGCGACCTGCAGACCGCCGTCGCCGAGCGCGGGGTCGTGCCGGCGGACGTGCGGACGCTGCCGTGGAACACGGTCGCCGTACCGTACGGCACCGGGCGCGGCGGCGACGGCGGCGACGGCGCCGGTACCGTCGACAACGTCGCCGGGCAGCCCCGCGTCGTCGTCGAGCACTACGAGACGCTCGACGGTCCGCTGATGGACGCGGACGACGAGGTGCGTCTCGTCTACCGCGTCATCGCGCGCGGCGTCGGTGGCACGGATACGGCGCAGACGATCCTCGAGAGCACGTTGACCCGGTACCCGTACTGATTCCGGCTCTGAGCGGTCTGCACGACCACCAGGGGAGAGTAGAGCCCATGAAGAGCTTCATCCACGCACTGCGCCGCGCGAGCCTGCTCGCCTGCGTCGGCGGCTATGTGACCGTCGCGGGCATCGGTGCCGCGCAGGCCACGCCGATGAACCTGATCGACACGCCGCTCTACCTGAACCAGAGCGTCGCGCCGATGAACATGCTGGTCATGGGCCGCGACCACAAGCTGTTCTACGAGGCGTACAACGACGCCTCTGATCTCAACAACGACGGCGTGCTGGACGTCGGCTACAAGCCGGACGAGATCAACTACTACGGCAACTTCGACTCGTTCGTCTGCTACGACTACGACGCGGCGAACGAGGTGTTCCGCGCCGCCAGCCTGACCACCAACAAGAAGTGCACCGGCCGCTGGAGCGGCGACTTCCTGAACTACCTCACCACCTCGCGCATCGATGCGCTGCGCAAGGTGTTCTACGGCGGTTCGCGACACTCCGACCCGGACGACGAGGGCGAGATCACGATCCTGCGGCGCGCGAACATTCCGCAGGACGCTCACAGCTGGGGCAAGGAGTACGAGAGCCCGGCGGTCGACGGCTACTCGCTCACGGACTACACGCCGCTGGCGTTGCCGACCGCGGGCAGCCGCCACTGGTTCGGCAACGTCACGCTGCTCAGCGACGCCGACCAGAAGCCGCGGCTGCGGGTGCGGCTCAACCAGACGCAGCGCATCTGGGAGTGGGCCTCCACCGAGCGTCCGGTGCTGCGCAACCTCTCGGGCGTCACCGACTACATCGTGCGCAACGAGGCCTGCGTCGAGGATCGCATCAGCGCCGCCGAGGTCGACAACTGCCGCCGGTATCCGGACGGCACCTGGAAGCCGATCGGCCTGCTGCAGCGCTACGGCGAGAACGACACGATGCTGTTCGGCCTGCTGACCGGCAACTACTCGCTGAACACGCAGGGCGGCTCGCTCCGCAGGAACATGGGGTCGATCCGCGACGAGATCAATGCCGATACCGGTCAGTTCGAGTCCACCGTCGGCATCATCCTCACCATCGACCGCATGCGGATCGTCGACTTCGGCGGCAGCCACGCCTACTCGTGCGGCTGGATCACGACGCGGCCGATCAACGCGGGCGAGTGCCGGATGTGGGGCAACCCGGTCGGCGAGATGCTCTACGAGGCGGTGCGCTACTTCGCCGGGCGTGCCGCGCCGACCAGCACGTTCAGCGCCGCCGGCTATCCGGGCAGCGAGAACGTCGTGACCGGGTTCAACCTGCCGCTGCCGGCCTGGCAGAACCCGTACACGACTTCGAACCGCTGCGCGAAGCCGTTCATGACGGTCGTCAGTGACATCAACCCGTCGTACGACGCCGACGCCGTGCCGGGCATGCCGTGGAACACGATCGGCTCCGGCGACCTGACCAGCCAGAGCGGCGGCGGCTCGCTGAACGCGGGCAGCATGCTCGACATCATCTCGAACAACGAGCCGGATGTGCCGGGCATGCGCTTCATCGGCGAGTCGCTCAGCAACCCGCCGCCGGAGGCCACCTACGACGGCGCGCCGACGCCGAAGCTGGTCGACTCGCTCAAGAACCTGCGCGGCCTCTCGCCCGAGGAGCCGACCAAGCAGGGCAGCTTCAGTTCCGCCGGCGTCGCGTTCTGGGCCAACACGAACGACGTCAACCCGATCGCCGGCAGCCAGCGGCCGCAGACCTTCGCGGTCGCGCTCGCCTCGCCGCTGCCCCGCATCGAGATCCCGTTCGACAACGGCAAGAGCATCACGCTGGTGCCGTTCGCGAAGTCGGTCGGCGGTTCCGGCATCAGCGAGGCCCGCACCGCCTTCCAGCCGACCAACCAGATCGTGGACTTCTACTACGACCGGCTGCAGTCGGACCCGCCGAACAGCTACTTCTTCCGCGTCAACTACGAGGACGTCGAGCAGGGCGCGGACCACGACATGGACGCGATCGTCGAGTACGACATCGACCGACTCGACGACGATCGGATCCGCGTGCGCCTGCGTTCGACCTACGCGGCGGGCGGCATCATCCAGCACATGGGCTACATCGTCTCGGGCACCGACGGCGCGGACGGCATCTACCTGACCGTGCGCGACGTCGACACCTCTGCCGGCGCCGATCGGCAGTACTTCCTCGACGTGCCGCCGGGCCAGTACCGCGACATCACGAACCCGACGGCGGTGAACTGGAACGACGGCGTCGCGCTCCCGCTCGAGTCCACGCAGGAGTTCCGGGTCGGCGCCTCGCCGGGCGCGGAACTGCTGCGCGACCCGCTCTACTACGCCGCGAAGTGGGGCGGCTTCGTCGACGGCGACGGCGACAAACGGCCGTTCGTCGAGTCCGAGTGGAACCAGGACGGCGACGCGCAGGGCGTGCCCGACAACTACTTCGTGGTCACGAACGCGGCGCGGCTGTCGGAGCAGCTGTCGAATGCCTTCGACACGATCGTCGCGCGCTCGACCTCGGCCTCGTCGGTGGCGCTGAACTCGGGCTCGCTGTCCAGCGACACGCGCGTCTTCCAGGCGAAGTTCAACAGCGGCGACTGGACCGGCCAGCTGCTGTCCTTCAAGATCAACACGGACGGTACGGTGCCGGAATCGCCCGAGTGGGGCGCCGCCGAGGAGATTCCCGAGCCGGCCTCGCGCACGATCATCACGGTGAACGACTCGCGGCAGGGCATCCCGTTCCGCTGGGACGATCTCGACGCGACGTTCAAGTCACGCCTGCAGCCGCTGAGCGACGCACTCGGCGACGAGCGCCTCGAGTACCTGCGCGGCGACAATAGCCGCGAGGTCGCGCGCAGCGGCGGCATCTTCCGCAACCGGCGTACGCCGCTCGGCGACATCATCTCGTCGTCGCCGCAGTTCGTCGGCGCGCCGCGCGGCACCTACCGCGACAGCATCGAGTCCGCGCGCTACTCCGAGTTCAAGGCCGACAACGCCGATCGCACGGCGGTGATCTACGCCGGTGCGAACGACGGCATGCTGCACGGCTTCCGCGCGACCGACGGCGCGGAGCTGCTGGCCTTCGTGCCGCGGTCGGTCAGCGGCAACCTGCACCTGCTCACCAGCCCGAGCTACGTGCACAAGTTCTACGTCGACGGCACGCCGACCATCACGGATGCGTTCGTGGACGGGAGCTGGCGGACGATCCTGGTCGGCGGCCTGAACCAGGGCGGCCAGGGCGTCTACGCGCTCGACGTGACCGACCCGAGCGCGTTCGCCGAGTCGAACGCGGACGACGTCTTCCTGTGGGAGTTCGATGACCGCGCGACCGACGACCGCGGCGACCCCGACCTCGGGCTAACCTTCTCGCGCCCGGTGATCGTGAAGCTGAACAGCGGGCGCTGGGCCGCGATCTTCGGGAACGGCTACAACAACACGGCCGCCGACGGCTCGGTCAGCACCACGGGCAACGCGGTGCTGTACATCGTCGATCTCGAGACCGGCAAGCTGATCCGCAAGATCGACACGGGCGTCGGCTTCGCGCAGGACCCGACCGGCCTTGGCCGCACCAACGGTCTCGCCTCGCCGGCGGTGGTCGACACCAACGGCGACGCCAAGGCGGACGTCGTCTACGCGGGCGACCTGTTCGGCAACCTCTGGAAGTTCGACCTGCGGTTCGGGGTCGAGTCGAACTGGGGCATCCCGTACACGGATAGCGGCGTTCCCGCGCCGCTGTTCCGCGCGCGCAACGCGGACGGGGACCCGCAGCCGATCACTTCGCGTCCGAACGTCTCGTTCGGCCCGCGCGGCCAGGGCCTCCTGGTGCTGTTCGGCACGGGCAAGTACCTCGAGCCCACCGACAAGGAGATCGCGAACCTGCGGACACAGACCTTCTACGGCCTGCACGACCGCAACTCGATGAGCGCCAGCGATCGGATCCTCACGCGCGATGACCTCGTCGAGCAGCAGATCCTGCGGGAGGCCAGCGACCAGGAGTTCACCGCCGGCACCGTCACCAGCGACTACTCGGTGCGCGTCACGACCGCGAACACCGTCGACTACACGGTGCAGCGCGGCTGGTTCATGGACCTCCAGGTCGTCGACGAGCCGTTCCAGGGCGAGATGCAGGTGTCGGAATCCGTGCTGCGTGCCGGCCGCGTGGTGTTCACCACGCTGATCCCGAGCCCAGACCCGTGCGAGTTCGGCGGCACCGGCTGGCTGATGTCGCTCGATGCCGAGAGCGGCGGCCGCGCGCCGAACCCGCAGTTCGACCTGAACTTCGACGGTCAGTACGACGACGCCGACCGCAGTCTCGGCGACGTGGTCAGCGGCCTGAAGTCGGAGGTCGGCATCGTGCAGCGGCCGGGCGTGCTGGCCGACAACCAGAGCGGCGACTTCAAGCTGTACGTGTCGGGCACCAGCGGCGAGAACCCGGGCGGCGTCGGCAACGAGAAGATGACGACCGGGGAGTCGAGGCCCGAGGAACTGCAGGGGCGCGCGTTCGCGACCGGCCGGCAGTCGTGGCGACAGGTGCGCTGACGTGGCGTACAACGGAGCGGTCATGCAATTCGGCACCCACGGGAAGCGCGAGCGCGGCGTCACGCTGATCGAACTGATGGTGGCGCTGGTCGTCGTCTCGATCCTCGCGAGCGTCGCGGTCGGCTCGTACCGACAGTACACGCTCCGGGCCGGCCGCGCGGAGGCGATGACCGCGCTCCTGCAGGCGCAGAACAACCTCGAGCGCTGCTTCACGCGGTTCAACCGCTACGACCCGACGCTGCCGGAGGACGATGCGTGCGTGACGCTGGCCGACAACCTTGAAGGCGACGGCATCGAGACGGAGGGCGGGCGCTACGTGATCACCGCGGCGCTCGACGCGACGACGTATCGCCTGCAAGCCGATCCGCGCGCGGGCGGCGGCATGACCGACGACGCCAGATGCACTCAGCTCGCGATCGACCAAGCCGGGCAGCGCGACAGCGAGGGGTCTGCGCCGCTCGACGAGTGCTGGCGCTGAGCCACGGCCGCGCGGCGCCTCGGCCGCGCCTGCGGTATCTTTCGCGGCATGCCGCTCGAGCCCATTCACCACACCCGGTATCGCCCGGAGCACCTGCGTCCGCCGCCGCCGGATCCCGTCGCGGTCGCGGTCAAGGCGGCGCGCATCGGCGCCGTGCTGGCCGCGCTCGTCGCCATGCTGATCCTGAGCTTCCGCGAGGCGCTCGTCGCCGCGCTGCCGTTCGACCCGCAGGTGCTGGTCCTCGTGGCCTTCCTCGCCCCCTCGCTGGTGGCCTGGGTGCGCGCGCGTCGCGAGCGGGCGGAGTCGGAAGCGGACGACCGCGCCGCGACCGCCGGGCGCCCGGTCCGGCGCTTCCCACCGGACGACCCGCAGGCCTGACCCCGGGCCGCCGTCATCGCCCCGGACCCTCCGGTCCGCTGCGGGACCACCCTCGAGCCGCTATAATCCCGCGTTCCCCCCCGGGCGACGCGCCGGCGCGCGCCTCCCACGCGAAAGTGGCGGAACTGGTAGACGCGCTGGATTTAGGTTCCAGTGGGGCAACCCGTGAGGGTTCGAGTCCCTCCTTTCGCACCAGTCGAACCCAGACTTCGAGGATCGTAAGTCCATGATGGTGTTGGTACAGAACACGGGCTCGCTCGAGCGCCGCGTCGAGGTTTCCGTGCCCGCGGCCGAGGTCGAGCAGGCCTACGAGGCGCGCCTCAAGTCGTTCAGCCGCACCGCGCGGCTCAAGGGCTTCCGCCCCGGCAAGGCGCCGCTCAACGTCGTCCGCCGCCAGTTCGGCCCGCAGATCCAGGAAGAGGTCACGAGCGACGTCGTGCGCCAGAGCCTCGCCCGGGCGCTCGAGCAGCAGCGGCTCAACCCGGTCGGCGGCACCCGCATCGAGCCGCTGTCGATGACGATGGGCCAGGACCTCCGCTACGCCGCGGTGTTCGAGGTCTACCCCGAGGTCGAGATCAAGGGCCTCGAGTCCATCTTCGTCGTGAAGCCGGTCGCCGAGGTCACGGCGGCGGACGTCGAGGCGATGATCGAGAACCTGCGCGGCCAGCGCCCGAACTACGTCGAGGCCACGCGCCCGGCGCAGGACGGCGACCGCGTCACCGTGGACTTCGAGGGGAAGCTCGACGGCATCGCGTTCGAGGGCGGCACCGCGCAGGCCGTGCCGGTGCTCCTCGGCGGCGGCCGCATGCTGAAGGATTTCGAGGCCGGCCTGCAGGGCGTCTCCAGGGGCGACACCCGCACCTTCCCGGTGAAGTTCCCGGACGACTACGGCAAGGCCGAACTCGCGGGCAGGACCGCCGAGTTCACCGTCACCGTGAAGGACGTCCAGCAGAAGGAACTGCCGCCGGTCGACGAGGAGTTCTGCCGCGCGTTCGGCGTCGCCGACGGTGGCGTCGTGCAGCTGCAGAAGGAAGTCGAGGAGAACATGAAGCGCGAGCTGGAGAACACGATCCGCTCGCGGCTGAAGACCCAGCTGATGGACAAGCTGCTCGAGGCGAACCCGGTCGAAGTGCCGACGGCAGCGCTCGAGTCGCAGGTGCGCGAGCTGCAGGTGGATTGGCTGCGCCGCATGGGCGCGGATCCGAAGCAGCTGAAGGAAGCGCCGCCGCGCGAGCCGTTCGAGGCCACCGCGCGCCGGCGCGTCGCGCTCGGCATCCTGATCGGCGAGATCATCCGCCGCGAGGGCGTCCGCGTGGACGCCGCGCGCCTCGAGGAGCGCATCGAGTCCGCGGCCGCCGGATACCCGGACCCCGAGGACGCCGCGCGCCAGATCCGCGACAACCGCGAGCTCCTGTCGCAGCTCGAGGCGGTGGTACTCGAGGACCAGGTCGTCGACTGGCTGACGGCCAAGGTGAAGGTCACCGAGCAGCCGACCAGCTTCAAGGACCTGATGAACTTCGGCGGCTGA
>Ga0315900_10010530_pt1 | contig 11559 bp, 12 predicted proteins | sample LakEriMetagenome_FD_203521 | JGI IMG/M metagenome (GOLD analysis project Ga0315900, IMG submission 203521) | Freshwater fungal communities from buoy surface, Lake Erie, Ohio, United States - Buoy 12 MA114 | ecosystem: Environmental > Aquatic > Freshwater > Lake > Lake biofilm | place: USA: Lake...
GCGCCCCGCCGCGCCGCCACCGCGCGCACCGCGCCGTGTCGCAGCAGGGTTCCGCCCTGGCCGATCGGCGAATAGGCCATCACCGGCATGCCCCGCGTCGCGCAGAAGGGCAGCAGGTCGAACTCGACGCCGCGCGCCTGGAGATTCCAAAGCACCTGGTCCGTGGCGCAATCGGCGAGCGCCGGGCCGAGTTCCTGCAAATCCCGCACATCGAGGTTGGAGACACCCCAGCGCGCGATCTTGCCCGCGGCCCGCGCGGCTTCCATCGCCGCCACCGTCTCGGCCAGTGGCACCAACCCGCGCCAATGCAGCAAATAGAGGTCGATCCGCTCCACCTTCAGCCGCTTCAGGCTGGCCTCCAGCGCGCGCGGCAGCGTCTTCGCCCCGGCATTGTGCGGATAGGCCTTGGAGACGAGGAAGACCTCCGCCCGCCGCCCGGCGATGGCCTCGGCCACGATCTCCTCCGCGCCGCCATCGGCATACATCTCGGCCGTGTCGATCAGCGTCAGCCCGAGGTCGAGGCCGAGCCGCAGCGAGGCGATCTCCGCCGCGTGGTGCCCGCCGCGCTCGCCCATCCGCCAGGTGCCCTGGCCCAGGCGCGGCACCACCGTGCCATCGGCAAGACTCAGCGTGGTCATGGAATCGCTCCCGTCGCGCGCTATATCTAGCGCCATGAAGACGCTCTCCGCCATGCTGATCCCCCTGGCGCTCGCTGCCCTGCCGGCGTTCGCTCAGACCCCGCCCAGCGCCGCGGTGCCGGAGGAGGTCGGGTCCTGGCGCCTTGCCTGCGTCACCGACCGCATGACCGACCGCGCCGATTGCCTGCTCCGCCACCGCGAGCCGATCGAGCGCGCGGCGAGCGCCGGTGCGTCATCCCTGGTGCTGGAGGTCGCGGATCGTGGCGGTCGGCTGGTGCCGTTGGTGGCGGCGCGCGACCTGACGCTCGAGCAGGTCTCGCGCGGGATGCTGGCGCTGACCGGCACGGCGCAGCTGCGCTTTCCGCCCAATCGCCTGTTCGAGATGCCCTGCACGCTGGAGGGCCGCGCTTTGGTCTGCGCCCCGAAGCCCGAGGATGCCGAGCGCGCCGCCACCGAACTCGCCGCCGCGCCGAATGTGCTGGTGCGCATGGTCGGCGTGGGTGTCGGCAGCGGCGCGGCCGAGCCGGTGGAACTGCGCCTTGAGGGCACGCGCGAGGTGCTGGCCCGCTACCGCGCCCGAGTGCCGGAAGGCGCGGCCGCGCCATCCCCAGCAGCCGGCAGCAACCTGCCTGAGATGTTCCAGCGCTTCCAACGCCTGATGGGCAACTGAGGGCAGAGTTACGGGCCGGCGCGCCGGCCGGATGCACCCGCGCCCCTTTATTTTTTCGCCGCTTGTGCGCCGCGCGCCGCCGGGACAAGTCTGGCGCGCATGACCGACGCGCATGACCTCGCCTCGCTGCTCGCCGCCGTCGCCGCAGGTGACCGCGCGGCGCTGCGCCGGATCTATGAGCGGCAATCCGTGCGGCTCTTCGGCGTCGCCAACGCCATCCTGCGCGACCGCGACGCGGCCGCGGATGCCTTGCAGGACGCCTTTCTGCGGGTGGCCCAGCGCGCGCATCAGTTCGACCCCGCGCGCGGCCCCGCCACCGCCTGGCTCGCCGGCATCGTGCGCTACGCCGCGCTCGACCTCGCCCGCGCGCGGGGCCGCGAGATCCCGACCGATGACCCGGCCCTCGGCGACCAGCCGGTGGAGGCCGAGGCGCTGGAGGCCGTGGCGGCTTCCGCCGAGGGGGCGCGGCTGCGCGCCTGCCTCGCTGCGCTCGAGGCGAAGAACCGCCAGGGCATCCTGCTCGCCTTCGTGCATGGGCTGAGCCATGCGCAGGTGGCGGCGAAGCTCGATTTGCCGCTCGGCACGGTGAAGGCCTGGATCCGGCGCGGGTTGCTGCGGCTGCGGGAGTGCCTGGCATGACCCCGGAGGAACGCGACGCGCTGGCTGCCGAATACGTCCTCGGCACGCTCGATGCGCGGGAGGCCGCCGGCGTGGCGCGCGCCCTGGCGACGGATGCGGCGCTCGCCGCCGCCGTGGCGGCGTGGGAGGCGCGGCTGGCCCCGCTGGTCGCCCTTGCCCCGCCCGAAGCGCCGCCGCCCGACCTCTGGGCGCGGATCGAGGCCGCGTTGTCCCCGCCCGCACGCCCCTTGCCCTGGTGGCAGCGTCTGGGCCCCTGGCGGCTCGGCACCTTCGGGGCGAGCGCGGTGGCGGCGGGGCTCGCGGCCTTCATCCTGCTGCGTCCGGCGCCGGAGCCCGGCTTCATGACCGTGCTGCTGACCGACCGCGAACAGCCGGCCTGGCTGGTGCAGGCGGATGGGCAGGGCATCCGTCTGGCTTCGCTCAACACGCGGCCCGCGCCGCCGGACCGGGCGCTGCAACTCTGGGCGCTGCCGCAGGGCGCGACGGTGCCGACCTCGCTCGGCCTGATCCCGGCGGATGGGCGCATCACCGTGCGGCCCAGCACCATCCGCCCCAGCCCGGGGATGCTGATCGAGATCACGCTGGAACCGCCGGGTGGGTCGCCCACCGGCCGGCCCACCGGGCCGATCCAGTTCATCGGCCGTCTGGCCCCCGCCACCGGGAGCTGATTCTTTTTTTCGGGCGTGCTGCATCCAACCCGCGCCCTTCCTCCGTAACGCCAGCAGCGAGGCCGCCCGGCCCCGCGCCCTGTCCCGGAGAGACACATCATGCGCCCGACCCTGCCGCTCGCTTTCGCTGCCGCGCTGCTTGCCGCCGCCCCCGCTGGCGCCGCCACGCTGATCGGCCTGACCGCCGACAATGCGCTGGTCCGCATCGACAGCGAGACGCGCCGCGCCGCCGCCCCCACCCGCATCACCGGCGCCGATGGTCGCGTGCTGGGCATCGACCAGCGCCCGCAGGACGGCAAGCTCTGGGGCGTGACCGAGCGCGGGCAGATCGTAACCATCGACCCGATGAATGGCCGCGCCACCCAGGTCGCGCGCCTCAACACCGCCTTCGAGAGCGGCGGGCGTGCCGTGGTGGATTTCAACCCGGTCGCCAACCGCCTGCGCCTGATGGGTATGAGCGGCGTGAATCTGCGCGTGAACGTCGAGACCGGCGAGGCGGTGCGCGATGGCGAGCTGAAATACGCCGTGGGCAGCGCGAATGCCGAGACGCGCCCGCGCATCACGGCTGGCGCCTATTCCAACAGCGTCGCCCCCGTGGCCGGCGCCACGCCGGCACCGACCACCGCGCTCTATACGATCGACACGCTGCTCGGCGTCTTCAACCTGCAGGCGCCGCCGAATGACGGCGTGCAGCAGGTGCGCGGCAGCCTCGGCATGAGCCTGCCGGCTGGCGTCGCCTTCGACATCCTGACCGACGCGCGGGGCATGAACCGTGGCTTCGCGCTGGTGGGCGCCACGCTGCACACGGTGAATCTTGAGACCGGCGCGCCGAGCGCGCTTGGCGCCGTCACCGGCCTGCCCACGGCCGAGGTCATCGACATCGCCGCCTGGAGGTAATTCTCCACCCTCCGGGGCGATGGGGGTCCCCAGCCCTCACACCCCCCATCGCGGGCGAAGCCACCGCTGCCATGCCTTCGGGCGCGGCGGCGGTGGCTGGTCCGCCGCCAGCGGGTGGCAATCGCGCCGCCTTTGCGTGCCCGCCCGATGCGCCGCCGTGCGCGCCAGCAGCCGCGGCACCAGGGGCACCGCGCCTGCGAGGTCGAGCGCCACGGGCGCTTCCGTCAGCACCCCCACCGCGCCGCGCGCGAAGCCCACCGCCACGTCATCCGCCCAGGCCGGGTAGCGCCCCGATTCCAGCATCCCGAGCGTGTCCTCCAGCCCGCGCACCGCGCCCTGCCGGGCCAGCCAGGCGATGCCGAGGCCACGCGCCTCCAGCAATTCGAACAGCGCCAGGCTCTCATTCCACAGCCAGGTGTCGTAGTTCACCGCCTCATCCACATGCAGCACCACGCCGGGGCGCAGATGCGGGGCCAGCGCCAGCAGCGCGAAGCGGGCGGAGGAGTGGATGTCGCAATCGAGGTTCACCACGCCGATCGGCTGGTCGAGCGCCGCGAGGAAGGGCGGCAGCGTCTGCTCGAAATAGCCGACATGCAGCGTGCAATTTGCCGGCAGGCGCGGCGCGCGGCGCAGCGCGAAATCATGCCGCCAATCGGGCCGCCCATCCTCGGGGAAGCCGGTGAGGCTGTCGAAGCCGTGGAAGCGGCGGTGTGGTTGCCGCTTCGCCGCATGCGTCAGGCTCGCGCCGCGATAGACGCCAAGCTCCACGCCAATCCCGTCCGGCGCGGCATCCAGCCCGGCCTCGAGCACGCCGAAGCGCCCGGGCCGGCAGGGCGCGGCGGCGAGATCCGCGAGCATGGCGCGCAGGAAGGCAGTATAGCGGAGCGGCGAGACGGGAAGGTCCACGCTACTCGCTGCGCAGCGCCTGAATGGGGTCGAGCCGCGCGGCCCTGCGCGCCGGCCAATAGCCGAAGAACAGCCCCGTCAGACCCGAGACACCCACGGCAAGCGCCACCGCATCCCATTGCACCAGCACCGGCCAGCCCGCGGCCTCGGCCATCAGATGACTGACCCCGATGCCCGCCGCCACACCGGCCGCACCGCCGAGCAGCGCCAGCAGCACCGCTTCGAGCAGGAATTGCGCGAGGATGTCCCGCCGCTTCGCCCCGATCGCCAATCGCAGCCCGATCTCGCGCGTGCGCTCCGTCACGCTCACCAGCATGATGTTCATCACCCCGATGCCGCCCACGAGCAGCGACACGGCGGCCACCGCGGCGAGCAGGGTGGAGAGCGTGCGCGCCGAGGCATCGCGCGTCGCCGCGATCTCGGCGAGGTTGCGGATCTGCACGCTGTCGGCCTCATTCGCCGCCACGCGGTGGCGCTGGCGGAACAGGGCGCGGATGGCCTCCTCCGTCGCCTTCAGGTCCTCACCCTCGTGTACCTTCACGCTGATGACGTTGACGGCGCGGAACCAGGCGCGGGAGGCGCCCATCACGCTGCGCCGCGCGGTCCAGAAGGGCATCATCACCACATCATCCTGGTCCGAGCCCATCGGGCTCTGCCCTTTGCGGCCCAGCACGCCGATCACCTCGAAGGGGGTGGAGCGCACGCGGATCTCGCGCCCCACCGGGTTCTCATCGCCAAACAGGGATTCGGCCACCGTGGCGCCGAGCAGGATCACCTTGCGCCCGCCGGCCGCTTCCTCGGGCAGGAAGGCGCGGCCCTGCTCGATCACCCAGTCATGCGCGATGAGGTATTCGGGATCGATGCCGAAGACCGCGGTGGACCAGTTCTGGTTGCCCGCCACCACCTGCTGGGTCGAGCGGATGGACCCGGCGGCGACCTCCACCGCGGGGATGTCGCGCTCGATCGCGCGGGCATCGTCCCAGGTCATGTTCTGCCGCCCGCCCGCGCCGAGCCGCACGCCGCCGACATTGACGCTGCCGGGCACCACCAGCAGCAGGTTCGAGCCCAGCGAGCGGATCTGCGCGAGCACCTGCTCGCGCGCCCCCGCGCCGACCGCGACGGTCGCGATCACGGCGGCGACGCCGATGAAGATGCCCAAGGCCGTCAGCATCGCGCGCATCTTGTTGGCGGCGAGTGCGGACAGCGCGCTGCGCAGCGCCTCCCACGGATCCATCCCGGCGCGTGTCGGCCCCAGTGGCGCCAGCGCGCGCGGGCGGGTCGAGGCGGGCGCGGCGACGAGTTGCGGCTTGAGCGTCTCGTTCATGCAGGTTCCCGCGGCGCATCGGCCTTCAGGTCCAGCAGCGCGGCGGCGGCGTCGCGCGGTGCCTGCTCGAGATGCGAGACCAGCTTTCCGTCGCGGAAACGCAGCGTGCGGCCGGCGAAGGCCGCCACGTCCGGGTCATGGGTGACCATCAGCACCGCCACGCCGGCCCGGTTCAGCCCCTGGAAGAGCGCCATGATCTCCAGCCCCGTCCAGGAATCGAGCGCGCCGGTGGGCTCATCCGCCAGAAGCAGGTCGGGGCCGTTGACCAAGGCGCGTGCGATGGCCACGCGCTGCTGCTGCCCGCCGGAGAGCTGGGTGGGGCGGTGTTCCATGCGGTCGCCGAGCCCCACCAGATGCAGCGCCTCCGCCGCGCGGTCGCGCCGGATGCGCCGCGCCACGCCGCGATAGACCATCGGCAGTTCGACATTGGCCAGCGCATCGATGCGCGGCAGCAGATTGAAGCTCTGGAAGACGAAGCCGAGCCGACGCGAGCGCAACTCCGCCAGCCGGTCGGGTGAGAGGGCGGCGGTGTCCTCGCCGGCCAGGCGATAGGTGCCGCTGGTCGGGCGATCGAGGCAGCCGATCAAATTGAGGAAGGTGGATTTGCCCGAGCCTGACGGCCCCATCGCCGCGACGAAGGCGCCGGGCGGAATGGCGAGGGTCACGTCCTGCAAGGCCACCACGCGGTTCTCACCGCTACCGTAATGGCGGGTCAGGCCCTGGGTTTCGATCAGCGCGGTCATTCAGAAGGGCCGTGCGGCGGTGGCGGTGGGGCGCGGCGCGGTGCTGCGCTCGGTGCCGACCACGATGCGCGCCCCCTCTTCCAGCCCGCTCATCACCTCGGTCAGCGTGCCATCCGTCAGGCCGAGGCGCAGCGTGGCGGGGCGCGGGGTCGCGCCCTCGCTGTCCAGCACAAAGGCCGTGCCCGGCGCGCCGGCCCGCCCCGCACTGCCGCGCAACTCCGCCAGGCGCGTGCGCTGTTCCTGCGTCAGCGTCGCGTTGAATCGCGCGATGAGGCGCTGGCGTGCGGCCTGGGATTGCTGGCGCCGAGCCTCGGCGTCCTGCGGCAGGTTCGCCATCCGCTCGCGCAGCTCGGCCTGGGCGGCGGTGATCTCGGCGCGCTGCTGGGGCGTGAGGTCGGTGAGTTCGCGCAGCGCCTGCTCGATAGGCCCGCCGCCGCCCGCCGCCGGCGCGGCGCCCTCGGCCGCCGTCCCGGCCGGGCGCCAGCGCAGCGCGGCGTTGGGGATGCGCAGCACATTCGCGCGCTGGTCGGTGATGATGCGCAAGGTCGCCGTCATGCCGGGCAGCAGCCGCCCCCCGGCATTGGGCGCGGTGACGACGACCGTATAGGTCACGACGTTCTGCACCGTGGTGGGCGAGAGCCGGATCTCCTTCACCGTGCCGCGCAGATTGACGCCCGGATGCGCGGCGACGGTGAAGCTCACCTCCTGCCCCGGGCGGATGCGGCCGATGTCGCTCTCATCCACCGTGGCCCAGACCTCCATCTCGTCCAGGCTCGCGGCGATCATGAACAGGATCGGCGCCTGCAGGCTGGCCGCCACCGTCTGGCCGAGATCGACATTGCGCGAGATCACCACGCCATCGATCGGCGCGCGGATGGTGGCGTTGGCGAGATCGACCTCCACCTGCTGCAGCAGCGCCGCACGCTGGGCGCGCGCGGCCTCGGCGGCGGTGACCTGGGCCATGGCGGTGCGGCTCGCGGCCTCGGCGGCGAGGATCATCGCCTCCTGCTGCGTCACCGCGCCGCGGGCGGAGGCGAGTTCCGCGCGCAGCCGCTCGGCGAGGAATTGCGCCCGCGACAGGTCGCGCTCGGCATTCACGCCGCGCGCGCGCAGCTCCGTGGCGCGGCGGAGTTCTTGCTCGGCGTCGCGCGCTTGCGAATCCGCGCTATCGGCGCGGGCGGCGGCGGAGATGGATTGCGCGCGGGCGGAGGCGAGGTCCGCCACCGCGCGCTCGGCCTGGGCCTGGGCCACCAGCACGGCGGCGGCGGCGGAGGCGAGCTCGGCCTGGGCGGCGGCGACGCGCGCCTCGATGGTGCGGGTGTCGAGCTTCGCCACCTGCTGGCCGGCCGTGACGCGGGTGTTGAAATCGGCGTTCAGCTCGCGGATCTGGCCCGAGAGCTGGCTGCCGACCTGCACGCTCAGCACCGGGTTCACCGTGCCCGTCGCGGCGACCACGGCGCTGATCGGGCCGCGATCGATCTCGGCACTGCGCAGGCGCGGGCCTTCTGCGCCGCCGCCATTGAGGAAGCCGGGCAGCCAGGCCTGGGTCCAAGCGGGCGCCGCCTCGCTGCTGGCCCAATAGGCCGCGCCGCCAAGCCCGCCGAGAAGGAGAAGTCCGAATATCGCGCGTCGCATGCCGTGATCCTGCGCGTCTGGTGTAACGCCGATATGTCGGCTCTGCATCCGGGGATTTCCGTCCGGGCCTGGGCGCGACTATCAAGGTCGGACAGGAAACGGGGGAAGCGGCATGCGGTTGCTGGTGCTGGGGGCGGGGGCGCTGGGCGGGTATTTCGGCGGCCGGGCGCTGGAGCGGGGACTCGACGTCGCCTTCCTGGTGCGGCCGCGCCGGGCCGCGCAACTCGCCGAACGGGGCCTGGTGGTGAAGAGCCCGCTGGGCGACATCGCCCGGCCCGTGACCACGGTGGAGAGAGCCGGGCCGGGCTTCGACGCCGTGCTGCTGAGCTGCAAGGCCTATGACCTCGAGGCCGCCATCGCCGCCATCCGCCCGGCGGTGGAGGTGGGCGCGCGGGTGCTGCCGGTGCTCAACGGGCTGGCGCATATGGCAGCGCTCAACGCCGCCTTCGGGGCCGATCGCGTCTGGGGCGGCCTCGCCAAATGCCAAGCGACGCTCACGGCCGAGGGCGAGGTGCGGCATCTGGGCGATTGGCGCTGGCTGACCTTCGGCGCGCAGGCCGGCCATGAGGATGGGCGCGCGGCCGCGCTCGCCGCCGCCCTCGGCCAGGGGCCCGCTTTGGTGGCGGAGGCCGTGCCCGATATCGCATACCGGATGTGGCAGAAGCTGGTGCATCTGGGCACGGTGGCCGCCGCCACGGTGCTGATGCGCGCCAATGTCGGCGAGATCCTGCGGGCGGGGGGCGAGGATTTCCTGCTCACCCTGCTGGCCCGCAACGCCGCCATCGCCGCCGCCCATGGGCATGTGATGGAGGACAGCTTCCTGGCCAGCTACCGCGCGCTTTTCACCGACCGGGCCAGCCTCTACACCGCCTCCATGCTGCGTGACCTCGAAGCCGGCGGCCGGACGGAGGCCGACCATATCCTGGGCTGGCTCGCCGCCGCCGCGCGCACGGCCGGGGTGGACCCGACCCTGCATGAGTTGGCGCATCTGCACGCCCGCGCCTTCGACCAGCGACGGGAAGCGGGACGTTTGCCATGATCACCCTCAGCTCCGGCCCGCTCAGCGTCGTGGTGAAGAAGCACGGCGCCGAGCTCGCCAGCCTCAAGGATGCCGCCGGGCGCGAATGCCTCTGGCAGGCCGGGCCCGCATGGCCGCGCCATGCGCCGCTGCTGTTTCCCATCGTCGGCCGGCTGCGCCAGGACACCGCCTGGTTCGGCGAGACCCCCTATCCGATGGGCCAGCACGGCTTCGCCCGCGACCTCGATTTCACCTTGGTCGAGCAGAACGCCAATTCCTGCCGGCTGCTGCTGGCCGATGACGAGGCCACGCGCGCGCGCTTTCCCTTCCCCTTCCGGCTGGAGGTCATCCACGCCGTGCATGGGTCGAGCTACAGCAACACCGCCATCGTCACCAACACGGGCGAGGGGGTTCTGCCCTGCAATATCGGCGCGCACCCGGCCTTCCGCTGGCCCTTGCCGGGCGGCGGCAGCAAGCCCGCGCACCGGCTGGATTTCGAGCAGGATGAGCCCGCCCCCTGCTACCGTCCCGGCGCGGAAGGCCTGCTCGACCCCACGCCGCAGGCGCTGCCGCTGAACGGGCGCAGCCTCGGCCTGCGGGAGGAGCTGTTCGAGGGTGGCGCCTTCGTGCTGCTGAACCCGGCCTCGCGCCGCATCACCTACACCGCCCCCGGCGCGCCGAGCCTTGAAGTGGCCTGGCAGGGCTATGAGCAGCTCGGCATCTGGATGAAGCCGGGCGCCGAATTCCTGTGCATCGAGCCCTGGGCCGGCTATGCCGACATCGCCGGGCATGAGACGGATTTCTGGAACAAGCCCGGCATGATTTTGCTCGCGCCGGGCGAGGCCCGCCGCTTCAGCTGGCGCGTTTCGATAGAGGGATGAATCTGATGCCGCCGATGTCCACCCTGAACCGAATCGTCATGGTCCTGGTCGTGGTCGTCGCGCTCACGCAGATCCTGGTGCTGATCTTCCGATGAATGAGAGGGCGAATCCCGCGATGCAGGTTGGTGTGATCGGGTTGGGCGCGATGGGCATGGGGGCGGCGCTGTCCTGCCACCGCGCCGGGCTGGCCACCACGGGCTGCGACTTCTCGGCCACGGCGCGCGATGCCTTCATCGCCGCCGGCGGTGCCGCGGTGGGCCGGGCCGCCGACCTGCCGCAGGGGCTCGATGCGGTGGTCGTGCTGGTGGTGAACGCCGCGCAGACCGAATCGGCGCTGTTCGGGCCGGAGGGCGCGGCGCCGCGCCTGGCCCCCGGGGCGGTCGTGATCTCCTCCGCCACCATGTCGCCCGAGGAAGCCAAGCGGCTCGCCGCGCGGGCCGAGGCGTTGGGCCTGCTCTGGCTCGATGCGCCGGTCTCCGGCGGGGCGGCCAAGGCGGCCGAGGGGGCGATGACGGTGATGGCCTCGGGCAGCGCGGCCGCCTTCGCCGCCGCCCGGCCGGTGCTGGATTCGGTGGCGAGCAAGGTGTGGGAACTCGGCAGCGAGGTCGGCATCGGCGCCACGGTGAAGGTGGTGCACCAGCTGCTCGCCGGCGTGCATATCGCGGTCGCCGCCGAGGCGATGGCACTGGGCATCCGCGCCGGGGCCGATCCGCAGGCGCTCTACGATGTGGTGACGAGTGCCGCCGGCAATTCCTGGATGTTCGAGAACCGCATGGCCCGCGTGCTGACCGGCGACGACGCGCCGCGCTCGGCGGTGGACATTTTCGTGAAGGACCTCGGGCTCGTGGCCGACATGGCGCGCGCGCTGGACCACCCCGTGCCGCTGGCCGCCCAGGCGCGGCAATTGTTCACGGCGGCGAGTGCCATGGGCCATGGCCGTGCCGATGATGGCTTCGTCATCCGCGTCTTCGCCGCGCTGAGCGGGATCACCCTGCCGCCGCGGCGGGAATGACACCATGCCATAAGTAACGGGCGGTTCATTCCGCCTTCATGAAGCTTCGCTAGAGGCAAGGCTCGTTCCGTCTCCGCGAGGCCCCCGCCATGTCGCTCCGCCTACGCATGAGCATGATGCTCGGCGCCCTGCTGCTGCTCTGCGCCATCGGCGCGGGCGTCACGCAATTCCTGCTGCTGCAGGCCTCGCGCGGGTTCACGGACGGGCAGGCGGCCTCCGGGCGGTTGGCGCGGGTGCTGCAGCTCGAGATCGACCTGACCTCGGCGCGCAACCAGATCAACATCTGGCTGCAGCGCGCCAACCCCGATAACGCCCAGGCGGCGGACCGCTTCCTCGGCCAGCTTGCCAGCGGTGCGGCGGGGCTGGCGGCCGAACCCGCGCTCACCGCGCCGCAGCGCAGCCATCTGGCCGATTTCAGCCGCGCGCGGGACGGCTATCTCGGCTCCTGGCGGCAGATGCAGGGCATCGTGGCGGATCGCCTGGCCGCCGAGGCCGCGCAGCAGGCGGCCTTCGACCGGCTGAGCACGC
>Ga0315900_10010531_pt1 | contig 11558 bp, 16 predicted proteins | sample LakEriMetagenome_FD_203521 | JGI IMG/M metagenome (GOLD analysis project Ga0315900, IMG submission 203521) | Freshwater fungal communities from buoy surface, Lake Erie, Ohio, United States - Buoy 12 MA114 | ecosystem: Environmental > Aquatic > Freshwater > Lake > Lake biofilm | place: USA: Lake...
ATGCAGCCTGTCACGGATGTAACGCTGCCATGAGTGTTCACATATAATCTTAGACCGCAGTTGTTCGTATAAGTTCCGCAGGTCTGCCAACTTTATTTCAGATTTTTCTATTTCGCGGATGAGTCCTTCGGTGGTGTCTTCAATCTTGCCTGATGGCCTGTCATCCAAGAGTCGGTCATATTTTCCGCTCGTCATGTCACCCCTCCCTCAAGAAGTACTTCTCGCCTTCGTCATCCTCATGCAAGTACTCGTACTCGTAGAACTCGGTGTCGTAGTCCCGGATTTCCACATCAACACCGTCCGGGGCTTGGATAACCTCGGGGATACCACCTCGGACTTCGATGATTACTTTTTTGCCAGTCATGCAAATCTCCCAATCAAAAAGCCTACGAACAATCCAATACAGAACCACTTGAACAGGCGGCTAGGCTCGGCGCTGATGTATTGGTCACACTTGCCAAGCAAATCATTAGCCATGTTCAAAGCGTTCAACAACGCTGCTTCTCTGTCGGTCATGTCACACCTCCTAGCGTGTCTTGTACTCGCCGTCTTCAAACGCCTTGATGACTTCTTTAACGGTGGCGACAGAGAGCCGCAGTTCATCGGCTATCACCTCTGCATCCATACCGCCGTAGTACATCTCCAGTATCCGCAGGTCTGTGTCGTTCATGCCTTGTCCTCCGCTTTGCACGACACAACCCACTCGTCAAATCTGTACGCATCGGGATCGAATCCCTGTGCCTTTGCCTTCTCACGGAACGCAGCCAACAGCGCGTCATAGAGCGGCTCGTCGATGTCCTCGATGTCCAATTGGATCTTCATCTCACACCTCCTCCTTGTCTGCGCCGTACACTTCTTCGACCCACGCGCTGTGCGCCCCGGCTTCGGCACAGAACCATCTGCCGCACTTGTATGTAAGTGACTCGACGATAAAGGCGGCCTCGTTGCTGTCGGGGTCTTCGATGCCTTCAAACTCAAACACCACCAGAACCCGCAATGACTTCTTCTCGTTCATCTCACACCTCCTCCTCGTCTGCGCCCATGTTCAGCAGACCACACGCCTCGTAGAACTTGTGCGGGGTGAACTTCGGGTTGTCCTTCCGAAACTCGACAGCAAGGTTCTGGACATATGTCATGTACGAAATCATGTCCCTGTTACCCGTCTGCCAGTACGCACGCTTCATCGCGTCTGCTATGCGCTCGTAGTCTTTCTTAGTCATCGGTAAAAACCTCCTTTGTTGTTGATACCTTTCAAGTCCTCCCGGTTGGTCACCGGGACATAATTGCTCTTGTGCATCGGCACGATGGTGTGCTGCACCTTCCTCGCATCCTCCTCGCCACAGCGTAGGCAGGTTATGAATCCCGCCACGACACGGCGCGATGCGACCTCTTCCATCTGACACACTACGCACCAGATGGTTCCCGTCTCGGCTCCTGCGACAGAGCGCATGGTCAGTCTCCGTATTGGTTAATACGCTAATTGGTGGTGTTGCGACTTTTTTAGAAAAATCTACCCGGTGTGTGCTAACACCGTTAAAAAGAATAAACACCCACGCGACGACGGTGGTGCGGGGCAGGGAGTCGCAGGATTTACCCCACAACATCTACCCCACAACACCATCATCGCTAGGCTGTTCACTCGCTTGTTCAGCGGCTCACAGCGTTATAGGCAGATACTCGGGACGGCTTGGGTTGTTACGCCCACACCTCATGTCCCTACCGCTGCCGGACATACATTGCCTGTCCGTATCGGCTGTGGGTCAAACAGTCAAGCCGTTCGTCGCTCTTGCCGTACCCTGTACCTGCCTTCGGTTTTACACTACACATACCGCTTGGCTTTACAGTTGTCCCCCCGTCACCGCCCTACCCCTTGCGTATTAGGTAATACGCCCGACGCAGGATTTACATGGCTGACAGGTTTTACAGGCCGCTAACTACTAGGCGACTTGTCACCGTCTGACCCTGTTGCGTTGAGGGGTTACGCCCCCGAGTACTACGCACACTCGTCACCCTTGATATGGGGACACCGAACCTTGCCATCGGTTCGTCGCGGCTCTGTCCACCGCGCCTTCTTGCACTACAGGCTTTCTGCTTGTGCCGTCGTTGACTTCTAGTTAGACCGTGCGGCTTGGGTTTGGTTCCCGCTAGGTTCGCGTATTAGGTAATACGCTCGTCCTGCTTGCCGTGGTCGTTTCTGTCCGTCTCGTATAGTTAGACAGTTCAAACCCGGATTAGTTCCCTGTGCGGTAACGAAATATGATGTTTTTAGTGAAGTTTTTAGTATGAATATATGGCACAGAGTTACAGCGTGGTATGAGACCGTATTAGGTAATACGGCAGGGAGCGTAGGGCAGGGAGATGGAAATCGTGAGCGTATTAGTTTAATACGCTAGAACTGGCTTCGCGGGGTGGTGTTCGCGTTTTATAGTATTAGGTAATACGAAAAATAATCCCAGTTTGTTCCAAATGTTCCAAACATGGAACAGGGACTATTCTTCAAAGTGGGCAAAGTCGAGGGCGGAGTGGGATTCGTAAGTCATTGATTTTATTAGAGTGCCAGAGAGAAAAGAGGTATTATTATTATTTAAAATAATACAAATATATATAGGAAAGCACGATTTGTTCCATGTTCCACGATTTTTAAGTATGACGGGGAAATAAGACAAGTTTTGCCGGAAAAAACTTCATTTTAGGTCGTCAAGAAATGACGCTTGCCGTTCCGTCCTCGCTCTCTCCCAACTAGCCTATTTTCAAAAAGTTGGAACAAATGGAACAAATGGCCTAACTCTTTGACTCCAATAGAAAAATCTTGTTCCAACCAAAGAAATCGCTTGGAACAAATGGAACAAACAGGGACTATCCTTGGAACATCGACGCTCCCGCAGAGGTAACTGGCGTCATTAGAACTGGTCTCTGTAGAACTGGCATCGCCCAAAGAACTGGTCTCTGTAGAACTGGCTTCGCCAGAACTGGTTTCGGAACTGGCGTCCAAAAAATTTTGGGCGCAAAAAAGCCCCCACTAGGTCGAGCCTAGCAGGGGCAGGGTTCGTGCGTGGCGTATTAGGTAATACGGTGAAGGGGTAGGGGGCGGCTTGCGCCGCCCCCATCTAGTCAATCCTTGCGGCTCAGCGCCTTACCCTCGGCGAGTGGCTTGCGGCATGCCGTTACGAGCGCGTCCAACCCGTTGAGTAGGGCGAGTGCGGCCTTGTTGTCATGCTCGGACAGGGTGACCAGTGCGGCATCGACCAGTGCGAGGACGGCGACGGGGTCGGGCAGTTTCACGGTCTCATCAGGTTCCGCTGCATCAATCGCATCGGGGATGAATTCCGTGATGTTCTGCTTAACCGATACCCGGACATACGCTTGCATGGCCTTGCGGATTGCCGTCTCGTCCGGGGCGTAGGCCTTTGCCGTCTTGTTGTCCGACTCCCAAAACCGGATGTCGCTTTCATTCGGGACATATTCCGTCGCTTCGTTGTCTCCGGGCATCTTGACCATTCGAGGCGCGGTACACCATGCGACGGCAAAGATGCGCCGCGCCTGTCCGTCGAACTCTACCCACTGGTCAGACTTCTTGACTGTTTCAATCTCGGCCAGTGTCGGCGCGTCAGGAAACAGTGTGGGGATGGTTTCGCGGATGTCGGCGCGTGCCGTGGCTGCGTCGGCCTGTCCCTTGGCGACCGTCCGGAGGCCGTCGAGGATGTTTGCTAGCGTGATGTTCAGCATTTTCTACTCCGATACCGTTGTGTTAGCGGGATTGCTTTCGGTATGTAGATTTGACAGACGGGGAGCGGATTGGTTCCCGGCTCATTGAAGATTTTTTAGTTGTATTTTCGCTACCGTATTAGGTAATACGCTGTAGCGTTGGCGCAACATGGCAAATCGGGCAGAACGCGACCCCACCCGGAGGGGAGAGACCCGAATCAAAGCAGGAGTCCCAATCTCTCTGACTACACTAAGACTTACACAAACGACGACATCATTCGCAAAAGCCGGCTAACGCGAGGCCGGGTACCCACATCATTTAATAGATTTTTACCGGATAGACCCCACCCCCCTCATATATAAAACCCCCCCGGTTGTTTTTTCGGTTCCATACGGTTCTAATCTATACATGGTAGGTATGCTGCTCCCAGACATAGAAGAGAACGTCCCGCTCCCGGCAAACGCGGCGGATGCTTTGCCCGACCTCACCCCCGAGGCTGAGATCGAGATGCGTGCTAGGACAATCCAGCTTGTATCTGACTTGACAGGTACGCCACTGCTTCCGAACGAGGAAGATGTGGAGCAGGCAAAAGAACTTGCCCGTGCCCACCTGCAAGATCCACGTACACGAATCGACTACAGCCGGTATCCGAACGAAACCATCGCTATGTTGGCTGGGATGGCTGCTAGATATAACCACATGATCGTGGACGATCTCGCGCAGTTGAAACTCTACGTAGTCAACAAACTTTTTGAAGAGGCAGAACGGGCTGACAACAGTAAAACCCGCATCCAAGCCCTATCAAAACTTGGTGAAGTAGACGGGATCGACGCATTTAAGAAGCGTACTGAGACCACTCACATCATAAAGCCCATCGAAGAGGTCGAGAAGGAGCTTCTTACGGTGCTTGAGGGTATCGAGTACCGCGTTGTAGGCGAGAAAAGTGCTGCAACTGACGCCTGAAAGCCTTAAAAAGCTGAAAACTGCCCTTCCCGCCATGCCGGAGAAGGAAAAACGGCGTGTCGCTGAGCTTCTTAAGCAGTATCAGACCCAGATCACGCAGAAGTTGGGCAAAGACTCGTTCCTAGACTTCATCCAGCACGTCTATCCGGGCTACAAAGTGGGTCCGCACCATCATAGATTGGCTAAAATCTTCGAGGATATCGAGGCAGGCAAGAAGAGAAGAGTCATCGTCAACATCGCTCCGCGTCATGGCAAGAGCGAGATGATCTCGTACCTAGCCCCTGCTTGGTTCCTAGGCAAAAACCCGCAGAAAAAGGTCATCATGGCGTCCCACACTGCCGATCTGGCGGTGAACTTTGGTCGTCGGGTGCGTAACTTGGTCGGTTCGGAGTCGTATCGTGACATCTTCCCCAATGTATCTCTCCAAGCCGACAGCAAGTCTGCGTCTCGTTGGGGTACGAATTTTAATGGCGAGTACTTTGCTATTGGCGTTGGCGGCGCTCTTGCTGGCCGTGGTGCCGATCTCTTTATTATTGACGACCCTCATTCTGAACAGGAAGCTAAGCAAGGTCGCGCAGACGTATTTGAACCCGCATGGGAGTGGTTCCAGTCAGGACCTGTCCAGCGACTGATGCCCGGTGGCTCGATCATCGTGGTGATGACCCGGTGGTCGAAGATGGACCTGACCGGCAAGATCGTGGACCACATGACCCGCGAAGAGGACGCAGATGAATGGGAAGTGGTCGAGTTCCCTGCGATCCTGAACGAGAAACCGCTATGGCCAGAGTTCTGGAGCATAGAGGAGTTGATGGGCAAGAAGGCTTCGATGGACGTGCGGTACTGGCAGGCCCAGTACATGCAGCAGCCGACCTCGGAGGAAGGTGCCCTCATCAAGCGCGAGTGGTGGCAGGTCTGGGACAAGGAGACCCCGCCCTCCTGTGAGCACATCATCATGGCGCTCGACGCTGCCCAAGAGAAGACCAACCGGTCGGACTTCAACGCCCTCCTGACTTGGGGGGTGTTCTTCAACGAAGAGACTAAAAACTACAACATCATCCTGTTGAACGCCATCAAGGAGCGCCTTGAGTTCCCGGAACTGAAGCAGCGGGTGTTGGAGGAGTACAAGGATTGGGACCCGGACACCTTCATCGTCGAGAAGAAATCGAACGGTGCGGCACTCTATCAGGAGTTCAGGCGCATGGGGGTGCCCATCTCAGAGTTCACGCCGGGCAAGGGTCAGGACAAGATAAGCAGAGTAAACGCCGTATCAGACCTCTTCTCTTCCGGTATAGTCTGGGTCCCAGACCGCCGCTGGGCTTGGGAGGTGGTCGAGGAGTGCAACGATTTCCCCTCTGGCACGCATGACGACTTGGTGGACGCGACGACCTTGGCACTCTTGAGGTTCAGGCAGGGTGGGTTTATCCGCCTGCCGACAGATGAGCCTGAGCCGACGAAGTGGTTTAAGAGTCACAGACGCGAAGGGTTCTACTAGGAGAATTTAGATGCCGCAAAACACCAGACGGTACTTTGAAGAGGCCGAGCAGTTGCTAGAGGGTAGAAAACCTGAAGGCCCTGAGTTCGCGGCTTTGATGCGGTCTAAAGTCGGGGATCGGTTTAAGCATCTTGTGACGCCGGAACGGCTAGGGATGATGGCGTTGATTGGGAACCCCAGAGCACAACATTGGAACGTGGCAGGGCTAAATTTTCCGAAGGGACTTGGGAGCTTTGAAGATAGATATCGTATGTGGGAGGAGTTGTACCCTGTACTTAGAGAGACAAAACAAAAAACTGTTCCAGAAGGCAAACGTATATTTGGTGTAGGACGCCATGCCGATGCCGGAACGTACGCCCACGAACTGCGTCATGAGGCCGTAGAAGATGAATTATACAACCGGACGCTTGACCTCATTCACGGCTCAACCTCGCTCCCTGCATATAGAGCAAATGTTGATAGGATGTTCACCCATCTCGTAGACTTTGACAGAGACGCAGTAGAAAACACTTCTTATGCGGATAAAGAGAAGGCAGTGTTTAACAGTGTGGGACATATAATACGGGATGAAGCGCGTAGCAAAAGTGATTTAGGGCTTTTAAGTAGCCTTATGAGCAACGGCGCTATTGAAAAGAACATGGAGTTGAACAAGGCCGGTGCCGTAGGCGGATTTTTGGGGGGTAAAGAACTGCCCGGTTACGTGATTCAACATCGTGCTAAATTGCCGTTTTTGAATTTTATCGGGCGTATAGAGGACCCCGCCCCGGAGAAAAAAGCCTCTGGCGGCGCGGTTGAAAACACCACACACGACAGGAAAATCATCTGATGGCCGTTGACAAATCCCTTTACGAAGCCCCGGTTGGCCTTGGCGCACTGCCTGAGCCTGACCTTGTAATTGAGGTTGAAGACCCAGAGTCGATGACTATCGGCGTGGACGGGGCCATCATCGAGCTGATGAAAGAAGAGCCGCGTGCTGAGCAGTTCGACGCCAACCTCGCGGAGTTTATAAGCGAGGGAGACCTGCAGAGTCTGGCTAGTGAACTTATCGGCCACTGTGAGCAGGACCTCTCCAGCCGTAAGGACTGGCTCGACACTTATATTAAAGGACTGAAGATTCTGGGCATCAAGTACGAGGAGCGTACTGAGCCGTGGCCGGGTGCGTGTGGCGTGTTCCACCCCCTCCTCATGGAGTCAGCGGTCAAGTTCCAGTCCGAGACCATCATGGAGACCTTCCCTGCGGCAGGGCCGGTCAAGACCAAGATCGTCGGCAGGGAGACCCCGGAGAAGAAGGACGCTGCCATCCGTGTTGCGGATGACATGAACTATCAGTTGACCGAGGTCATGAAGGAGTACCGCCCGGAGCACGAGCGGCTGCTGTTGAGCCTTGCCCTGTCGGGTAACGCCTTCAAGAAGATGTACTTCGACCCCTCGCTCAACCGTCAGACTGCGGTGTTCATCCCGGCTGAGGACATCATTGTCCCCTACGGTGCGCCGAACCTTGAGTCATCTGAGCGTGTCACGCACCGGATGCGTAAGACCAAGAACGAACTGCGTAAGCTTCAGTACGCAGGGTTCTACCGGGATATCGACTTGGGCGACCCGGTTCGCACGATGGACAAGGTGGAGAAGCAGAAGGCAGAGGACCAAGGCTTCTCGGCGTCGATGGACGACCGGTTCCAGTTGCTTGAGATGCACGTCAACCTCGACCTTGCTGGCTACGCGGATACGGATGAGGACAACAACGAGACAGGCATCGCGCTTCCTTATGTGGTGACCATCGAGAAGGGCACCGGGACGGTCTTGGCGATACGGCGGAATTGGCGTGAAGATGACAAACTCAAGGAGAAGCGGCAGCACTTTGTCCATTACGGATATATTCCCGGCTTTGGCTTCTATTATTTCGGGCTTATCCACCTCATCGGTGGGCACAGCAAGGCCGCGACCTCTCTCCTTCGCCAACTTGTCGATGCTGGAACTCTTAGCAATCTTCCGGGTGGCCTCAAGTCACGTGGCCTGCGTATCAAGGGGGACGACACCCCCATCGCTCCCGGAGAATTCCGCGACGTAGACGTGCCCTCGGGCGCGATCCGCGACAACATTTTGCCCCTGCCGTACAAGGAGCCGAGCCAGACGCTCTCCCTCCTCATGGACCGGATTGTCGAGGAAGGACGCCGCTTCGCTGCGGTCTCGGACCTCAAAGTCAGCGACATGTCGTCGCAGGCCCCGGTCGGTACGACGCTTGCCATCCTTGAGCGTGTTCTCAAAGTGATGAGCGCGGTGCAGGCCCGCATCTACTACACGATGAAGCAGGAGTTCAAACTCCTCGCGGGCATCATCCGTGACAACACCCCGGATGAGTATTCGTACGAGCCGGAGGTGGGCAACCGCAAGGCCAAGAAGGCTGACTACGATGACGTGGATGTCATCCCGGTGTCGGATCCGAACGCGGCCACGATGTCGCAGAAGATCGTGCAGTATCAAGCGGTGCTCCAGTTGTCCCAGACCGCCCCACAGATCTATGACCTGCCACATCTGCACCGTCAGATGATCGAGACGCTTGGTGTCAAGAACGCCGACAAGATCATCCCGTTGCCCTCTGACGCCAAGCCGCGTGACCCCATCACCGAGAACATGGACCTGATGACGGGCAAGCCGACCAAGGCGTTCATCTATCAGGACCACGAGGCTCACATGCAGGTCCACATGGCGCTGATGCAGGACCCGAAGATTGCTGCGACGATTGGGCAGAGTCCGCAGGCTCAGCAGATGCAGGGTGCCATCCAAGCACACATCATGGAGCACATGGCGTTCCAGTACCGCCGCGAGATCGAGAAGCAGTTGGGTGCGGCGCTGCCGCCCTTGCCGCAAGACGATAACGAGGAGTACGACCTGCCGCCTGAGTTCGAGGCTCAGCTTTCTCAACTTGCTGCAGTTGCCGCAGCGCGTGTCTTGCAGAAGGATCAGGCCGAAGCGCAAGCGCAGCAGAACGCCCAGCAGCAACAGGACCCGCTCATCCAGATGCAGCAGATGGACCTGCAGATCAAGCAGCTTCTCGCGCAGACCAAGGCGCAGCAGGCCCAGATGGACGGGCAGATCCGCATGATGGAGCAGCAGCGCAAGCAGCAGAAGGACATGGTGGACGCCGCTGCCAAACTCGACGAGTTGGAGCTTCGCAAGGCCGAGGTCTCCGCTACGCAGCAACTTGAGGCGGCACGCCTCGGCGTGGATATCCAGAAGGACAAGGCTGCCCTTGCTGCCAAGCAGCAGATCGAGGGGGTCCGGCTTGGGCTTGATATCGGCAAGGCGCGGGACGATGCGGACCTGCGCCGTAGAGACACAAGGAGTATTGACGAATGATTTATTCAAACGCTCTGGAACACTTGGACTCAAAACTCCAAGAAGAGCGCATGTTGATCGTTGAAGCCTTGATCCAAGGCAAATTGGATGAAGGTGAATACAAACGTCTTTGCGGGGCGTTACAGGGTCTCGACCTCGCTAAGAACCACATTAAAGACCTTGCAAAACGCTTGGAGCGCGACAATGAGTAGTATCAATGTAGAGAAAACGCAGGAAGAAGCCACTAAAGCCAAACTCCTGCCAGAACCGAAGGGCTACCGAATCCTGTGTGCAGTGCCACACGTGGAGGAGGAGTTCGAGGGCGGCATCATCAAGGCCGAGGACACCAAGAAGACTGAGGAGCAGACGACTGTCGTTCTGTTCGTGGTCAAGTTGGGGAACCTCGCCTACAAGGATGAGACCCGCTTCCCGACCGGTGCGTGGTGTAAGGAGGGGGACTTCGTGCTGACACGACCCTATTCTGGCACCCGCGTGGTCATCCACGGACGTGAGTTCCGCATCATCAACGACGACACGGTGGAAGCGGTGGTTGAAGACCCCCGTGGCATCCGTCGCGCATAAGGAGTTGTTTTTATGCAACAAGAAGAGTTTAAGTTCCCTGATGAGCCTGTAACTGAGGCGGCTCAGGGCAACGACATTGAGATCAAGATCGAGGACGATACCCCGGCAGAGGACCGGGGCCGTAAACCCCTCCCGAAGGAAATCGTAGACGAGTTGGACAAGGACGACCTTGAGGAGTACTCCGAGAAGGTCAAGAAGCGCCTTGGACAGATGAAGAAGGTCTGGCATGACGAGCGTCGTGCCAAGGAGTCTGTCGCTCGTGAAAAGGACGAGGCCCTTAAGTTTGCTCAGGCCCAGATGGAAGAGAACCGTCGCCTGAAGCAGCGTCTCGGGGTGGGCGAAAAAGCCTACATCCAAGAGGTCACTAAGGCTGCTACCAACGAGCTAGGCACTGCTAAGGACCGACTTAAGCAAGCCTACGAGTCTGGGGATGCCGAAAAGATTACCGAGGCGCAGGAAGCCCTGACGGATGCCAAACTCCGTCTTAAGGACTACGAACGCTTCCAGCCCTCTTTACAAGACGAGCCAGAAAGAGTACAACCCAGTCAACAGGTTACGACACCGCCACAACCAGCCCCGGCTGCCGATCAAAAGGCAGAAAACTGGAAGTCTAGGAACACGTGGTTCGGTGAAGACGAGGAGATGACCGCCCTCGCACTCGGCCTGCATGAGAAGTTGGTCCGGTCTGGAGTTGATCCGCGTAGTGACGATTACTATCGGCGAATTGACGAGACCATGAGGAAGCGCTTCCCAGAGTCCTTCGAGGGCGATGAGGAGACGACGACTCAAACGAGGGAGCCTGATAAGCCCCTTCGCACAAAGCCAGCCAATGTAGTGGCTCCAGTAACGCGGGGAACCGCGCCGCGTCAGGTCCGCTTGACATCGTCTCAAGTTGCGCTTGCCAAGAAGCTTGGCATCAGCAATCAAGAGTACGCACTTGAAATCATGAAATTGGAGAATAGCAATGGCTGATAACAGACTTACTCGTGAACTCGAAAACCGAGAATCCGCACAGCGCAAGGTCACTTGGACGCCGCCGCAGGTGCTTCCTTCACCCAAGGAGCAGCCCGGTTGGGTATTCAGGTGGATCCGGACCAGTTTGATGGGTACATCAGACCCAACGAATACGTCCTCTAAGCTTCGTGAGGGTTGGGAGCCTTGTAAGGCCGAAGACCATCCGGAGTTGATGCTACAGGCTGATCCGAACTCCCGCTTCAAGGGAAATGTCGAGATCGGCGGGCTGTTGTTGTGCAAGGCCCCTGAAGAGATGATGAAGCAGCGCACAGATTTCTATCTCAAGCAAGCTCAGTCTCAGATGGAAGCCGTGGACAACAACTTTATGCGCCAGAACGATGCCCGTATGCCGCTCTTCAATGAGAAGCGTACGACCACCTCGTTCGGGCGTGGCGGTAAATAAATTCATCTTTTAGGAGTATCAAATGGCTTATCCCACTGTTGATGCCCCTTACGGACTTAAGC
>Ga0315900_10010532_pt1 | contig 11558 bp, 10 predicted proteins | sample LakEriMetagenome_FD_203521 | JGI IMG/M metagenome (GOLD analysis project Ga0315900, IMG submission 203521) | Freshwater fungal communities from buoy surface, Lake Erie, Ohio, United States - Buoy 12 MA114 | ecosystem: Environmental > Aquatic > Freshwater > Lake > Lake biofilm | place: USA: Lake...
CACACCCAGATTGGGTGCGACGCGGGTTGAGGTGGTGGGCCGAAGAACAAGTTCCTGGCTTTCATCAATAGCCCAGTAATAGGGTGTTTCAATGAATCCGCCGAGATATTTGGTTACACCGAAGCTGGGGCTGAGAAAGCCTGATTGCCGGGCGGCAGAACCATCCGGGTGCTGGAAATAGGGCAGCCACATTACTGGGATGCCGGCCATATCCAGCGAAGCGCCACGATAGCGCACCTGTTGTTCTGAGCGATCCAAGGTTGCTGTGCGCGCGCGCAATTGCCAGATGGGTGGCGCCAGCGGATCATCCTTACAGGGATCACATACGGTATACAGGACACGCGAAAGATCAAAGATGGAGCCGTTGGTTCGACGAGCGCCAGTTGCGGCGATACGTCCGTTCTGCGTCAGGTGCCCACGCAGCCCTTCCAGTACGCCATCACGCATCTGGTTGGAAAGTTCGGCGCTTTCGGCGAACATCACCTGACCATCGGCTTCAATCAACTGCACATTGCCGCGTGCGGTTGCGACCCCCGTATTGCGGTTATAGGTCAGCTCATCGGCGCGCAGGATACGCCCACCCTGGAAGGCTTCGACCCTACCACGTGCCACCACCAGGGCAGCATTTTGATCGTATTCCACTTCGTCAGCCGTGAAGGTGACTGGCGCATTCTGCGCTGGGGTTGCGGGCACGGTAGCGGCCGGTGCCGGGGTGGTGCCCGGAAGGATTGGTGTCATTGAGGCTGGTGGGGCGATAGGCGGCAGCAGCGGGGACTGCGCGAAGACCCCTGACGAGGCCAACGCCATGACCAAAAAGCAAATATTTCTCCCGGCCCGGCGCTGCATCCTAACCATCCTCAAGATGCAGCAGGAGCGCCGCTGCTAATAGGAATCCAGCGCCCGCGGGCGCCCAGGCTGCCAATACCACGGGCAATGTACCGGCTTCACCAAACTCCGCGGTAATCTTGTCCAGCACGAAAAGCGCGAAGCCAGCGCTGACCCCGCCCGCGATCATGCGCGCCACCCCGCCGCGGCGGGCCGAACGCATGGAAAAACCAGCCGCCAGCAGCGCCATGGCGATGGCAAGCAGCGGCAACGCCAATAGCGATTGGAAATGCAGCCGATGACGAATGGCGGAAAACCCGGCATTTTCGAGAACCGTGATAAATTCCGGCAAGGCCCAGAGGCTCAGCGTATCCGGGCTTGCGAAGGAGTTTTCGATACGCTCGGGCGTCAATTCGGTGGGGAAATCCAGACCTTGCGGCGCGCCCGCGACGCGATCCGCACCGAAGACCATGGCGCCTTCAAAGCGCCAGCGCCCAGGCTGCAGCAAAGCTGATGTCGCCTCGATGCGTGCCAAGGGGCGATCTTCCGCCGAAAGCCGCCAGACGCTTACCTCAGCGAGCCGCAGCGCCTCCTCGGGGCGCGATTCGCGCGTTACAACCGGTCGCCCGGAAATAATGGCGACGCCCTGGGGTTGCAGCCCGTCATCCGCCTGACGCAGCCAAAGCCTGCCGCCGGCAAGCGCCGTAATGCCACCGACATTGCGGAGATAAAGCTGGTCCAGCCTTTCAGCCCGCGCCAACATGGCCGAAGACAAGGGCGAAAGCGCCATGCTGGCACCAAGGCCGAGCAACAGCGCCACCAGCACCGGGCCAGCCAGAAAGCCCCAGGCGGAAATCCCTGCGGCGCGCGCTACCACCAATTCGGAAAACCGCGTGAGGCGCCAAAAAGCGATGATTCCACCCAGCAGCACGGCGAAGGGCAGGATCTGCATGGCGACATAGGGCACGCGCAGTGCTGCGATTTGCGACACAAGCGCGAAATTCGCCTCCGGCCTTGTTGCGGCGCGGCGCAGCAATTCAATCAGGTCAAACAGGGCAACCAGGGCGGAAAGCGCCAGCACCATCAGCAAAGCCATGCCAGCAAAGCGCCGCGCGACATAGGTCATGAGCGTGATTGGCAGGGTCATGGCAGCGCCTCACGCGGCGGAGCCCGGCGTGGCAGGCCGCGGGCGCCGCTTAGCCACCAGGCGGAAATCACACCAGGCAGAATGGCGTGCAGCCAGATCAGCCAGATCAGGCCATCGCGCCGCGCCGCCGCATTGCCGATAGTCAGGCCAATTGCCAGCAGCGCCACCATGATGCCGACACCAATCACAACGCCTGCACCCCCGCCATGCCGGCGGAATTGCGCGGTCAGCGCGACCGCCAGCCCAACCAGCGCAAAGGATAGCGCGGTTAGCGGACTTGCCATGCGCTGATGCGCCTCTGCCCTAAAGCGCCTGACATCGCGCGGACGCAGTTCTTCCGCCGGATCAGGATAGAGCAATTCAGTGATGGAGCGCTCCCGGCTGTCGCGGCTACGGGTTTCCTCGTTACGGGCAACGCGCGCCAGATCAACGCTGTTTTCGGAAAAGCTCAGCACCGTCAGGCGCGGCGGCGCGCCAGACGCACCCTTTTCCATCTGCTGGCGCACACCGTCATAAAGCGTCACGCGCGGCCCATCCGGCCCCTGGCCGATGCGCCCGGATTGCGCCAGGATGGTCACCGCCCCGCCGGCTTCGCGCTGGTCGTGCACTATAATGCCACGCAGCGTGCCATCGGCGTCTCGCTTGCGGGCATAGACAGTCAGATCGCTGCCAAGGGTGGAAAAAACCCCTTCCTGTAGCAGCACGCCCACCAATTGATTGCGGATTTCAAACTGCCATTGCCGAAAGGCCGTATGGCTAAGTGGCACCAGCCAGAAATTCAAAAAGGCCATCACGCCCACCACCAAAAGCCCTAGCGCCAAGGCAGGGCGCGCGATCTGCCAATTGGAAAGCCCCGCCGCGCGCATCACAACCAATTCGCGGTCTCCCGCCAAGCGCAAATGGACAAACAGCATCACAATGAAGGTCGTGATCGGCAGAATGACCGAAAAGAAGGAAGGCAATAACAGGCTGGTCAATTCAAAAAATACCGCAAGCGACAAACCGCGATCCAGCACCAATTCAATGAAGCGCAAGGATTGCGTCAGCCAGACAAGCGCCGCCAGCCCCACCGTCACGGCAAGCAGGGCCAGCGCAAGCTGACGGAACAAATAGCGGTCGAGCAGGGTCATAAGCCTTCCTACCCTACCCGCTTGGCGCCCATGCCGAAAGCGGCACGGGCTTCAGGGCAGCACCTTGCCGGGATTCATAACGCCCTTAGGGTCCAGCGCGGCCTTGATCTGCCGCATCACAGCCAATTCAGCGCCGCCGCGCCATTCTTCCATCATATCGGTCTTGAGCTGCCCTATGCCGTGTTCCGCGCTGAAGGACCCGTCCAAATCCCGCACCACTTCATTCACGCAATCCATGATGTCGTGGCTGCGCGCGAGGAAAGCCGCCGGATCGGCGCCTTCGGGCTGGACCAGGTTCACATGAATATTGCCATCACCCATATGGCCGAAAGGCATGGGGCGGATGCCTGGGATCAGCTTGCGGCAGGCCGCCGAGGCACGTTCGATCAATTCCGGCACGCGGGAGACAGGGACCGAGACATCATTCTTCACCGAAGCCCCGGCCTTACGCTGCGCTTCGGTGTGTTCTTCGCGAATGCGCCAAATGGCCGTGCGCTGTGCCTCGCTTTCCGCCAGCACCGCATCCAGCACTTCGCCTGCTTCCATTGCCGGTGCCAGCACAAGTTCCGCGAGGCCCCGCAAATCCGCATCGGGCCTGGTGGAGGCCAAGTCAATCAGCGCGTAATGCTGGGCGCGTTCCGCAACCGGCAGGGTGACGCCAGGGATCAGTTGCACTGTCAGGTCAACGCCATCGCCCGACATATATTCAAAAGCGCGGATCGCGCTTTCGTCATTGTCGCGAAAGCGGCGAAACAGGCCAAGCGCTGCTTCGGCATCACGCACCGCGGCGAAAATCACCTCATTGGCGCGGGGGCGGGCGAAAAGCTTCAAGACAGCCGCGGTGATGATGCCAAGCGTGCCTTCTGCACCGACAAAAACATGGCGCAGCGCATAGCCGGTATTGTCTTTGCGAAGCCGCCTCAAGCCATGCCAGATGCTGCCATCGGGTAGCACCACTTCCAGCCCCAGCATCAATTCCCGCGCATTGCCGTAGCGCACGGTATTATTGCCGCCCGCATTCGTGGAAAGCACGCCGCCGATCATGGCGGTGCCTTCGCCACCAAAGCTGAGCGGGAAAAGGCAGCCCGCAGCGGCAGCGGCTTCCTGTGCGGTTTTCACCACAACACCCGCTTCGGCGGTCATGGTCATATCCACCGGATCAAGATCCCGGATCCGGTTCATACGTGCGAGTGAGACAATCACGGCGCGCCCGGAAGCATCTGGCGTGGCACCGCCTACCATGGAGGTGTTGCCCCCCTGCGGCACAATGGTGATGCCGGCGGCGCTGCACAGCCTCACCGCTTCGGCCAATTCGGCGGTATTGGCGGGACGCAGCAGCGCCAAAGCCCGGCCCTGGTATAGGCTCCGCCAATCCGCCAGTGCGGGGGCCAGGTCAGACGGTTCGGTCAGCAGCCCGGCGGGGCCGAGCAGGCTGGTAAGCGCGGGGAGAGGGGATGGTGAATCGGCCATGGGCTGTTCAAACCCCGGAGAACAGCGCGGTCAAGTTCCAATCGGTTGGCGACCTTCTACCTTCGGGCGTTCAGTCATTCTCAATATGGCGTTCAGGTCGGCGCGCTTCGTAGTCATAGACAGCCAGTTGCTTGCCGAGCGGCGAGGCACGGATGCCTTCTGCCAGCAGCAGCGCGGCCTGTCTTTCAACGCCGCCGGGCAGCTTCGGGTTGAGAAAGCCGCCCTTGCGCAGCACGCGCCACCAGGGCGTGAGTTCCTGCATCGGCACACCAAGCGCGCGGCGTTCCTCCGCGGCACGGGCTGACATATTGGCGAAAATGGCGGTCGAGACCGGACAGGCCACCGCCACTTGATGACGGCGCGCGAGTGCGGCGCGGAGATCATCAAGCGTGATGACTTCGCCCAATTGCAGCTTCCGGATGAGAGCATCCACTTCGGCTGGACTGGAGACGACCATGGCGCCGCCCTTGGCTTCCGCATAGCCTGGCGCGCCGCGTGGTATCATGTGAACGATATGCGGCATGCGTCCGCTATTCAGGTGATCAATCGCCGATTTTTTCTTGGGCATGCTGCTTTCTCCCTTGGCCCCGCGCACCAGCGCCCTCCAAGTGCTATCGCGGGATGGGGTGGTTGAGAATAAGAGGTCTTTGTTCTGGATTTGTTCAATTTCGCGGCTTACTGTTTTCGAAGCCGGATTGGCGATGATGGTGACAGCGCTTCGGGCGGGAAGTCGCTGTTTCCGCTACGCATATGCTGCGCAGGCCCTACGAGCTTGCGCTGCTTGACAGGGTTTCACCGCGTGCCGAGGCTTTTGCCTGATAAGCAAGGATGCAACACCGTGACCGCTGCGCTGGATGGGCTGATTGTTCTGGACCTCACGAGTTTTCTCTCTGGCCCCTATTGCACCATGTTGCTGGGTGATCTGGGCGCGGATGTCATCAAGGTGGAACGCCCCGATGGCGGCGATGATGCGCGGCGCATGCCGCCCTTTGTGGATGGCCGCAGCCAGCCCTTTGCGGTTTGGAATCGCAACAAGCGTAGCATCACCGCGGATCTGAAACAGCCCGAGGATATTGAGCTTATCCGCCAATTGGCGGTCCACGCCGATGTGCTGGTGGAAAACTTCCGCCCCGGCACCTTGGCCCGGCTTGGACTGGGGTGGGAGGCGCTGAATGCTGCCAATCCGCGCCTGATCTGGTGCGCGATTTCAGGTTTCGGCCAGACGGGGCCTTGGGCGGATCATGGTGGCTTGGATATGATGGCGCAGGGCATGTCGGGCCTTATGGCCGGCAATGGCCCGCCTGATGGCGAACCGTACCGCCTGCCGATCGCCATTACCGATGTCACGGCGGGGATGTTTTCGGCGCTATCGGTCATGGCCGCCTTGCAGGCGCGCGAAAAGACCGGGCGGGGCCAGCGCATTGATCAATCCCTGTTCGAAGCGGGGGTGGCGCTTGGCGTTTATGAGGCGGCGCATGTTTTCGCCCATGGCACGCGCCCTTCGCGGCTTGGGCAATTGCATCGCGGCTCGGCGCCCTATCGCGTGTTTCAGACCGCCGATGGCTATATCACGCTCGGCGCTTCCAAGGAGAAATTCTGGCAGGCGCTATGTGGCATCATCGGCCGGCCGGAATTGGCGAGCGATCCGCGCTTCAAGACCAATGCGGACCGGGTCGCGAACAACAATGCGCTGATCGCGATTTTGCAGGAAATTCTTGCAACACGCGGCAGCGCCGAATGGCTGGCCGCGCTTGGCAAGGCCGGCATCCCATCGGAGCAGGTGCTGTCCTATGACGAGGCTCTGGCCCATCCGCAGGGGCAGGCGCGTGGCTTGGTCAGTGTGTTTGAAGACCCAGAACAGGGCCCGATCCAGCATCTGGCATCCCCCTTGCGGTTGGAAGCCACGCCGGCGCGGATTGCCCGCCGGGCACCCGATTTGGGTGAGCATAATGCGGAAATTCGCGCCTGGCTCGCGCAAAAGACTTGACGCGACGGGCGTGCAAATTGTCTGCTTTCTAAGGGATTTTCGTGCCGTGCCTTGCCGAGTGGTCGGCATTCTGACCGCTATCGGGCCCGTCCGGGAAAACCGGAAAAACGCGGCAGCGCTTCTGCCACGTCAAGAAAAGGGGCTCACGTCATGCCGAATGGCACAGTGAAATGGTTCAATGCCACCAAGGGCTTTGGTTTCATCCTGCCCGATGGTGGCGGCAAGGATGTTTTCGTGCACATCACCGCCGTGCAGAAGGCAGGGCTGCAAGGGCTGAAGGATAACCAAAAGGTTGCCTTTGATGTCGCCGAGGAGCGTGGAAAGCCCGCGGCAATCAATCTTAAGGTCCTGTAAACCTGAGACTATTGCTTGAACCTCAAGCAGCGTAGGGCTGATGGCGCCGCGCTGCTTGGGATTGCCGTGCCTTAACCGGCGCGGAAGGTGATGGGCTTCGCGCCTTCCCACAGCACCGCGCGGCCGGTCTTGGCCAAACGATCAATACCGTCGCGAATAGTCAGAAAGTGATTGCCAGCCAATTGGCCCGCCTTGCTCGCAAAGCAGGTTGGGCCATAGGCGACCAGAATTTCCGTCTCACTCATTGTGCCCGGATGCACAATGATCTGCCCCGGCGCGGGGTAGCTGGTCGCGTTTTCCCAGGGGATGGAAAGCTCGCGTTCACCCATCGGGATCCAGCAGGCCTCGCCGGACCAACGCACATGAATGATGCGGTCCTGATAGGGCAGCAGGGCGCGGAAACGCGCGCAGGTTTTGGGAGCCGCGGCGTCTTCAAAAAACGCCTCGAAAATCTCACCACCAATATCAATAATGATGTCAGCCATCTGCTTTCCCCATGTCGCGCCGGCGGAGCGCCAGCGCGCGGGGGTTACGCGACCCGGCCGCGCTTGCCAAGCCGGGGGGCGCCGCCTGGGCGCTTGCGCCCTTCCACGCCGGGGGCGGGTTTGGCTTTCTTTTCAAAGCGCTTGGGCGGTTTGCCCGGTTTGCCTGGCTTGGGCGGCCTTGGGGTGGCTGCCGCCTTGTTGGGCCTCGCCTCACGCACGGGCGCCGCCCGTTCCATTTTCTGCGGTGCTTCCCGTGCGGTTTGCCGGAAGGGCTGCATGGGCTGGATCTGGATATCCTCCCGATCCTCGGCGCTATTCTGCCGTGCGGCGGCGGCAAAACGCTCCGCAGCATAAGGCGCGATTTCCACCATGGTTTCCTGGCCCAGGATGCGGATACGCCCGATTTCCTGGCGCGTCAGATGCCCGCGGCGGCACAGGAAAGGCAGCAGCCAGCGCGGATCAGCATTGCCGTTGCGCCCGATACTGAGCCGGAACCAAACACCTTCGCCGCCACTCGGCGTGGCTTCGGCAGTTTCCCGCCGCGCCTCGCGCCTTTCGGGCTTTTGTTCAGCAATTTCCTCGGGCGCGGGCAGGGGCGCGCGCAGCATTTTTACCAGCGCTGCCGCCAAGGCTTCGCTAGTGATATCGCTACCGGCCAGTAGGCGCTGGGCGAGGGCCAGATCATCTTCCGAAGCTTCTTCCGCCAAAACGCCGCGTGCCTGTTCGGCCAGGCGTTCGGCATCGCGCGCGCGCACCGCGTCAGCCGATGGCGCAGGCCCCCAGGTCGCCGCAACCTTGGCGGCACCGATCAACCGTTCCGCCATGCGGCGGCGCGGATGCGGCACCAGCAAAACACTGGTGCCTTTACGCCCGGCGCGGCCGGTGCGGCCACTGCGATGCAGCAGGGTTTCCGAATCGCGCGGCAATTCCGCGTGGATCACCAAATCCAATTCCGGCAAATCAATGCCACGCGCCGCGACATCGGTTGCGACACACACGCGTGACCGGCCATCGCGCAGCGCCTGCAAAGCCCGCAGCCGCTCGGCCTGAGTCAATTCGCCGGAAAGCGCCACGGCGGGAAAGCCGCGTTCCGCCAGATTGCCATGCAGCCGCGCCACCGCCGCACGCGTGGCACAAAACACCATCGCCAGTGGCGGGTTTTCCAGGCGGAGCAAATTCACCACGGCACGTTCAATTTCATGCGGTGCGACCAGCATAGCGCGATAGGTGATATCGCCATGCGCTTCACCGCCGCCGCCCACTTCAAGGCGCAAAGCATCGCGCTGATAGCTTTTCGCAAGGGCAGCAATGGCGCGCGGCACGGTGGCCGAAAACATCAGCGTACGGCGTTCTGGCGGCAGGCGATCCAGGATCGCTTCCAGTTCTTCCCTAAAGCCGAGGTCCAGCATCTCATCGGCTTCATCCAGCACCACAACGCGCAGCGCATCGGGCTTCAGATTGCCGCGTTCCAGATGATCGCAAAGCCGGCCAGGTGTGCCGACAATGATGTGCGCGCCGGCCAGAAGCTGACGCTTTTCTGCAATTGGGTCCATGCCGCCAACACCAGACGCAATGCGCCCGCCGGCGGGTGCGTACAGCCAAGTGAGCTCGGCCTTCACCTGCAAGGCCAATTCGCGTGTCGGTGCGACCACAATGGCAAGCGGTGCACCAGGTGGCGGCAGGCGTTCCGCGCTGCCCAGCAATTCCGGCGCAATGGACAAGCCGAAAGCAACCGTCTTGCCCGAGCCGGTCTGGGCCGAGACAAGCAAATCCCGCCCGGCGGCATCTTCCGCCAGGACAGCGTTTTGTACGGGGGTAGGGGCGGCATAGCCGCGTGATGTCAGCGCCGATTGAAGCGCCGCAGGGATACCAGAAAAGGACATGGGGAGTTTGGTCTCGGAAAAAGCGAGCCTTTCCTTGCGCCCCGGCGCCGTGCCGCGTCAAGCTTTGCGTGGTTCTGGGCATTGATCCCGGCGCATGGCTGGGTCACGCTAGCCCGCATTGAAAAGGAGAAATACCATGCAAGAAACCATCCTGTTTCCGGGAAAAGTCGAATGGTCCGGCGAAAATCCGGGGATTTCCCTTAAGGAGGACCCGAACGGTCCCTTCACCACACTCGCCAGTTTTTTCCGCGTGGTGCTCTCCCCCCATGGCGCCGGCCATGCGCTGGTCTTGATGCAATCGCCGCATGAGGCGAACCCACCCGAAGGCGCCGCGAATTGGTGCCTGACGGATAATGAACCCCTCGCGCGCTGGCTGATTGCCGAATATCTCAGCCATTTCGGCGCCTTTCGCGGCATTGCGGGCCTCGCGGGCCTGCGTTTCCGCAAGTTGGATGAGGTGAAAAGCGCGGGCGATCCGCGCAGCCATTACAGCGAAAGCGTGCGTGCCGGGGATATGACGGTTTCCATGGCGTGGCAGGGCCTGGGTGAGCCCTTCTGCTTCGCTTTCGCGCCGCCGCAATCCGCGACGGGCAAGCATGTGATGCCAAGCCTTTTCATCGGCTGCGAAAGTGCTGCCGTGACGGTGAATGGTATCCGCCGCCCCGGTGCGCCCATTCCGCGTGAGGTGGCAGGGCGCAAGATCAGCACGGCGATGCTCGCTTTCTGCGAAACTTGGCTGCGCGTCTAGAGTAGTTCCTGTTCACCGCGCTTCACGGGCAGCTCACTAGACAGGTTCCCGTGTACCGTCCGTCACGAACATGCCCGGAACCTATGCTTGACGGCTTTTCCGAGCCGCCAAGTGCTTCCCCAGTGATCCTGGCGCAAGCCTAAATCGATGGCCGAGGCGCTCAAGAGGCCAGGATGGCCTCTACAATCTCCTGTACTTCGAAGGCTTCACGCAGCGTCGCCAGCCGATGCGCCTCACCACGCGTCATGGCGGCCACCTGAGCCAGTTGCCCTTTCAGCACCATGGGGCGCATTTTCTCATTGGGCAGCGCATCGGGCGCCTGCGCCCAGCTGCCATCCGCACCAAGCTTTTCCGCAAAGGACCAATCGCGCAGCCGGATTGCGCCATTCAGTGTCCAGGTATTGTGGTCATCCTTGGTGGTGGTGCCGACCGAGCCCTTGAGCGTGACTGGGACACCACCTGCGCTTAGCCGCGCCGTGATCGCGGATTCTGCACCATCGCCGGGCGGATAGGTTACTTGCGCTTCAATCAGCTTGAGCGGCCCCAATTGCCGACGTGTGAGGAACAGAAAGTGGGAGACAACTTCGCGCGTAAAGCCGCCTTCGGCCCGTAGCGCGAGCCAGCTTGCCGCCGCCTGCTGCCAGCCGCGTGGCCAAGTGGGGAAGGCGACCTCGATCTCCAGGCTTTGCGCCGTGAGTGCCGCGCGCCAGGCGGAAAGCTGCACGACCGCTGGCGATGACGCCATGGGGAAATTCACCGCCGCGCGCGCGCCGGCCGCCTCAGCCCGCGCAACGAAAGCGCGCGCCTCATGTAGCGATGTCGCCAAAGGCTTTTCGATGAAAACGCTGCGGCCCGCGGCAATGGCGGCATCGGCCAGCGGAATATGCGCGGCCGGCGGTGCAGCGATATAGAGGCAATCGCAGGCGTTAATCACGGCATCAGGTGTCGCCAGCATGCGCGGCGCGCCTGGGATGCCGGCCAGACGGGTGGCAGCGGCGGGTGCAGGGTCCCAGACCGCAACAGGGGTGACGCTTTCGGCGGCATGTTCCAAGGCCGCGCGCAGCAAACGCTCCCCCATGATGCCAAGGCCGATGATACCAAGCGTGACGGGTATTGCCATTTTGCGACTATCCTTGAAGGGGCTTGTTCCAAAGCCTGACTGCCACCACCATGGCTCAACCGCAACCCAAAGGCCGGAAGGGCGCGCATGGTCCAGAAAATCCCTGAAGCGGGCTATCGCTTCATTCCTGGTGTCTATCAATATAGCGCCGGCGTCGCGGCAGAACCGGGCTTCCGGCTGGAACGCGTGCGCTTTGCCGAACCCGTGCCGCTGATGGCGGGCTTCGCGCGCATTGCGTCCCATCTTGCGTCACTCGGGCGGCCAAAGCTGGCGTTTGCCGCCTGCGAATTACGCTCTCCCGCGCCTTTTACCGAAACGGGCTTTGCCGAATTCAACCGCATTTATGGGGGGGTACTGCAGGAATGGGGGCTGTTTCGTGATGGGCTGAACCCGGTGGCGCGCAGCAGTG
>Ga0315900_10010533_pt1 | contig 11558 bp, 9 predicted proteins | sample LakEriMetagenome_FD_203521 | JGI IMG/M metagenome (GOLD analysis project Ga0315900, IMG submission 203521) | Freshwater fungal communities from buoy surface, Lake Erie, Ohio, United States - Buoy 12 MA114 | ecosystem: Environmental > Aquatic > Freshwater > Lake > Lake biofilm | place: USA: Lake...
CGATCACGTCCATCGCCATCTGCATTCTCCTGGCCGCCGCGGCGGGCGCGAGTATAGCGGCGGCGCGTGAAGCTTCTCAGTCCTGCAGGCCGTACGCCTGCAGGTACTCGTCGTAGTTGCCGCGGTAGTCCACGTACTCGCCGTCGGGCTTCAGCTCGATGATCCGGTTCGCCAGCGCGCCGACGAACTCGCGGTCGTGCGAGACGAACACCAGCGTGCCCGCGTACTTCTCGAGGCCTATCTGGAGCGACTCGATCGTCTCCATGTCCATGTGGTTGGTCGGCTCGTCGAGCAGCATCACGTTCGGCTTCGTCAGCATCAGCTTGCCGTAGATCATCCGGCCCTTCTCGCCACCCGACAGCACCTGCACGCTCTTCTTCACCTCGTCGCCCGAGAACAGCAGGCGCCCCAGCGTCGCGCGCACGATCAGGTCGTCGTCGGCCTTGCCGGACCAGGTGGACATCCAGCTCATCAGGTCCTGCTTCACGGCGAACTCGGCCTGCGGGTCCTGCGGCATGTAGCCCGGTTGCGCGTTCTCGACCCAGGTGATGGTGCCCTTCGTCGGGTTCAGCTCGCCGGCGAGCAGCCGCATCAGCGTGGTCTTGCCGATGCCGTTCGGGCCGATGATCGCGATGCGGTCGCCGGCCTCGACCGTGAACTTCAGGTTGCGCAGCACGTCGACGTCCGTGCCCGGGTAGCGGAACGAGAGCGCGTCCACCGTCACCGCGGAGCGGTACAGCTTCTTGCCCTGCTCGAAGCGGATGTACGGGTTCTGCCGCGTGGACGGCCTCAGCTCCTCGATCTTGATCTTCTCGATCTGCCGCTTGCGCGAGGTCGCCTGCCGCGCCTTCGAGGCGTTGGCGCTGAAGCGCCGCACGAACTCCTGCAGTTCCTCGATGCGCTCCTTGGCCTTGGCGTTCGACGCCTCCACGCGCGCCCGCGCCTGCACCGAGGCCAGCATGAAGTCGTCGTAGTTGCCCGGCCAGATCTTCACGGTCTGGAAGTCGAGGTCGGCGATGTGCGTGCAGACCTGGTTCAGGAAGTGGCGGTCGTGGCTGATGATGATCATCGTCGCGTCGTACGCGTTCAGCGTGCGCTCGAGCCAGCCGATCGAGTGGATGTCGAGGTTGTTGGTCGGCTCGTCGAGCAGCAGCACGTCCGGGCGCGAGAACAGCGCCTGCGCGAGCAGCACGCGCAGCTTCAGCGCCGGCGGGATCTCGCGCATCGGGCCGAAGTGCTTCGGCTCGTCGATGCCCGCGTCGACCAGGATCGCACCGGCGCGCGACTCCGCGGTGTAGCCGTCGTACTCCGCGAATCTCGCCTCGAGTTCCGCCGCGCGCATGTAGTCGGCGTCGGTGGCGTCCGGGTTCGCGTAGATCGCGTCGCGCTCGGTCATCGCGGCCCACATTTCCTCGTGGCCCTGCATGACGACGTCGATGACGCGCTGGTCCTCGTAGCCGAACTGGTTCTGCCGGAGCTTGCCCATGCGCAGCCCCGCCTGGAGCACCACGTCGCCGGCGGTCGGCTCCAGTTCGCGGCCGAGGATCTTCATCAGCGTCGACTTGCCGCAGCCGTTGGCCCCGATCAGGCCGTAGCGGTTGCCGTCGGTGAACTTGAGCGTGACCTGCTCGAACAGCGGCTTGGCGCCGAACTGGATGGCGAGGTTCGTGGTGGAGAGCATGGGTGCGGATCCGCGGTGACGACCGCGAAGGCGCGGCACGAGGGGGCCGGCCACGGGGGCACGGCGGGCGCGATTGTAGCGGGCCGATGCCCGGCGGGGCACGTTCGCGCGGCCCGCCGCCGCGTCCGCCGGGAGCGGGCGTCGAGACCGGGCCGGCGTCGCCTCGCCGCTGGAGGATCCGGGCGGCGCTGCCGGCACCCCGCGGGCATACTGCGCGCCCTCCCCGTACCGGAGACGGCCGTGTCCGGACCCGTCGCTCGAAGCACCGCCACCGGGACGCGCGTCCTGGCCGCCGGGCACTGGCGCACCGCGCTCGAACTCGGCTTCCTCGGCGCGGTCTGGGGCGCCTCGTTCATCTTCATGCGGATCGCGGCGCCCGAGTTCGGCGCCGTGCCGCTGATCGAGGTGCGCGTACTCACCGGCGCGCTCGTGCTGCTGCCGTTCCTGTGGCTGGAGCGCAGCGCGTTCGTCGGGGCGCCGTGGCCGAAGATCGCGCTGATCGGCGTGATCAACACCGCGGTGCCGTTCACGCTGTTCGCGTGGGCGGCGCAGCGGGCCCCGGCCGGCATCGGCGCGATCACGAACAGCATGGCGGTGCTCTTCACGGCGCTGGTGGCGTTCCTGTTCTGGCGCGAACGGATCGGCCGCGTGCGCCTGCTCGCGCTCTGCACGGGCTTCGCGGGCGTGGCCGTGCTCGCCATCAAGGACGTGCCGGGCGCCGACGTCGCAGGCGCCGTCGCGGCCGGTACCGCGGCGGCGTTCCTCTACGGCGTGGCGGCCAACCTGATCACGCGGCACCTGCGCGGGCTGCCACCGATCGCGCTGGCCTGCGCGACGCTGATCGCCGCCTCGCTGGTCCTGCTGCCGGTCACGGTCGCGACCTGGCCGGCGACGCCGCCCTCCGGCGGCGCGTGGTTCGCCGCGATCATCCTCGGCGTGGTCTGCACCGGCGCCGCGTACGCGGTCTTCTTCCGGCTGATCCAGCGCATCGGGGCGCCGCGCACGGTGACGGTGACCTACCTGATCCCGGTATTCGCAGTGTTCTGGGCGTGGCTCGCGCTCGGCGAACCGCTGACGCTGCCGATGGCGATCGCCGGTGCGCTGATCCTCGGCAGCGTCGCGATCAGCCAGCGGGCGCGGTAGCTCCGCACCCGGCGCCGGGGCGTTCACGCCGCGTTCAGCCGCCTGCGCGCATCGTCGGTCCCGGGACGCCGGCTGCGTCCCCCGAGGAGATCACGATGCAGCTCGCGAAGCACGCCTTCCTGGTCGCCGCCGCACTGGCGGCGCTGCTGGCGTCGGCCCCGCCGGCCCGCGCCGACGACCGCGCGGAGCAGTGGCGCGAGGTCGAACCGGGCGAACGCCGTTCTGCGGACGACGGACACCGCGATCGTGGCCGCGACGACGGCCGGGAGTGGCGCGACGAGCGTCGAGACGACGACCGCCGGTACGGGCGCGGGCGCGACGACGACCGCGACGAACACCGCCGTCGGGACGACGATCGTCGCTGGGAGCACGACCGTCGGTGGGAGCACGACCGTCGGTGGGACCACGACCGTCGGTGGCATCACGACCGCCGGTGGAACGACGACCGGCGCTGGCGCGACCCCTACTACCGCGGGCGCCATTACGATCCGCGCCACTGGTGGCACGGCTACGACCCCCGCCACTACGACCGGCGCGTGCACCGGTGGAAGCGCGGCGCGCGGCTACCGCCGCCATATCTCGCAGGCCGCTACGTGATCCGCGACTACGGCTACTACCGGTTGCGGCCGCCGCCGCGCGGCGCCCACTGGATGCGCGTCGATTCGGACCTGATCCTCGCCTCGATCGCGACGGGTATCGTGCTCGAGGTGCTGCACGGGTATTTCCGGTGACCCAGCGGTGCCTCGCCGCATGGTGCGCGGCGAGGCACCGCGCGGGATCGCGTGCGGTCAGAGCACGCCGCGGATCGAAGGCTTCGCGCCCGCCGCGGTCGCTTGGTCGCTGCCGAAATCGACCTGGCCGCGCATGGCGTCGCTCGCTGCGGTGCGCCGCGTTTCACATGCCGCGGAACGAGCCTTCGCCGAACACGAGTTCGAAGCCGACGCCGGCGCCCCAGCTCGGCTCGCGCGGCTCGTCGCGCCGTTCGCGCGGCCAGGTGAGGCTCGTGCGCAGTTCGAGCGCGAGCCAGTCGCGCCAGACGTTGCGTCGCCACAGCGCACGCACGCCCCATTCGCGTACCGGCACCTCCGCGTCCGCTTCGCCTTCGGCGCCGACCTGCAGCGCAGCCGCACCGTGGCGACCGAGCGTGCGGAACACGGTGGCGTTCACGTAGCCGCGCGCGCCCTGCGAGCGCTCCGACCAGGTCGCCGAGGCGGTCAGCAGCGCCAGCCAGTCGGGCGTGAACACGTGCGGCACGTCGATGCGCGTGGTCAGCCCGAACTGCTCGCTCTGCTGCCAGAACACGGTCGGCTTGAACAGCACCGCGCTGCGCTCGCCGTCGAACCACGCCATCCGGTAGCTCGCCTTCACGAACGGATCGAGCGGGAAGCGCGCGCGCACGCCCGTGCTGAAATCGAAGCCGCTGCCGTCGTCCGCGGACGGCGGCCGGTAGCCGAGTCCCAGCAGCGTCTGCTCCTCGCCGATCGTGCCGAACTGCCGCGGCACGAAGCCGATCGTCTCGCCGCGCTCGGTCACGAACTCGTCGCGGTCGGTGCGACCGATGAAGGCGCGCACGCGCTCGTTCGTCCGCGGCAGCGGCAGGTTCACGCGGAAGCGCACGCGCGGATCGAAGCCGTCGTACTCCGACCAGAGCAGCGAGGTGGCGACGTTGCCGGACACCTCGCGGTACTCGCCGAGGTCCTCCGGCGGTCCGAACAGCCGGTCGATCCAGAGCGCCGAGCGGCAACCGCTCGCGCGCAGCTGCTTCTCGAAGCGGTCGATCCACAGTTCGCGCGACCACGAGGGCGTGCGCGTGCGCGCGTCTTCGCAGGGATCGGGGATCGGCCCTTCCTCCGCGATCGCCCGCTCGGCGGGAGCGTCGGGCAGTCGTTCCGGGCCTGCACCGGGATCGACCGTCGCGGGCGCCGGCGAGCCGGCGTCGGCCTCGGGGACGGCGGTCGCGAGCGGAACCGAGCCGTCCGGCTCGGCGGTGGGCGGCACGACGGACGCGGGTGCCGCCGGCGGGACCGGCTCGGGACGACCCTGCGGGGCTGCGGCGAAGGCCGGTGCCGCCGTTCCGAGCAGGGCGGTCATCGCGACCGCCGAAATGCCGCACCTGAGCATGGGAGCCCCGTCCGCCCGGTTCCGTCCGTGGCCCACAGCATAGGGCGCGGGGCGGGTCCCGGCGTGGCCGTGACGCCCTGACTTCCGGCGTCGGTATCGGACTACGTGACGGGGTCGGCAGTCCCTGCGGCGGCGCGGCACCGGGCCCCGCGCCGCCGCGGATCCGGCGTCAGCCGCCGGTGTAGGTCAGGCTCCTGTTGTAGGGCCAGAACTTCTTCAGGTCGATGAACCTGTAGGGCAGCGCCTCGAGCCGCACCGTACCGAGGAACGGCTGCTCCGGCTCCACCAGCAGGATGGTCTTCGCGAAGCCGCTGTCGTAGAAGCCGCGCCGGAAGTGCACGCGCGACTTGATCGCGTAGCCCTTGTACTGGGCGATGTCGATGCCGAGGTCGAGGAACGACTCGGGATCGGTGATCTGCGCGAGGAACGGGCTGATCACGAGCAGGTTGTTCCTGCCGAACTCGACGCTGACCCACAGCTGCGAGCCTGCGGCGCTGCGCCGCCCGCCGCGCCGGCCCGGGCCGCCGCTCACCGTCTTCACGCGGCCGCGCACGCGCACCGGCTTGCCGGCGGACACGTCCATCTCGCCGCCGATCTCCATGTCGAACGGGTCGCCGGGCTTCACGCCGCGCTTGCGCAGCGTCTCGATCGCGTCCTCGTCGCAGATCGTGCCGATGATCGTGTCGCTCAGGTCCTGCGACAGGATCTCCTGCAGCAGCCAGGTCGCCGCGCCGGTGCGGTCGCTGTGGTCGGCCAGCACGAACGGCACCGCGTTCTTCTGGATCGCCTCCTTCGCCAGGCGCACGCCCTCGCGGTGCCGGTAGACCTTGGTCGCGTTCCACAGCTCCTCGCGCAGGCGCCAGGCGGTCTTCGCCATGTCGTCGGCGATCTCGCGCGCGAGGCCCGGATTGCCGTTCGTCATCACCTGGAAGGTCATGCCCGCGTCCGGCGCGTCCATGAACGCGAAGCCGTAGTAGAAGCTCACGTAGACGTCGGTCTCGCGTGCCTCCCAGACCAGCGCGCGCTGCACGAGGTCCATCCACGGCGACTGGCCGGTCCACTGCAGCACCGACGGCGTGATGATCGGCGGCTTCGCCGTCGCGGTGGTTGGCCTGTAGTCGCCGCGGATGCAGCGGATCAGCGTGCGCGCGGCGCGCTGGCCCTGCAGCTCCGTGTCGTAGTGCGGGTAGTACTTCACGCAGAACGCGAGGTTCGCGTAGCGCAGGAAGTCGTGGTCCTCGTTGCCGTGCGGGTCGAACGTGCCGGCGATGAAGCCCTTCGGCCCGATCACCTCGCGCACGCGCCGCGCCAGCACCGCCTCCGGTTTCGGCACGTCGCGCACGCCCGCCGCGCCGTGCAGCGCGAGGTACGCGCCGTCGAACGGCCCCTGCGCCTTCAGCTCGGCGATCATCTTGTTGGTGAAGTGGTCGAAGGTCTGCTTCGTGATCCAGCCCGAGCCCGAGCCGCGCTTCGAGCCGAGCGGCGACTCGATGCCGACCAGTTCGACGTTGGCGTGCTCGCGCGCCACCTTCACGAAGCCGCCCATGTAGCTGCCGGGGCCCGAGGCCAGCAGCGCCTCGCCGCGTGCCGGCGAACCCTCGTAGGTGAAGTCGTCGATGGTCGTGTCGTACGGCAGGAAGGTCGTGGTCTCGTGGGAGAACTGCAGCACCGCGATGCGGATGGGGCGCTGCGAGGTGCCGCCGCCCGGCCGCGGCTGCTGTGCGCCCGCGGCCAGCGGCAGTGCGGCGCCCGCGGCACCGGCGGCGAGGCCCTGCAGGAGTCGGCGTCTCGGAATCTTGTTCATCGTGAGTGTCCTCCCCGGAGAGACTGGTCAGGTGCCGCGCGGGCCAGGAGCGGGGACCTTGCGGCGGTGATCGCGGCGAGGGATCGGCGGATCCCGTCGCGGAAATGCGTGAGCAGTGCGGCGAGCGCGAGCAGTGCGCTGCCGGCGCCGGCGGGCAGCTGGAACAGGTCGTGGCTGACGACCGGCGGCGGCGCGTCGAAGTCGATCTTCTGCGCCGCGTCGATGCGCGCGAACGCCTCGCGCACGGCGTTCGGGTCCGTGGCGCGGAAGAACAGGCCGCCCGTGGTCTCGGCGATGTCGCGCAGCACGAGCGAGTCGATCTCGGACGCCTTCATCTCGGTGCCGATGCGCTTGCCGGCCCAGTCGAACACGGGCGTCGGCACGAGCCCCTCGGCGCCGGCGCCGATCGTGTAGATGGGCACGCCCTCCTCCGCCGCGAGCTGCGCCGCCATCCGCGGGTCCAGCGAGCCCTTGTTGCTCGAGCCGTCGGTCAGCAGCACGACGAACTGGCCCTCGCGGCGCGCGTCGCCGCCGTCCTGCCGGCCCTCGCGCAGCCGCGACAGGGCGACGCCGATCGCGTCGCCGACCGCGGTGCCGTCCTCGACGATGCCGATCGACAGGCGCGCGGACTGGCGCCGCAGCCATTCGTGGTCGAAGGTCAGCGGCGCGAAGGTGTAGGCGCGGCCCGCGAACACGACGATGCCGATCCGGTCGTTCGGGCGCTGGCCGATGAACGCGGCGATGATCGGCTTGATCGCCTGCAGCCGGTTGGTGGTGACGCCGCCGCGCTGGAAGTCCTCGGCGTACATGCTGGTCGACAGGTCGATCGCCAGCACGAGGTCGTAGCCGGCGCGCGCGTCGTCGCCGAGCGGCCGGTGGACCTGCGGCCGGGCCAGCGCGACCACCAGCAGCGCGAGCCCGAGGTACGCGAGCACGACCGGGGCCGCCAGCCGCGCGGTGGCGCGCGGCGCGTGCCACGCGTGCGCGTCCGGCACCACGACCGCGTGCACGCGGCGCCGGCGCCGCAGCAGCCACGCGGCGGGCAGCAGCGCCAGCAGCAGCAGCCACAGCGGGTCGTGGAACGAGGCGCCGATCATGCGCGGCGCCGCGCGCGACCGCGCGCCTCGGCGTGCCGGTGCCGGTGGAACCACGCGACCAGCGCCTGCAGCGGGTCCTCGGTGTTGCGCACGCGCAGGCGGTCGTCCTCGTTCGGGAACAGGGCCGCGAAGTGCGACTCGCGGGCCGCGCGCCAGCGGGCGTGCGCGGCGCGTTCCGCGGCCGACCCGCCGTCGAGCGTCGTCAGCCAGCCCGCGACCGGGTCGTAGGCGACGAGCCGCGCGTCCTCCGGCAGCCCGTCGTCCCACGGATCGTCGGCGCGCATGCCGACCAGCTGGTAGCGGTGCTGCAGCTCCGGCCACGAGCGCGGCAGCTCGGTCGGCGCGAACGGGCCGGCCCACACCAGCACGCTGCCGCGCGAGGCGAACCTGCGCATGAAGTCCCACGGCAGCGCAGCCGAGGGCGGACCGTCGAGCGCGGGCGCCGGAGCCGCGAGCAGCCGCGCGGCGCAGCGCAGCGCGCCGGCCCGGCCGGGCCGGGCACGCACGAACCACGACGCCGACGGCGCACGGTAGAGCAGCCCCACGCGGTCGCGGTTGATGCCGCTCACCAGCATCAGCAGCGCCACCGCCTCGAGCAGCGTGTCGCGCCGCGTGCGGCCGTCGCTGCCGAACTGCAGCGCCGGCGCATCCTCGAACACGAAGATCACCGACAGGTCGCGCTCCTCGACGAAGCGCTTGCGGTAGGGCGCGCCGAGCCGCGCCGTCACGTTCCAGTCGATGTCGCGCGGGTCGTCGCCCCACTGGTAGCGCACGACCTGGTCGAACTCCATGCCGCGGCCGCGGAACGCCGAGCGGTACTCGCCGCTGACCGTGGTGTTGACCGCGTGCCGCGCCCGCCATTCGAGGCGCTGCAGCAGCGCCGTCGGCGCCGAGCGCAGGCGGCTCGCCAACGATGCCGTGCCGGGATGCATCGCGCGCGCGTCCCCTCAGCCCGGCCGCGACGCGCGTTCGGGCACCGGCGTGCTCGCCACGACCTCGGCGAGGATGCCGTCCGCCGTGAGCCCGGCGGATTCCGCCTCGTAGGTCAGCCCCACGCGGTGGCGCATCACGTCCGCGTACACCTCCTGCACCAGCGCGGGTCCGACGTAGTCGTGGCCGCGCAGCCAGGCGAGCGCCTTGCCGGCCTGGAACAGCCCGAGGCACGCGCGCGGCGAGGCGCCGTAGGCGAGCGTGCGGCGCCCGCCGCCGACGGTGGACGCGCCGGTCGCGATCGCGCGCGTCTCGCGGACCAGCGTGACGACGTAGTCCTGGATCGCGTCGGCGACGTGAACGCGGTCCACCTCGGCGCGCAGCGCGACCAGCTCCGCGCCGCTCGACACCGCGCCGAGCTCCGGGTGGGCGGTCACCGAGCCCCAGCGGCGCAGCATCAGCAGCTCGTCGTCGCGACCGGGGTAGTCGAGCAGCAGCTTGAACAGGAAGCGGTCGAGCTGCGCCTCGGGCAGCGGGTAGGTGCCCTCCTGCTCGATCGGGTTCTGCGTCGCCATCACGAGGAACGGCTGCGGCAGCGCGTGGGTCGTGCCGCCGAGCGTCACCTGGCGCTCCTGCATCGCCTCGAGCAGCGCGCTCTGCACCTTCGCGGGCGCGCGGTTGATCTCGTCGGCGAGCACGAGGTTGGCGAAGATCGGGCCGTGGTGCGGGGTGAACGCGCCGGTGCCCGGCGAGTAGATCATCGTGCCGACGACGTCGCTCGGCAGCAGGTCCGGCGTGAACTGGATGCGCTCGAACTGCACGCCGAGCGCCTGCGCGAGCGACTTCACGACCAGCGTCTTCGCGAGCCCGGGCATGCCCTCGAGCAGCACGTGGCCGCCGGTCAGCAGCGCCACCTGCAGGCGCTCGACGAGCGCGCGCTGCCCGAGCACGGCCTTGCCGACCTCCGCGGCGAGCCGCGCGGCCCACTGCGCGCCGGTGGTGGTGCCCGTCGCCGGGTCGATGCGCGCCGCCTCCATCGCGTCCTCCCGCGGTGTCCGTAACGAAGATAGGCAGCGGCCCGGGCGCCGACCAATGAATAGGTCGGGCGCGCGCATAACCCGGCGTTATGCGCGCTCGCGGCGCATCAGCTGCTCCGTTCCGGTGCGGGGCCGCTCGGGGCCTCGGCGGCCGGGCCGCCCGCGGCCGCCGGGAGCGGCCCGTCGCCTGCGGCACCGGCGCGCAGTTCGCCCTCCCACTTCGAGACGATCGCGGTCGCGATGCTGTTGCCGACCACGTTGGTCGCCGAGCGGCCCATGTCGAGGAAGTGGTCGATGCCGAGCAGCAGCAGCATGCCGGCCTCCGGGATGCCGAACTGGCCGAGCGTCGCGGCGACCACGACGAGCGACGCCCGCGGCACGCCCGCGATGCCCTTCGAGGTCAGCATCAGGATCGCGACCATCAGGATCTGCTGCGCGATCGACAGCTCGATGCCGTACACCTGCGCCAGGAACAGCACGGCGAACGTGCAGTACATCATCGAGCCGTCGAGGTTGAACGAGTAGCCGACCGGCAGCACGAAGCTCGCGACGCGGTTGCTGCAACCGAACCGCTCGAGCTCCTCCAGCGTGCGCGGGTAGGCGGCCTCGGAGCTCGCGGTCGAGAACGCGAGCAGCACCGGCTCGCGGATGCGCCGGACCAGCCGGAACACGCTGCCGCCGATGATCAGGAGACCGAGCCCGATCAGGATCGCCCACAGGATCGCGAGCGAGAAGTAGAACTCGGTGACGAAGATGCCGTAGACGCGGATTACGTCGAGCCCCTGCTTCGCGACGGTGGCCGCCAGCGCGCCGAACACCGCGAGCGGCGCGAACAGCATCACGAAGCCGGTGACCTTCAGCATCACGTGCGCGACCGCGTCTAGCGCGTTCAGCACGCCCTTCGTGCGCTCGCCGAGCGCGGCCATCGCGGTGCCGAAGAACAGCGAGAACACGACGATCGGCAGGATCTCGTTGTCGGCCATCGCGGCGATCACGCTGGCCGGCAGCGTCGACTCGATGAAGCCCTTCATGGTCATCGCGCCCGCGCTGACGCCGGAACTCGCTTCCGCGGGCGGCAGCGGCAGGCTCATCGCGCGGCCCGGCTCGAACCACTGCACGAGCACCAGGCCGAGCGTGAGCGAGATCAGCGAGGCGAAGATGAACCAGGCGAGCGCCTTGCCGCCGATGCGGCCGACGGTCGCGATGTCGCCCATCTTCGCGATGCCGACCACCAGCGTCGTGAACACGAGCGGCGCGATGATCATCTTGATCAGGCGCAGGAACGCGAACGGCAGCAGGTTCGCGATCTCGGCGAACCGCGCGGCGCCCGCGGGGCTGGCCGACACGTTGACGGCGTAGCCCACCACCATGCCGAGCACGAGGCCCGCGACGATCCAGGCCGTCAGCCGTTTCGAGCTCATCGACCCCCCCCGGGACCGGCGAACCTCGACCGGGGGCGCCGCGGACGGACCTTCCGGGTCAAGCGCCCGCCCGGGCCATCGCCTGCGACACGCAGCGTACCGCGAGGATCTCGGTCGGGTCGACCAGCGTCACGCGGCGCCCGCTCCGGCTCGTCACCTCGAGCTCGGGGAAGAGCAGCGGCAGCTCGGTGCAGCCGAGAATCATCACCGCGACGTCCTGCTCGACCAGGTCGTCGATGGCGGCGGCGACGTCGTCGACGCACTCGCCCGCGGTGTAGCCCGCCTTGACGCCGCGCGGCCCGTAGATCGCGTTCATCACCCGCG
>Ga0315900_10010536_pt1 | contig 11557 bp, 7 predicted proteins | sample LakEriMetagenome_FD_203521 | JGI IMG/M metagenome (GOLD analysis project Ga0315900, IMG submission 203521) | Freshwater fungal communities from buoy surface, Lake Erie, Ohio, United States - Buoy 12 MA114 | ecosystem: Environmental > Aquatic > Freshwater > Lake > Lake biofilm | place: USA: Lake...
AGTGACTCGGTGCTGAGATCGGATTCGGATTCCACCACCGCCACCAGGCGCTCGCCGTATTCGGCGTCGGGGATCCCGAAGACGGCGCAGTCGCGCACGCCGTCCAAGTTCACGAGCTCGTGCTCCACTTCGGCGGGGTAGATGTTCACGCCGCCCGAGATGACCATGTCTGATTTGCGGTCGCTGATGTAGAGGTAGCCATCGGCATCCAGATACCCGATGTCGCCGGTGCGCACGAAATCGCCTTCACGCGCTTCCGCGGTTTTCTCCTCGGCGTGGTGATACGCGAAGTAGGGCGTTGTTTCCGAGCTCACCTGTATCTCGCCTGCCACGCCTTCGGGGCAGTTGCTGCCATCCGCCGCGGCTATGCGGATCTTCACGCCCGGCGCGGCATGGCCCACGCTGCCCTGATGCGCAGTCCAGCCCGTGCTGTCGGAGACGCTGATGATCCCGGTCTCGGTCATCGCGTAGTACTCGTGGATCACGGGCCCCCACCACGCAATCATCTGGCGCTTGATGTCGGGCGGACAGGGCGCCGAGCCGTGGCAGACGAAGCGCAGGCTCGACAGGTCGTGACGAGCGCGCACGGCCTCGGGCAGCGCGAGCAGGCGCACGAACATCGTCGGCACCATGTGCAGGTGCGTGATCTGCCAGCGCTCGATCAGTTCTAGGAGTTCAGCCGCGTCGAAGCGCGGCTGCAGCACCAGCGTGCCGCCGAGCGCCGCGACGCGCATCGCATAGGAATTGGGTGCGGAGTGGTAGAGCGGCCCGGTCATCACCGCGCGCAGTCCCTCGCCCTCCAGCCCGAACGCGAGCGCTCCGCGCCGCACCGCCGCCATCGCCACTTCCGGTGCCACGGCCTTGCGTCGTACGCCTTTGGGGCGTCCCGTGGTGCCCGAGGTGTAGAAGAGCGGCTGGGCCATCATCGGCTGCGCCGTGTTCCATTCTTCGTGCGCTGCGATCCAGCCTGACCACTCCGGTACGGCGCCGGGTGCACGCGTGCGCTCCGGTGGAATCCGGTAGGCGCTGGCGACTTCGGGTGGTGTTTCGACCGCAATCACTTCGCGACCCGCACAAACGGCCAGCACGGATTCTGTCAGCAGGTCCGTGTGCGCGATCACTGCGCGCGCGTCGCAGTCATCGAGGATGTAGGCGAGTTCCTCTGCGGTGAGGTGCCAGTTCAGCGGCACGGTGGATGCCCCGAGCATGCCCGCGCCCTGCGTGGCTTCGAACCACACGAAATCGTTGCGCATGAGGAGCGCTACGGAATCGCCCTGCCAGATGCCTGCGCCGTGAAGCGCCGTGGCGGCCCGCCTCGCGTTCGAGGCAAGGCGGGCGTGATCCAGCAGGCGGTTGCCGCTGACCAGTCCGACGGGCAGGGGTTGCGCCACTGCGGCCTCCTCAGGCGTTCACGTCGATCACGATGCGGCCCTGCACCTTGCCAGCCAGCAGCTCCGCTGCCAGTTCCGGTGCCCGCGCCAGCGGCTCCACGCGGTAGATGCGCGCGAGTTTTGCCGGGTCCACGAGCTCGGCCAGGCGATCCCACGCGTGCTGGCGACGGGGAATCGATGCCATCACCGAATCGATACCGCGCAGCGTCACGCCGCGCAGAATGAAGGGCATCACGGTGGTGGGGAGTCCGGCGCCGCCGGCGAGGCCACAGGCCGCGACGATGCCTTCATAGCGCGTTTGGGCGATGGCCGTGCCGAGCACCTTGTCGCCCACAGTGTCGACTACGGCTGCCCAGGTCTCGGCTTCCAGGGGCTTTGCGTCGCGCGCGAGTTGCTCTCGGGCGAGGAGTTCGCTCGCGCCCAGTCCGCGCAGGAACTCACCCGTCTCCTCGACGCGGCCCGTGAGTGCGGTGACCTTGTAGCCAAGCGCAGACAACAGCATCACTGCCACCGAACCCACGCCGCCCGCTGCCCCGGTCACCAGCACGGGGCCCGCGTCGGGGCGCACGCCATGGTCAGTGATGGCTTGCACGCAGAGCATGGCGGTGTAGCCGGCGGTGCCCAGAGCCATCACCTGCTCGGCGCTGAAGGCTTGCGGGATGCGAACCAGCCAGCCAGCCTGCAGGCTGGCGCGCTGGGCGAGGCCGCCCCAGTAGCGCTCCGAGAGCCCGAAGCCATTCACCAGCACGCGATCACCCGCCTGCCACTCGGGGCTGCGGCTCTCGCGTACCGTGCCGGCCAGGTCGATGCCGCAGACCATCGGCAGGCTGCGGCAGATCTTGCCCTTGCCCGTGATGGCAAGGCCGTCCTTGTAGTTCAGGGTGGAGCAGGCGACGTCCACGGTCACATCGCCTGCGGGCAGCGACAGTGCGTCTATCTCTTCCAGCGTGCCGCGAGTGCGGCCATCGATGTCTCGCGCGACGATCGCCCGGATGTTGTCTGTCACGGTTGTAACTCCTCGTTGATGCAGGTTGCAGATAACCCCGCATCGCAGCCGGCAGGCTAGCAGCGGCCCGATGACGGGGCTTATGTGAAAGGGAAAAACTGCTTTGCGATTCCGCCTCAGCCTTGGTGACGCAGGGCATCGCGCGCGGTGCTCGGCGTGATGCCAAAATGGCGCTTGAAGGCGGTGGTGAAATTGCTCGAATACTCGTAGCCCACTTCGAAGGCGATCTCGGTGATGCTGAGGTCGGTGGTCTCGAGCAGACCCTTGGCCTTCTCCATTCGCAGCGACTGAGTGAAATCGAAAATCGTCTGGCCGAAGAGCTGCTTGAACGCATGCATCAACTTGGCCTCGTTGATGCCCACGGCACGCGCCAGCGTGGTGATCGTGGGTGGCGCGAGGAACTCCTGCTCGAGGATGCGGCGTGCCTGTTGAAGGCACTGCAGGTCCCGGGTGCCGAGTCCGCGGTCCGAGCGCTCCGGATCGCTGCCGTCGATGCCCAGCGACTCAAGGCTGAGCGCAAGCAACTCCAGCGCCCGCGCCTCCACCATCAATTGCCGTACGGGGCTCGCTGCAGGCAGACCGAACAGCGCCGCTGCCGCGCTGGCCATGCCGGCGCGCAGCGGCACATGCTGGCTGTAGTGGCCTGCCGGCTCGCCGGCGATGTAGGCCGCGATGGCCGAAGGCAGGTGCGCACCCAGGTGTGCGAGCCGCTCCGACAGAAACGCAGCCGAGCAGATCAGCGTGACGGAGCGCTCATGCTGGCCTGCGTGGTAGGACTCCTGTTTGACGATGCCGTCCGGGTGCAGCAGCACGCCGCCGGTGTGATTGTCGATGTGGATCAGACCGTCCTCGCTCACGCGGATATCGCTCACGCCCGAGAGTCGGTAGTGGAACTTGAGGCTCGCGCTCTCGCGCAGGTTGAACTCGACCTTGCTGCCGTAGTGCAGATCCCCGAGCAGCACCTGGAAGCCCGGTCGCAGCTCGATCAGTTCACGGAAGCCCTCGGCGCCCTCGAAGCTCGGCGAGAAGCGCAGGCTCTGTCGGGAGTCACTGCCTTCGGGTTGATCGGCAAGATGGTAATAGGAGAAAACCGAACGCGGCTCAACGCAGAGTGGCTGCGGAACCGGAGCTGGCTGTGGCGCGGCTTTCATCGGCTGGGTGACGGCCTTGCTGTGTGCTGCGGCGCGATGGTGCGGAGACGGGGGAATGATGTGGTTGTCGCCGAGCTGCTGTCAAACCGCGCGATGCAGCGAAAAAGGGCGCGAATAAGCGAATTTCCGGATCGCATAGGGCCGCCCGGTGCGGCTCGCCTATGCTGGCGGGGCACGCAAGGGGAACACGGGCATGGCGACACTTTTCGGCGGCGGTCTGCTCTTCGACGGCGAGACAGGTCCTCATGCAGGCCTGGGGGTTCTGGTCGACCGCGGACGCATCCTCCGCGTGGCGGCGCTATCGTCCTTCGAGGGCATGGATGTCTCGCGTGTCGACACCGGCGGCGCCACCCTGATGCCGGGCCTGATCGACTGCCACGTCCATCTCTGCAGCAGCAGCGATCCCGGTTTTTTCGCCACGATCCTCGCGACCCCGCGCGAGCGCGCCAGCCTGCAGGTACTGCAGTCTGCACGCCAGAGCCTGCGTGGCGGTGTGACCAGCCTGCGCGACCTCGGTGGTTTCGAGTTCACCGAGATGCCTGTACGGGACGCCTTCCGCGAGGGACGTGAGCTAGGGCCCACGCTGGTCTGCGCCGGGAAATCCATCACCATGACAGGCGGGCACGCCCACCTGCTCAGCATCGAGATCGACGGCGCTGCAGCTGCCGTCAGCGCCGTGCGGCAGAACATCAAAAGGGGCGCGGACGTGGTGAAGCTGATCGCCACCGGGGGAGTGGCTACGCCCGGCCTCGACCCGCTTGCGGCCCACCTCACGCGCGAGGAACTCATGGCGGCCGTGGAGGAAGCGCGCAGGCTGGGGCGCCGCTCGGCCGCGCACGCCCAGGGTGCGCCCGGCATCCTGAACGCACTGGAAGCGGGCGTTGATTCCATCGAGCACGGCTTCCAGATCACGGACGAACTCGCCGCCATGATGGTGGCGCGCGGCACTTTTCTGGTGCCAACGCTCTCGGCCATCGCGCGCACACTGGACAACGCCGAGGGGCGCATGCCCCCGCACCTTCTTGAGAAATCCCTGCGCTTTCGTGACATGCAGAGGGAGTCTTTCCGGCGGTTCCTCGCCGTAGGCGGTCGCATTGCGATGGGCACCGATGCCGGGACACCGTTCAATTTCCATGGCTGCAATGCGCAAGAGCTGCGCGAGATGACAGCACTCGGCATGTCGCCTGCCGGCGCGCTGCAGGCCGCTACCTCTGCGGCTGCGGACTTGCTGGGGCTCGCGGATCGCGGGCGTATCCGGGAGGGCTGCGCGGCGGACCTGCTGCTGGTCGAGGGTGATCCCTGTGAGGACATCGCGGCCGTTGCAGATACCGCCCACCATCGCGGTGTCTGGAAAGACGGCTTCGATGTGCATGCCTTGCTGGGGCGCGCAGGCCGCACCCCCGCAGCGCCTCGCTTCCTCGCGGGCGAGGCGCCGTTCTGAGCGCGGCAATACGCCTGCCGGTCACACTGTTGTCGGGCTTCCTTGGCAGCGGCAAGACCAGCCTGCTGAACGCGCTGCTCACGCGGCCGGAGTGCCGTGATTCCGCCGTCATCGTGAACGAACTCGGTGCCGTGGCCATCGACCACCTGCTGATCGATGTGCGCGGTGAGTCCCTTGCGCTACTCGACAACGGCTGCCTCTGCTGCGCACTGCGCACGGACCTTCCCGAGGCCTTTGCACGGCTGGATGCTCTGCGTGCGGAGGCCCGCCTGCCGCCCTTCCGGCGCGTGCTGCTGGAGCTGTCGGGGCGTGCGGAACCAGCCCCCGTGCTGATGAGTCTTCTGGGCGACCCCGGATTGGCCGCACGCTGCCGGCTGGATGGGGTTGTGGTCACCGTGGATGCCCAGCATGCGCAGGATCAGTTCGCACGCTTTCCCGAATTCGCGCGGCAATTGGCCTTCGCTGACCGCGTGGTGCTGACCAAGACGGACCTGGTGGATCCCGCTGCGGCCGCGCGTGTGAGAAGGCTCGTCCGCCGGCTCGCCCCGCGTGCTCCGGTCCTGAGCCGCCGCAGCCTGCCAGCCCGGGCGGCAAGGCTGTTCGGGGCGGGCCTGGCGGGCGCAGCTACGGCGCCGGACGCGCTGTCGTGGCTGCGGGTGCCTGCAACTGCGCAGGCGCGTCATGGCACGGCCCTCCAGAGCATTGCGATCAGGCTCGATCAGGCCGTGGACTGGGAGCGGCTTCACGATTGTCTCCTCGCGCTGCTCACGCTGCAGGGTGAGCACATCCTGCGCATGAAAGGCGTGCTGAGACTCCGCGATCACCCCTTGCCCGTGGCGCTGCACGCGGTGCACCACCACCTTCACGCGCCCGTGGAATTGCCTTCTGGCGCACGCGCACCAGAGGTCTCGACCTTGGTCTTCATCACGGAGGGTCTCTCGGAGGAGGCGATTCGTGAGGTGCTCGCAGGTTGGGGTCTGCTGCCGGGCGGCCGGTCGCCGCAGTAGACTCGCGACTCGTACGCGCCCTGTCGCGGCAACCGATCCATCCGAGGTCCGCATGCAACTGGAGCCCCTCTCCCCCGCAATCGGCGCCCGCGTGAGCGGCATCGATCTGTGCTCGGGCATCAGCGCCGCCGAGCGCGATGCCCTGCTGGATGCATTGCACACGCACCACGTGCTGTTCTTCGAGAAGCAGCCGCTCACGCCTGTACAGCACCGGGATCTGGCCGCGCACTTCGGCTCGCTCCACATCCACCCGGTGTATCCCTCGGTGCCCGAGGCACCCGAGATCATCGTGCTCGATACCGGCAACCACAATCCGCCCGATTCCGATACCTGGCACACCGATGTCACGTTCATCGAAACACCGCCCATGGGCGCGCTGTTGTCTGCGCGCGTGCTGCCGCCGCACGGGGGTGACACGCTCTGGTTGAGTTGCATCGCGGCCTTCGAGGCGCTGTCTGCGCCCATGCAGGCATTTTTGCGAGGGCTCACCGCCGTACATGACATTGCTGCCGCCTTCACCGACGAGGACTACGGTCGCACGGCCGATGCGCGGGAGACTCTCGCCGAGGCGCGACGCAAAAATCCGCCGGTTGTGCACCCGGTGATCCGCACGCATCCGGTGACGGGGAAACAGGGCATTTTCGTGAACGCCTCGTTCACCACGCGGATCTGCGAACTCTCGAAGGCCGAGAGCGCGGCTCTTCTGCAATTCCTGGCGGCACACGTCGCGAAGCCCGAGTTCACCGTGCGCTGGCGCTGGAAGCCTTTCGATCTCGCGTTCTGGGACAACCGACTGACGCAGCACTACGCCACGGCCGATTACGTGCCGCACCGTCGCGTGATGCACCGGGCCACCATCCTCGGTGACCGGCCGCGGTAGGGTGTGTCTGCGATCATCCGCAAGGCATTTGCAAAACAAATAGATCGCATCGCATAGGCGCTCGAACAGGCGCCCGATAGAGTGGTCGCTCACGCGCGCCGCTGGGGCGCAGCGTCTTGCGGAATGGCGTCTGGCAGCAGTGGTTGAGTCTTCAGGCACCTGGGATTGCATCGTGGTGGGCGGCGGGTCTTCCGGCTGCGCAGTGGCCGGGCGCCTGTCCGAAGATCCTGCCTGTCGTGTCCTGCTGCTCGATGCAGGACGCCCGGATACCCATCCTTACACGCGCGTGCCGGCCGGGCAGATGCCCGCCTTCACGCGCCCCGACATGAACTGGCTCTACAACGCGGAACCCGACCCCACGCTCGGTGGGCAGGTGCACCTCTGGCCTGCGGGCAAGGTGCTGGGCGGTGGCAGTTCCATCAACGGCATGATGTTCGTGCGTGGTCACCGGCTCGATTACGACCGTTGGGCCCGCGAAGGCGCGACGGGTTGGGACTACGCTTCGGTGTTGCCCGTGTTCCGGCGCATGGAGAATTTCGAGGGAGGGCCGGATGCCTTCCGTGGCACGGGTGGCCCGCAGTCGGTGTCCTTCGTGCGCGTGCGTCACCCCGCCAACGAGGCGCTCATCGCGTCCGCAGTCGAGGCGGGCATACCGTTCAACCCTGACACCAACGGCGAACTCGCGGAGGGTGTCAGCCCCGTGCAGGCATCTCAGCGTGCCGGGCTTCGGCACAGCACCGCGCAGGCTTACATCCGTCCGGCGCGCGGCCGAAGCAATCTCCGCGTCGTGCACCACTGCCTCGCGGAGCGCCTGTTATTCGAGGCGGATCGTGCGGTGGGCGTGGCGTGTGTCGTGGGCGGCGTGCGCCGGGAATTCCGTGCGCCCCGGATCGTGCTTTGCGCGGGCGCACTCGCAACACCGTTGCTGCTCATGCGATCAGGCATCGGCCTGCCCGAGGCACTCGCAACGCACGGCATCGACGTGCGTCACCCGTTGCCCGGCGTGGGCGGCAATCTGCAGGAGCACGCAGTCGCGCGCTTCGGTATCTCGTTGCGTTGCAGCACACTCACCAGCGCCCTCAATCCGCTGGTCTCACTCGGTTACGGTATGGATTTCCTGTTCCGCCGCCGCGGCCCGCTAACCACCAGCATTGCCCATGTGCACGCGCTGGTGCGCACGCGGCCGGAGCTCGCGCAGCCCAACGTACAACTCCTTTTCGCACCTTCAGATCATCGGCTCACCGAGCGGGGAGCGGTGCCCTGCCGCGAGCCGACGGTGTCCATCGGGGTGGGGCTTTGCCACACGCGATCGCGCGGCCACGTGCGCCTGCGTTCTGCGGATCCTGCCGCGTCGCCGCTGATCGAGCATCGTCTGCTGGAGCATCCCGACGATATCCGCGATCTCACCGAGGGCAGCCGCCTTGCTCGGCAGATCGTGAACACGGGTCCCTTCGCCCGGTTGCTGGACACCGAACTCGCGCCGGGGCCTGGTGTTCAGACCGATGCCGACTGGGAGACCTACCTGCGCGCCAACACCGGCCTGATGTACCACCCCTGCGGCACCGCACGCATGGGGCAGGACGATCTGGCTGTTGTTGATCCCGGGCTTCGCGTGCGCGGCATGCGAGGCCTCTGGGTGGCGGATGCCTCCGTGATCCCGTCCATCAGCGCGGGCAACATCAACGCTACCTGCATCATGATCGGCGAGCGCGCGGCCGATTTCCTGCGCGCTGACATCCGAGGGGAACACACCGCATGAACCAGCTCCCGACTGACTGGCACCAGCGTGCCGCCGCGCTCGCACCCGACCTGCGTCCGCGGGTATCAGCCAGCGCCTGCGATGCAGCCTCGGGCCGACTCGTAAAGCGTGCCGATCCCGCGGGGGATGGCGAATTACCGGTCTATGAGGCCGCTGGCGAGGGTGCCGTAGAAGCTGCACTGAGCGCGGCCCGCGAGGCCTTCGACACGGGCCCCTGGGGCCGCAGCGCACCGATGGAACGGCGCGGCATGCTGCTCGCGCTCGCCGCACGCATCGAGGCATCCGCCGAGGAGCTCGCGCTGCGCGACTGCGTCGACGTGGGCAAGCCCATTTCGGCGGCGCTGGGCGAGGCACACGTGGCTGCAGGCTTTATGCGCTATTACGCCGAGGCCATCGACAAGCATTACGGCGCCACGGCGCCCACGGGGCCCGGCGCACTGGAACTCCATCTGCGACGCCCGCGTGGCGTGGTGGCGGCCATCACGCCGTGGAATTTCCCCGTGATCAACGCCGCTCTGAAGATCGGCCCGGCGCTGGCAGCCGGGAACACCGTGGTGTTGAAGCCTTCCGAGCTGTCGCCGTCATCGGCCCTCCTGCTTGGGCAACTGGCTCTGGAGGCCGGACTTCCGCCCGGCGTGCTGAACGTGCTGCCGGGTGACGGCATCACGGGCGATCTGCTTGCGCGGAGCGCCGTGGTGGACATGCTGACGTTCACGGGCTCCACTGCGACTGGCCGCGCACTGCTCCGCGCGAGCGGCGAGAGCACGATCAAGCCGCTGCTGCTCGAGTGCGGTGGCAAATCGCCGGAACTGCTCTTCGCGGACATGGACGGGCCGGATCTCGAGGCCGTAGTGGCACAGATCGCCGGTGGCGCGCTGTGGAACCAGGGGCAGGTCTGTGTCGCGCGTACGCGCTTGCTGGTGGAGGCATCGATCTTCGATCGCGTCCTTGGCTGCCTGTTGGCGCAGACGGGCGCGGTGCGGGTCGGCGATCCGCGCGATCCTGCTACCGGCTTCGGCCCGCTGGCGAGCCCGGCGCAGGCCGCGCGTGTGCGGGGCTTCATCGAGGCAGGCGTCCGCGAGGGTGCGGAGCTTTTGCTTGATGGCCGTGCGCCTGCCGGTGCGGTGGGCGCCTGTTATGTGGGGCCCACGGTCTTTGCAGGTGCCGATGCCGCGGGTTCGCTGGCACAGGAAGAGATTTTTGGCCCCGTGATTACAGTCTTTCCGTTCCGCAACGAACAGGAAGCCGTGGCGCTCGCCAACAACAGCCGCTACGGTCTGGCCGCCAGCGTCTGGACCCGTGATCTGGCGCGGGGGCACCGCGTGTCGGCGCAACTGCGTGCCGGGAAGGTGCGGGTGTGCTGCGCGCCGGTGCCCCCCGTGCCTGCCGCAGGGTTCGCGCACAGCGCGGAGCCTGCGGGGCAGTCGGGCTACGGCATCGAGGGCGGCATGCGCGGCCTCGAGAGCTACACCCGTCAGCAGGCCGTGGAGTTCGCCTGGCCTGCCCTCAGCTGAGCCCGGGGAAATCGTGGAAAAGGCCTTCGGGGTCATAGCGCTTGCGCAGCGCCTGCAGGCGCGCGAAGGCTTCCGCTGAAAACGCGCGTTTCAACAGATCGGGACGCCTGAAGGCATCGAGTTCGTTGATGTAATTGCCGCTCGCGAAGGGCTGCAGGGCCTCGCGCGATGCCTCGGACCACGCGATGTTCACCGCGTCGTCGGAGGCCTTGTCCCAGACGCCGTAACACCCCACGAAACCCCGATCCAGCGCCGAGAAACAGGCGTCTTCGGGCAGAGCCCTGTGCTTGCGCAGCGAGATCACCGCGTGTGTTTTGGGGGAGGGTGCTCGGCTCACCAGTTCGGCCGCTGCCGTCGCGGCCTCAGCCGTTCGCGCGGTCCAGATGGTGTTCACATGTGAGCGTCCGAAGCCCAGTCCGAGTGCAGCGTCCACACTGCCGATCATCAGGCTGTCGATAGTGGCGGGCTTCATCGTTTCGTTGAACACGGCCTGCGCTGCCATCGGCCCCTCGAGTACGCGCGCAAGTCGCTCGCGGCTTGTGCCTTCCGAGTCGCAGAAGAGCACCACCCGCGCGATGCACAGGGTGACCGGAGGTGCGCCGGGTGCTGGCCCCGGGCTGTTTGCCAGAAGCATCATGACCTCGGTGTCGGGCAAGCCTTCCTCGACCAGTCCTTCAAGCCACTGCACCACCTCGGCCACGCGCGCGGCGGGGAACACGAACACGTTCTCGCGCACATCGCGCGGCAGCGGTGCGCAGCGCAGTCTGTACCGCGTCACAACCCCGAAAAACCCCGTGCCTGCGCCACGCACCGCCCAGAGCAGGTCCTCGTGCCCCGGCGAGCCCGCGTCGACGGTTGTGCCGTCCGCGAGCATCACCTCGGCCCCGGTGACGCCGTGGCAGCCGATGCCCCAGTGGTCGGTGTTGATGCCTACGCCGCCGCCCAGCAAATAGCCGCCCATCGGTACGGTCGCGCAGTGCGCGACCGGGAAGGCGAGACCCGCTTCCGACAGATGCAGTGACAGATCCCGGCCCCACAGCGCAGGCTCTACCGTCGCGGATGCGGTTGCGGCGTCGACCTCCACGCCGTTGAAGTGGTGCAGGTCGACAAGCATGCCTCCCTCGCGCAGGAAGGCCTCACTCACGTTGTGGCCGCCGGATTTGATCGCGACCCGCAGACCCTGCTGACGGGCGTGGAGCAGTGCCTCGCGCAATTGCCCGCGGTCAGCGGGCCGAGCGATGCACTCGGGTGTGCGTGCCGCAACCCAATCCTGCCATGGCATGGCACGACGCCAGGTTTCGAAGTCCCGATCCCCGCGATGTACCACCACGCCCTCGCCGGGTAGTCGCCAGGCGGCCTCCCTGCGTGGCACGGCACAGCCCGCAAGCAGGCTCGCGATGCCCAGGTG
>Ga0315900_10010537_pt1 | contig 11556 bp, 11 predicted proteins | sample LakEriMetagenome_FD_203521 | JGI IMG/M metagenome (GOLD analysis project Ga0315900, IMG submission 203521) | Freshwater fungal communities from buoy surface, Lake Erie, Ohio, United States - Buoy 12 MA114 | ecosystem: Environmental > Aquatic > Freshwater > Lake > Lake biofilm | place: USA: Lake...
AGAAATGAAACCGTAATAAGAAAGCGTTGCATAAAGGCTCAAGACTCCATGCCCCTTACTCATGATGAACCTATCGCGGGTCGAGTCTGTTACTCGCGATGGATGAACACTAAGAAAGTCACCATAAAGACAATTCAAGATCTCCACCGAAGACAGTCCTCCACCGAGGTGAGAGTTCTTGCCTGAGCCACCAGCCAAATCCATCATGATACGTCGAATTGCTGTAGATGAGCTCTCTAAACGTTGACGCACTTCTAGTTCACTCAAAAGTATCCCCCGTCTACGTGAATAGACTGACCAGAAATGTATGAGGACTGGGGACTAATCAGAAAACAAATCAACTTCGCAATCTCCGAAGGAGTTGCGACTCGCTGACTGTTAGTCCGCTGTAAGAATGTGATCCTGCTCTTTTCATCCATTGATCTCATCATGGGTGACTCGGTTAGCCCAGGAAGTACCGAGTTGAATCTTATTCCGAAGTGCTTCAATTCCTGGCTTAAGACTTGTGCACAATACTCTACTGCGATTTTACTCGATCCGTAAGCGCCATAACCAGGCATTGGGTGAGCGGTAACCGTGCTGGAGACAAAGACCACCGATGGACTGGTAGAGCTTTTGCGGAGTAGCTTCCAAACTTCTTGTATGAGAGCGATTTGAGAAAAAAAATTGTATTCAAAGACTTCACGCAGCGCACTTATTGAAGTTTGAGTCAACAGTCCGCCGTATGGCAAAGCCCCACAAATGACGACCCCATCAAGTTCCTTGGTTCGCTCTCCAAGATCCCTCACTAAGTTCTTGATCGAAGACAAGTCTGATGGGTTCCAATGTAGCCAATCAACAGAGGATCCACTTTCCTGGCTACTTTCCACGTGCTCACAATTCGATGAAGTAGCAAATATCGAACTACCCTCATTTAGAGCCTGATCAATAACGGCTGCACCAATCGCAGACCTTCCACCTGTAACAAGTACTTTTGGCGACGACACGGCTAGATGCTCCTAGGTGCGTTGGGAACTTTCTCCAACAAATCGAAGTCTACCATCTCAGGCTTTCGTGCTCGACTATTGGATGGGTCAGATAGTTTGGTCTTCAACTCAGGAAGATGAGTAAATAGAGTCAATGTGAGTTCTCGGGAGTAATTCCTAAGTAAGGTTGCGGTGTTGAATGGAGTCTTCGGATTCGCGTCATTGATGCGAATTTCAGCTGCAGCGTCAATTAGTTCCGTGAAAGTGGTTGTCAATTGTCTTATCAGATTCACGTCCGCAGCTGGTAGAAGACTTCTAAAGAAGCTTTCTATGAACTCATCTGTAAACGGGTAACTCATGAGAAACTTTCGACATTTGCCAGCGTAAACGTTATTGCATGATCTGCAACAAACAGCGCTATTGCTCGAATTGTAGAGGCTGGATTTACTGAACTTGAGGTGACAAAAACACTTGAGTCAGCCACGAAAAGATTCGGAATGTCGTGGCTTTGTCCTCTTTCATTGACAACGGAGGATGTGGGGTCCTTGCCCATCTTCAAGGTACCCAGCTGGTGCCACCCTGTATCTTTTACTGGCGCGTACCCGTAAGTCTTGTGGGCACCAGAGGCTTTCAGAACTTGCCGCGCACTTTTCACTCCATGAGAAAGTAATTGCCTCGCATCCTCACTCAGAGAATATTTCATCTTGATACCAGGCATACCTGCATTATCCTTATTGGCAAAATCTAGTTCTATTGAATTTTCAAGAGAAGGCTTGTCTTCAACAATTATTGCTATATGTGCTGTATGATTAAACAACTTTTCAAACTGAGATAAATAGTGTGAGTCGGCGCTGATTAGGCCGCGAGCAAACCAAGATGCCATTGCTTCAATAGGATCTGGGCCACGTAATACTTGAAACGAATATCCGCCGTAGACATTCTGATCTATTCCACAATAGAACTCGTTGCTATATATACAACAACCTTGGGGTCCAAGATTTGAGTCCATTGGATTCGGGAAGAATCCTTCCGCATACCCAAGTGGATGAAGCATTAGGTTTCTGCCAACCTGGCCAGATCTATTAGACAGGCCCTTTGGATGATCACCGGTGGCAGAATTTAGAAGCAACCTTGGACTCCCCAGCGCACCTGCCGCCAAGACAACCGTTTTGGTTTCAACAGACTGCAGAGAGCCTGATTCATCCATGAACTCCACTCGTTCAATCCTATTTCCGTTTGAAATAAGACGAGTGACTATGGCACGCGGAACAAGGACTACACCAGAATCTTTGGCCTGCCTAAGATATGAGATGTCCGAGCTACTCTTTGATCCATTTGAGCAACCATAATTACAGCTCCCTAGGTTTGCACAACTTCTATGTCCTGAAAAGTCTCTTGTCGCAATGGCACTGTAGGACGGCCACCAATGCCAACCTAGAGCATTGAATCCTTTAGCAAGAGTATTGCCCATGGTTCCCACAGGTACGGGTGGAAGCAAGTTCTTAATGTCTGGGTAGTAGGGATCCCCTTCAAGTCCAGAGACGGAAGTGATGGCGTAGTCGATTTCAAAGTAGGGCTTTAGGTCGTCGTAGGAAATCGGCCACTCAATAGACGTAGCTCTATTCTTGGATCCCTGAAAATCCTCCGGTCGAAATCTTGGATAGTGACCCGAATACAACATGGTGCTCCCACCCACACCAAAGAAGTTAATTGGCCTGATAGGCGAGTCAGAAGTATCTATCGGGAGATGGTAAGCATTGTTCGGGTAGGAATAGGAACCGTGTGAGAGCTGCTGCTCCATTTTTGATATTTCCCAATTCGTTTTTCCCGTGATCATTGATTCTGGCGGAAGTTGCCCACCGGCTTCTAAACATAGAACTCGTAAACCCTTGGATGCCGCCCTGTATGCGGCTGCAGAGCCTCCGCAGCCCGATCCGATGACAATTAAGTCGTACAACTTACTTAGAGTTTCATCCAGGAAGAAAACTCTTGAAGATTTCAGGGATGGCAATGTTCATCTTTGCCTCGCAGGCAACTTCGCCATTTACCGTAGCAATACCTTGCCCCCTTGCCACACCTCGCGACCAAGACTCGACATCTACCCTCATAAGGAACACTTCACCAGGAAGTACTTCTCGACGGAATCTGACCGAATGTGAAAGGGCGTGAGTTACTTTCCCCTCAAGTCCGGGGAGAGTTGTAATTGCCACAGTGAGCAACTGGGCCAAAGCTTCCAATTGGAGGGCACCGGGCATATTTGGAGCACCAGGAAAATGTTGGGGAAAAAACCATTCATTCTGAGTCAAGTTCTTGAAACCTTTGGCTGAAACTCCGGGTGTTACTTCTGTGACTCCATCAAGCATGAGGAAGGGGTAGCGATTTGGTTGGTACCGTTGAAGCTCAATTGCATTTAGGGAAAAAGGTGCGACAGTCTCACTCACCGCCAAACTATAAGTCGTAAACTCTCAAATGTCGACTTAGGGTCTCGAGTAAGTTATATCCATCCCAAAGACTGTCCATTTCTAGGGCTAGCCCACCAGAGACTAATCGATCGACGCCGCGTAGATGCCAACTCCTCACATAGTCAGTCAATTCCATGGCGTCGAATCCAAAGTAAGAAATAGTCTGTATTGTGGAATTGAGATGAACTGATAGCTGACTCAAGTTGTGAATATCGACATTCCCAAAAGTGCCAAATCCAATAAATTCTTCTGATCTTACTTCATCAAGATTAGTTACGAAATTCAGGAAAGGTGAAACCTTTGCCAAAGAAATCGACTCGTTTTCAATAACAAAGACGCACTCGCGCAGAAACTTTTCAACCATAGTTGAGTCACCATTCAGCATTCCACGACGTTGAATATTCACAACTTCCCAGAATCGATCCTTAGCGGTATGTGATTCCTCATCAGAGCCAACCCAAAAAAGTATTCTCGGAGAGGAACAAGCTTGCTGTTCAAAAGCAAACGAATCTCTGATAAATCGCAAAACCAGGTTTTTGAGATCCGAGTCATTCATGCTTGCTATGGAGAGGCTGTTCATTATTGAAACGCTGTATCGATTGCGAAAACTAATTTCGCGACATGTGAGGCTTGTCGGATGTGCTTTTATGGTGGAGATCGTTCGATCTCCACCCCAAATGATGCGAGCATCTGCGAAAGAACATATTTGCGTGGTTATTTCGCTGTGCTTAGCGTCATACCTTACAAGAATTATGAATGGTTCTAGACTTTGGAATTTTTCACTAAGCAAATGAGAAACAATTTCTATAAGAATGTCTACTTGTTTAAATTTACGAGTACTTATGCGCACCACGTTTATGTTTCCTGCAAGTAGGCCAAAAGTGAGAGAATAAAAGAAGTTTAGGGGGACGTTCGCAGGAGCGAAATGTAGAGCAATTCCCACCCCCGTTGATTCCACATGGATCTTCTGAGATTCAGCTTTGAATTTTTCAAGATTCTTTTGTCTAAGAAAGAAACCCAGAGAAACCAGATCCGGAAATTCTCTGCACCGGTCGTCTCCCATGAGTTGGCGTGAAACAGCATCGAAAAAGGAAAGGACTTCATGGTCAAAAGAAGTTCGGACATTGGTATCCTGCTCGAAACGCCCTAAGATTGTTATCGAATCCAGCAATTTCTTTGATTCACTCGAGATAGGCATCGCTACAACCTCGAATTTCAGCGTTCATCAACCTTCCTTGAACATGAAAGGCAGTCCCCGCTCGACCACAAGGACAGTCATCTTTGAACGCTATGACACCAATGTCTTCCGTGAGAATTGAATGTCCAGGATAGCTCGTAGGTAAAACAGAAAAGACTTGGATTAGACCTGATTGATTGTGACCCTGAAGGGAAAAGTCGAGGGGACTACGTATGAGGACATCATTAAGTGGATTTGAGTGCAAATACCCCTTTTCACAATCAAAGAAAATTGACCCCGTTTGCTCAACCATGCCGTAGTAATTGAAGATTTTTGATACTCCCAAACTTTCAGTACAACGTTGATTGAACTTTGTGTTCTCGACTTCGTGCAATAACATCTTCTTCCAACCACCTCCATGAATCAATTTCAGGTTGAGTGACTCTGGAAATGGATTATCAACGAGTCTTTCGATGAAGTCCCACCAAATAACTGAGGTAAATCCGAAGAGAAAACCCCCTGAATCCGCGCTGCACTTAGCAAAGAGCTCTAATTGTTCATAGTCAATCTCCCCGCTCTCATCAAATGCGAAGAGAATGCGGCTGGAAAAAGTCATAAACCCCCGGACTCCAGCACTTCTTGCAGCGAACGTAGTTGCAGGGCTAATGATGCTTGGTCTGTCAATGACGAGCATAGGAATTCTTTTTGGTCCGAGAACGGGTTGAACCACTGCTTGTAGAGCTCGAATTTGATTGTTTACATTTTCTTTGTCCAAGAAGATTCGTGTTAGCCCTGATGCTGAGGTACCCGACGAATTCAATGTTCTAAAGACATCGGATCTGGGCACTGACATCAAGTCGGCATCCTTAAAGATTCGGGCTGGCAAGAAGGGGTAGTCAGCCAGATCAAAGTGATGGGAGACTTCAAATTTCTGAAAGTCGACGATCTTTTTGTAATTTTCGCAATGATCGTAGTGATATTTAGTCAACTCAGTAAGCCTTGTCCTCTTTAATGAGTCAATCTTCTGTACCCATGGGGTCCAGTCCCGTTTTGACAATTGAAAAAGCTCGGTCAAAACTTCAGAGTGAATGGAAGTAACCATAATTTACCTTTCCACTGGCAAACCTCGGAACTACAGTGTTTGACAATAAGCGAAGAGGGATATTGGAGAATCCGGCAATTGACTGGACTGATCGTCTTATAGAAGCTGCATCCACCTCATTCTCAGTTATCAGAATTAGACCCTTATCATCTCCAGAAACAAAAATTGGATAACCGAGTAAATTATTGAGCTCTCTTTCCAAGAAATCAAGATTGACTCTTCGATCATGGATCTTAACTATTCTCTTCACGCGTCCCACAATGTAAAGGAAACCATCGTCATCTTTATAGCCGATGTCCCCTGTTGAGAGCTTCGACAGAAAATCATCGCTATCCACAACTTCGCTACGGGAACTTGCATAACCAAGGACTACATTGGGGCCCGTATAAATAATTTCCCCCACGTGACTCCGCATGTCTGGAGTTTCAAGGAAACGATCTCCATCTTCTATTTGAACTTCAATCTCTCCCTGAGGAACGGGTAGTCCAACACTTCCTAAACGTGTGGGCAAGTCTTGTGGCTGCAGGACCGTCATTCTGGCAGTTGCCTCTGTCTGTCCATACATCACATAAAATTTTACTCCACTTTGTACCGAGCGTTGATGAAAGTAGGAAACATCGGCTTCTCCGAGTCGACCACCCGCTTGAATTAGCGATCTCAGTGAGGTCAATTCAAATAGCTGTTTATGGAATTTTTTGAGCATCGTGAAGATAAAAGGAGTTCCCGCTAGCAACGTGGGTCTCGTCTCGAGAGCAAAGTCCCAGAACTCTCTTGTGACGATGCGCTCTTCGTTCAGAATGAGCGTCCCTTGGCATGCCAATGTCGTGTTTATGACCGACAAGCCAAAAGAGTAAGCCGGTGAAAGCGTCGTGATTGTTCGCACCGACTCGTCCATTCCTAACGCATGAACAATTGAATCAGTGTTCGCCTCAAGATTGGAATGCGTAATGCGCACGCATTTAGGGTCACCAGTAGTTCCTGAAGTCGGCAAAAGAAGACAAACTTTAGAGGATTGCACACCGATTTCTTTTCCGCGCTTTCTCTTAAGTAGCGCCCGATCGGTCATTTCGAAAATGGTCGTATAGTCGCTCGACAAGTAGCTGTAATGCTCATCATTGACGAGCAGCTGCTTGGTTATCCATATAAAGTCAGGAGAAAACCGATTGCAGACTCCAGACATTGACTCAAGGCGATTAGATTCAAGTAAGTACTGGACCGCCATCGATTTTAAGAAAGATAGGTATCCGACTATAAATCCGATTGAATTGTCAGCGATGTTGAGTACAAGACTTCTCGGTGGAATACTTCTTGATAACTCCACAACTTCTTGTGAGAGTTCAGCCCAAGATACGGTTCTTTCTCTGTCAATTAGTACATTAGAAGTCTTGTTTGACACTTTCTTATCTAAGAAAGCATAGAAGTTCATGAAAGGCTAGCAATCAGTCATCGAAGGTGATGCCATACTTTGCTATTAGTTCCTTACCTTTTTGAAATGATGAAAAGTCAATGACATCATCCATCTCGAGCGAAATCCCAAACTCATCTTCAATTTGAGCCATAAGGGCCATGTGGCCAACGGAATCCCACTCATTTATGGATTGATAAGCGAGTGAAGAGACCTCGCTCTGGTTGACACCGAAAGTAGTGATGAAGCAATTGGCGTACTTGTCGGAATTTGTCATTACTCACCTGTTTCATCTGTAGTAGGATATAGTTTTAGAAATCTTATCTTCTTTGTACACCAAGATTTCAAGTTATTCGCTGGTGGTGTGTCCGAGCGGCCTAAGGAGCGCGCCTCGAAAGCGCGTGTTGGGGAAACCCAACCGTGGGTTCAAATCCCACCGCCACCGCCGTCTTAATTTCAAACTTTGCGGAGGATGAGGGATTTGAACCCTCGATAGGTTGCCCTATACACGCTTTCCAAGCGTGCGCACTCGGCCGCTATGCGAATCCTCCTGGGAAGTTGCCTCCGAATTGGCGACAAGAAGCGGAAGTCTAGTCGGAGATAGAAACTAGAATACGCAGCGATTCCTCGTGCGGCGATAAGTCTGTTTTACCCTCCAGGGTCGGAAGACAGCAAAGGAAGACTGGTTTCTCGGGTGCACGGGGGATCCTTGCATGGCTAATGGGTTCAAGAAGGAGGAGTCAGTGAATCTCCCTCTTGCGCTGAAATATAGACCAAGTTCATTCACCGAAGTCATTGGTCAAGAACAAGTAACTGCATCACTAATGGCCGCGCTCTCAGCGAAACAGATTCACCATGCATATCTATTCTCGGGACCACGAGGTTGTGGGAAAACTTCCAGCGCACGAATTCTCGCCAGATCGTTGAATTGTGAAAGAGGTCCCACTGCAAATCCATGTGGTGAGTGCCAGTCTTGTAAGGATCTCGTTGCCAATGGTCCCGGATCCTTGGATGTTATCGAAATGGATGCAGCCACACATGGACTTGTTGATGATGCTCGCGAGTTGCGAGACAAGGCTCTCTTCGCGCCCGTGCGGAGCCGTTACAAGATTTATATCATTGACGAAGCGCATCAACTAGGCCCAGCAGCAGCCAATGCTTTGTTGAAAATCGTAGAAGAACCACCCCCTTATGTAATTTTCATCTTTGCCACTACCGAGCCCGAGAAAGTCATCCCAACGATTCGTTCCAGGACGCACCACTATCAGTTTCGACTTGTCGGCCCTGATGCTTTGAGAACTCATTTGTCAGAAATTTGTCAAAAGGAATCCGTGGTTCTCGATGACGGGGCACTCAATCTTGCTGTAAGAGCGGGAGATGGATCAGTCAGAGACTCACTTTCAGCGCTTGGCCAACTCATCAATGGTGCAGTGAAGGGAGCCGTGAGCTATGAGTCAGCCCTTGCTCTTCTGGGCCAGACCAGCAATGAACTCCTCAATCAAGTAACTCGTGGTTTAGTGGATCACAATGCGGTTACATTATTGGAAGTAGTTCATCATCTCTTGAATACCGGCAGTGACCCACGAAGATTTACTGTAGACCTCTTGGATCACTTGAGAGATCTGATGGTGCTTAGTGCCTCCGGCTCTGACGTCAAGATGCTGCTTAGAAGTTATACACAGGAGGAGATCACCGATCTTGCAAAGATAGCCAGTTCGATCTCGATTTCAACTTTGATCCCAATGACGGAGATTGTGGCAGACCATCTTCTTCGGCTTAGAGGAGTGGTCCCACAGCAAATCACTTTAGAGACCATGATGATTCGTCTTCTGCAGAGCCTAGCTTCCGTCTCAACTGGAGTCACTAAACGAGACCCCATCAGCGCAGTTCCTGCCGAAAGAGAGTCTGAACAACCTAAGGTACCAGCCGCTAAAGCAACCGCATCTCCCGCGCTCAAGAGTGCGCCACAGTCCAAGTCCCAATCAAGAATTGTTCTGGTTGATTTGAAATCTTTAGAAAGTAATTGGCAAAGAGTACTTGAGTCGGTAAAGAATCGTAGACGCTTAACATGGACTCTTTTGAGTTCCAACTCATTTCCATCATCTTTTGAATCAGGTGTTGCTAAGATCGCCATGCCAAGCGCTGGCGCCCTTGATTCATTTGAGAGGTCTAACAGCGAAGAAGTTCTCTTGAGCGCAATGAGCGATGTATTTGAGGGCGAATTCAAAATTGAGATGGTTGTCCAAACAAATCGCAAAGTGATGCAAGTACCTGTACAGGACCCCGTTGAGGCAGACTCAACTGATCAAGTTTCGGGTGAAGAGCTTCTTATGAAGGCTTTAGGGGCGCAAGTCATCTCGAAAGAAGATCAGTAGATGTTTGAGGGTGCTATCCAAGAGCTGATCGATGAATTGGGCAAACTTCCTGGTATTGGCCCAAAGAGTGCTCAAAGAATCGCCTTTCACATCATTGAATCAGAAAGAATAGACGTCGAGCGACTGATAGAGGTTCTTCGAAATGTGCGGGAGCGAGTGAAATTTTGTGGTACTTGTGGAAATGTTTCAGAGGATGTCGAGTGCAGGATCTGTAGAGATCCAAAGCGTGATCCGGGAGTGATATGTGTCGTGGAGGAGAGTAAGGATGTCATCGCTATCGAAAGGACACGCGAATTTCGAGGGCGCTATCATGTCCTTGGCGGCGCAATTAGTCCCATAGATGGCGTGGGTCCAGAACAACTTCGGATCAAGGAATTACTGACTCGTCTTACAGATACTCAAGTGACTGAAGTCATCCTCGCTACCGACCCGAATCTGGAAGGGGAAGCCACTGCAACCTACTTGGCGAGGATGATCAAACCTCTGGGGATTGCGGTCTCGCGTCTTGCCAGCGGTCTACCTGTTGGGGGAGATCTCGAGTACGCAGATGAAGTAACCCTGGGAAGGGCTTTCGAAGGTCGACGGGTGTTCGAGGAATAGCCCAAATAATGGACGGTAATCCGTCTCAAAATATGGAATTCAAGTGAATTTAGTTTCTCGAGCCTTCAGAATTGTCACATGGGGCTGATCGTTCAAAAATACGGAGGCTCATCCGTTGCTGATGCGGAGGGCATCAAGAGAGTGGCAGCCCGCATTGCGGCTACCAAGCGAGCTGGCCAACAAGTTGTTGTCGTGGTTTCTGCAATGGGAGATACGACTGACAACCTTATAGACCTCGCTAACGAGGTCACCCCTATTCCTGCTGGTCGAGAGTTGGACATGCTGCTCACGGCTGGAGAACGAATATCCATGGCGCTGTTGGCTATGGCGATTGGCAACCTCGGGCTTGAGGCCAGATCATTCACTGGAAGTCAAGCAGGGATTATCACCGACTCCACACATGGAAGAGCCCGAGTCATTGATGTAACGCCAGGGCGCATCAAGGAAGCACTTGATGATGGCGCCATTGCGATCGTAGCGGGATTTCAAGGAATCAGTCAGGACACCAGAGATGTCACCACCTTAGGTCGCGGAGGATCTGATACCACTGCAGTGGCGTTAGCGGCAGCGCTAGATGCAGATGTTTGTGAGATTTATACCGACGTGGACGGAGTCTTCTCCGCAGACCCTCGCGTAGTTACGATGGCTCGAAAGCTCAAGAGCCTCACATATGAAGAGATGCTCGAATTAGCTGCGAGTGGTGCGAAGGTTTTACATCTTCGTTGTGTTGAGTATGCGCGAAAGTATGAACTACCAATCCATGTGCGTTCGTCTTTTTCAAACCTTGAAGGAACATGGATTGTGAAGAATCGTCCGGAGGAGGCAGGAATGGAACAAGCGATTATCTCAGGAATTGCTCATGATCGAAGTGAAGCAAAGATTACAATTGTCGGTGTCCCAGATCGAACTGGTGTGGCGGCGCGCATATTTCAATCCATCGCTGACTCGGATATCAACATCGACATGATTGTGCAGAATGTTTCGGCTGCTGAGACCGGTCTTACTGACATTTCTTTTACCTTGCCAAAGAGTGAGGGTAGTCAAGCAATAGGCATTCTGAAGAGAATCCAAGGTGAGATTGGATTCCAATCCCTTCAATACGACGATCAAGTCGGAAAACTTTCACTCATCGGAGCGGGAATGCGCTCGCACCCAGGAGTGACAGCAAACTTCTTTGCAGCTATGGCTTCAGCGGGAGTCAATATCGAAATGATCTCTACTTCTGAGATTCGGATTTCGATCATCTGCCGAGATACTGATTTGGACGCTGGCGTGAAAGCAGCCCACTCGGCATTCGATCTTGATGCAGATCAAATTGAAGCCGTCGTCTATGGTGGAACCGGTAGATGAAGAAGCCCTCTCTAGCAGTCGTAGGTGCAACCGGAGCAGTGGGCACGGTCATGCTCGACATTCTCTCCTCGCGACCGAATGTCTGGGGTGAGATTCGATTGATTGCATCAAAGCGAAGTG